>Ga0111539_10004049_pt1 | contig 19244 bp, 13 predicted proteins | sample RhiMethybrSRZTD1_FD_79667 | JGI IMG/M metagenome (GOLD analysis project Ga0111539, IMG submission 79667) | Populus rhizosphere microbial communities from Tennessee, USA - Rhizosphere MetaG P. TD hybrid SRZTD1 (version 2) (version 2) | ecosystem: Host-associated > Plants > Roots > Rhizosphere >... | reverse complement strand
TGGTCCCATCGCGGATGGCGGGCCGGATCCTTTTGCGACAGATCGAAGCCCGAGGCGTTGCGCTCGGGGATGAAGCTGTCGGCCCCGCCGCCGCCGGCCGCCTCTTTCAGCGCGGGCAGGCAGCCCCGGTTGAAGATGTAGACACGGTCCGGACTCTCTGCCCAGATCCCGGCGGTCGATCCGATGATGTGACCCGCGCCGCAATAGTTCTGCGGCCATCCGGTGACGAGATCGTACGGACCGGTTTCGTCACCCCCGCCCTTGTCCTGCGCGATGGCGACCATCGTCAGAAGACACGCAATTGCCGCGACCGCGGCGCCAAGGCTTTTGGTCAATGGTGGATCTCCTTCGGATGCCGAGCCTATCGCCAACCAGAGCGACGCGATTGTCAAAGGATGTCTCGTGTTTGTCGCTGAATTGTCTAGTCCGCGAACAGCGGCGGCTACAATCCGCGCGTCTGCAGCCGCCTTCGCGCGTAGCGCTTCGGCGGGGCCAAGGAGGAGGGTCACGATGCGCACGCGATTGTCGGTAGTGATGCTGTTGGCCGCCGGTGTTCTGTGGCCGGCCGCGCCGGTGATGGCGCAGCCGGGCGCCAACGCCGGTCCCGCGAAAGCAAAGGCGACGACTCCGGAAATTCCGTTCGAGTCCGTGCCCAATTTCTTCAAGCTGCCCGCGGGCCTCTACATGGGTGAAGGCACGGGCGTCGCGACAAACTCGAAAGGGCACGTGTTCGTATACGTGCGCAGCGGCGAGACCCGCTTGTTCGAGTTCGATCAGACCGGCGCGTTCGTCAAGGAATTCGGCGCCGGCAGTTACGGATTCTCGTTCGCGCACGCCGTGCGCGTGGACAAGGACGACAACGTCTGGGCCGTCGACGAAGGCACGAACGTCATCCAGAAATTCAGTCCCGACGGGAAGCTGCTGATGGTCCTCGGCAAGCGGCCTGACCCTCTTGATCAACTCGCGTTAACACCGGGTGGCGGACAGTACTCAGGCGCGAACCGGCCGTACACGTTCCATCGGCAGACCGACATTGGCTGGGATCCGCAGGGCAACATCTTCGTGTCGGACGGCTACGGCGATTCGCGCGTCGTCAAGTTCGACAAGAACGGCCGCTTCGTGAAGGCCGCCGGTACGCGCGGCAACGGCACGCTGCAATTCAGCACCCCGCACGCGATCTCGGTCGATGCGAAAGGCATGGTCTACGTCGCCGATCGCGGCAACCGCCGCATCGTCGTGCTGGACAACGATCTGAATCAGAAAGCGGTCTACGACCACGTCGGCGCGCCGTGGGCGGTCTGCATTTCCGCGGGCCCGCACCAGTATCTCTACAGCTCGAACTCGTTCCCGACCGGCAACAACTTCGATCAGGCGGCGGACACCGGCGAGGTCTACAAGATGGAGCTGGACGGCACCGTGATCGGCCGCTTCGGCAAGGCAGGTCACGGGTTCAAGGAGTTCAGCAGCATCCACCAGATGGATTGCCGGAACCCGGACGAGATGTACGTCTCGGAAATCACCGCGTGGCGCGTGCAGAAGATCATCCTTCGCCCGCAGACGGCCAAGACCTCGGCCGGCAAATAGGAGTCGATCATGAAGCGCACACTGTCATTACTGGTTGCCGCGGCGCTCTGCAGCGCCGCGCTCGTGGCGCAGTCGGTGCCGGAGATCAGCTACGACGCCAACGCCGACATCATCTCGCTGCCGTCGTACGGTGAGGTGGCGGGCGTGGCGACGAATTCGCGCGGCCACGTGTTCGTGTATGCGCGCACCGGCCACGCGGTGGCGACGCTCGGCGACGAGCGCACGTTCTATCACGGCGGCTCGCGGCTGTTTCAATTCGATCAGGCCGGGAAGTTCGTGAGGGAGATCGGCCAGGGCGTTTACGCGATCAACTTCGCGCAGCAGGTGCGCGTCGATCCGCAGGACAACGTGTGGATCGTCGACGCCGGATCGAACCAGGTGGTGAAGTTCGATGCCGACGGACGCTTCCAACTGGTGCTCGGCCGCAAGCCGGAGAACATCACGCTGCGGCCCGGACCCGGCGTGGCGGCCACCGCGGCGGATGCGGCATTTCTCGCGAAGAGCGGCGCACCTCCTGCCGGTGGCGGAGGCGGCGGCGGTGGTGGCGGTGGCGGCAACGCCGGAAGGCCGGCCGGATCGGGCATCAACGGCGACGGCTTCAATCGCCCATCCGACGTGACCTGGGATCGCAACGGCAACATCTATATCGCCGACGGATTCGGAACGAACAACCGCATCGCGAAGTTCGACAAGAACGGCGACTTCGTCAAGACGTGGGGCAGCACCGGCTCGGCGCAGGGCCAGTTCAACGGCATTCGCGGCATCGCGAGCGACGCCGCCGGCAACATCTACGTGGCCGATGCCGGCAACAAGCGCATCCAGGTGTTCGACGGCGAAGGCGCGTTCAAGTCGTCGATCGCCAACATCGGATCGCCGCAGGCGATTTGCATCTCCGGCGGCGCCACCCAGTTCCTCTACAGCTCCAACTCGAACGATCCGGAAAGCATGGACGCCGGCGAGATCTACAAGGTGCGATTGAACGGGCAGGTGGTGGGCAAGTTCGGCCGCGCCGGCAAGCTGCCGAAGGAGTTCGGCATGGTCAACGCGATCGATTGCCGCACCGAGAACGACCTGTGGGTCGGCGAAGTGTGGAACTGGCGCGCCCAGAAGATCACGCTCAGGCGTTAAGCAATTGTCTTGTCGTCCCTGGAGGGAATCATGATGCGACGTTGTCCGGCGGCTCTCGCGGGACTGCTCGTCCTGCTGGCATTCGCGGCACCTGCATGGGCGCAGGGTGGCCGCTCTGAAATCAACGGCACGGTGGTCGACGCGGAAAAAGCGGTGCTCCCGGGCGTGACCATTACGGCCATCAACCAGGATACCGGCCTCGAACGGACTGCCGTCTCGGGTGTCGAGGGTAAGTACACCATTCCGACTCTGGTGCCCGGCACCTACACGATCAAGGCCGAGCTGTCGGGATTCCAAGTCACGAACATGACCGGCATCGTGGTGAACGTGGGCCAGGAGCTCACCGTGAACCTGACGCTGCAGGTCGCCGGCGTGGCCGAAACGATCACGGTCACGGGACAGTCACCGCTCGTCGAAGCGACCTCGAGCCGCATCGGCACCAACGTGACGAGCACCGAGATCGACGGTCTGCCGAGCGCGAATCGCAGTCAGTTCAGCCTGATGCAGACGATTCCAGGTCTCGTGCCGGTGCTGCAGGTGGGATCATTCGAGGGCGGCCAGTTCAGCGCCAACGGGCAGGCGACGACGAACAACCTGTTCCTCGTCGACGGCCAGAACGACAACGATTCACGCCGCGGCGGATCGCAGGGCACGCAGGCGCGCGTCTCGCTCGATTCGATGGCGGAATATCAGGTGCAGACGCACACCTACGCCGCCGAATATGGCGGCTCAACCGGCGTGGTCGTGAACAGCGTGACGAAGAGCGGCACCAACAAGCTGTCGGGCCGCGTGTTCGAGTACTACCAGAGCAGTTCGCTACAGGCGACCAACTACTTCCTCGCGCAGGCCGGGCAGGAAAACCCCGACTCGGGCAGCAACGTGTACGGCGGCAGCCTCGGCGGCCCGATCGTCAAGAACAAGGTGTTCTTCTTCGGCAACTACGAAGGCACACGCGCCAGTACGGCGGCGAACCTCAGCTTCCCGGCCGCGGCGGCGCCGCTGGCGGTGTCGTACTCGACGACCACGGCGTTTCATGGGCCGAATACGTTTGCGCGCTTCGACTACCACGCCAATTCCAACAACCAGATCAGCTTCCGCTGGACGCGCGAAGCCATCATCACCGAACGCGATTCGATCGAGAACGATCTGGCGACCCTGAGCGCCGCGCGCCACGAGAACGACTCGGGCGATCAGGTGTTCAGCGGATCGTGGACGTCGATCTTCGGCAGCCGCACGACCAACGAATTCAAGGTCGGGCACGTGCGCGAAAACCTGCTGCAGGGGCCGAGCAACCTGTTCGACGAGAACTGGAATTTCATCGGCTTCCATGGCGTCGATCCCTTCGATGTCGGCTCGCAGAACACGCACCCCGACTACATCGCCGGCCCACGCAACACCTACGCGCAGGATTTGATCCGCGACGTCACCATCGACGACACGCTGACGTGGATCAAAACCGGTTGGGGCGGCGATCACACCTTCAAGGTCGGCGCCGCCTACAGCCGCAACGGCGCGCTGCCGCAGGGGACGGCGGTCAACTTCACGGGGCTGTTCACGTTCCCGACCGACGCGAATTTCAATCCCGCCGATCCCACCACCTATCCGTATCGCTTCGGGATCAGCATGGGGCAGTTCGACTTCACGCAGATCGATCATCGCGCCAGCGGCTACGTCCAGGACAAGTGGCAGGTGAACAACCGCCTGACGCTGAACATCGGTGTGCGCTACGACTGGCAGGAGCTGACGGAGAACACCAAGGACGCGATCGGTCCGCGCTTCGGCTTCGCCTATGACGCCACCGGCGACGGCAAGACGCTGATCCGCGGCGGCTTCGGCAAGGTCTACCAGTATCAGCAGCTCGCCATCCTGCAGGCGCTGTTGCAGCGCACGGTGATGGCGCCGACGTTCGCCTACGACACGACCCAGGTGGCGTCGCCGGCGATCACCGGCACGTTCCCGGTCGGTCCCAACGCCAACGCGACGGCGTGCCTGAATCCAGTGGCGGGCGCCACGCCGGGCATCGCGATCATCAGCCCGACATGCCGGACGTTCCTGAATAGTCAGCGCGCGCTGGTCGCCGCCAGTCCTGTCGTCAACAACACGACCACCGGACCGCTCGTCGACGGCGATCGGCGCATGGCCTACACGTGGGCGTTCAGCGCCGGCGTGAAACGCGAGATCACGCCGACGATGGCGGCATCGGTCGATTACGTGGGGAATCGCGGCAAGGACAACACCGCGGCGATCGACATCAACGAAGGTCCGATCAACCCGGCGACCGGCCGCATCACCCGGCTCGGCGTCAACGTCTTCGATCCTGACGGCGAGCTGGTGCCGCCCGAGGCGCGCGGCGCGACCTTCGTGCAGTTCAACCAGAACCAGACCAGGGAGCTCGGCTCCGCGCTCAACAGCAAGTTCGATTCGCTGGAGCTCGGCCTCGAGAAGCGGATGTCGAACCGCTGGTCCGGACGCGTCAGCTACACGCTGTCGCACTGCTACGACGTGGCCTCGATCATCGTCGACAGCAATCCCAGGCTGGATTACGGGCGGTGCGATCGCGACAACATCCACGCCTTCGCGACCAGCGCCTATGTGGATATCGGCAAGGGCTTTGGCGGCGGCATCGTGTTCCGCGCCTATTCGGGCTATCCGATCAACGAGACGGTGGGCACCGACGTCAACGGTGACGGCACCAACAACGATCGGCCGATGAAAGGCGTGAACGACATCGCGCCGCTTCCGTCCGGCAAGCCGAGCACGATCGTCTCGGCGGTCGATGACAGAGGTGTCGCCGTTCGCAATGGCATCGACGGCGAGAAGCAGGTGTTGCTCGACGGTCGCTTCCAGTACATCGCCCGGGTGAGCAAGTACCAGGCGGGCTTGTTCCTGGAGCTCTACAACCTGCTCAACACGGCCAATTTCGGGAACCCGACCGGCGCCCGGAACTCGGTGAACTTCATGAAGACCATCGTCGCCGGCCAGGGCCGGACGGCACAGCTGGGCATTCGCGTGACGTTCTAGATCAGGGGCGTGGTCTCGGCAATAATCAGCGCCGTGACCACGCCCATCTCCGATCTCACCCGCCGCGAGCTCCTGGCCGGCGCCGGCGCCGGCGCGGCCGCACTCCTCATCGATCCATCATCGCTTCGCGCGCAGCCCGCGCCACGGGCCATCGTGTTCAGGAACACGACCGTCGTGAATGCGGATGCGGTGCAAAACGACGTGGCGCTCGCCGTCACCGGCGCCACGATTGCGGCGATCGGACCGACCGAGCAGATCCTCAAGAGTTATCCAAACGCCGACGTCTACGACGGACGCGGCAAGGCGCTTTTCCCGGGCCTGATCAATTGCCACGCGCACATGAACGCGGTGCTGCAGCGTGGCTTCAACGAGGATTTCGGATTCCCGAATTCCGCGCGCCTCGCCGTGCAGCCGGGCAGCCTGCTGCAGGGTGAAGAAGCCACGTTAATGGTCAAGGTCGCCGCGCTCGAAGCGATCCGCACCGGGACGACGACGTTCGTCGAGAACGCCGGCGGCATTGGCCGTTATGCCGCGGCGCTTGCGCCGACGGGACTGCGATGGGTGTTCGCCGAATCGATCCGCGACAGCGAGAACGTGCCCGGCCCGTTGTCGCCGGAAGGTCTGGCGAAGAGCGAGACGCCGCGCTTCTCGCAGAAGCTTCGCGAAGAGGGGATGCAGCGCATCAACGATCTGTTCTCCGCGTGGCACGGCAAGAACAACGGCCGCATCAGCGTCTTCCCCGCGGCGGCGCTGACGGAAACATCGTCGCCTGCGCTGTTGCGCGACGTGCGCGCGTTTGCCGACAAGCACGATCTCGGCTACACGATTCACCTCAATCAGAGCGTGGCCGAGTACGAGTTCATGGTGAAATTCCACAAGCTGCGGCCGGCGGCGTACCTGGATCGCCACGGCTTCCTCGGCCCGCGGCTGTTTGCCGCGCACGCGCGATACGTCGATGACCGCGAGATCGCGCTGCTCGGGAAATCGCGCACGATCATTTCGCACCAGGCAAACATGGCCGCGAATCGCGGCGTGATCCCGCCGATTCCCGCGCTGCGAGAAGCGGGCTGTCCGATCGCGCTCGGCACGGACAACAACACCAACGACGTGTTCGAAGTGATGCGCATCGCGCTCCTGACCGAGCGGATTCGCCGTACCGATCCGTTCCCCGGCGTCCGGCCGCAACCGGAAGACATCCTCGCCGACGCCACCGAGGGCGGCTCGCGCGCCGTCAACCAGCAGAAGACGATTGGCTCGCTCGCAGTGGGGAAGAAGGCCGACCTGTTCGTGCTCGATACCATGAAGCCGTATCTCGTGCCCGCGGGCCGGCTGGTGTCGGCGGTGATCCACGGCGGTCACCCTTCGGACATCGAATCCGTGATGGTCGACGGCGAATTCATCATGCGCAACAACAAGGTGTTGACGATGGATGAGGCCGCGATCATTCGCGAAGCCGATACAGTTTCGAAACGCATTTGGAATAAGGTAGGGCCTGTCAACGTTCCGAGGCTTCCACGACCGAAATGATTCGAAGGAGCAGATGATGACGAGACGATTGCTGGTACTTGGCGGTGCGATCGCGATCGCAGGCGCCGTCGCAGCAGCGCAACAGCCGCCGGCGCGGCCGATGAGCCCGGAAGGATCGGCGCAGGTGCAGGTGCTCGGCACATGGACCAAGCCGGCGCGTCCCGCCTTCACGCTCGGCCGCGAAACCTACACCGACGGCAAGTGGATCGAGATTAAGTACGGCCGGCCGCTGCAGCGCGGACGCGATCTGTTCGGCTCGGGCGCCAATTACGGCAAGGCCGCGAACGATGTCGGCGCGCCGGGCTTTCCCGCGCCGCCGGTATGGCGCGCGGGCGCCAACAAGTCAACGCGCCTGATGACCGAAGTGCCGTTGATGTTCGGCAAGACCACCGTCGCGCCGGGTGAATACAGCCTGTTCATCGATCTCAAGCTGCCGGAATGGACGCTGATCATTTCGAGCTGGCCGGCGCAGGACAAGTTCGATCCGAACAACAAGACCGCGTTATGGGGCGCGTATGGCTACACGCCCGACAAGGATGTCGCTCGCGTCCCGATGAAGCTCGACAAGCTGCCGTACGAAGTCGATCAGCTCACCTGGACGTTCGTCGACATGAAGCAGACCGGCGGCAAGATCGCGTTGCTGTGGGGCAACACGATGGCCTCGACGCCGTTCACAGCTGTCAAATAACCTTCGTAGAGGCGGGTCTGCAGACCCGCCTGCGCAGGCGAGCCTAAAGGCTCGCCTCGACGAGATTGAACTGGCTGCGATACAAGTCGGCATACTTGCCATTCGCAGCCAGCAGCCCTTCGTGCGTTCCCTTCTCGACGATGCGCCCGTGCTCCATCATCAGGATCAAATCCGCATTGCGAATCGTCGACAGGCGATGCGCGATGACGAATGTCGTGCGGCCGTGCATCAGCTCGGCCATCGCCTTCTGAATCAGCACTTCCGTGCGCGTGTCGACGCTGCTCGTCGCCTCGTCGAGAATCAGGATTGCCGGATCGGCGACGAAGGCGCGCGCGATGGTCAGCAGCTGCTTCTGGCCCTGTGACAGATTGGTCGCTTCTTCGTTGATCACCGTGTTGTAGTTCTCCGGCAGCGTGCGGATGAAGTGATCGGCGTGCGCCGCCTTGGCGGCGCGGACGATCTCCTCCTCGGTCGCATTCTCCCGGCCGTAGGCGATGTTGTCGCGGATCGTGCCCGAAAACAGCCACGTGTCCTGCAGCACCATGCCGAAGATCGTGCGCAGCCCGCCGCGCGTCATCTCGCGGATGTCGACGCCGTCGACGCGGATCGCGCCGGCGTTGACGTCGTAGAACCGCATCAGCAGGTTGACCAGCGTCGTCTTGCCGGCGCCGGTGTGGCCGACGATCGCCACCATTTGCCCCGGCTTCACCTCGATCGACATGTCTTCGATCAGCGGCGTCTCCGGCTTGTAGCTGAACGACATGTGATCGATCTGCACGTCGCCGATGGGATTGGCCAGCGTGCGTGCCGGCGCCGGATCCGCCGGCTCCTCGGTCTCGTCGAGCAGCTCGAACACGCGTTCCGCCGACGCGATCGTCAGCTGGATCGTGTTGGCCATGCTGCTCAATTGCGTGATCGGCATCGAGAACTGCCGGCTGTACTGGATGAACGCCTGCACGTCGCCGAGCGCGATCGAACGGATCGTGACCAGGTACCCGCCGATCACCGCCACCGCGACGTAGCCGAGGTTGCCGACGAACATCATGATCGGGAAGATCATGCCGGTGGCGAACTGCGCCCGCCACGCGCCGTCGTAGTAATGGTCATTGAGCTGCTTGAACTTCGCCACCGAGCGTTCCTCGTGACCGAACGCGGTCACGATGGTGTGTCCCGAATACATTTCCACGACGTGGCCGTTCAGGGCGCCGAGCGCCGTCTGCTGGCGGACGAAGTAGGCCCGCGACCGCTTGGCAATCGTCGCCACGATCGTCACGCTGAGCGGCAGCGTGATCAGTACGACCAGCGTCATGATCCAGCTGATCGTCAGCATCATGATGATGATGCCGAGCACCGACAGCACGGAGCTGATCAGCTGCGTCAGGTTCTGCTGCAGCGTGCTGCTGATGTTGTCGAGATCGTTGACGGCGCGGCTCAGGATTTCGCCGTGCGTCCGCGAGTCGAAGAACTTGAGCGGCAGCCGGCTGAACTTCGCCTCGACATCGCGGCGCAGCGCAAAGACGGTGTTCTGCGCGATGCTCGACATCAGGTACTGCTGCACGTAGAGGAACGTGGCGCTCACGGCATAGAGAATCGCGAGCCACGTCAGCATCGACCCGACGTAGGCGAAGTCGATGCCGCCGCGGCCGGCGGCGCGCGCCAGGTAGCCCTCGAAGACTTTCGTCGTCGCCTTGCCCAGCAGCTTCGGTCCGACCACGCTGAACAGCGTGGCGATCACGCCGGCGCCGATCACGATCGTCAGCCCGGTCCGGTGCGGCCGGAGGTAGCCGGTCAGGCGGCGCAGCGTCCCCTTGAAGTCCTTCGCCTTCTGCACGGGCATGCCGAAGCCGCCCATGGGACCGCGGCCGAAAATGCCGGCCGGAGGCGCTTGCGTTTTCAATTTCATGCGTTCGTCGCTCATGCGACCTCCCCGAGCGACGCCTGCGATTCGGCGATTTCGCGATAGACCTCGCAGGTCTTGAGAAGATCCGCATGCTTCCCGATGCCGACGACCTTGCCGTCGTCGAGGACGATGATGCGATCGGCGTTCATCACCGTGCCGATGCGCTGCGACACGATGAAGACGGCGGCGTGCGACGTCTCGGCGCGAAGCGCGGCGCGCAGCTTCGCGTCGGTCGCGAAGTCCAGTGCCGAGAAGCTGTCATCGAACACGTAGATCTCGGCGTTCCGGACGAGCGCGCGCGCGATGGCGAGGCGCTGCTTCTGGCCGCCCGACAGGTTGGTGCCGCCCTGCGCGACGGGAGCGGCATAGCCCTCCGGCTTGTGATCGATGAACTCCACGGCCTGCGCGATCGTGGCCGCCTTCTTCATTTCGTCGTCGGTGGCGGACTCGCGCCCGAAGCGGATGTTGCTGCCGATCGTGCCGGTGAAGAGCACCGCCTTCTGCGGCACGTAGCCGATCCTGGCGCGCAGATCCACCTGGCGCATCTCGCGCACGTCCACGCCGTCGATCAGCACGCGGCCGCCGTTGACGTCGTAGAACCGCGGGATCAACCCCGCCAGCGTCGACTTGCCCGATCCGGTGCCGCCGATGATCGCAGTGACTTCGCCGGGCTTCGCGATGAACGACACGCCCGACAGCGCCGGCTCTTCCGCGCCCGGATACTGGAACGTGACGTTGTCGAATTCAACACGGCCCCTCGCGCCGCTCGCCGTGTGCGGATTGGCCGGATCGTTGACGTCCGGAATCACGTCGAGCACGGCGTTGATGCGCTCCGCCGATGCGGCCGCGCGCGGCAGCGTGACGAACATCGCCGTGACCATGAACACCGAGAACAGGATCTGCACGGCGTATTGCAGCGTCGACATCATCGTGCCGACATGCAGCTGCCCGGTGTCGATGCGGATGGCGCCGAACCAGATGATCGCCACCGCCGTGAGGTTCATCATCATGAACATCGCCGGCATCAGCATCGAGACCAGGCGGTTCACGGCAATGGCGTTGTCGGTGAGGTCGCGGTTCGCCGCGGCGAACCGGCGGCTCTCGTGCGCGTTGCGATCGAAGGCGCGGATTACACGCACGCCCGTCAGCCCCTCATCCAGCACCAGGTTGAGCCGGTCGATCTTCACCTGCATCTGCTGGAACAGCGGCACCGCCTTGCGCATGATCAGGAAGAACACGATTGCCATGATCGGAATCACGGCAATCAGCACGCGCGCCAGCCGCGCGTCCTGCGACAGCGACAGCACGATGCCGCCGATCGCCATCATCGGCGCCGTGATCACCATCGTCATCAGCATGATCAGCACCTGCTGCACCTGCGTGGTGTCGTTGGTGGTGCGCGTGATCAGCGACGCCGTGCTGAAGCGATCGAACTGGTGGACCGAGAAGTGCGCGACACGATCGAAGATCTTGTTGCGCACGTCGCGGCCGAACCCGCTCGCGACCTTGGCCGAAAAGTACGCGCTGCTGACCGAGGCCGCCGTGCTGACGAGCGCCATCAGCAGCATCAGGGCGCCGTAAATCATGATCTGGCGCCGGTCGTCCGGGACGATGCCGTGGTCGACGATGTCGGCCATCAGCCGTGGGAGATACAAGCTGGCGAGCGACTGGGCCAGCGCGAGCGCGAGTACGAGCGCGACCGAGCCCCGAAAGGGCCTGAGAAATGCGAACAACTTCAGCATGAGGGCTTAAATTGTAATCCCGACGGGAGGTGAACTCCCGACGGGAGGTGGAACTCCCGACGGGAGGTGGACTCCCGACGGGATCAGGTGTGTTTGAAACGTTATTCGATGATCGCCTGCATCACCGCGTTCTGGAAGTCGGTGCGCAACGCGTTCACCGGCTCCTGCACCATCAGCACGCCGACGAGCGCTTCCTTCCGATCGACCCAGAAATAGGTGCCGAACGCGCCGCCCCAGGCAAACGTGCCGTTTGAAACGCGCCGCCCCGATGCGGCGTTGTCGAGCACTACATCAACGGCAAGCCCAAACCCCAGGCCTTTCACGCTGCCGCCGGTCCCCGAATACAAATCGCCAACGTGATTGGACGCCATCAGATCGACGGTGCGCGGACTCAAAATGCGCTTGCCGTTCAACACGCCGCCGTTGCCGAGCATCTGTCCGAAGCGCATGTAATCTTCCGCCGTCGACCACAACCCGCCGCCGCCGGAGAACAGCGTCTTCGTCGAGAGCCAGCCCGGTGTTTCGATGCGCGTGAGCTTTCCGTCGCGGCCGTCGTACAGCGTGACCGCGCGCGCCAGCTGCGCCTCGGTCGGCACGAACGTGGTGTCGGTCATCTCGAGCGGATCGAACAATCGCTGCTTGAGAAACTGATCGAACGTCATGCCCGACGCCACTTCGACGATGCGGCCGAGCGTTTCCATCCCGGCGAGCAGGCTGTAGCTCCAGCGCGATCCGGGCTGGAAGTCGAGCGGCACCTGGCCGAGCGTCGGCACATATTTCTCGAGGTTGAACGAGGTGTTGCGCGGCGCCATGCGCGCGCCGATCCGGTTGCCGAGCGTGCCGCTCTGGAGGCCGGAGGTATGCGTGAGCAGATCGCGGATCGTGATCGCGCGCTCGGCCGGCATCGTGTAATACGCCGCGTCGCGCGCCGGTTGCCCGTTGGCCGCCGGCCGATACGGCGACGTCTCGATCGCGACCTTGGTGTCCTTGAACTCGGGAATGAATCGCGACACCGGATCGGTCAGCCGGAGTTTGCCTTCCTCCATCAGGATCAGGATCGCGACGGCGGTGATCGGCTTGGACATCGACGCGATGCGGAAGATCGCGTCCTTGCGCATCGCGGTTTTCTTCTCGAGATCCATCTGTCCCTGGGCCTCGAAGTGCGCGATCTTGCCGCGCCGCGACACCATGGTGATCGCGCCGGTGATCTCGCTGCCATCGATGTAGCGCTGGATCATCTGGTTGATCCGCTGCAGGCGCTCCGACGACAGGCCGACCGCCTCGGGCTTGTCGGAGGGCAGCGATGCCGCGGTCAGCGCAACCGCCAGGACCAGAACGCCAAGGCGCCGCAGGGCGGGGATTCTCATGCGCCGTAGCCTAACTCAAGGTGCCTAAGGTGCCTAGGGTGCCTAAGGTGCCTAGGGTGCCTAAGGTGCCTAGGGTGCCTAAGGTGCCTCGGGTGCTAATGTGGTTTTGTGCGACCAGTATTCTTGGGTGCGGTTTTCGCCGGCTGTCTATCCGTCGTCGTGCCGTCCGCCGAGCAGTCGCTCGCCGACGTGGCGCGCAATGCGGAGGCGGCGCGCAACGCCTCTCCCGCACGGCCTCACTCGAAGATCTATACCAACAAGGACCTGTCGACTGTCGCTCACGTGGTGCCGGCGCCGACGAACTCGAGCCCGGCTGCCGCGAAGCCCGCGCCGCCGGCGCCGGCAGACGCTCCGGCTGCTGCTGACGTCAAGAGCGAGGCGTACTGGCGCGATCGGATGCGGCCGCTGCGTGAACGACTCGACAGCGTACGGGCGCTGGCCGACGACACGAAGCGGCGAGCGGAAGTGCTCATGCGCGCCGCCGATCGCTGCTTCATGATTGGCGTGGTGTGCGCGGACTACACCGAGTCACTGCGGCTCACCGAGGAGCACAAGGTGCTCCTCGCGGATGTCGCGCATGCCGAGCAAGACGTCGCCGCGCTCGAAGAAGAAGCGCGCCGGGCGGGAGTGCCGCCCGGCTGGCTGCGCGAGTGACGGGCGTTTCTTAGAATCCGAAGTTCAGCCCCATCTCCACGCGCCGCGTGCTGGTGACGGACGTCGCCTGCCGGAAGAACGGCGAGGTCATCACGCCGCTGTAGCCGACGTAGTTGGCGTGGTTGGTGACGTTGTTCGCGAACAGGAACACGCCAATGCGGAAGCGCGCCGGCTGATCGAAGGTGCGCACTTCGGGCGCCGCGCCCGCGCCGCCCACGAACACGCCGATCGGCGGCGGACCGCCGGCGGGCGGCCCGAACGTCCAGCCATAGTTGATGTTCAGGTTCATGTTGAAGGCGCCGTCGCCGCGCTCGCTGTTGCGGCCCACGCCGGCCGGGCGATCGTTGTAGATCAGATCGCGGTTGTCGTCGAGCCCCGTGCGCAAGGTGTACGGCGACGCGCTCGAGGAGTTGAACGAGATGCCCATCTGCAGGTTCTTGAGAATCTGGTTGTTGAGCGTCGCGTTCAGGCGATGCCGCACGTCGTTGTTGGCCGGCCCCCAGTCGAGACCGATGTCGCCAAACGCGGGCACCGCAAACGCGCCGTCGCTGTTGTTGCGGTTCCTGGCGAGCGTGTAATTGAGGAACAGGGTCACGCGCTTGACATTGATCCGCGGCGCGCTCTTGTTGAGCGGAAACAGCGCGCCCTGGTTGACCGTCAGGTTGGTCTGCAGCGAGTGCTGCCGGCTGCTGCCGTCGGACACGACTTCGATCACATTGGCGTAGCGCGCATCGGGCCGCACGCCATCGACCGGCGCGTTCATGTTCTGGCCGCGCAGGATCGCGCCGCCACGGATGTAGGAGTAGGTCGCGCTGGCCTGGATCTGCTTGTAGCGCCGATCGACACCAAGGCTGACGCGCGTCGAGCGGGGCAGCACCAGGTCGTCGGCCAGTTCGTAGCGGCCGACCGGCGCCGCGACCAGCGACGAGAGATCAGACAGCACGGGGTACGGCGGGTTGGCGAGATCGATCTCCTTCTGCCGCTCGCCGTCGACGCGCAGCGTCTGTTCGTAGGTGCCGTTCGGCAGCCAGTCGGTGAAGATGCCCCAGCTTGCCCTGAGCGTCATGGTGCCGGCGGCGCCGGGCGCGTAGGTCACGCCGAGGCGCGGCATCACGTTGTCGAGATCATCGACGTGATTCTGGGCTTCGTAGCGCAGGCCGCCGCTCAGCGTCAGGTTGCGCCGGATGCGGAAGTCGTCCTGGCCGTAGAGCGCGCCCTGGAAATAGCGGTAGTCGATGTTGGGGTCGCCGATGCGCCGGGTGTAGCTGCGCGGCCGGCCTTCGTCATACGCCGCGAGGCTCTCGAAAGTGTAGGTGCCGAGATAGTTGCTCTGATCGTCCGAGTGCCAGTCGGCGGCATCAATCTGCGTGCCGACGCGCCAGGTGTGATTGCCGCGCACGTAATCGAAGTCCGACCCGAACGTCAGGGTCTTCGAGCGCTGGCCACCGGCGACCTGAGCGCCGCCGATCGTGAACGCATCGAGGACGCGCACCGTCGGCACTTCGATCGAGGCGACGCTCTCGCTGTCGGCCCAGGAATAACGCATGCGGGTCCGCAGGAAGGCGCGCCGGCCGATCGGCCCAATCTGCTGGGCCATGAACTGGCCGCTGTTGTTCTCGCGCGCCGATCCGCGCTCCTCGCGATCCCATCCGCCGATGCCCTGGTTCTTCGTCTGGAACGAGTTGTAGCCCAGGCCGAAGCGCAGCGTTTGATCGATCGTCATCGCGTAATCGACGTTGACGTTGCCGAAGAAGCCGTCGTTGTGGCTCTGGATCGCCATCGCTTCGGAGCGGTGCTCGCCGTCGGGCGTGACGATGTTGATGTTCGGCGTCGAGCCGCTGCGCTGGTCGTTGATGAAGAAGTTGAACGAGCTCTTGTTCTTGATCAGCGTGCCGCCGCCGCCGATGCCGACATTCTGATTCTCCTCGGGCCCGCGCTCCGGCACGAACGGGCTGCGCCCGCTCAACGAATCGCCGAGCAGGCGATAGTTCGCGTTCATCCGCATCGGCCCCATGCCCGGCTGCGTGATGATCTCGACGTTGATGCCGCCCGCGGCGTGGAACTCCGCCGCGAACTGATCGCGCGAGATGCGGATCGATCGGATCTGCGACTTGTTCGGCAGCGCCGCGCCTTCGAAGCTGTCGACGCGGATCACCGCGCCGGGCCCGGCCATGTCCATCAACTGCTGGCGCAGCACCTCGGGATCGTCGGAGAGGTTCGCGAGCTGCTCGCGCGTCAGCGTGGTGCCGAACGACGAGCCGCGCGGATCCGCCGCCGCGGACTGCTTGTCCTGGCTGACCTGCACCGTTTCCTTATGGCCTTCGATCGGCAGCATCAGCACCTGCTTGTTGTTGCCGTTCCTGATGCGAACGTCGGGCAGCATGCGCGTTTCGAATCCGGAGAACTCCGCCTTCACGGAATACCGGCCGGGCGCGAGCTTCTGAATCGTCGCCACGCCTTGATCGCTCGCCTTCACGGGTTCGATCACCGCCGCCTTGTTCGCGGGCTCGATCCCCGCGACGGTGACCGTGGCGCCGGGCAGCACCGCACCCGTCGAATCCACGATGGTGACGACGAGCGTGCCGGCCTGCGCAGCCGCTTGCTGGTCCGTCGTAGCGTCGTGCGCGGCGGCGGACGCATGCGTGGGAGAGGCACTAACGCCGAGGCAGATCAGAAGTACAAACGCGATTACCGACGAACGCATCATCAACCTCACTTCGCGGTGGTGTCGAAGCGTCGCGGATCAACCTTGGCGTTGATCCGGTAGCGATCGAAAGTCGTTTCTTCGGTCGTCTCCGATCCGGCGGCGCGCCGGATGCGGAAGGGCAGCTTGAGGCCGTCGACGTCGCGGTAATCGGCGAAGTAGAGGCGTTGTTCGGGAGCCGGTTTCGCTCCGGGAGGAGGACCAGCGGGGCCAGCCGCCATCGGCGCGCCGCCAGGCGGTGGACCACCTGCGGGGGGAGCCGCTGCCGGTGGAGCGCCAGCCGGCGGCCCGCCCGCGGCTGGAGCCGGCCCGCCCGGGCGCATCACCGCTCCGGGACCACCGGGTCCCATCGGCCCGGCCGGCGGCTGCCAGCTCACCATGATCGGCAAGCCGTTATCGGCGACGAATAATCGCGCGGTGAAATTCCCCGGGCCCTTCACGTCGAGGACGTCGGCTTTGCCTTGCGGCGCCTCGGCCTGGCCCACATAGGAATAGGTGACGGGAAACGCCGTGGTGGTGCCGGCGAACATGCCGAGCATCAAGCGCGCGAAGTCCTGCTTCGATTGCATCATGCGCGCGCGCAGCTGCGCTTCCATCGCGCCCGGTGGTGGGGCAGCCGCGCCGGGTCGCGGCGGAGGCGGTACGGGCCGTGGGATCAACACGATCGCATCGCCCACGAATCCAGCGGTGACCGGACCGGCATCCTGCGCGGGAAATTCATCGCGCCGCGAATACTTGTCGGGAAGCTCGGCCTGGATCTCGAATTCGATCGGCACCAGGTTCTCGCCGCGCACCTGGCGCGTGCGCCCGTTGGCGATGAAGGTTTTCACCGACGCGATCTTCGCCTCGCCCCCGAGGGCCTTCCGGGCATTGGCCAGGACGCTGTCGGCGGTCGGCGCCTGAGCGGCACCGAGGACACCGGCGAGACAAATCGAGACAAATGTGAAGAACAGGAATCGGTGGATTCTCGTCTGAGGCTGGCGCATCTGTGTCTTAGACCCCTGAAACCTGAAAACGGTTGTCTGTGTACATACGAAGGGGCTGACCGGTCATGTTCCGGTCAACCCCGATTGAACCTGGGCCGATCGCGGCCTAGTCGTTTCTATTCGCGCGCGTCGTTGCGCTGATCTGCAGATCGAATCCGTTCGGCGTGGTCGTGTGATAGCTCTTGTACTGCGCCGTGTGGATGTCGCCCCTGCCGCCCGTATCCTCACGGGCGTTCAAGCCGCGCTTGGTCAACTCGGCCTTCACCGCATCCGGTTCGAAGTTCTCGATCCCGAACGAGATGTGTCCCATCGACGCGCGGCGCGGTGCTCCCGCAACTTGCGGACCGCGGTTGCCGCGGCGCACGATGATGCCGCCGACGTCGCCGATGTCCATCGTGTTCTGGCTGCCCTCATCCTCACCGAGCTTCCAGCCGAGCAGCGCGTGGTAGAACGCCGCGGTCTCCTTGTAGTTGGTGACCTCGAACGAGATGTGATCGAGCCACACCGTTTTCCAGTTCGTCGATTCGAACGGCGCCGGCGCTGAGGTCTTGCCGTTCGCGGCGCCCTTGCGGCGATTGCTCTTCGCGCCGTTGGTGATCCACAGATCGAAGCCGTCGGGATCCTTGACGTGGAAGCTCTGGAAGTCGCCGTGATTGTCGGCGACGGGCGAGAGGCCGCGCGCCTTCAACTCGGTTTCGACTTTCTTTGCGTCCCACTTGTCGATGCCCCACGCCATGCCATCGAAGGCGGCGTTGCGAGGCGCGCGCGGCGGTCCACCCTGGCCGCCGCGGCCGGCGCCGGCATTCGCGGCGGCTGGCGGCGCGGTGGTCGCGGCCGCGGGCAATGGCGCCGGCGCCACGTAACCATTGCGCAGGATCAAGCCGCCCCAGTCGCCGATATCCAGCACGGCCTGCTTGCCATCGTCGCTCCTGATCTTCCAGTTCATCAACGCCTGGTAGTACGCCGCTTCCTTCGTGTAGTCGACGCACTGGCAGGCGAAGTGATCGAGCATCAGGGTTTTCCAACCGGTCGGCTCGAACGGAAGTTTCGCGGGCGTGGTGTTGCACTCCGGCGTGCCCTTGTTGGCGCCGCCGCACTGGCCCTGCGCAATCACGGATGCGGGTTTGAGCGCGACGGCGATGCCGAGCGCCTGCAGTAACTGACGGCGCGAGATCACGCCGCGATCGAATGCGTTGAAAAGGTTTGAGAGCTCAGCAGCCATCGCGTTCCTCCGGGATGATTTTCGTCCGAGAGTATGAGGCGGACCCGGCGGCATTGCAACCGGGCCCGCCTCGACAGCTACTTCTTGAAGGATGCGAGCAGGCGATCGATCTGCGCCTGCGTGAGTCCGCCGTTGCCGCCGGTCAGCCGGACTTCCTTGCCGATCGATCCACGCACGATCGGCGCCCAGATCACCTGGCCGTCGAGCAGCAACGCGATCGGCTTATCGGCCTGCGTCGCCGACAGCGCCGACATTTTCCGCGCGCCTTCATCCGTCAGCAGGATGGCGACGGATGGGCCCGCGTCCGGATCCGTGCGCGCCTCGGCGCGCGCGATGTCCGCGGAGGTGAGCTGCACGGTCGGCGCCACCCATAATGGCGTGCCGCCGGGCGACGACATCTGCCGCCAACCCGAGACGGCGGTCGATGACGCGGCGCGAATCTCGACGAGCGTCTGCCCGTTGAGAATGCCCGCGAGCAGCGTGACGATCACGCCAACGATCACGAACGCTCTATTTTTCATATGACCTCTCCTGAATAAAACGACAGGACCTCGAGACCTCAGGGCCTCGAGACCTCAGCGATCAGGAGAGGGGTGGCGGGCGAGGCGCGAGTGGAGGACCCGAGAGATCGAGATTCGGCGCGTCGGACGTTCCCGCGATCGCGCAATCGAGCGATCCGCTTGGCGGGAAGAGCGCCGGATGAACCGGCGGAATCGCCCAG
>Ga0111539_10004048_pt1 | contig 19245 bp, 15 predicted proteins | sample RhiMethybrSRZTD1_FD_79667 | JGI IMG/M metagenome (GOLD analysis project Ga0111539, IMG submission 79667) | Populus rhizosphere microbial communities from Tennessee, USA - Rhizosphere MetaG P. TD hybrid SRZTD1 (version 2) (version 2) | ecosystem: Host-associated > Plants > Roots > Rhizosphere >... | reverse complement strand
CCATCCGAACATGCCATCGTTGAAGTGGACGTTCACAGCGCAGATGACGAGATAGGTTCCGCGCGTGCTGAAGCCGACCACCTCGAGGCGATCCTGGAGGGTACTAGCCAAGCGCGGGTCGAGACCGCGATAGATGCGACCCTGCGGATCGTCGATGAGCCCGACGGTTACCGGCGCCATGGGAATCGGAAGCAGCACTGACTGACTGACCTCGTCAGGCTCCTTTCCGGGGGCGTACACGACCACGTGGTGAAAGCCGGCCAGCACGAAACTCACCGAGCCACCTTGCTTGATGGTGACGTCATTCGGTAGCAGCGCGTGCACGTTTGGACCCTGCGGCGCGTTCGGCAAGGTGAATCGATCGCGCGGCACTTGCACAGTTCCGACCGGCCACGCACCGAAGCCGACCGTAGCATGCGCAAGCGGCCCGGTGAGCGCCTTATGTTCATGCTCGCCCTGCGCCGCGTGAGCGACACTGGCGGCAGCGAGCATGGCCGATCCAATTCCTAACTGTTCAACAAACTGTCGTCGCTTCATGTGATCCCTCCGAATAGGACTCGAGAGGCCCCCGCCTGCTCGGATGGTCATGAAGGGTGAGTGAGCATGACCCCGAAACCTCAGCCCGTAAGGAGGCGAATCCTATCAGGATCGATGAGCTTTGGGATAGAAACTGTGCAAAGAGGCCGGCCGGTCCGAAAGGACCGGCCCTACCCAGATTAATTCTCTTTAATTTTCCTCGGCGGGCGCCGCCGGACGGTTCGGCACCGGCACCTGAATCGCGCGCCGGGCTCTGACGATCCCGTTCTTGCGATCTTCCTCAATGGCTCTGTCTTCCGCGCGCTCAGCGCTGAGCGCGTTCGGCAGACCGCGGTTGCCCTCGTGGCACTCGTACGGAAGCAGCACACCGCCGTCGAGCGGTGTCAGCGGCATCGACATCGTGAACGGCCGCACGTAAGTCACGGGATCGTCCACGGTGAACTGATACTGCAGGACGTCGGCGGCGACCCGCTTGAAGCGCTCGGTGATGACCATCTTGTCGCTGTGACGCAGGCCGTTGCCGTTGCCACCGATGCTGGTCTTGTCGGTCAGGTTCGTGGTGACGACGACGAGCTCGTCGCCTTCCCACCGCGCGCGTGAATCACCGAGATACTGACGGATCCCGTCGCCGACGTGCGGCCGGCCGTCGGTGTAGATGACGCGCGTGTCGTGAATCATCTCGTAGCTGAATGCCACGACGCCGGGGGCCTGCACAATGCGGTTGCCGTTCCCATAGACGACGCGCAGCACGGAGCCCACGATGCCGCGAGTGATGCAGCGGTCGTACAGTGTGAAGTCCTCGGTCGTGTTGAACGGGCCGTCGCCGAACGTGCCACGGTCGCGCGACGCGCGCCGCTTCTGCGCCTCTGCGGTCACTGCCGGCATGATGCCGTCAGGCGGATCGACGATCAGCGACGTCTGGCGAAACGCACGGCGCGCGAAGTCGTTGCGAAACGAGCCGATGTCGGTCTCACCTCGCTTGACGCCCTGCTCCACCTGCTTGACCCGAGCCGCGAAGGCCTGGTCACTCAGCCACAGGTTGTTGCCCAGTTCCTTGGGACGTTCGCGTGGAATACCGCTCGTGTCGTCACTGCTCCACACGCCCTGCAGATCGGGATCACCCCACGGCGTACGCGGCACGGTATACGGAGAGGGTGCAGCGCCGTTGTGGGCGGTGATGACGAGCGGGGGCGCTGCGGCTCGCTGTGCGGTGACAATCGACGTCGCCGCGGTTATCGCGACGCCGGCTCCAAACAGGGAAAGAAGTAAGCGCGTAGTCATGATGTCGCTCCCGCGCGCGTCGCGCGCGCTGACGAATGATACGCCCGGAATCAGGGATCGGGGATCGGGGATCGGGGATCGGGGATCAGGGATCGGCGGGAATCAGGAATCTGGGCCGGGAATCAGGAATCAGGGCGCGCGGCGCCGCGAATGCGTTTCGTGCGTGAGGCGCCGTCTGTCCACTCACGAAATTTCACGGTCACCGACCCCACCTTGATGACATCGCCATCGGCGAGCGGCGTCGGGCCGTCCACACGTTCACCTTTTACGAACGTGCCGTTTGTGCTGCCGAGGTCGGTCAGCACCGGGCGCGCGGCACCGGCGATTCGGATCTGTGCGTGGCGGCGCGACACGCCGGAGTGATCGAGCCAGACCTGCGACCGCGGATCCCGGCCGATGACCGAGTCGCCGTCAGCGAGCGCGAACGTCTGGCTCTTCCACGTCAGCCAGAAACGGGCGGGTGGACCCTCAGCAGGTGCACCCCGATCGACGTCCGTCGCCTTCGCGCTAAAGGCGTAGCCGACGCCGTGCACAGTCCGGATGAAGCGCGGCTCTTGCGGGTCGTCGCCCAGCGCCCGCCGGATCTCGCCGACCAGCACGTTGAGATTGCCTTCGACGACGAAGACATCAGGCCAGATCTGGCCAAAGAGGTCGGCCTTCGGAACCACGTTAGGCCGCTGCTCGATCAAGGCGCACAGCACGGCAAAGGCCTTGGGCGACAGATGGATCGCCTCGTCGGCGCGGGTCAACTGCCGCGTCTGTGAGTCGATCTCGAAGTTATCGAACCGCGCCCTCACCAGTCGCTCCAAGACCTAGAAGATCCTTGGCTAATCCTTAGGACTTGCATCAACTCGCTGTGCCAACGTAGGGCACGTCCTTTGGACGTGCCTGAATGGTGAGCGATTCTACTGTGAGAGACACACCCCGCCGGTTCGCCCGCGATCTCATCGTCGCCGTCCTCGAGAACATGCGGCGCTATCAGGAGCCGCTGATGTACTCGGTGATCGCACCCAGCCGCTTTCTGATCTATCTCCATCCGTCGGAGTTCGCGCGGCTGGAAGGCATCATTCCGCTGCTGCGCGAGCAGACGATCCGAGGGCTCGCCGACGAAGTAGATAAGCTGAACCGACGTTCGACGATGCAGCGGTATGCGGGACGGCTGATCGGCCGAGCGCCGCTTCCGGTTGAGAGCGCGACGGGCGATTGGCAGGTCGAGTTCCTCGAAGACCCGGATGGCGACGTCGCTGAAGGCGCGTTCGTGATCGACTCAGAGCTGCGCGCGCCGCAGGGGCCGGAGCTGGGTGCGGGCAGCCGCACGCGCCGCATCACCACCGTCCATTTCGGCTCACGTGTCACGACCCGCCAACACGCCGTGACGCGGCCAGCCGCGCCCGTTGCGCGTGTACTCGCGCGGGTGACGCATGACGACGAGTCGGGACATCACGAGTACGACGTCGCGAAGGACTCGGTGACGATCGGCCGCGGCGGCGCGTCGTTTCTGGTCGACGTCAAGGTCGCCTCCTCAGCCGACGTCTCACGGGAACACGCGAGAATTCGTCGCGATCCGGAGACCGGGCGATTCTTTCTCATCGACCTCAGCACGCTCGGCACCACGTTGAACGGCCGTCACGTGCCGCGCGGCTACGACGAGGTTGACGGCACGAAGCGCGAGAACGGCGTCGAGACGCCGCTGCCTGACCAGGCGCGGATCGGTCTCGCCGAAACTGTCTACCTCGACTTCAGTGTGGTGGCACAATGACGCTCCTGCTCCTCACCCGCTACGTGTTCCTCATCGCGCTCGTGGCGGTTGTGGCCGGGCAGATGTGGCTGTTCAAAACGGGGCGCAGCTGAACTCGGGATATATGCCGACGCTCACCACGATCGCGGCCGCCGGCGCCACCGACGCCGGCCTTCAGCGTGAGGTCAACGAGGATCGCTTCCACGTTGACCAGTCGCGCGGGCTGTTCATCGTCATCGACGGTGTTGGCGGGCAGGCCGCCGGCGGAAAGGCTGCCGATACCGCCTTGTGCATGCTGCGCGAGCGGCTCGAGCGCGAGACCGGGCCGGTATGCGATCGCGTACGAGAAGCGATCGCCGTGGCCAATAACGAGATCCATCGCCTGGCGTCGACGCGTCCGGAGTGGGATGGCATGGCGTGCGTTCTCACCGTCGCGGTCGTCAAGGACGGCATGGCCACGATCGGACATGTCGGCGACACGCGTCTCTACAAAGTGCGCGACCGCCACATCGAGAAGATCACGCGCGATCATTCACCGGTCGGCGAACGCGAGGACGCGCGCGAGATTTCTGAACGACATGCAATGCGCCATCCCCGGCGCAACGAGGTGTATCGCGACGTCGGCTCGGAGCCTCACGCACCGGACGATCCCGAGTTCGTGGACCTTCTCGAGATCCGGTTCGATCCCGGTGATGCGCTGCTGCTGTGCAGCGACGGCCTGAGCGATCTCGTCGAGTCGTCTGCCATCCTTGATGTGGTCAACAGGCACGCGGGCAATCCACACGCGGTTGTCCACGGCTTGATCGACACCGCGAATGCTGCGGGCGGCAAGGACAACGTCACGGTCGTCTACATCGAACAGGCGACCGAGTCGGCCGCAGTGTTGCCCGAGAACACGCCGCACAGACGACGCGGCGTGATCATCGCCACGATCATCGGCCTCGTGTTGCTGCTCACAGGGTTCCTCGCCTATCGGGCGGGCTATGTGCCGGCGCTGAATTGGCCGCCCGCCGTCGTCGCGTCACTCAATCTGCAGACCCAGACCGTCCGGCCTGGCGAATCGATCGCCGCAGCGCTCGAGCGGGCACAGCCCGGCGGCGAGGTCTTCGTCGAGCCCGGCGAATACCGCGAGCGGATCACGCTGACGAGAAACGTCCATCTGGTGAGCCGCGTCCCCCGCGGTGCGACGATTCGACTGCCGGCCACCGCCTCCGACACAAAGCCCGATCCGGCCGTGGTTGCCAGCGGATCGGCGAGCGGGTCGCTCGTGGGATTCCGTATCGTCGGCGATGCGCAAACCCCGCTCGGCGTCGGCATCCTGATCGAGGGCTCCGGCGTCTCCATCGTCAACGTCGAGGTGTCGGGCGCCGGGACGGCTGCCGTGTCATTCGCCCGCGAATCGGCCGGCGAGCTCATGAGCAGCGATATCCATGACAATCCGGGCGCCGCGCTCACGATTCAGGCACGTGCCCGCCCCCGCATCACCCATAACGTCTTCCACCGGAACGGCCTGTCACAGAACACGCCCGCCGCATTCACCGTAGAACAGGATGCGGTGCCGTTTCTGCAGCAAAACGTGTTTCTCGGCATGCGTCCCGACGTCTTCACAGGCGTTGACTCTGCAACCCGACTCAAACTGGAGCACGACAACTGGTTCATGGCCGGCAGGTCCGCGCGGCCATGAACACCGTCTTCCATCGGCTCGGGCCTTACGAGGTCATTCACGAAATCGGTCGCGGCGGGATGGCCCTGGTCGTCCTGGCGACCGACACCAGAACTGGCCGGAACGTCGCGCTCAAGCTCGTACCGATCGGCATCTCCGGTGAAGCGCGCGACATCCTCGAAGCCGAGCAACTCGGTGCGGAGTTGCAGCGGCAGTTCAGTCAGATCAGCACGCACGTTCCCCTCGTCTACGAGCATCTTCCGAACGAGTCGGGCTACTTCCTCGTGGCAATGGAGTATCTCGACGGCGAAAACCTCTCCGATCTGATCGGGCGCGGCGCCGTTCCCGTCAACCAAGCGGTGGCCATCGCGTCGGAGCTGTGCGCGTTCCTCGACGCCGCCCACAACTTTGCGGCGGTGATCGACGGCCAGCCGCGGCGCTCCGTCGTCCATGGCGATCTCAAGCCGCAGAACGTGCGGATCACCTCGACCGGCGCGGTCAAGGTGCTCGACTTCGGTATCGCCAAGGCCCTGTCACTCAGCCGCAAGGTCACGCGCAACGACTTCGGCACGAGGCCCTATCTCTCTCCCGAGCGACTCGAGGACGACGGCGAGGTGAACGAGTTCGCTGACCTGTGGGCCGTCGGCGTGATGCTCTACGAGATGATTCGCGGCGCGCGCCCGTTCGACGCGCCGGACACGCAGCGTCTCGAGCGCATCATCCGATCGCGACAACCTGCACCGGCCCTGACCGGCCAATGCCCCGATGGCATTGCGGCGATCGTCGCGCGCCTGCTGGGTCCGACGCCGGATGTCCGGTATGAGAGCGCGCGTGCGATTCGCGAGGACCTCGATCGATTCACAACCGGGCAACGAACGGTGGCTGAAGAGCAAGGGTGGCCGGCGCGCGCCCGGGACGAAGAGGCGACCCGACGTACCACGCGATCCGAGGAGCCAACCTCCGATGACGCCACGCGCCGCACCCGGCCTGTCGTGCCACCGCCGTTGCCGACGGCAGCGCTGCGGCCTCCGGCGATTCGGCCACCGGTGACGGAGGCGAGTCTGCAACAGACCGCCGCCGCTCCGCCTAAGCGCGGCCGCACGAGGCGACTGCTCTTCCGCGCTGTGCTCGTGATCCTCGGGATCATGATCTTCAACGCGTTCGCCAACGAGTTTTCGGTGATGAGCGACGCGAATAGAGTCGCGGGCGAGGTCTCGACGCGAGGTTTGGATGAACTCGGCGATCTGTGGAAAGCGCAAGCCAGACTTGCCGGGCGCACCAGCCTCGAGTTCGGCACCGACGGACTCGAGCACGCGCTGGTCGAGCGCACGCTGACGCTCGTCGACGGCATTATCGGCAACTACCGCATGGGGCTGCCCAACGTTCGCGAAGCGCAATGGACGTCGGCCCGCAATGCGCTGCGCCGCGCTGTCCCGGCTGAGCCCGGCAACAACCGACTGGTTGCCGCACTTCGCTACTGCGAAGGCCACCTGCACCGCATCGATGGCGAAGCCGCCAAACAACGGAACGAAGACGCTGAGGCGCAGAACGAATTGAGTGAATCGGTGGCGCTCTTCCGTGAAGCCGCGGAGCTTCGTTCAGACTGGCCGGATCCGTTCCTCGGCCTGGCGCGCGTCTTCATTTTTGGTCTCGACGATGTGGACCGTGGAGCGAGTGCGCTGGAACAGGCGCAGCAGCGCGGGTACACGTTGACGGAACGCGAGACGAGTCTGCTCGCCGACGGCTATCGGGCACGCGGCACCAGCTTCGTTCGCATTGCCCGCAAGCTCGAAGGCATGCCGCAGGAAAGCGACTATCTGACCAAGGCGGTTGAAGCCTACCAGCGCGCGCTGGAGTTGTACGTCCAGTCGAATACGCAGCCGAAGATTACGGAGAACATCCGCGGCACACAGCGTCAGCATGATGAGACGCAGCATCGACTCGACGAACTCAATCCGCTGGTGCCGGACGCCCCGGAACCCGAGCCCGTGGAATCGCCAGCCCCATCGTCATCGGGCAACGAATCGATCGGCGCTGTGCTCGAGGTCCTCCGTCCGTGGGCGTGACGCAGGTCACGGCGTCCGAGCGCGACCAGCGGTGGGCCTCCGCCCACGCACGGTACCTGGATGCGCGGCACTTCGTTCTTGCGGCCACGTCGCTGATCGCGGTGCTCGCAATCGCGTTGTCGCTCACCGGACGGCGTGCCGCTGACGCATTCGCTGTAGGGCCGGTCCTATTGGACCGGCCACAACCCCTTAATCTGAACACCCTCGAAAACGCGTCCGATCTGGCAGCGCTCCTTGCGCCGGTCGTTCCCGATCCGACACAGCGCCAGGCCGCGGCCACAGAGCTGTATCAGTTCATTCTCACGCGGCCTCTGCCCAATGTCGGCGCGCTGCTCGATGCGAAAGACAGCGCGACCGGACGCCCCGTCCTCACACGCGGCGACCTCGCGGCGATCAAGCCGTTCGCGATCGTCCGCACATCGGAGGCACACGAGCAACTGGTCGTGCGATGGGGGGCGATCTATCTGGCCAGCATCTGGTTGGTCGTCCTGTTCTGGTGGACGCTCGGCATGCGCGGCGACTATCAGTTGCTGGCCGCCGCCCATCTCCTCACCGCGCTCGGCTTCGCGGCGCTCCTCAGTCGCCAGGATCCGCTGCGCGACACGACGCTGTTCGTCCGGTACACACAGCTGACGGCCGCAGGGCTGCTGTGTTTTGCCCTCGTCTCCGCCATCGACCTCAGACGGCTGGCGCGCGCCAGCTTCAGCTATGTGCCGCTGGCTGGTGCCCTGGCGCTGTCGGCCGCGTTGATCGTGCTCGGTAAAGGCCCGACTGGCAGCAACGCCAAGGTCAATCTCGGACCGCTGCAGCCAGTGGAGTTCATCCGGCTGCTGCTCGCGCTGTTCCTCGCCGGCTACTTCGCGAAGCGATGGGATCTGCTGCGACAGGTCCGCGGACGACGCGTGCGCGCGTTCGACGTGCCGGCCTGGCTCAACCTGCCACGCGTTGAATACCTGCTGCCGGTGCTCGGCGGCGTCGCCATCGCACTGCTCTTCTTCTTCCTGCAGAAGGATCTGGGACCCGCACTGTTCCTCTCCTGCGTCTTCTTCCTGACCTATGCGCTCGCGCGCAATCGTGCCGGTCTCGCGATTGCAGGATTCGTGCTGCTCATTGGCGGCTTCTACGTCGGCTACGCCCTCAACATCTCCTCGACGCTGACCGCCCGAGTCGAGATGTGGCGCTCGATGTGGGACAACGGCGCGCGCGGCGGTGAACAGATTGCGCAGGCGATCTGGGGACTGGCCACCGGCGGCGTCTTTGGAACCGGCCTCGGTCTCGGCGACACGAGTTATGTGCCGGCGGGTTACACCGACCTGATCTTGGCGGCGGTCGGTGAGGAGCTCGGCTTCGCCGGCCTGCTCGCCGTCGCCGGCATCTTCGCGATCATCACCGCACGGGGCTTCGAGGTCGCACGGCGCGCGCCGGACGACTACAGCTTCTTCCTCGCCAGCGTCATCACGTTATTCCTGACGCTACCAGTGCTCGTGATGGGCGCCGGGATGCTCGGTCTCGTTCCGTTGACCGGCGTGGTGACGCCGTTCCTCAGCTTCGGCGGCTCGGCGATGGTGGCCAACTTCATCGCGCTCGGCATCCTGACCGCGATTCGAAGTCAGTCGAGCGCTGTAGGGCACGTCCTTTCCGCCTTCGCTGAGGCTACGGCGGACCGCCGCAGCTCGAAGAGCGGAGGCTGGTCGGACGTGCCACGGCCCGACGTCACCGAGCCCTTCCGCGTTGGCGTCGCGCGCATCGTCATGGGATTCAGCGCTGCGGCCGTCATCATCCTCATCGCACTGTTCGACGTGCAGGTGGTTCGCGCTGACACATTCGTCGCCCGGGCGCACGCAGGCGTGCAGGCCGATGGCGTGCGCCGCTACCAGTACAACGAACGCCTGACCGACGTGCTCGCGACGATTCCGCGCGGGACTGTGCTCGATCGGCGCGGTCTGCCACTCGCAACTGGCGATCGCGCGATTGCCCGCCGTGCGCGTGAGGCGTACAAGAAGGCGGGTGTCGAGATCGCCGCATGTGTAGTGTCCGGCTTTAGCCGGACCCATGATCGCTGCTACCCGCTCGGCGGCGCCGCATTCCATCTGCTCGGCGACGTGCGCGACGCCCGCAACTGGGCGGCGACGAATACCGCCTACGTCGAACGCGACGCCCAGGATCATCTACGCGGCTTCGACGATCACGCGACAACCGTCACGCTGCCAGACGCCTCAGGACATCCTGTCCAGACGACGCGCCGGGACTTTCACGAGCTGGTGCCGCTGCTTCGTCATCGCTACTCGCCGAACCACACGGATGTGAAGGCGTTTCTCAATCGCACCCGCGATGTGCGGCTCACGATCGATGCCCCGCTGCAAGCCTCGGTCGCTCGCATCCTCGCGAAGTACGCCGCGCGTTCGGCGACCGGACATGCGGCGGCGATTGTCCTCGACCCCGACACCGGCGAGTTACTCGCGGTCGCCAGTTATCCGTTTCCGAGTGTGACCGTCGAAGCACCGCATCGCAGCACAGACGAGACAGAGACGCTGATCGATCGCGCGCGATTCGGACTGTATCCGCCGGGGTCCACGTTTAAGCTCGTCACCGCGACGGCGGCACTCCGACAGAGCCCCGCGTTTCGCGACTCCACCTTCATGTGCTCGCTGCAGGCCAACGGCCGCGTCGGCGCGCAGGTCGCCGGTACGCTGGTCCGCGACGACGTGCTCGACGCGCATCCGCACGGGAGGATCGACATGCACGAGGGGCTCGTGCACTCGTGTAATGCCTATTTCGCGCAGCTCGCCGTGCGGGTCGGCCCGACGCCGCTCCTCGATACCGCGAACCTGCTGGGGATCTCGGTCGCTCGAGACGACTCCGTCGCACGGCTGCGCGCGACGCTGCCCCAGGCTGGCTACGGTCAAGGCGATGTCGTCGCGTCGCCGCTTCGCATGGCGCGTGTGGCTGCCGCGATCGCGAGCAACGGAACCCTGCGCGATGTCCGCGTCGAGAAGACCGCGTCCGTGCGCTCAATTCCGACGCACGATCTGCTGAGCCCAGACGCAGCCGCGACGCTCGGCCGCTATCTTCGCGACGCGGTGCTCACCGGCACCGGCCGCAGTCTGCGTGAGCACCCGTGGCGCATCGCCGGAAAGACCGGCACGGCAGAAGTACACGGCGCGCCGTCGCACGCCTGGTTCGTCGGATATGCGCCGTACGGCCCGGCCGAGAAGCGCGTCGCCTTCGCCGTGCTTATCGAGAACGCCGGCTATGGCGGTGCCGCGGCGGCGCCCGCCGCCGGTGAGATCGTCACCGCCGCCGCTCAGAGTGGACTGCTGAGACTGAAATAGGACGAAGGACGTTATGGACCTCCTCGCGAAAGCACGGAAGCTTGAATCACACCTCGCGCGCACCGTCGATCGCGCCGCGCAGCAGTGGTCGAAGTCCGGCCCACGCGGGCCGCTCGAAGTGGTTCACGGCATTCTCGAGGCGGTCGATGAACGCATCGAGCCTGCCGGCCGTGGCACGCATGTGTTCCCGTTCAACAAAGTCAAGGCCACCATCGTCGCCGTCTCGCCGGATGCACGCGCCCGGTTCTCCGGAGTGCTGGATGGAAGCCCGACACTTCAGGAGCGCATCGCAGGAAAGCTGCGCAACGCCGGTTGTGACGTCCCGAGTCTTCAGGTGAGAGTCGTCTATGTGGCGCAGGCCGACCCGGCGTGGACCAGTCCCGAGTTTCACGTGGACTTCAGCCGCGGCGCCGTGCAGGAGCAGGCGCCGTCACCTGCGCCGGCCGCGGTGCACGAGATCACGCTGGCGGTCACCAACGGATCGGCGGACAGGCCGGACTACGCCCTGACACTCGACCGCATCAACGTGGGACGATGCGCGGAGGTGCGCGACAGCCGAAATCGCCTGCTGCGTACGAATCACGTGGCGTTCACCGACGCTGCAGGCGCGATCAATGAGACTGTCTCGCGCGCGCACGCGCATATCGACTGCCACATGAACGGCGAGCTCCGTCTCTTCGACGACTGCAGCGCTCACGGGACATCCATCGTGCGGAATGGCAAGACGATCAGCGTCCCCGCCGGCTCGCGTGGTGTGCGCCTGCAATCTGGCGACGAGGTCGTGTTGGGGGAAGCGCGTCTCCGAGTGAAATTCGCGTAGACGCCCTTGAGGGCACGAAGACAAGCCAAACGCAGGGAACGCCGAAGAGCAGAGGGCCGCAGAGGTTGCCACGCGTGAAGATGACGGAAGGGTGACCTGCTCTAGGAACCTACCCTCTAGCGGCCAGCAGCGATGCGTTGCACCTCACCGATCACCGTGGCAAGCGCAATGGGCTTGTCTTTTGGCCAGCGCTCGAATTGGTCCTGCATCGGCCTCACGGTGTTTGTCGACGTGTCGAGCCGAAAAGCGCCTTGCGGACCATAAGAAACCTCGTAGTAATCGAGATCCTTCGTGGTTCGCGAATTCTTGCGCTGAGTGAGAAAGAACAGATAGGACTCCGACGCGGCAAACTGAGCGAATCCCATCTCGGTCGCTCTCAGGACGTGTCCCTCCAACTCCATCGTCCCGCCGTGTCGCCGCACTTGGAGCACCTCCCCCTTTACCAGCCCGGGAGGCTTGGTGCGTCGAATGACGCTGTCTATTTCCACATGGTAATACGTGACCACACTGTCGTTGTCTGCCAGTAGAGCAGGCCGTCCCAATTGAATATGTCCCACGACAATCGTGTCCGCTCGCTCGACGAGCATCTCCAATGTCACTGGCTCGTAGCCACCCGTCCAAATCTGGGACTGATCTTCGACTTTCGCTCGGTCTCGGAGAGTCTGCTGCGCACTGATAGCGTCCCCCAACACAACACTTATCAGCGCGATCGCCGCTAGTCGGCTGGTCATCACTTCCCCTATGGTTGCTGACAACCTGCAACGCGTGGCCAGCGGCCTTCGTCAGTCCAGTGCAAACACAAACAACGACAATCCGGACACGGTGGCCACATACTGCTTGTTGCCAATCCGGTACGTGATCGGCCCGCTGTTGATGGCGGCGCCCAGATTCGTCTTCCACAGCAGCGCACCCGTTCGCGCGTCGAGCGCCTGGAAGAATCCTTCACGTCCACCGGTGAACAGCAGATTCGATGCCGTCGTCAGAATGCCGCTGTCGGTGACATCGGTCATGTCGAACTTCCACTGTCGCTGACCCGTTCGCGCGTCGAGCGCGATCACCGCGCCATGTCCGGCGGCTTCGGTCCAGTTGTTGATGGGAGCGCCGCGGGAGAATCCGGGCGCGCCGGGCACAGCCGAAAAGTTTCTCGGCCCACCGCCGGTGAAGTTGCGGCCCTCCTTGTATTCGACCGGGCTCGGCCCGTAGATGCTGGCGTAGTCCTCCCACGCGGAGATGTAGAAGAGACCGGTGCGCGGACTGAACGACGGTGAATACCAGTTGGTGCCGCCCTGATTGCCTGGATACGTTGGCATGCCCGGCGGCTGCGGCGTCTGGTTCGGCCGGCCGCGTTCGTCGAAATCGCTCATCCAGTTGACCTTCACGAACGGCTTGCCCAGCAGGAACCGGCCCGTGGCGCGATCAAGCGCGTAGTAGTTGCCGTTGCGATTGGCCCATGCGACGACGTTGATGCCCGTGTTGCCCCAGTTGTCGATCATGACCGGTACCTGCACCGCGTCGTAGTCGTAGACGTCGTGCGGCGTGAACTGGTAATGCCATGTGAGCGTGCCCTTGTCGGCGTCGAGCGCAACGATCGAAGCTGAGTAGAGGTTGTCGCCGGGCCGCTGCGCGCCGGCATAGTCGGGACCGACGTTGCCCACGCCCCAGTAAGTGAGATTCAGCTGCGGATCGTAGGAGCCGGTCATCCAGATCGACCCGCCGCCGTGCTTCCATGCATCCGGATCGCAGACGCCCTCCGACTGGCGCGGCGCGTCGGCCGCCTGTCGCGACTTCGGCGGGCACGCCTCCCACGTCTCGTGGCCTTTCTCTCCAGGACCTGGGATCGTGTAGAAGCGCCAGGCTTCCTTCCCGGTATCGACGTTGTACGCCGCGATGAAGCCGCGGATGCCGTACTCGCCGCCGCCGACGCCGACGATCACTTTGTCCTTCACGACGAGCGGAGCGTGCGTAATCGAGTAGCCGGACGTCGTCGTGGCGACCTCGGTCTTCCACATCTCCCGTCCGGTCTTCGCATCGATGGCAATCAGGTGTGCGTCCAGCGTGCCCATGAACAGGGTATCGCCCAGGATCGCGACACCGCGGTTGTTGGCTCCGCAACAGACGATGCGATCGGGATTTGGGGTGTAGCGATAGATCCAGAAGACGCGGCCGGTGAGCGGATCCAGCGCGACGACATCGTTCGGGCGCTGCGTGATGTACATCATCCCGTCGACGACCAGCGGCGTGGTCTGCCAGTTGCCGGCCACGGGCGATTGATACACCCACTGCAGCTTCAGGTTCCTGACGTTGGCCGGCGTGATCTGATCGAGCGTGCTGAAGCGTTGACTCCAGTAGCTGCCGGAGTAGGTCAGCCAGTTCTGCGGCTCGGTAGATGCGTTGACGAGACGCTGCGACGTCACCTGACCCTGCACTGGCAGAGACAGCAGACAGATCAGACCGGCCACACTGCACGCGACGAAACGTCTTCTGGAAGTCATCGCTACTGCCCTTTCAGGGACATCAGGTATCCGAGCAGATCGGCCATCTCGTCGGCGCTGAGCGTGCCTTTGTAGGACGGCATGGGCGAGGTCTTGGCGATCGTGAATTCCTTGAGGTCGGCCTTCAGCACCGAATGCAGCCGCTCTTTGTCGTCCACGAGCTGCACACTGTAAGTGTCCTCGTTCAGCCGCCGGCCGTTGATGATGCTGCCGTCTTTCTTGACCAGACGCACCGGCCGGTTGATCGGCATCATCTGGCTGGTCGGATCGAGCAGCGATCGCTGCAGCGAGCCGGGGCTGCGCTGCGATCCGATGTCGGACAGATTCGGCGCGACGCGCGAGCCCAGGCGGCCGATCCGGTGGCACGCGACGCATCCGCCCTTGCCTTCGAACACCGCGCGGCCGCGCGCGACATCGCCGGCCTTCACCGTCGCCGTATCAATCGCGTTCATATTGCGCAGATAGGCGACCATGCCGGCCATCTCGGCGTTGTCGAGCGCGAACGGCGGCATCCCTGCTGTGGGTGACCCGGCTCTTATGAACCGCGCGAGATCGTTGTCGCTCTGAGCGTTCCGGAACTTGCCGCTGCGCAGGTTGACGCCGCCAATCGCGTCGCCCTGGGCACCGTGGCACGTCACACAGCGCGCCGCATACAGGCTGGCGCCGTAGACGATGTCCACGTCAGGATACTGCGCGTCATGCAGTTGATTCGTCGTGTCCGGCTTGAGCCGGACGTCGTTAGCCTGCGCCGCCGCGGATCGTACGCCGATCGCGCTGACGACGACGGCCAGGACCGCTGTCGCAAAGACTCTGTTCATTGAAGGTTGTCCCTCGAGGCACGCACACTATCTGCCTCTCGCAGAGGACCTGTCAATCGTGCAGTCAGCGGGCCACGATGGTCCCGTCGAGGATATGGGCGCACGGCACGAATCCGGCCTTCTGCAGCGTCTTTCGCGACGCGATGTTCCCCGGATTGCACCGGGCGCCCGGGATGGCGCCGAGCTCGTAGGCGATCCGCTTCAACTCCTGCACCAAATACGATCCGAACCCGCGACCGCGATGCGTCTCGACGACGTCCATGTAGATGTCACCGTACGGACGGTTGTAGTGGAACAGGATGCCTCCGGTTGCCACCGTCTCACCGTCGAGCGTCAGGCGCCACTCGGGACCACCGTCACACACCTGCATACAGTGACGGATGACGTGCTCTGGCATCGTACGGTGTAACTCCGCCCCCATCGACGGCAATGTGGTCGTCAACCCGTCGTCGAACACGATCGCCTCGCTGACAATGTCACGCGCATAGGTGTGCAGCATCACCGACAGCAGCGCGTCGCTGGATTGAATCTCCATGAATCGCGCGCCACTCGTCCCGAGGAGCGCCTCGAAGAGGTCGAACGCGCGCGACCGATACTCCGGCGCCACGTAGAATTCGAAGAGAGTCGGCTTATCGGTCCACGGTCCGGCGATCGCCATCGACCCAAAGCCCGCTGCTTCGCCATCCACACACAGGCGATAGGTTGTCGTCCATCCCTGGCGGCGATGGATCGAGTCGTGGACGACCTGGCAGTTCATGTCGGCGCGGTACTGCTCGCGCAGCGGCTGGACGTCGGGAGCGGAGCTGACGAGGGCGGTTATGGTTCTCACAGGGTATCCTTGAGCGTCATGAATCATATGCATCCTCGCCTCTCCGTCGCAGCGCCCTTGGCCGCCTGCCTGCTCATCGCTGCCTGCCGGTCGACGCCCACGTCCACGCCGGTCACCGTGACAGCCGACACGTATGCCGTCGTCAATGGCCAAGCGATTACACGGGACCAGGTCGAAAAGAGTTTCCGGCGGACGTCGAATCCCGCACAGCCGTTGGCCGAGGAGGAAGCGACAACCGCCAAGATGGGCATTCTCGACGAGCTCATCATGGAGGACATTCTGATCTCGAAAGCGAACGCTCTGAAGATTCAGGTGAACGAGAGCGACGTCGATAAAGCGTACGCCGAGGCAAAGAATAAGATCGGCGACGAGGCGTATCAGAAGGAGCTGACCAACCGCAATCTCACCACCGCCGACATGCGCGATCGGCTACGCCGCGAGCTCATCGCGCAGAAAGTGCTCGAGCACGAGGTCGGGGCAAAGGTCACCGTCAGCGATCAGCAGGTCACCGATTTCTTCAATGCCAACCGCGCGCAGTTCAACCTGCCGGAAGACGCGTTACACCTGGCGCAGATCATCGTCACACCGGTGCGCGATCAACAGATCACCAACCGCACCGGCGACGATGCGACGACGCCACAGGCCGCCGCGATGAAGGTGAAGATGCTGATGGACCGTCTGCAGAGCGGCACGCCCTTCGGCGATCTGGCGAGGGACTTCTCCGAAGATCCCGAATCAGCTTCGCGCGGCGGCGATCTCGGCCTCGTGCCGATGTCGGCAATTAATCAAGCGGCACCGGCGCTCCGAGACACAGTCCTGAAGCTCGAGCCGGGCCGGGCTCGCCTCGTCAGCGGCGGCGGTGCGCATACCATCATCTTCGTCGTCTCTCGAGAGCCGGCCGGACAGCGTGACCTGTCCACGCCGAACGTCAAAGAGCGGATCACCGCGACGCTCAAAGGCCGACGGGAGCAGCTGCTGCGCACGGCGTATCTCACCGCGGCACGCACTGACGCTGACGTCGTCAACTATCTGGCACGTCGCGTGGTCGAAGAGCAGAGCAAGAGCGCGGCTTCGGCCCCGCCGGCCCCAACCAAGTAGACCCACGATATTCCGCGGGTCGAAGGTCAACTGTTCGTGGCACGTGGCGGGCACCGCGAAATTTCGTGCCGTTGGGCTGCGTGGAAGGCGCAGCGGCACACCACATGCACTGCGGCGCGGCATGACTACCAGCAGCCCGTTCGCACGCATGTGTCACATACTCATCCTGGCCGCGCTGTTCTGCGGCTTCTCCGCCAGCGCGGCGCGCGCTGACGGTCTGTTCATTCCGTTCATCGGCTGGAACTTCGGCGGCGACGCCGGAAGTGACTTCGGCGATGCGGTCGACTCGAGCAGTTTGACCTATGGCGCCAGCCTCGCATGGATGGGCGGTGGTGTCATCGGGTTCGAAGGTGACTTTGGTTGGAGTCCAGATTTCTTCGGGAAGACAGATCTGGGTGACAGCAGCGTGTTCACAGGGTTCGGCAACCTGTTACTGGGTGTTCCGTTCGGCGGCCAGAAAGGCTTCGGCATTCGCCCCTACGGACTCGTCGGGGTTGGCGTCGTTCACGCCAATGGTGAGGCGTTCGAACTGGATGGACGAGACCTCAGCGAGAACAAAGTGGGCTGGGACTTTGGCGGCGGCGTCCTCCTGTTCTTCGGCACGCACGCCGGCATCCGCGGAGACATTCGCTACTTCCGCACGTTCGAGGCGCTCGAGGTACTCGGCATCGACCTCGAAAACGGGCCCGGAGACCTCGACTTCACGCGCGGTTCAGTAGGCTTCGTGTTCAGATTCTGAAGCGTGCACTCCGCGCGCATGCACTCGCCACGCGCAGGCGCGCAGTTGCGTGAAATCTCTGTAATTGCGGCAGCGTCCAATCGAGTGGATCCTATCCGTCCGTGGAACCACTGCGAATCCGGCTTGCCGCTGCGGTCGTCCTGTGTGTGGTCATTGGCGCGCCGGCGTCCAGCCAGCCGAGAGCGACGATCGTTGATCCCATTCCCGCGGTCGAACAATTTGTTCAACGTACCGGACTACGCGTCCGTCTCACGGTCACGAAGGCATCCGTCGCTGCGTTCGAAGACCCAGGATTCGTTGTCCACTTCGACAACGTGGGCTACACGCTCCTGCGTGTGAACCCTCACATCGGACCGAATCTCTACATCTACGGCGAAGATGGGAGGCTTGCCCCGCCGGCCGCGTCGTGGATCGCCGAGTCTGTTGGCCCCGCGCCGTTGAAGAACACGCAGCTCTTGCTGCTGCGACCTGGCCAGACCCTCTCGCGCCGCGTCCAACCAGGATACAACGTCGATTATGACTTGGGCCGTGGATCCAGATACACGGAGGACATCACTGGTGGACGCGTGATGCTGCGCGGAGGCAAGTACACCGCGCGTATCGTCTACGTCAATGCACCGGGATTCCCGAGCAGCTATCACCCGCGCGACATCCCTGACATCTGGGAAGGGCGACTCGAGTCCGAGCCCATCGCCTTCACCGTAGGACCGGGCGCGGAGGGTGAAATCAACGTCAACCGCCCACCGCCACCACCTGGCATGAGGCTCGAACCTTACCCTGCCACCGTCGCCGAGGCGGAAATGGGCCTAGCCTCCAACGACCTGCGCGAGTTCTCAAAGGCGACGGAGCTGCTCATTCGGTTGCACTCGACATCGAGCATGCCTACCCTGCGCCGGTTGCTCTCGCATCCAGAGACATGGAAGCGGTCGAGGGCTGCCTGGGCGTTGCTGAGGATGAACGACGAACGCGCCCGCGATGTGGCGATGTCGCTCATCGACAGTCCCGACGCCGGAGAGCGCGCCTTCGCGCTCAATTGGCTCGTCGAACGCTGCACCGTTACGGAATTACCGCTGCTCCTGAAACGCCTGAGTCCACCGTCGGCGGAATTCACGACTGTTCTCGGGAAGTGCGGAAGCGCCGAGAGCTACCGCGTGTTGCGACCGCTGCTCGAGTCGTGGGACGAACGGCTTCGTCGATCGGCGATGAACGCGATCTACGGCCTGACATTCGAAGGTGACGAACGCTCCTGGATGTCACCGCGCTCGACCCCCGCCCAGTGGGATCGATGGTTCGACGCGCACACGGGAGAGTCACGCCGCACGTGGGCCGAGCGGCAACTCCGCCGCAACCGGCGGGATTCCGCTTTCATCCCGTACTACGCCGCCGACTATCTGCGGCGCAGCGACGACCCGCAGGTCCTCCCCGCCCTGCGGCGGGCGGCATCCGGCACCGATGCCATGGTTCGTGTATTGGCCGCGCGAGGCGTCGCGCAGTTCGATCGTGCCGAAGGCGTGGCATTGCTCAAACGCGAGCTTGCGAACAGGGATCCGGAGCGATGCAAGGAGGCGCTCTACGCCCTGAACGAGCTGACCGATCATCACTACGCGTTCGACTTTCACGTACCAGCCGAACGTCAGCAGGCGATCGCAGCATACGCAACGATTCTTCAGTAATCCGTCCTCGTATCACTCGTTGCGCAAGGCCACCAGCGGATCGATGCGGGCAGCGCTTCGCGCGGTGACGTAGGACGTCAGCACGGCGAGCGCGGCAGCCGCGCTGCCGGCGAGCAGTGCACTCAGCGGATCGGTCGGCGCCACTTCGAACAGCAGCGT
>Ga0111539_10004047_pt1 | contig 19247 bp, 8 predicted proteins | sample RhiMethybrSRZTD1_FD_79667 | JGI IMG/M metagenome (GOLD analysis project Ga0111539, IMG submission 79667) | Populus rhizosphere microbial communities from Tennessee, USA - Rhizosphere MetaG P. TD hybrid SRZTD1 (version 2) (version 2) | ecosystem: Host-associated > Plants > Roots > Rhizosphere >... | reverse complement strand
CTGCGAAACCTGCGGGGGGCTAACCTGCTCGGCGCTGGAGTCCGGCCGCGGATCCCACAGGCTCCGGCCCAGGAAGACGCCGAGGAGCAGGGCTGCCGCCGCTGCCAGACAAGGAACAAGCCAGCTTCGCGAAGCGGGGAAGCTCACGACGCGCCCCGCGTCCGCAGAGCCTGCACCGGCCTGGACTTTCTCCCAAAGCCGCGCCCATTCATCCCCGCTGACCGAGGGGACGGTTCCAGCGCCGGCGGCAAGCGCGTCGAGGCGGCGGAACTCCGCGACCATGGCCACGCATTCCGTGCAGGTGGTGAGGTGCAACGCCACTTCCTCACGCTCCGAGGGCGGGAGCTCACCGTCGATGAACGGGCCGACTTTCCACGCGATGTTGCTGCACGACATGGCCTGACTCATGGGTTCACTGCTCCTGGATTCTCTGCTGCCGGATTCCGTTCGCCATCCTCACCTTCCAGCTCTGTGACGCGCGGCCGCCCACGGCCGGGAGGCTCCACGCCTCGCCGGGCGAGCAGCTCTTGGAGCTTTTTCCTTGCGTAAAAAAGCCGCGACATGACCGTGCCGACGCTGCAGTCGAGCACGTTGGCGATCTCCTTGTACGAGAGGTTTTCCATGGCATGCAGCAGGAAGACGGCACGGTGCTTCTCGGAAAGATGCTCGACCGCGGCCGCGAGGCTCTCTTCGAGATCGCGTTCCTCCGCAAGCTTTGACGGGTCTGGGGCGCTCCCGCCGCGGCGGGCGTCCTTGGCAGCGTGAGCCTCGAGCAGCTCGGGGTCGATTTCCTGTTGAGGCCGCGCCTTGCGCTGGCGGGTTGCATCGATGGCACGGTTGACCGTGATGCGATACAGCCAAGTGAAGAACTTGGAGTCCGTCTTGAACTTGACGAGGTTGGAGAACACCCGGATGAAAACCTCCTGGGCGACCTCCAGCGCGTCTTCTTTGTTGCGCACGAAGCGGAAAGCAATGCGATAGACCTTCTCTCGATACTTGTCAAAGAGGAACTCGAATGCGCGAGCGTCTCCAGCGAGATGCTCCTCGACTTTTTTGATATCCTCGGCATCCGACGCGTCGCGCACGGGCAGGCAATCCTCCGGGGGACGATCTTCGCCGAGTCACGCGCCTCCCAAGGCATCTGGCCTTGGGGTCGACGCGAGGGGCGATCTCGAACGCGAGGGCGTGACCGTACGCGGGCGCCACACAATCGTTCTGACGGCCTGCCCGGGCGAATTATTCGGGGCAGGGTGGGCTTCGAGGGTCTTTGTGTCAAGGATTTCGGAAGTCCTGACGGCAGCCGAAGGTCCGAAAATGAGGTTTTGGAAAAAATTAGTTTGCGTTCTGAGAGGGGAGGTGATATACCTCCCGCCGCGCTTAGGAGAGGGAACGGCAGCCCCGTTGACCGCGCATGTTGGATGGCCGCGCGTTTCGGGCCGCGGGTCTCGGGGGTGACTCGAACCGAGTCACTGGCAGGACTCAGAGGTCTACTCTGGGTAGCCTACTCGGAAGTCGCCTTCCGGCGGGTAACGGCTGGTAGGTAACCGCTGGTAGATAACGGCTGGCAGGTGACTGCCGGCAGATGACTGGGATTCCAGACGACGCCCCAGAGCCGGTGGAGTGAATCCGGGGCGACGATCGACGCGGAGAGTGAGAATCACGCATCGGCACGCCGAGCTGCGTAGCCCGATCCTACGAACGAGTGGAAGCCGTTCCAGGTGCCGCTCCAGAGTGGTGCCGAGGTGGTGAGGAACGAAAAAATCGGCAGGCCGCAAAGGGGCGCGCCGCCGAGGTGGTGAACCGAGAAGAGAGAGAGACGAGAAGCCGTCGCGAGGAGAGCGGAGACGTTCTCCGTCGACCCGCAAAACAAAGAGCATACCCAGATCAACCTACCCTTCCCTACGTACTCACGGTAGGTCCCTCCTTTTTCCTCGTTTATTTCAGACCCAAACAAGCTCCTCATTGAGTAGGGACAATGAGGAGATTTTTCATCCCGGGCAGAGCGACGTCTCGCATCGCTCCTGTACGCCGGGAATTTGCGGCGGGAAGCGCCGGGAACCGTGCGCAGTCTTCATTCCGCAGCGCACAGCTTTTCTGTCGCGGTTTCCTGTCGCGGCTCCCTTTGCCGCGCCGACCCCGTTATGCTTCCAGTCGGCGCTGCGGGAGCAGCTGGCTCGCCGCTCCCGACAGTGGTCGAATCCTCGGGAAAGCTTGCCTTGATAACTGATCTGACGAAAAGGCTGCTGCGGAAGCATCCTCCCGATCTGCAGGGGTACCGGCGGTCCCTCCTCCGCCTCGCCGGTGTCGTGTGGGCCTCGCTCCGGGAGTTCAACCGGGACTACTGCTTCGAGAAAGCCGCGACGCTCTCGTTCGCGACGATCATCTCGCTCATGCCCCTGGCAGTGCTGCTTGTGGGGGCAGCGGTGCAGTTCGGCGTCGGCGAGGTCTTCATCGAGTACGCCGAGGAGAAAGTCTTCCCCAACCTCGCGCCCGCCTTCAAGACGGAGCTTTCCGACTGGCTCGAGAAAAACATCTCGCGCAATGCTTTCGCCAACAGCACGGTGGGAGCCGTGGGCTTCCTAGCCCTCGTGAGCTTGATCTCGACGGCGATGGGCGGCTTTACCGCCGCAGAGCGCATTTTCAACAGGCTCTGGAGAGTGGCAAGCCGGCGGAGCTATTTCCAGAAGCTTATGACGTTCTGGGCGATCTTGACGTTGAGCCCCTTCGTCATGACCGCATCGCTCTGGATCAAGGAGCTCCTCGTGCCGCGCGGGGGCATCGTGGAGCACATGACGCAAACGTCCGTGATCCTGCGGACGATTTACGACTTCCTCGTGCCGACCATGGTTGTCTTCGCCGGCTTTTCGCTCCTTTTCAAGTATCTACCGTCGGCGGTGGTGCGCTGGCCCAGCGCGCTGCTCGGAGGATTCCTCTCCGCGTGCCTTTTCGAGCTGTCGACGCAGGCGTTCATCGTCTACGTTGCCCGGTCGAGCACGGTAGCCTCGCTGTACGGGCCGCTCTCCATCGTGCCGTTCTTCCTCGTATGGGTCTTCGTGAACTGGGTCCTCGTCCTCTGGGGCTGCGTGCTCGCGTACACCCATCAGAATTTCGACGCGCTCCTGAAGCGCTACGAGGAAAGGGACGCGAGCTCCCTCCTTCCCCGCACTCTCGTCGGGCTCTATTTCCTCGAGAAAGTCGCCGCGCAGTACGGGAAAGGCGGTCCGCCGCCTTCGCTCCACGACGTCGCGGACGAGCTCACCGTGCCCGAGGACGTTCTCGAAGGCGTCACTCGGAGGCTCGTGGAACGAGGCCTACTGATCGAAGATGCTCGCCGGCCGGGAGTTCATTGCCTTGCCGTCCGGCCGGAGCTCGTGCGGCTCTCCCAGGTGGACGAGGCGCTGCGCGAGGATGTGAGAAGCTCCACGCCCGGCCCCGACGGCGCTCCGGGATCGTCGCGAGCGTTCCAAACGTACCGGGATGCCCGGCGCGAGTACCTCGCCTGCCTCGACGGGAAATCGCTCGCCGACCTGGCGCAGGCTTCCGAACTGAAGACGGAGCGGCCAAGTCCTTCTCCCATCGAACCGCGGCTGGCGCGTTGAGGGCGCTCCGCGCTTCCCGGCGACGGGTCGTCAGGCTTCGTTCGTTGACACGCCCCAGGCCCTACTTATAACTACCGAGAATGGATCAGGCGTCGCGCAGGTTTCCCTTCCCCACGAGCTTCCAGTTTCGGGACGACGAGCGCGCCGGCCTGGAGGCGCTCTTCAAGCGTACTTTCTTCGAGGAGCCCTTCACCCCCGAGGCGGTGCAAGCCCTCCTGCGCACCTGTTACCAGCGGGGAAGCACCGAAGCCGCGCCCCCGGAGGGCAAGCCCGCGGCCTCCGGTGCATCGGGCATCGGGCCCGAGGCAGCCGCCGCGAAAGGCCCGCTCGCATGCGCCTATCCCGGCGATGCGCCCCGGTACGTCCTCCTCTACCGCGGCGCCGATGGCATCGGAAAAACTCGCGTCTTTCGCCAATTTCGCGAGAGCGCTTGGAGGAAGCAGATCTCCGTGTACGAGGTCTACCACCACGACGTAGAGGGGATCCCTTTCAAACCGATCCTGCACGCCGTTCGTGAGATCCTCCGGGATCACGACCACGGCGCCGCCCTGCAGGAGAAATACCGCTACGGCCTCGAGCGGCTGCTGCCGGAGCTCTACGAGCCTCGACCGCCGTCCCGGAACGATGAGTCGCGCGGGGGTCGCGAAAACGTCTCAGAGGACAGCCTCCACTTCGACGAGGCCGGCAAGGTCCGAGTCTTCGACGCGATCACGCAGCTCCTCATCGAGGTCACGGCGGCGAAACCGCTCCTGATCCTGGTCCACGATCTACAGTGGAGCGATCGGCCGACGGTCGAGCTTCTCGACTACATCGGCCGGAACCTCCAGATCCGCCGCCACCCCGTCGCCGCCGACGGTCGCGACCTGAAAGCCGCGCTTTCCCGCCGCGACGCGGGCAGCCTCGCTCGTCCCGGTGGCGAGCCCGACCTCGAGGATTTCGACAGCGAGGAGCTCCGTTCCCTCAGCCGCAGCGTCGTCTCGGCGCAGGAGCTGCTGGGGGTGAACTACTACGCCTTTCCGCCGGCTACCGCATCTCGCCCCTACCGGGCGGAGGCCGAGTCGCTCCTGACGGTTTCCTCCACGGCCGCTCTGGCGGCGGGCGAGCTCGACACGCCAACGGCGGTCCGCAAGGTGGAGCTTGCCGCCGACACTGTGGCGGGTCCGCCTCAGGCGCCTCGGCTCGAATCCGACGCCCGCCTCATGATCCTCGCGAACTACCGAGGGTTCGCCGACCCGACCCACTACCTCGAGCAGGCGATCCGAGCTCTGGGAGAGCAGCCGTTCGCGTACCACGGGGAGCTTCGGCCGCTCAGCTCGTCGGAAGCGGGCCAGTTCCTCGCGAAGTGCCTCGAAGGAGTGACCATCGACGGCCGCGAGATCGCCGCCGGCCCGGAGCTCGTCGGAGCGATTTACGAGGCGTGCGAGGGCTTTCCAAGCTTCATGCACGAGCTGCTGCGGGCCCTCTACCTCCGCGAAGGCGGCTTTCGATCCTCGGCCGACGCCCGGGAGGTCTGGAGCAAGGGAGCGATCGAGACGGTGCTGGCGGGCTACGCCGGCCCTCCTGCCGCGGCGGAAGCAGCCCCGAGCGCGTCAGATTCCGCGCCGGCGCAAAGCGACGCCCTGGGTGCCGGGTCTACCGAGGACCCTCCAGCGCGGCATCGCCGCCACGCGGTTCTGCGCCTCCGTCTCGCGAGTGCAACTCGGGACGAGCTGCGCGTGCTCCAGGCGTTGGCGACCGTGCGGCGTCCGGTCCTCCCCGCGCTCCTCGGTCGAGTGCTCGAAGGGCTCCTCGAGGCGACGGAAAGCAGCCTTTCGACGGCCGTTCGCGTCGCCGCGGCGCTTGAGAGCCTCGAGGCGAGGGGAATCGTCGAGCACCACGAAGCAGGGGAGACCGGCTACTTTTTCCGCCTCGGGGCCTACGCCACGGTGGTCGATGAGACGATTCCCTCCCACGAGAAGAACCTGGTGCACCAGCGGGTGGGTGAGGAGTACCGAGCGCGGCTCACCGGAGCCGACGACGAAGCCGCCTTCGAGGTCTACTACCACCTCCGCAGAGGCCTCGACCCCGAGAAGTCCCTCGACTGGGGGCGGATCGCCGTCCATCGGTTCGTCCGGTCCTTCGCGTACGAGAAGGCGCGACGCGTTCAGAAGCGGCTTCTCGACCTGGTCGCCTCGCCCGAGGACCTGCGGACGCGGCTCGCCATCCTCACGGAGTCCGCGCGGATCAGCCGTGCGTTGAAAGACGGGCCCGCGGCCGAGGAAGCGCTCCGCCAGGCTCAAGCCGAGGGCGCCGCGGAGCTGTCGGCCGAAGAGAAAACGGAGCTCGTACTCCTCGAGGCTGAAGCGGCCCACCTGACGGACTCCGCTCGAGCGCTGAAGATCCTCGGCAGGGCGACGAAGCACCTGAAAGATGAGAACACGCCGCTGGGGGTTCGGCTGCAGCTCTTGACGGCGCGCCTCCGTCTGGATCGCCAGGACTTGAAGCGCGCGATCAACTTCAGCCTGAAAGGCATCAGCATCTGCCAGAAGCTGGGCGACCTGCCCGAGCTGGGCGAGCTCTACCGCACCATGGCGACGGCGTTCTACCGCAAAGGCGACTACGCTCATGCGGTGGACAACTACCAGCGCGCTCTCGACGCGTTCGAGCGCGCCGGATTGCGGGATGCCTCCGTGGGCGCGCTTGACGACCTGGGCCGGGTCTACCTCGAGCGGGGTAACCATTTCCGTGCGGCGGGCTTCCTCTACAAGTCGCTCGAAATCCGCAGGCGGCAGCACGATCTTCCGGGCCTCTGCAAATCGTACGATGAGCTGGGCCGCGTCTACCTCCGGAGCGGCGATTATCTGAAAACGATCGAGAGCCTGAATCGCAGCCTCTCCTTGAAAGAACGGATCGGCGATTTCGCCGGTCTCAATCCGACGCTGCTCATCCTGGGCGACCTGTACTTCCGTCTGGGGCGCTACGAGAAGTCGCTCGACTACTTCCGCAGGGAAGTCGAGAACAGCCAGGCGCTCGGCGACACGCGGGGCCTCGTCGAGGGCCTCGGGCAGCTCGGCCGGGTGCACTTCGAGCTGGGCGACACGAAGCAGGCAGGCGTCTACGCGAAGCAGGTCTCGATCCTCGCGACCGAGTTCAAGCTGAAGAGCCAGGAAGCCGACGGCGCGTTGCTCCAGGGCGGCCTCAGCGCCCTCGCGCGCGATTGGGCGGGCGCTGAGAAGAGCTTCCGGTTGGCGTCCGAAGTGCACGGCAAGCTCGGGCACCGCCGCCGGGAGACGAGCGCGTTCCTCGACTTCGCGGAAGTGAAGCTGACGCGGGAGCTGTACGACGAATCGTTGAAGCTAGCGTCGAAGGGCCAGCTCATCGCGGAGGAGGTCAAGGCAGCCGACCTGCAGGTGCGTGCCCTCACGATCAAAGGAAGCCTCCACCGCTTCCTGAAGGGCGGAAACCCGGAGAAAGCCCGCGAGTTCCTCCACAAGGCTCTTGAGCTCAGTCAGAAAATCAGCGACGTAGGACCGCTGTTCCAGCTCCACTACTCGCTCGCCAAGCTCTGCCACTCGCAGCGAGAGTTCGCCGAGGCGGCGAATTATTACGGCAAGGCGGAGCTCGTCCTCAAGCAGGTCGTCGAGGGCCTTTCCGAGGACCGCGCGGCGCGTTACCTGGAGGACCGGCGCCGCAAAGTCTTCGGGGAAGACCTCGCGCGCTTCCGCAAGGAGGCGCTCGGCCGCGCCACGTCCCCTCCGGTCGAGATGCGCGAGCCCTCGGGGCCGGCGACAGCAGGTCAGAGCGATCGTCCCGTCGGCTTCGCGGACTACAAAGACCTCCTGACTCGCATTCTTCGGATCAACTCGGAGTTGAACCAGCTTCACTTTCACGACCGCATCCTGCTCGAAGCCGTGGAGCTGGCCGGCGCCGAGCGCGGCATCATCGTCCGCGTCCAGAATCGCGTCTATTTCCCGGTCGCTTCCCACGGGTTCGGGAAGGAGCTTTCGCAGACGCCCGAGTTCCAGACGGCCCTGAGCATCGCGCAGGACGCGATCAAGCGCGGGCGCTCGATCCTTGCGACGGGCAAAGGCGGGGTCGTATCGGAAAAGGGGGAGAAGGCGGCGAAATCGAAAGACGCGCCGGAGCTCGAGCTCGGAAACCTCAACCACTGCTCGATCATTGTCGCGCCGTTCATGACGGATGAGCGGATTTTCGGCGGAGTCTACCTCGACAAGCCGATCGTCGTCGGGCAGTTCCTGCCGCGCAACCTCGCCCTCCTCGAGACGTTCGCGCAGCACGCGGCCGCGAGCTGCTCCAACCGTCGCGAGTTCGAGACGGCGATCCGTGAGCCGGTCACGGGATTCTACACACCGGGCTATTTCCTCGAGCGGCTGCGCGAGGCCTATCGCTCGTTCAATCTGCACGGGAAGGCCTTCACGCTGCTTGGCTTCCTCGTGCCGCAGCTCGAGCACGCGTTGGCGGATGCGCGAGGCGAGCTGGCCCAGCGCCTGTCGCGAGAGCTGACGGAGATCCTGCCCCGCAAGGCGGCCGTCTGCTGGGGGTCACCGATCCTCAACGTCCTCCTCCAGGAGTCGGATATCTCCTCGCAGGAGGAGATCGCGGGGAAAGTCAGGGAGCGGCTCCATCAAGCTTTCGGCGAGGAGGCCCCCGCAGAGATCCTCCCCGCGCACAACCGGTTTCACCAGGGCGCCGAGATCTACGCGGAGCTGCGCAGCCGGCTCCTGCCGGAGACGTGGGACAGCCGGCTCCTGTCCGAGCTCAGCTCGCTCCTGACTCCGCAGATCACTCTGCGCGAGGCCAAGCTCATCCTCGAGCGGCACAAGATCGAGGCGACTCTGAAGAAGACCGGCGGCAACATCACGCACGCCGCGAAAGAGCTGGGCATCCATCGACCCCAGCTCTCGAACCTCCTCAAGAAGCACGACCTGAAGCGCGTGGGGTTCGAGACCGACCTGAACGGCGAAGACGTCGAAGTGGCGGTCGAGCCCTCGGACAACTGAGCTCAATTTCTGCGTTTTTCGGGCGGCCTGGCCGGCCGGTTGCACTGCTCGCTACTCACGCCGTCCCGCTCCGAACGAAAGCCGAAGCGCCTTGGCAGCCGTGCCCCACGCTGCCATGATGGTGCGCCATGCGGCTCGCGTCTTTCGTATTCACCATCGCCGGGGCCTTGCTCACGGCGGGAGGCACCTTCCCGGCGCCGCGCTCCGTCCCGTGGTCGCTGGCGCCCCTGCAGCCGCTGCAGCCACCGGAGGCCGTCCCCTGGGCTCGAGGACCGGTCGACGCTTTCGTGGCGGCGAGGTTGACGGCGGCGGGGCTCTCTCCGTCCGGGGATGCCGACCGCGCCACGCTGGTTCGCCGGCTCCACCTCGACGTCCTCGGCCTACCCCCTTCCCCCGAGCAGGTGACCGCGTTCGCAGAGGACAGCGATCCCCTCGCCTACGAGCGCTGCGTGGATGGCGTCCTCGCCTCTCCGCGCTACGGTGAGCGCTGGGCCGCCCACTGGCTCGACGTCGTCCGATTCGCCGAAACGAACGGCTTCGAGATGAATCAGCCGCGCGAGAACGCCTGGCCTTACCGCGACTACGTGATCCGTTCGCTCAACGAGGACAAACCCTACGATCGGTTCCTCCGTGAGCAGCTCGCCGGGGACCAGCTCGGCGAAGATGCGGCGACCGGCTACCTCGTCGCGGGGGCGTGGGATCAAGTGAAGAGCCCGGACCCCCAGCTCACCGCCCAGCAGCGCCAGGATGAGCTCGCCGACATGGTCGCGACCACGGGCACCGCGTTCCTGGGGCTGACGGTCGGGTGCGCTCGGTGCCACGATCACAAGTTCGACCCCATCACGACCGCGGACTACTACGGCCTCCAGGCCGTTTTCGCCGGAGTGCAGCACGGGGACCGCGAGACCGTCGCGGCCGAGTCCCCGGAGCGAACGGCGAAGGCCAAGGCGCTGCGGCGTGAGCTCGCGGAAGTGATGGCGCAGCTCTGGACGCTCGAGCCTCTGGCGGATGCGGCTGCGCTCCCCGGCGGTCGCGCGCGGAGGTCAGCAGTCTCCTACGTGTCGAACGTTGACCGCTTCTCCCCGGTCGAGGCGAAAGTGGTCCGGTTCACGGTGCTCGAGACGACGTCGGGTGAGCCGTGCATCGACGAGCTCGAGGTCTACTCGGCGGGGCCCGGACGCCGCAACGTCGCTGGCGCGAGCGCCGGCGGCCGCGCGCGCGCGTCGAGCCTCCTGCCCGGTTTCGAAATCCACCAGATCGAGCACGCCAACGACGAGCGCTACGGCAACTCGCGCAGCTGGATCTCCGCCGAGCGTGGAAAAGGATGGCTCGAGCTCGAGCTGGCCGAGGCCACCGTCGTCGACGGCGTCGTGTGGGGCCGCGACCGCGAGGGAAAGTTCCGCGACCGGCTCGCCACCGCCTATCGCATCGACGTGGCGCCCGCTCCGGGCGGGCCCTGGCGCACCGTGGCGACGAGCGCCGACCGGGAGCTTTTCCGGGAAGCTCCAGCAGATCCTTCTCCAGCCGCTGCCCCTGCGACCGCGGGGCGATTGGAGGGGACCGACCGGGTGGAGGTGCTCCGGCTCCAGCGCGCGCGGCTCGAGCGGGAGCTGAACGCCGCGACGGCAGCGGAAAAAGTCTACGCGGGGCAGTTCGCGCAGCCTCCCGAGACTCACGTCCTCGCTCGGGGCGATCCGGCGCAAGCGCGGGAAATAGCGCGGCCTGGAGCGATCGCCTGCCTCGGACGCCCTTTCACGCTCGGACCGCCGGCCGCCGAGGCCGAGCGCCGCCTGGCGCTGGCGCGGTGGATCGCCGCTCCGCTCCAGCCTCTCGCCGCGCGCGTGATCGTCAATCGCATCTGGCAGCATCACTTCGGCGAAGGCATCGTCGCGACTCCCGATGACTTCGGCGCGAACGGGGCGGCGCCGAGCCATCCGGAGCTGCTCGAGTGGCTGGCGGCGGAGCTTCTGCGCGGCGGCTGCAGCCTGAAGAAGCTCCATCGCGAGCTCCTCCTGTCGAGCGCTTACCGCCAGTCGAGCCGGCCATCTCCCGAGGGCCTTGCCGCGGACGCGCAAAATCGACTGCTCTGGCGTTTTTCGCCGCAGCGTCTCGAGGCCGAGGCGATCCACGACGCGGTGCTCTCCGTGGCAGGGTCCCTCGACCTCGGGATGGGAGGCCACGGCTTCAGCCCCTTCGAGCCGAACGACAACTACGTCCGCGTCTACGAGCCGAAAAAGACTTTTGGCCCGCGCGAATGGCGCCGGATGGTCTACGAGCAGCGCGTCCGGATGCAGCGCGACGCCACCTTCGGCGCTTTCGATTTCCCCGACGGAGGGCAGGTCTGCCCGCGCCGAGCCCGCTCCACGACGCCGCTCCAGGCGCTCAGCCTGCTCAACTCGAAGTTCCTGACGGACCAGGCGGACATCCTTGCTGCGCGCATCGCCGGCGACGCGGGCCAGGACCGTGCGGCGCAGGTGCGCCGCGCTTTTGCGCTGGCTTTCGGCCGGGAGCCCGAGCCCGACGAGGCCTTCGAGGCAGCGCGGCTGGCCGGCGAGCACGGCCTGCAGGCGCTCGCTCGCGCCCTGTTCAACTCGAACGAGTTCCTTTTCCTCGACTAATCCATGAGCCCATCCGGCGAGCTTTTGTCCTCCGCGGGTCGACGGCTCCTCGACCGGCGCAGATTTTTGGCGCGCGCGGGCAGCGGACTGACCGGGATCGCTCTGGCGTCCATGCTCGCGCGCGACGGCCTGCTCGGCGCGGAGCGGTCCGTGCCGTTGCGGCCTTCGATCCGACCGGATGCTCCACTCGCTGCGCGGCCCGCGCCGTTCCGCGCCAAGGCCAAGCGCGCGCTCGTCATTTTTTGCTCGGGCGCCTGCAGCCACCTGGACACCTGGGATTACAAGCCGGAGCTCATCCGGCGCCACGGCCAGCCGCTACCGGGCGCGGAGGGCCTCGTGACGTTCCAGGGGGAGCAGGGGAGCCTGACGAAAAGCCCTTACGAGTTCCGCGCGCGCGGGGAGTGTGGAAAGCAGGTCTCGGAGCTGCTTCCCCATTTGGGCGCCCTGAGCGACGAGCTCTGCTTCATCCACTCGATGACGGCTCGCTCGAACACTCACGGCCCCGCGGAAAACCAGATGAGCACGGGCTTCACGCTCGAAGGCTTTCCGAGCATGGGGGCCTGGGTCTCCTACGCGCTCGGCACCGAGGCGGACGATCTGCCGGCATTCGTCGCCATCCCCGACCCGCGCGGCGTCCCGCAGACAGGCCCCAACAACTGGTCGAGCGGCTTCCTGCCGGCTGTGTTCCAGGGAACCGCGATCAGCTCGAGCCGCCTGCCGCGCGGCATCGAGCGGCCCGCGGGCGTCTCCGCAGCCGGCGACCGCTCCACGCGAGACTATCTTCGCTTCTTGAACGAGAAGCACCTCGAGCGATTTCCGGGCGACACGGACCTGTCCGCGCGCATCGCGAGCTACGAGCTCGCTGCCAAAATGCAGCTCAGTGTGCCGGTGGTCTGCGATCTCTCGCGCGAAACCGCAGCTACGCGCGCACGCTACGGCGCGGACGATCCGAACCCCGTGCGCGCCGGTTTCGCTCGCAACTGCATCCTCGCGCGGCGCTTCCTCGAGCAAGGCGTGCGTTTCGTCCAGCTTTTCAACGGCGCCTACGCCATGGGGGAAGGCGCCGGCAACTGGGACGGGCACAAGAAGCTGAAAGAGCAGTACGACGTCCACGGACCGATCCTCGACAAGCCGGCCGCCGCTCTGCTCGAGGACCTGAAAGCCCGCGGCCTGCTCGAAGACACCGTCGTGCTCTGGACGACGGAGTTCGGAAGGATGCCTACGTTCCAGAAAGGGGCGAGCGGACGCGATCACAACCCTCATGGCTTCACGGTGTGGCTCGCCGGTGCCGGAGTCCGCAGCGGAACGAGCTACGGATCGACGGACGAGTTCGGGTACCGGGCCGTGGAGGACGTGGCGACGATCTACGATCTGCACGCGACGCTCCTCCACCTTCTCGGCATCGACCACGAGCGATTGACCTATTACCACAACGGCGTGGAGCGGCGGCTCACTGACGTGCACGGCACCGTGCTCCGGAGGATCCTGACGTGATGCTCCTCGGGAAAAAAGCGCTCGTGACGGGCGCGGCGCGCGGTATCGGGCGCGGTTGCGCCGTGGAGCTGGCACGGGCCGGCGCGGATGTCGCCGTGAACGATTTTCGGCGCGGCGAGCTCCTCGTCACGGCGGCGAGCGAGATCCGGCAGCTTGGCCGGCGCGCCGCGGCGATCGAGGGCGACGCCTTCGCGCGCGACTCGTGCGCCATGATCCTGTCCAAAGCGATCGAGGTGCTCGGTCCCATCGACATCCTGGTCAGCAATCCCTCGATGAACCGCAGGGCGCCGTTTCTCGATGCCGACCCTCAGAATTTCGAAAAGATCGTTGCCGCGACGCTTACCGCGGGCTTCCACATGAGCCAGCTCTTCGCACGCCACCGTGTGGCTGAAGGCGGCCGGGGGAAGATCGTTTTCATCGGAAGCATCCATGCCCGCGTGCCCTACGCGCAGAGCGCGGCGTACAACGCCGCCAAAGGCGGCCTCGTGAGCCTGTCGAGCACCATCGCGAACGAGCTCCTGCCGCACCGGGTCAACGTGAACGTCCTCGAGCCCGGCTGGATCGACACGCCGGGCGAGCGCGAGTCTTTCGGAGACGCTGCGATCGACGCTGCAGGGCCGCGGCAGCCGTGGGGCCGCCTGGGCCGGCCCGAAGACGTCGGGAAAGCGGCCGCCTTTCTCGCCTCGGACGACGCCGATTACATCACCGGCACATCGCTCCTCGTCGACGGCGGAATGTGGCTCGGCTCCGCGAGGGAGTGAGAGGCCGGCGAAAAAAGGCGAAACTCGAACTAAGGCCGCATCAGGATCACGTGCGCGTAGCTCGTGAGGAGCGGCATGGGCTTGCGCGTGAGAGCGTCGCTCAACGCGCGGTGCGCCCGATGAATCCACGGCACGCCCCGGTAGTACTCGTGGCCGAAGAAGCCCGCGTACTCCTCGACGATGAACCCCACGTCCTCGAGCCGTCGGACGCTCGCGCACGTCGGGCCCCGGCACCACCGGTAGTAGGCAGGGAATTTGGCTTCGCCGCCCTCGGGGTCGCGGCCGGGCCAGAGCCAGCGCACGATTCGATCCGCCACGCCCGGAGGCAAGAGTCGGTTCGCAAGGAACGGCAGCGCGTACAGGGTGGAGAAGAAATGGAACGCGCGCCCGCCGGGAGTGAGCAGTCGATACACGCTCCGGTGGAAATCGGCCGGCAACCAGACATGCTCCGCCAGCATGCGGCTGAAAATCAGGTCGAACCCGCCCTCGAGACGCAGCTCCCCGGACGTGATGTCCCCTTGCACTTTGCGGTAGACGTCAGGGGCTTTGGCCAGCTCGGTCGCGGAGAGATCGAGGACCGTGTATTCGATCGATCGCGCGCGCACGAACTCCGTCGGCAGCGCCGGCGTCGCCCCGCCGCCGACCTCGCAGACTTTGCGGACCCCGGGGCGCGAAGCGAGCTCCTCGAGGAGCGACCAGTGGCCCGTAGAGGCCTCCGCGAAAGAGCCGTAGCGGATCGGCCGCGCCGTGGCGAGCGCGCCTTTCAACGTTGGGAGCTCGCCGCCCAACGCGCGCTCTCGGCGTCGATGCGGGCTCCGTCGGCGCGCCCCGCGTGCAGGATGATGCGGTAGCGAAAGACCACCGGGGCTCCTTTCGCGAGCGAGAGGGGCCCTCGCGCGCTGACTGCGGGGTTGATCAACCCTTGGTCGTCGACGCGCCAGACGTTCGGGTAGCCGGGGTTTTGCGGGTGGTCGATGATCGCCACGCCGGCCTCGAGTCTCCCACCCCCTGCGGCCGTCTCGAATCGCCCCGAGATGTCCTGCCAGGCCCAGCCGTTGCTCCCGGCGGAGTGCGCCACTGAACGGTCGGAGTGCGCTGCGGGCCGGAACGCGAGGCCGCCGTACTCGTGCTGCCCCACGACAAGCGCCTCATCCGCGGTCAGCTCCCACGTGAAGTCGATGGCCAAGTCCGCCGTCGCGTCGCGGGGCGCGTGGATGTAGATCTTCTGGCGCTCTTCGAGGAGGCGTTTTCCTCCGCGGCGGTCGGTCAGCCAATCGCTCCGGGATATGATCTCAACGCCGCTGTCGAGCTCGCGCACTTTTTCGAGCCCGCGGCTGCGAATCCAACCTTTCTCGTGCCAGAAGTCGACGCCGTTCACGTCGGTCAACCCGGTGAACACTCCGTACTGCCACGGGTGGTCGTCCGGCCGCAGAGCGGTGAGAGCGGCCCCGCTCGCTGGCTCGCGGAGCGGGTGGATGTACGGCCGCTGGTCCGCCGAGTGCACGTAGCGCAGGACCTCGCGCGGACGCGCGGGGGCGGCCGCCGTGCCGCCTTGCTGCAAGAGGACTTTCACGACGCCGTAGTCCTGCTCAACAACGAGCGCGTGCGCTGCGCCGCCAGGTGCGGCCTGCCGCTCGGTGGCGATGGGCTCGGGCGGCGCCTCTTCGTAGCGCAGGAACGCGATGAGGTCGCGGAACTCGTCCTCGGTGACGGTCTTCTCGAGGTCTTCCGGCATGAGGGACACTTCGGAGCGATCGAGGATGTCCACGTCGTCCCGCGGGATGACCTCATCTTTCCCCCCTTCCACTTTCAGGATCACGCGCTGCGGAGAGTCTTCGACGAGCAGGCCGGAGAGGGCCCGGCCCGACTTCGTCGCCAGTGTCCAGGCCTGGTAGCCGGCGCCGATTACGAGGTTGGGGTCGAGGAGGTTCGCCAGGACGGCGTCGAGCGTCTCGCGGCCGTTCGCGGTGATGTCCGGCCCCACTTTCGCGCCGGCGCCGAAAATCGTGTGGCATTTCAGGCAAGTCTTTTCGAACACCGCTTTGCCTTTCCACGGGTTGCCGGCAGCCGCGTCGAGGACTTTGCGCATCCGCGCGATCACTTTTTCACGCTCCGGGCTGCGCCCTGCGCGCACCTGGCCCCAGTTCTCGTTGACGCGCCGGGTCACGCCATCATCGCGGAGCGCCAGCAGGCGGCGCACCTGGTTGAGCGTCAACGTGGAGCGATCGATTTTCTTCGCCTCGACGGCGTCGAGGAGCGTCCCGGCCCAGGTCGGCCTCTGCGTGAGGACGTCGATCGCCTGCGACTTGACCGCCGGCGGAAGGCCTGCGAGAGCATCGAGGACAGACGTCGCAACTAGCGGCGACTCGAGCCTCGCCAGGCCGGCGAGGGCTTCTCGGAGAAAGTCATCCGAGGCGCGCCCCGGGCCGCGGATGACTCCGCCGACCGCTTCCAGGATGCCGGCGGCGTCGCGCGTCGCGAGCAGGCCCTGGAGAGCGCGCGAGCGCTGCTCGGCAGGCGCGCTGGCGTCGGCGAGCAAGGTCCGCGCCTCACGCACGGCGCCGGCGTCGTGCCAGGAGCACGCTACGACGAGCGCCGCGCCCGAAAGCCCCGATCGTTTCGCCTCGGACAAGATGGCGGCGACGTGCCTCGACAGCGCGGCCTGCAGCTTCGCCATGCCGGGCGGCGCGATCTCGCCGTCCGACAACGCGCGAGCCAGCGAGCTCAAGCACGACTCCGCCGCCCCGGGCCGCTCATGCCGCGCCTCGAGGAGTGACGCAGCCAGCACCGTGACCCCGTCGATGCCCTGGGTTGGGCTCGCGAGCAGCCGTTCCACAACGCGGCCCAGCAGGGGCTCGAAAGCGGCGCTCGCCAACCCTGCGCCACGCGGACCAAACCACTTCGCCAGTATGGCCGGCTGCCCGTCGAGGAGTGGCTCGGCGTTGCGCCAGACGATTTTCGGCAGCACGGGGTCTTTCTCGGACGCCGAAAGCACCTCGAACAGGAGCGAGAGCGCGTCGGCCGGAGGGAACAGCTTGCGCGCCGCGACTGCGACATTCAGGCGGACATCGGCGTCGGGGTCGGCGGCCAGCGCTCGTACTCGAGCCAGGATCTCGGGAGGTGCCTGCCGGGCGTTGCCAGCGGCGCGCACGCCCCATGCGCGGAGCGTGGAGTCGCCGAGCGCCAGAACTTTCCCGAGGAAGCCGGCGTCGAGGATGCGCTGCGCTCGGCCCGGATCCGCCGCACTGACGAGAGTCCACAGAGCGTGGATACGAGCTTTGCGCTGCGCGGCGGGGTCGAGCACGAGCTGCTTCAGCGATTCCCCCGCAGCGGCTTCGGATCCGGCTGCGATCCGCTCCGACAGCACGCGCTTCGCCTCGTCGCGCCACCAGAGATTCGGGCTCGAGAGCCGTTCGATGAGCTGCGAGGAGGTCTCGCGGGCCAAATCGAACTTGCCTGCCCGGGGCGAGGCACCGTACGCGACGCGGTAGAGGCGGCCTTTCAATCGGTCGATACCCTGCGGATCGCGGTTGGCATCCTGGTAGCAGTGATAGCGGTCATACCAGTCGAGCACGTACAGGCACCCGTCCGGCCCCAGCCGGACGGCCGTTGGCATGAACCAGGCGTCATTTGCCGTCAGGAAGTCCGGCTCGGCGCTCGTCTCGTATGTCGCGCCGCGCCGCTCGAGGCGGTCCGCGTTGATGCAGTTGCCGTGGATGTTTCCCATGTAGAGCCGCTCGCGGAACGGCTCCGGGTAGACGTCCGCGTCGTAGTAGGCGAGGCTGCAGTACGCGGCCTTCTGGTGCGCATGGTTCACAACGGACTCGATTTTCCACGTGAACGGCGGGTAGGCACCCGCTTGGCGGTGGTAGTAGCCGGTCTCCGCGAGGTGGTAGAGGTGGTCGATGACGCAGGCCGACACGAACGCGTTCCCATCTTTATCCCACGCGACACCCCACGGATTGGAGGTGCCTTCCGCGAAGAGCTCGAAAGCCCGCGTGCGAGGATGGAAGCGCCAGAGCGCCGCGTCGAAGCGCGTCTCTCGGCCTTCGTGCCGGACGGTGGCGGGGTTGAACACACCGTTCAAGCCGTAGATCCACCCGTCCGGTCCCCACGAGAGCGTGTTGGGAAGCTCGTGCGTGTCGAAGCGTCCGAACCCGGTGTAGAGGACTTCGCGGGAGTCGGCTTTGCCGTCGCCGTCCGTGTCCTTCAGAAAAAGGATGTCCGGCGAGTTGGTGACGTAGACGCCTCCGTTGCCGACGAGGACGCCGGCGGGGATGTTCAGGTCGTCCGCGAAGATCGTGAACTTGTCTGCGCGGCCATCGCCGTCCTGATCCTCGAGCACTTGGATGCGATCGCGCCCCGGTCCTGCGTCGCGCCGCGGGTATTCGAGGCTCTCGGCGACCCAGACGCGCCCTTTCTCGTCGAAGTTCATGGTGACGGGGTTGACGAGGTTCGGCTCGGCAGCGAAAAGCTCGAGGTGGAAGCCTTCGCGCAGAGTCGTCGTACGGAGAGCGTCCTCCGGCGCGAGCGCGGGGCCCGGCTGGCGGTCCTGACCGTGGGGAATCTCATCGGCCGCGCGAAGCTGCTGCAGGCACGGCGCGACGAGGCAGAAGATGGACGCGAGCGCCGCGGCGCGAGACGTGGATGTCATGGAGAATTGTCCCTCGAAAGTTGCGTGATCCAGCGAGACGGTGGGCGCCTCGGCCCCCGGATCCCTGATGTCCCAGGCCGGAGCATCTTCGGAGCGGACCTCAGAGCGGAGGTCGCCGCGGGCGCGCCCATGGTAAGCGCCTCGAAGGAGGGACACAACTCGGCCCCACGCGCCTGGAGGCGCGGTTCTATGCCCCCTCGAAGAAGGTCGTCTGACGGTAGGTGATGCCGCTCTCGCGCCGGGCGGCTTCGGGGTGCAGGTCGAGCGCAACGAGGCGCGCCTCGATGTCTTCGAGGAACGGGGACGGCGCGCAGTCGAGGACCTTGCCCCGCCACGCCCGGCGCCGCGCCCGCGTGAGAATCAGCTCGCCGCGAGCCCGTGTCATGCCCACGAACAAAAGCCGCCGCTCCTCGGCGAGGTCGCTTTCGTCTGACGCTCCCCACCGGAGCGGCACGATGCCATCCTCGAGCCCCACAATGAAGACCACGGGGAACTCGAGCCCTTTCGCGGCGTGGAGCGTCAGGAGTGCAATGCGCTCCGCCCGGGGGTCGTGGAGGTCGGCGTCCGTGGCGAGGGCCACGGCCGAGAGGAACCGCTCCCGGTCCCCTCCAGCGCGCCGTGCCAGCTCCTCGAGGAACGGAGCCGCGATGAGCGCGGCCGGCTCGGCGGCGCGTGCCAGCTCCACGGCTCGTCGAACCGCTTCGACCGAGACCTCGCCGTGCCCGCTCGAACCGTCAAGCTCCTCCAGCGCCTGGAGCACGGCGCGCGCGGCGGGAGCTTCCGCGAGGGGCCCGCTTCCGTGCCGCTCGTAGGGCAGCCCCGCGTGGTCGAGCGCCGTGGCGATCGCATCGGCCTGCGCGTCGGTGCGGTACAGCACGGCGAAGTCGGCGAACGAGAGGGAGCGGGGCGCATTTCGGGAGGCGCGGCCGGTGTCGATGGAGAAGAAAGCGGAGCCCCCGATCCTTTTCTCGATCTCTCGCGCCACGAAGTCCGCTTCGGCGCGGTCGCTGGCGAGGTGGTGGATCTCGATCCGCTCGGCGCCCACGCCGGCCGCATCCGCACGGCGCGCCGCGACGCGCGTCGCCGGCTCGATCAGCTGGAGCGACGCCTCCACGATCGCG
>Ga0111539_10004046_pt1 | contig 19247 bp, 16 predicted proteins | sample RhiMethybrSRZTD1_FD_79667 | JGI IMG/M metagenome (GOLD analysis project Ga0111539, IMG submission 79667) | Populus rhizosphere microbial communities from Tennessee, USA - Rhizosphere MetaG P. TD hybrid SRZTD1 (version 2) (version 2) | ecosystem: Host-associated > Plants > Roots > Rhizosphere >... | reverse complement strand
CTGGAACTCGATGTAGTCGAAGCCTGTCTCGGAGGCGAGCAGCTGATGCCATTCGCCGGCGGGAATCAGCACCAGGCTTCCGGGGCCGACGGGCACGCTTCCGGTGTCGTGCTTCACCTCGCCGGTTCCCTTCTCGATGAAGTAGAAGTGTTCCGGGGTCACCGGGCTCGTTTTCGACGCCTGATGCATGTGGCGTGGTGAATAGGCGCGGGGCGCGTACTGCATCCGTCCGATTTGCAGGTCCCACGCGCTCGAGAGTCCCGTCTCCTTGTTGACCCAGAAGGTTCGTTCGCGGATCTGCCGCTCGTCCACGAGCGATCGCAGGCGTGCTTCCTCGAAGAAGTAACCAATCGGAGACGGATCGGCCCCGGCGCGGCCGGTGTGCTTCGGCACGGTGACGACAAAAAGCTTCAGTGGCGTGCTGGACGCGGTGACGGTGGCTTCCTCACCAGGCTCGAGGTAGACGCCGACGCGGCGCTGGGTCTTGTGTTCTGCGGTTTTTCCCGCGCTCGTGTGGCTCAGCGTCGCGTCGCTGCCTTCGAGGACATAGACGACCTGCGTTCGATCGCTGCGGGTGACGCGATAGGTCTTGCCTGGTTCGATTTCTCTGACAGCGACCGAGACCCGCGTCCCGGTTTCCGCCGCCCCGAGGACGTTTCTGATGTGCCCGTCCGCCGTTGGCGCCAGCGCTCGGCTGCCGATGTCGATCACCGTGATCATGAGGTCTCCCCTACGCCAATGCCTTGGGTCGATACGCGTCCCGTGCGACTGCTGAAATCGGTGCCGGCGCGACCGTGGCCCTGATTTCGGCTTGCGCGTGGCGCTCGACGGTCGGCTTCGTAGTCCCGCGCCCTTCTTCGCCCCACACGACCATGATCTCTGTTCCTGGCAGGCTGACGTCGTTGTCGACGATGGCCAGTGAGAGCATCGCGCGTTCGTTGAAGTTGTAGCCGGTGTAGGTGGAGAGGCCGATCGTCTTGCCGCCGCTCACCACCTTGTCGTAGGGCAGCGTCGAGTAGTTGGCCAGCGGCAGATCGATGTACTTCGCGATGTCGCCGCGATCGTGGAACAGCGAGCCCATCGCCCGCTCTACATCGTCGCCGTTCCAGACGAGCGTGACCTTCTTTCGCGGCGGGTTCGCGGCCATCTTCTCGAGCGCGGCACGGCCGACGAAGTCGTGATCGAACTTCACGAACGGGCCGTAGCCCAGATCGTACGGCGTCAGGTAATAGTCGGCGATGTTCTTCGAGTGAAAGCTGCCGCCGAGCGAGGCCATCGCCTCGTAGCTCGTGCCCTTCAGCCACTGCCGATAGGCCTTCAACGCCTCGCCGGTGTAGACGGCCGGGAGCGGTGAGGGAATCCATCCAGACTCGAGACAGCTCGTGGGGTAGGTGCGGGCGCCGACCTGTCGAAGCCCGAACTCCGTGCCGGCTTCGACGATCGCGTTCTTGACGTCTTCACCCTGTTCCCACGGGCCGAAGATCTCCCAACCCGGTTGCCCGACCATGCCGTGGCGCAGCGCGCGCACGTCATGGTTGGCGATCTTGAGCAGCCCCATGTTGAAGAACCTGATGTCAGGGACGGCCTGGCGCGTGAGCTTCTCGACCAGCTTCCCGGCGTTCGGGCCTTGGATTTGGTAGCGGTAGTACTTTCGGCGGCCTTGATTCACCGCTGAGCGCTCGTCGCGCTCGACCGTCGCGTTGTACTTCCCGGTCTCGAGGTTGTAGTGCACCCAGTTGCCAGCAGGGGGACGTCCCACCAGGCTCAACTTGTTCTCGTCGAGATAAAACAGGATCGCGTCGCCGATGACGTAGCCGTCCGGGGTGCACGCCACGAACTGCTTGGCCTGATTGACCTTGAAATTCTTGAAACTGTTCACCCCGAGATCGGAGAGCAGCTTCAGCGCGTCGGGTCCCTCGATATACAGGTCCGACATGTGATGCGACTGATCGAACAAGGCGCACGTCTCGCGCCATGACCGCTGCTCATCACGCCAGTTGGTGAACTCATGACGCACGACCGGAAAGGCATAGGGTCCGATCTGCGAGTTGCGCAACAGCTCAACCGGGTTTCCGGCGGCCTGCAGGGCCGCTTCGAGGTTCTGGTAGCTCATAGAAGAGACGAATTATAAGCGACGGAGGGCTCGGAAGATCACGAGGTGCCCGGCCAGCGCGGCGAGCACCATCACCGCCGGCAGCCACACGAAGGGCGGATAGGTGACGAACGTCACCACGCGATCGTCGCCGAAGAGTCTGAACAGCGGCATCGACGCTATGGCGACAGCGACCACATTCACCAGCAACGCGAGCCCGAGCACGTTCCACGCAGCCACCAGACGGCGCCCCCCAAGTCCCTTTTTCGCCATCGTGGCGACCACGATCGCCGTCGCGCCGGTGACGATGTCGAAGTTGCGTCCGGAGTAGCTCATTTGGATCGGCATGATGCCTCGCGCGACGAGCGCATGCATCGCGAGCTCCAGCGGCAGTCGGAAGCCTTGAATGGCGACGAGCGTCCAGAGCGGGATGTACTGCGCGATGCGTGTGCCGACGCGGCCGAAGGCGAGAATCAATGAGATGGCCACCATGCCGACGATCACGAGAAGGAATGGCGGAGGCGTGCGGTCCCATCGCTGCAGGATCCCGCTCATCGCGGCGGCCCACGTCAGCGCCATCCACGCTGCCGAATCGACCGCGACGATCACGGCGGCGCGGCGCGCGGCGGATTCAGTGGCCCCGGAGCGCCGCCACGCGGCGAACGTTGCCCACGCGAGCGTCGTGGCGAGCACGACCGGGATCAAGATAAACGCCGCGATCACCGGATCACTGAGTTGAGAAGCCGGCATAAGGATCTCGCTCTGTCGGTGTCCTGTTCCCGCCTGTTGTATTCTTGAAGCCGACCCTTGATTCCGAGACCGCTTCCCCCGTCCATCCTCGTGATGGATCACGCTCGCAGCCTACATCCAGCTATTCAGGCGCTCGCCGTGCACGGCCGCGTGATGGTCAGCGATGAGCCTCACGACGTCCGGGCGGCGGCGATCTCGAACTCGCCGGACATCATCATCGTCGATGCGCTGGCCGAAGGCACCCCGATCGAGCAGCGGGTGGCGGCGCTTCGGCGGAATCCCGCGCTGGCGCTGGTCCCGATTGTGGTCACCGGGGTGCCGGTTGCGGAGCCGGAGATGATCGTGCGTCTGTTCGAGGCTGGTGCCGATGACTGCGTGGCGGATCCGCTGGCCCCCGAGCTTCTCGGCGCACGCGTGCGTCGGCTGCTGGCACGACGGCAGCCGCCTCCGTCCGATGCGATCGGCCGGCTGGCGGGCGGCGTCGCGCACAATTTCAACAATCTCCTGACCGTCATTCTGATGTCGTCCGAGATGCTGCTGGCGGAGCTTCCCGAGGGCTCACGAGAATGGCGGCGCGCGCGTCAGACTCACGATGCCGCTCTGCGCGCTGCGGAGCTCACCGGACAGCTGCTGGCGTACTCCGGACGGCAGATGCTGCGTCCGATGAACGTGGATCTCAACGCCACGATCCGCGACATGACGGCCGTTCTGCAGGGCGTCGTCGGCGAGCGAGTCAGGATCCAGGTGTCCCCGGAGGACGGGCTGCCACCGGTCCGCGTCGATCTGAGTCAAATCCAGCGGGCCATTCTCGATCTGGCGACACATGCTCGCGACGCGATGCCCGACGGGGGAACGCTGATCGTCGAAACGCGCCGTATGGTGCTGACCGAAGCCTATATCGCGCAGCACATTACCGTGCAGCCGGGGGTCTACGTCATGCTCGCGATCAGCGACACCGGTTCAGGGATCGATGCCGACATGCAGATGCACCTCTTCGAGCCGTTCTACTCGAAGGGCAAAGGCGCGGGGGCCGGATTCGGCCTGTCCGCCGTTCACGGCATCGTGCGTCAAAGCGGCGGGCACATCTGGGTCTACAGCGAGCCCGGCCATGGCACGACGTTCAAGATCTATCTGCCCGAAGCCTCGTCTCGTGACCGTGCGAGTGCACCGCCGCGGCGCGTGCAGTCACTGCCGCGCGGGCGAGCGTCGGTGCTGCTCGTCGAAGACGAGCCGGGGTTGCGCGATGTGGCGCGTCAGGTCCTCGAGAAGTGCGGCTACACGGTGGTGACAGCGAGCAGCGGTGAGGAAGCGCTGGAGCGCTGCCGCGTTCGCCGGCTCGAACCGGATCTGCTCATCACCGACGTCGTGATGCCCGGGATGAGCGGCAGTCAGCTCGTGGCGTACCTTCGGGCGACGCGTGACAACCTGCGTGTGCTCTACATGTCGGGATTCACCGAGGATGCGGTCGTGCATCATGGCGTGGCGAGTGGAGAGTCCTTTCTCTCGAAGCCCTTCACGCCTGCCGATCTCGCGCATAAAGTACGAGAAGTCCTTGGCGTGACCGGCGACCTCATCTAACCGGAGCTCTGCATATGGTCTCGCGTCTCCTGGCCGCGCTCGGCGTCGCGGTGACGGTGTGTGGCTGCGCCAGTGCCGTGGCTGCGCAGGGTCCACCGCCCGGCGGGCACGTGCACTACGTGCCGCCGCCGCCGGCGCAAGCGGCGCAGACATCGGCGACGGGTGCGATCGCCCCTCGTCTGCAGAATCTCGGTTCACACACATTCCCGGTCTCTGCGCGCGATCGCGACGCGCAGACATTCATGAATCAGGGCCTCAACCTCGCGTACGCGTTCAATCACGCGGAGGCCCGTCGAGCGTTTCGAGAAGCGGCGCGGCTCGATCCCGAGCTGGCGATGGCCTACTGGGGTCAGGCGTTGGTGCTGGGTCCGAACATCAACGCCTTGATGGAGCCGAACGAGGAGCCACAGGCGTACGAGCTGGTGCAGAAAGCGATGTCGCTGAAGGGACGCGGCACGGCGCGCGAACAGGCCTACATCGAGGCGCTCGCCGAGCGATATTCGGGTCGCGCGGCGGATCGGCAGCCGCGCGATGCGGCGTACGCGGATGCGATGCGTCGTGTGCACGAGCGGTTTCCGGACGATCTCGACGCCGCGATGCTCTACGTCGAGTCGGTGATGGACCTGCGCCCGTGGGGCTACTGGCAGCGGGACGGTGCTCCACACGCGCGCACCGACGATATCGTCAGGCTCACCGAGCAGGTGCTCGCGCGAAACCCGAAACATCCGGGCGCAGTGCACATGTACATCCATCTCATGGAAGGCACAGCAACGCCCGAGAAGGCCGAGCCGGCGGCGGACACGCTGCTCACGCTGATGCCGGCGGCGGGTCACATGGTGCACATGCCGGCCCACATCTATCAACGGATCGGCCGGTATGCGGATGCGATCAAGAGCAATCAGCTGGCGATCGCCGCTGACGAGGATTACATCAGCCAATGCCGTGCGCAGGGCCTGTATCCGATGGCCTACTACCCGCACAACATCCACTTCCTCTGGTTCGCGGCGACCGCTGACGGACAGAGCAAGCTGGCGATCGAGTCGGCGCGGCAACTCGCGTCGAAGATTGACGATGACACGCTGAAGAATCTGCCGCTGCCCGAAGGGTTCCGCATGGTGCCGTATTACGCGCTCACGCGATTCGGGCGCTGGGACGAGATGTTGAACGAGCCCGAGCCGCCGGCGTTCAGCGCAGTGCTGCGCGCGGTGTGGCACTACGCGCGCGGGTTGTCGTTCGTGGCCAAGAATCAGGTTCCCGCGGCCGAGCAGGAGCTCCGTCGTCTGATCGCGCTGACCAGTGATCCGTCGATGAAGGAGTCGTTGTTCTCGCCGAACATCGCGGCGGCCATCGTCGCGCCGGCGCCGGCGGTGCTGGCTGGCGAGATCGCAGCGGCGCGTGGTGATTACGACCTGGCCATCTCGCAGCTCGATCGCGCCGTTCGCCTCGAGGAGAGTCTCGTCTACACCGAGCCGGCCGAGTTTCACTTCCCGCCGCGTCTCGCGCTTGGGGCGATCCTGCTACAGGCCGGTCGTGCGGCGGAGGCCGAGACGGTGTATTGGGAGGATCTGCGGCGCAACCGGGAGAACGGCTGGGCGCTGTTCGGGCTGCTGCAGGCGCTGCGCGCGCAGAACAAGGCGGCGGATGCGGCGCTCACCGACGCGCGATTCAAGGCCGCCTGGTCCCGCGCTGACGTCACGCTTACCGCCTCCAGGTTCGGCCGATAGGCGGGGTCTGACCCCGGGTCTGACCCCGGGTCAGACCCCAACGACAACTGACAACTCACGTTGTCGGCCGGCGGTGGCGCACGGCTCTTCCGTATCGCACCAGGTCTCGCATTTCGGCGAGCTGCTCCTCCGCAAGAGCCTCACCACAGATCGCCCGCCAGCACTGTTGACGCATCGAGGTGGTGTTGCCGAGTGCCACATACAAACGGTGCGGAACGATCAAATCGTCACGCTCTCCGAGTGCATGAAATCGATAGCTTGACCATCGATATTCCTCGGGTCGTCCTGTGATTCCAGCCCTTACGGGATTGAGTTCGACGTACCGCATACACGTGAACCAGTACGACTCGGAATCGATGGCGAGCGAGCGATACCGGCCATCGAACAACCCTCCCGTGCGCTCGTATCGTCGGTTGAAATAGCGCACGTATGTTTGACCGACCTTCTTCATCGTCTTCGACAACGCGCCTTCAACGCGTGGAGTGACGATGAAATGAATGTGGTTGGTCATTAACACATAAGTGTGAACGTCAGTTTCGTGCGCTGCGGCTGCAGTCCGGAAGATTCTCAAAAAGCATTCGTAGTCCGATGGCGTACGAAAAATGTCTCCGCGGTTGACACCTCGTTGAATGACATGGTGCGGTGTCCCCGGGATCTGCAAGCGGTGTCGGCGAGGCATGTCGGGCAGACTGCACGAACCGTCGCGGATGCGTAGCAGCGTTTTTCCGCCTAATCTTGGCGTATGCTCGGTGCGACCGTTCAAGAGCTGACAGATCAAGACATCGCAAAATCAGCAGATTCTGCGATGTCGTAGAAATGGGGTCTGACCCGGGGTCTGACCCCGGGTCAGACCCCGATCCCAGGACCGATCCCAGGAGGCGCCATGTTGAAAGAGTTTCGAGAGTTCATCTCCCGGGGCAATGTGCTCGACCTCGCCGTTGGCGTCATCATCGGCGCGGCGTTCGGCAAGATCGTCACCACGCTCGTTGAGGGCGTGATCATGCCGCCGATAGGCATGATCCTCGGCCAGATCGACTTCTCGAGCCTCTTCTTGGTGCTCGACTCGGCCAAAGGCATCCCCATTTCACTCGCCGACGCCAAGGCCAAGGGCATCCCGGTGATCGCCTATGGTCAGTTCATCAACGAGATTGTCAGCTTCCTGATCGTCGCCCTGGCCGTGTTCCTGCTCATCAAGCAGATCAACCGGTTGAAGCGGCCAGCACCTGCCACCGCCCCGACGATGAAAGACTGTCCGTTCTGTTTGATGACGGTGCCGCTGAAAGCGACGCGCTGCCCGCACTGCACGTCGCAGATGTGAAGGCGATCGCGAAAGCCGGGAGAGCCTAGGAGGCAGTCCCTACATCTCGACCTGCACGCCCAGTTCGACGACGCGCTCCGGCGGCAGACGGAAGAACGCCGTCGCTCGCACAGCGTTGCGCGCCATCAGCACGAACAGCTTCTCGCGCCACATCGCCATGCCCGCGCGCTCGGTGACGATGATCGTCTCGCGACCGAGGAAGTAGATCATGTCCTCCGGATCCAGATCGACGCCCTGATCGCGCGCCACGCCAAGCGCCTCGGGCACGTGCGGATCCTGCATGAAGCCGTACTGCGCACGAACGTTGTAGATGCCATACCCGTACGACTGCACGGTGATCTGATCCTTGGGCGCCACATACGGCACTGGCGCCGTCGTCACCGTCAAGACGACGACGTGCTCGTGCAGGATCTTGTTGTAGCGAAGATTGTGGGCGAGCGCCGGCGGCGTGCCGCGCGGCTGCGCGGTCATGAAGACGGCCGTGCCCGGCACACGGGTGGGCGGTGTCGTGGCGATCGCCGAGACGAAGTCCTCGAGCGGAAACGCTCGCGCCGTCAATCGTTCCGCCACCAGACGCCGTCCGGTCTTCCACGTCGTCATCGCCGTGAAGAGCAGCAGCGCGATGAACAGGCTGACCCAACCACCCTGCGGCAGCTTGAGCAGGTTGGCGCCGAAGAATGAAATGTCGATCGTCGCGAAGAGGGCGGTCACGCTATAGGCGAGCGGCGTCGGCCACTTCCATCGCTCGGTCATCACGACGTGCAGGAGGATGGTCGTGATGATCATCGCCATCGCGACACCCATGCCATAGGCGGCGGAGAGCCGGCTCGACGAACCGAACGCGATCGTGATCGCGATCGTGCAGACCATCAGTCCCCAATTGACCTGCGGAACGTAGATCTGCCCCATCTCCCTGGCCGAGGTGTGCTCGACATCGAGACGCGGCATGTAGCCGAGCTGGATGGCCTGGCGCGTCACCGAAAACGCCCCGGAGATGAGCGCTTGCGACGCAATCACCGCGGCTGACGCCGACAGCGCCACGTACGGCAGCAGCGCCCACGACGGCACCATCATGAAGAACGGTTGCGTGGCCTGCTCGTTCACGATCAGCAGCGCACCCTGTCCGAAATAGTTCAGCAACAGCGCTGGCAGCACCATCCAGAACCAGGCAATGCGGATCGGACGCTTGCCGAAATGCCCCATGTCCGCATAAAGCGCCTCGCCACCGGTCACGACGAGGAACACCGTGCCGAGCACGGTGAAGCCGTGCCAGCCGTGCTCGCGGAAGAACACGATGCCGTGCCGGGGATCGATCGCCCCGAGCACCTCTGGCGCGCGAATGATCCACCTCATGCCGACGAGTGCGATGGTCACGAACCACACCGTCATCACCGGGCCGAACAGTTTTCCGACGCGATCGGTGCCGTGCTGCTGAATGACGAACAGCCCAATCAGGATCACGACGGAGATCGGAACCACCCATTGCGTAAACACGGGTGTCGCGACGGACAACCCCTCGACGGCGCCGAGGATACTGATCGCCGGTGTGATCATCCCTTCGCCGTAGAGCAAGGCCGCACCGAAGATGCCGAGCATGATGAGAATCGGACGGCCCAGCGCGACCCCTCTCGTGCCTTCGCGTGCGCCATCACGTCCGGGAATCAGCGCCGTGAGCGTGAGAATGCCACCCTCGCCCTGGTTGTCGGCGCGCATCACGACGACGATGTACTTGATCGAGATGATCAGGATGAGCGCGTAGAGGACGAATGAAAGCACGCCGAGTACGTTTTCGTGGCTCGGCGTCACAGAGTGGGAACCGTAGAAGGACTCGCGGAGCGCGTAAAGAGGACTCGTGCCGATGTCCCCGTAAACGACGCCGAGAGCGGTCAGCGTGAGCGGAAGAAGTCTGCTGCGCGCGCCGTGCGCGCCGTGTGGGCCCGAGTCCCGTGAGGCGATCATCCGGAATCGTGAGATTACCACGCGGCGCGACGGCCGAGTGCGAGTGGTCTCACGCCAGGAGGCTGCGGAACGTCAGCTCACGGTGATTGAGGCCGGCCGCCCGGTCGAACTTCTCCAGCAGCGGCGGGAGATCAACCGGCAACCGCCACTCGTCGGACCGTCCGCCGACGGGCGCGAAGCGCGCCACCATATCGTCCCACCATGGTGCAATCGCGCGAGCGATCGGCTCGATCACAAGAACACGTCCACCTTGTGCCGCGGTGTCGAGCAGTCGTGCTTCGACCCTCATTCTCACCTCGTCTGGCAATTCGTTCAGCACGTACGCCGCGACGAAACTGTCACCCCGGCGAGGTGTGACGGCTTTGCTGACGTCCCCCTGACGCGCGCGTCCATTCACTCCTAACTGTTGATACGTCCATCGCGCTTCGTCGACCGCCCAGGGGTGGCGATCAATGCCGATCACGGATGAGGACGGCTGCGACGCGAGCGCCCATGCAGCCCCGGCCGCACCGGTGCCACATCCCAGATCGATGATCGTCTTCGGCGCCGCTGTGTGCGCCCCGCGTGCGCGGATGACTTCGGAGACGGCGATGAAATGGAGCGGCGCATAAAACAGTGCAAAGGCCGCACGCTTGCCGGCAGTGTCCAGCGCGCCGTGAACGTGGCGGCCACCGGCCCTCGCCATCGTTTGTCGCCGTCTTTCGACATATGCTGACGACAACGCACGCAGCGCACGTGTCACTTCCGGCACACGGAGGTCAGCGAGATGCCGCGCTTCGAGCGCGGTCATCCAGTCGTGAAAGACGTCCATAGTCGAGATCTTCATCCTATCCTTGGGATAACCCGCTACAATGCCAAGCAACGAGGAGGGCTGTGCACGCATGCGAATGTCCACATGTGTTCTTGTCATTCTGTTGTCGTTGGTGATTGCGACGCCGCGCGTTCAGGCGCAGGCACCCCACACCGCAAGTCAGTCGGCCATAGACGCGGCTCTCCAGGCGCATGTGTCGTCGGCGGATGCCGATCGTGCCGACCTGCTCCGCGTGCTCGCCAATCCTGACGTCAAGGCCGTAGCTGACAAGGCCGGTCTCGATCTTCGGAGAGCGACAACAGCGGTGACGTCACTGCAGGGACAGGAACTGACGCAATTGGCGGCCCAGGCGCGCCAGGTCGATCAGGCGCTCGCTGGTGGCCAGTCCAAGGTCGTGATCTCGACGACAATGATCATCATCATCTTACTGGTGCTGATCCTCCTCATCGTCGCGATCGACTGACATCGCGATGGCCGTGAGACGGCCGGCACGAGCCTTCAGCGTGCTGTTGGCCGTCGTGCTGTGTGTCGGATCGGCGGAGGGCGGACAATCGAGCCGCCCTCTCGCCATTCTCGACGTTCCATTCATCTCCCAATCCGAAGCGCTGTGCGGCGGTGCGGCAGCGGCGATGGTCATGCGGTACTGGGGTGCGCGTGGGCTCGACGCGGACTCCTTTGCGCATCTGGTTGACCGCACTGCAGCAGGCATTCGTACCACCACCCTCATCGACGATATTCGTCGACGCGGCTGGGTGGCAACCGCGATCACCGGCAGCAACGAGGCGATCGCGCGCGAGCTGTCCGACGGTCATCCGATCCTCACGCTGATCGAGGATCGCCCCGGCACCTTCCACTACATCGTCATCATCGGCGCCACGCCGCGAGCGGTCGTGTATCACGATCCGGCCCGGACCGCCTTTCGCACGATGAGCCGCGAAGAGTTCGATCGCCGTTGGTCGGCTGCCGAACGCTGGATGGCGCTGGTCGTGCCACCGGCGGCCGAGGCGGAATCGGCACCGGTGACAATCGGCGCCGCAGCCCCCGCCGCGCCGTGTGACGCCCTCATCGCGGACGGCGTTCGCCTTGCGCAGAGCAACGATCTGGACGGGGCGGAGCGTCGATTGACCGGCGCGCTGTCGTGTGGAGGGCCGGCACCGCTGAGGGAGCTGGCCGGCGTCCGGCTGCTGCAGCGGCGCTGGGGCGAGGTCAGCGATCTCGCATCCGCCGCACTCGCCGAGGATCCCTCCGACGCGCACGCCTGGCGACTGCTGGCCACGAGCCGCTTCGTGCAGGACGACCGGTCGGGCGCACTCGACGCGTGGAATCACGTCGGCGAGCCGCGCGTCGATCTGATTCGTGTCGATGGACTCGTGCGCACACGGCAGCGCATCGTCGAACACCTGCTGCCGGTTGAACGCAACGACGTCCTCACACCTGAGCGCTTCGTGCGCGCGAGACGTCAGCTTCGCGAGCTTCCATCCGCTGCGTCGGCGGACCTGATATTCGTGCCACTGCCGTCAGGCCTCGTCGAATTGCGCGCGACGGTGGGCGAGCGATCACTGATACCTGCGGATCGTTGGAGCCTCGCCGCACTTGGCGTGGTCGCGGCGCTCAGACGCGAAGTCGAGGTCTCGAGCGGCGCGTTGACCGGTGGCGGTGAGCGCCTCACCATCGGGTGGCGATTCTGGCCGGGACGTCCGCGCATCAGCGCGGCGTATACGGCACCAGCACCGTGGGGTGGGCTCTGGGGGATCGATGCGTTTACCGAGCGGCAGCCGTTCACGACTGATGCGCTTCCAACGTCACGGCGGCGCGGCGCACATCTCTCGATGTCGGAGTGGGTGGCGCCGCGGGTACGCGCGTCGATACGCGGAGGCGTCGAACGCTGGGACGGCGTTGATACGTTCGGCATGCTTGGCACCGGCCTGCGAGTACTGACCATCGACGAGCGCCTCGACGGCCGCATCGACGTGTCGGGATGGAAAGCGGGATCGTCGTTCGGCACTATCGATGCGGGCGTGACGATACGTTCGTCGACGGAGCGCCGCGGGCACGTGTTCGTCGGTCGAGCGGGTCTCGGCCTGGCTTCTGTCCATGCCCCGGCGGACATCTGGTTTGCAGGCGACACCGGGCGGGCACGCAGTGTGCCTTTGCGTGCACATCCACTGATGACGGAGGGACGGATGCGCGTCGATCAAATCGGCCGGCAGATTGTCTACACGTCCGGTGAGACGCAGCGATGGTGGGCAGGGAAGACCCGCCTGCGTGTCGGTGCCGCAGCGTTTGTCGATGTTGCGCAGATCGATCGCCGTGCTGTGCCGGTGTCGCGGGCTGATGTGGATGTTGGCGTCGGTGCGCGCCTGGCCGTTCCTGGCGTCAGTGGCATGGTGCGGATCGATGTCGCGAAAGGGCTACGAGATGGCTCGACGGCCTTATCGTTTGTGTATGACCCCTGACCGATCGCCTCTGGCATGGAGTCTGCTGGCCGATTCGGTTATGCGTCCGTTCGTGGTTGTCTTGTGTCTCCTCGCGGTCACAGCATGCGACGAGCAGAATCCTGTTGGCCCGACCGTCGGGGTGAACGAGCGATTCACGCTGGCTCCCGGCGAGGTTGCTACCGTGCGTGACGTTGACGTGAACGTGCAATTCGTGGACGTCACAGGTGATTCGCGATGCCCCGCCGATGCGCTCTGCATCCAGGGTGGTGATGCGCTGGTCCATATTCGAGTGCTCGATCGCGGTGCGACCTCCGCGTACGAATTGCACACGGGTGATTCCAGCCGCGCGACGGTGACGCACAACCAGCTCCGGATCGCGCTCGTCGAGCTGCAGCCGTATCCGTTCAGCAGCCGCACGATCGCACCCGGCGAATACCGCGCCACGTTGACCGTGAGCCGTTAGGAGAGTCGACATGGAACGCCGTGCGGTCGTCGGAGGCAGCCTAATCGCCGGTCTCTCGACGCTGATGTCGCCGCCCGCTTTGGCGGCCGGGGCCAGCGCTGAGGCAGCGTCGGCGGCCGCGGGAGATCTCGAAGGCGTCTCCGATTCGATCGACCAATTGCGCCTGACGGTTGAGCGCCAGTTCGCCAGCGTCTACACCGACAAGTGGCAGGGCGTCGCGAGGATCCGACAGCAGCAGCACACGTGGATGCGCTCGACGCAGAAGTATCCGGACTTCATCGAGGTCGGACTCGATGTCTGGGACAACATCTACGACTGGCACGTCGTGTACCAGCAGCCGGTGAACATGACGCGGACCTCAGACGGCCGCTACACGATGGTGTTCATGTACACGACGCTATTGCTGCGTCCCGATCAGGCGCTGGACTTCGTCGGCTTCGCCTTCGACGCCGACAGCGCGCGGCCGCGCACACGCTAAGTCCCTGGTTCAGCGCGGCTCTTCACAAGCCTCGCCGCTGAGCACGGAGAGCAGTACCAGCAGGCGGTTGCCTCGCTTCGAGAAACTGTGCGACGTGCCGCGCGGGACGGAGGCAAATCCGTTCAGACCGAGCTTCATCTCCTTGCCGTTCAACATCAGCGTCCCTTCGCCACCCAGCACGTAGTAGATCGCATCGGCATTCTCATAGAGACGCTCTGGCATCGATTCGTTCAACTGAATCATCGCGGCGCGCTCGTTACCGCTGCACGAGAGCAGCGTTTCGCGACGCGGCTGCTTACCCACGAACTCCTTCTCGAGGAGATCGATGATCGCGTAGGTGACCGGCTGACCTTTGGGTCCCGCTGCAGTCGTCGGTCCCGGAGGCAGCGCTGGCGCAGGCTGCACGATCACCTTCGGCTCCGGAGCTGGAGTGAGCGAGACATCCACATCGGAGACCTGTCCAGCGCGAACGACCACTTCCTTTTCGAACGCGGTGACCTTGTCGCCGCTGAATCGCAGCCGATACGTGCCTGCCTGCAGGCCGGGGAAATTGACCTGCCCGCCGCCATTTGTCTCACCGCTGCGTTCTGTCGGTCCCATGATCGCGACATTAACGCCTGAGAGCGTCGCGCCCTGTGGACTCGTCACCGTGATGGCCATCCCCGAGCGCGCGGAGGTCGTCGTCGGCGGGCGACGTGGAGCGGGTGTGGTGCCCGCTGGTTTCTGCGTCGTGGGTGCGGGCGCAGGCGCAGGCGCGGGCGCAGGCGCGGGTTTCTGTGTCGCGGGAGCCGGAGCCTGGGCGTACACGCCCATCGTTACGACGCCAGCCAGGAGACAACTGATCAGCAGCACATTCCGCATAAGCAGCATTATCGTGCGATCGACAGGTATAATCCCAGACGGCCGCCAGGGGTATCCCCAAGAGTCTGGATAGCGCGAGCGTTGGCCCGCGCAGGGATTGAGAGACACCCTTGGAACCTGATCCACCTTCGCGCCATTGGCGCTATGGTGGACCCACCATAGCCTAGGCGACGGTGGGCCCGGTTGAAACCGGCGTAGGGAGCGCGGCGAGCTCGATCCCGCCCACATCCCCCGCCGACCAGCGCGAAACAGGAAGAGCAGGCTCCGATGATCGACTTCGCATCTGCGTATCCCAATTCCCGTAAGGTATACGAAGAACGGCCGGTTCCGCTGACGCCGGACGGGGAGCGAGTCACGCTGCGCGTGCCCGTGCGTGAAGTGGCGCTGAGCGGCGGCGAACCGTCGATCCGCCTCTACGACACCAGCGGTCCGCAGGGACACGACGTCCGCGTCGGCCTGCCCAAGCTGCGGGCCCCATGGATCGCGGCGCGCCGTGCGACCGGTCACGTAGGAACCCAGCTCTACTATGCGCGTCGCGGCGACATCACACCCGAGATGGAATTCATCGCCGCGCGCGAGGGTCTCCCGGCTGAGTTCGTGCGCGCCGAAGTTGAGCGCGGCCGTGCCATCATCCCGTCGAATATCAACCACCTCGAGCTCGAGCCGATGATCATCGGCCGCAACTTCCTCGTAAAGATCAACGCGAACATCGGTAACTCCGCGGTGCGTTCGTCGATTGAAGACGAGGTCGAGAAGCTGCAATGGGCGACGCTGTGGGGGGCCGATACGGTGATGGATCTCTCGACAGGAAAGAACATTCACGAGACGCGCGAGTGGATCATCCGCAACTCGGCGGTGCCGATCGGCACCGTCCCGATCTATCAAGCGCTCGAGAAGGTCGGTGGCCGCCCCGAGGACCTCACCTGGGAGGTTTATCGCGACACGCTGATCGAGCAGTGCGAGCAGGGCGTGGACTACTTCACGGTGCATGCCGGCGTGCTGCTGCGCTACATCCCGATGACGGCGCGCCGTGTGACAGGCATCGTCTCGAGGGGCGGGTCAATCCTGGCGAAGTGGTGTCTCGCACACCACCAGGAGAACTTCCTCTACACGCACTTCCGCGAGATCTGCGAGGTCATGCGCGCCTACGACGTCTCGTTCTCGCTGGGCGACGGTCTTCGCCCCGGCTCGATCGCGGACGCCAATGACGAACCGCAGTTCGCCGAGTTGAAAACCCAGGGTGAGTTGAACCGGATCGCCTGGGAGTACGACGTGCAGGTGATGAACGAAGGCCCTGGGCACATTCCCATGCACCTCATCAAAGAGAACATGGAGAAGCAGCTCGATTGGTGCGGTGAAGCACCCTTCTACACGCTCGGCCCGCTGACCACCGACGTCGCACCCGGATACGACCACATCACATCGGCGATCGGCGCCGCGATGATCGGCTGGTACGGCACGGCGATGCTGTGCTACGTCACGCCGAAGGAGCACCTCGGCCTGCCGAATCGCGACGACGTGAAGGCGGGGGTGATCGCGTACAAGATCGCCGCGCATGCCGCGGATCTCGCCAAAGGGCATCCGCGCGCGCAGGCCTGGGACGATGCGCTCTCGAAGGCGCGATTCGAATTCCGCTGGCAGGATCAGTTCAACCTGGCGATGGACCCGGTTACCGCACGTGCGTATCACGACGAGACGCTGCCCGCCGATGGTGCGAAGGTCGCGCACTTCTGCTCGATGTGCGGACCGAAGTTCTGCTCGATGGAGCTGACCCAGCAGATTCGCGACGCCGGAATGCAGGAGAAGTCGGTCGAATTCCGTAAGGCCGGCGAGATCTACGTCAAGCAGTAGTGGGATCCGCGGCTCCACCGGGCGCGTCTTATGAGACGTACGTAGAGGCGGGTCTTGAGACCCGCCTTTGGCTTTTTGGGAGAGTCACATGTCCATCCGAGCCGTCAAGAAAGTCGTTCCGTCGAAACCCACGCTCGAAGGCGCCGGCGTCAAGCTTCGCCGCGCGTTCGGATTCGGCGACACCACAGACTACGACCCGTTTCTGCTGTTCGACGACTTCCGCAACGATCGTCCCGAGGATTACCTCGCAGGTTTTCCATGGCATCCGCATCGCGGGATCGAGACGATCACGTACGTGCTGGCCGGTACGGTGGATCATGGCGACAGCCTCGGCAACCGCGGCAGTCTCGGCGCCGGCGACATTCAGTGGATGACGGCCGGAAGCGGCATCCTTCATCAGGAGATGCCGAAGGGCGATCAGGCCGGCCGCATGCACGGCTTCCAGCTCTGGTCGAATCTGCCCGCGTCGCTGAAGATGACCGCGCCGAGGTATCAGGACGTGTTGGGCAAGGACGTCCCCGAAGTGGTGGACGACGACGGGACGAGCGTGCGCATCGTGTGCGGATCGTTCTGGGGTAAGAGCGGACCTGTGGAGGGCGTTGCGGCCGATCCGCGATACCTCGATATCTTCGTGCCGCCTGGCGTGCGCAAGGTGCTGCCCGTCGAGACCTCGAACCACGCGTTCGCGTATGTCTTCCAGGGCTCGGGTACGTTCCGCGATGCGTCTTCACCGCGCGCGGTGCAGACCGACATTGTCGGAACCGGCGTCGAGCGTCCCGACTTCATCGGCAACCGCTCGATGGTGCTCTTCGATCAGGGCGACGAAGTGGTCGTGCAGGCTGGCGACGAAGGCATCCGGTTCCTGCTCGTGTCGGGCAGGCCGATCGAAGAGCCGGTCGCGTGGTACGGCCCCATCGTGATGAACACGCAGCACGAGTTGCGCGTAGCCCTCGACGAGCTGAATCGCGGCACATTCATCAAGTAGTGTCCGGCGCTATGTGGTGTCCGGCTTTCCGCCTCCGCCAAGGCTGCGGCGAGACCTCGCCGAAGCGCTTCGCGCGAAGGCGGGCAGCCGGACCCGCGCTACTGGACGAACACCCGTCTGCCATATCAAAATACGCGCGCCTGACGGATCGCTTTCAAGGGAGCACGCCATGACGCACGTCGATCGACGGGAGTTTCTGGGCTGGAGCGCGCTAGCCGCGGCCGGTCTGTGTGCTGACGGGTTGTATGCGCCTGCGTGGGCGCAGGACGTACGCGGTCTGCCGATGACAGCTGCCGTGCAGACGGCCGCCGGTAGAGTGCGCGGCGTTGTGCGGTTCGGCGTCAACCAATTCTGGGGCGTGCCGTACGCCGCATCAACGGCAGGGACGAATCGCTTCATCCCGCCGGCGAAGGTCGCGCCGTGGAGCGGCGTCCGGGATTGCCATCAGGTCGGCAATCGTTCGCCGCAGGATCCCGATGGCCCGATCTCCGAGGTCTTCGCCCTCGATCGGCAGGAGCCGATGGGCGAGGACTGTCTGAACCTGAACGTGTTCACCCCTGCGCTTGGCAGCGGCAATCGGCCAGTCATGGTGTGGCTGCACGGCGGCGGCTTCTCAGGCGGATCCGGCAACTGGCTGCTGTACGAAGGCACCAACCTCGCGCGCAAGGAAGACGTGGTCATGGTCTCCGTGACTCATCGTCTGAATCTGTTTGGCTTCCTCTACCTCGCGGATCTCGGTGGCGGCGAGAAGTGGGCCAACGCCAGCAACGCTGGCATGCAGGACATCGTTGCCGCGCTGGGGTGGATTAAAGAGAACATCGCCGCCTTCGGCGGCAATCCCAACAACGTCACCGTCTTCGGTCAATCCGGCGGTGGCAGCAAGGTGACGACGCTGATGGCGATGCCGTCGGCGAAGGGACTCTTTCATCGCGCGATTGCGATGAGTGGGGCGCAGGTGCGCGGGACGACTCGCGAGAACGCGACACGCGGCGCCGAGCAGTTCCTCACCAGGCTCGGTCTCAAACCGAATCAGCTCGATCGCCTCGAATCGTTCACGTGGAAGCAACTGCAGGATGCGTATTACGCAGAGCCGCGGATTCAGGGTCTCGCGACAGGTCCGGTCGTCGATGGCCGTTCGCTACCGCGCGATCAGTGGTATCCCGACGCCCCGGTCGCATCTGCTGACGTGCCGCTCATGATGGGTTCCACGGAAACCGAAGACGCGTGGAACGATCCGCCGCCACCGCTCCAGATGTCCGAGGACGAGATGCTCACGCGCGTCAAGCGCATCGTCCGCAATGACGAGGCGAAGGCGCGAGACATGGTGGCCCTTTATCGCAAGACGCACGCGGGCATCAGCAACACCGACGTGTGGCTGACCATGAACGCCGACAACACGCGACGCGCAAACGCGCAGCTGCTCAACGAGCTGAAGACCGCACAGGGCAAGGCGCCTTCATATCTGTATTACTTCTCGTGGCGGTCGCCCGTGCACAAGGGCCAGATGAAGTCGTACCACACGCTCGACATTCCGTTCGCGCTCTACAACATCGATCAGGCCGCGTCGATGACTGGGGCCATGCAGGACCGCTACGCGTTGGCGCACAAGATGAGCGCCGCGTTCGCGTCGTTCGCGCGGACCGGCAATCCGAATCACGCGGACCTTCCGAACTGGCCGGCGTTCAACACTCGCGCGTATCCGACGATGATGTTCGGGAACGAGTGCAAGGTGCTGAACGATCCCAATCGTGAGGAGCGTCTCGCGTTGAAGTCGATTCGCGAGCTCGGCAACACAACGACCACCGCGCCGTGAACAGGATCCCGTGCGGTGAGTCCCTGTGTCAGCGAGCTGGTGCGGCCGCAGGAGCCACGGGCGGTGGCGGGACAATCATGATGATCGTGGGGAACCGCGGCGGCTGCGCGCCGGGTCTCGGGTTCG
>Ga0111539_10004045_pt1 | contig 19247 bp, 15 predicted proteins | sample RhiMethybrSRZTD1_FD_79667 | JGI IMG/M metagenome (GOLD analysis project Ga0111539, IMG submission 79667) | Populus rhizosphere microbial communities from Tennessee, USA - Rhizosphere MetaG P. TD hybrid SRZTD1 (version 2) (version 2) | ecosystem: Host-associated > Plants > Roots > Rhizosphere >... | reverse complement strand
GATTTCGTCGCCCAAGGTCGCCGTCAAGGGTTACGGGCTCGGCCGCGGTGCCGCAACCATCACCGTGCGCTCGGGCAAGCTGCTCGCCGACATCGCCGAGCTTGAGCTCTACTCGGGTAAGGTTGCCGTGCAGGTCAGCGTCGATGCCAACGGACTCGTGTCCCGCTATACGCTCCGCGGCAAGGTGGAGAGCTTCGAGGCGGGGTCCGCCGGGATGGCGCTGTTCGGTGCGCCGGTGCTCACCGGTCGCTCGACGTTAGCCCTCGACCTCGCCGCTGCCGGCCAGACTCCCGCCGAGATTGTGCGTACGCTGTCGGGGAAGGTGGCCCTCGCCATGGCCGAAGGTGGCCGCGTCGGGCTCGACATGAAGGCATTGCGCGGGGTCGCCAAGGCCGATGGGCCGCCCGGTTGGGGACTTCTGGCCAAAGGCCAAACCGGACTGGAACAGGTCGAGGCGCGCGCTCTCGTCCGCGACGGCGTGCTCATTACCGAGACGGTGCAGGCCCGCTCCGGCACCGTCGGCCTAGTCGCCTCGGGGCGGGTGGACCTGGCCGAGCGCACGCTCGATCTGCATCTCTCCGCAAGGCCCAATGCGTCGGTGGACAAACCGCTGAAATCCGATGCGGCCGCAGCGGAGGTCGTGACGGTGCGCGGCTTCTGGCAGGAGCCGTTCGTGCGTGCCGAGGAATCGAGCCCCGACGCGCCGCGCTGAGCCACGCCCCGAAAAGCGCGCAAGCCCCGCGCTACTCCACGATCACTTCGTCGCAAAGGATTTCGATCGGTGCCTCGATCAGGTGCACGTCGATCGGCTTGACCGCGATCAGCTTGGGATTGTGCGGCAGGGGATTGGCCTTGCCGCGCGGGGCGTTGCGCCAATGGTCGGGTCCCGGCATTCTGTCGACGCCCAGCGGATAGATGGTGAGCCTGTCCGGCTCGAACTTGAGGCGCAGGAAGTTCTTGTAGTTCTTGATGCGCAAGGCGGCGAAGGCCTCCTCCGAGTGCATGCGGCCGAAGATACCGGTCAGCACCCAGTAGAATCCCCACAGCGAGCCGCCGACCAGCGCGCCGAGTACGATCATCAGCGTCGGATAGGCGGTAAAACCCACCAGCTCGCGGACGGGCGAGGGCCGCGGTGGCGCGGCGGCGTGCTCCGACGGCCCGGCAGCCCTCTCGCGCTGCTGCGTGGCCTGCTTGCGCTGCAGCGGCTCGAGACCCTCCTGGATCACGTCGCGCACGATTGGTGCCTGCTCGCCGCGCTCCTTGTAGAGCGCATTGAGCCAACCCTCGATCGGCGGCGTCATCTGGTTGTTGAGCTGGACGACTACCAGCGACAGCGTGAACATGGCCACCACGTGCGCCAGAAAGTGCGCCGTGCCGACAAAGAACTTGGTCAGGATGCGGCGGACCTTGGGCCGCTCGACGGCGTCGACGTACCATAGGAACGTGGCGTAAAGCCCGCCGAGCATGACGGCCAAGCTGATGGAGGTGATGAGCGCGGAGACCAGATAGATCGGCATGGCCCACAACACGCTCCCCAGCGAGGTCGTCACGCCTAGTCCGTCGATCTTGCCGGTCGAAATGTTGTACTGCGTCACCACGTTGTGGAACTGCCAGGTTATCAGCCAGTAGAGCAGGCCGATGCCGATGGCGAACGCCGGGTTGAAGAACGGGAAAAGCACGTTGCCGAGGCTCAAGAAGTAGCTGCGGCCCTTGTTGGGGTAGCACTTGGGCGCCTGCGGCTTGATCGGCGTGCGCCGGCGCAGGCCCAATCCCTCGCGCCTGAACGGCTCGATCGCGTCCTGGACGTCTTGCACGGCCTGCTCGACGACGCCCTCGGCCACCTTGGTGTTGCGCTTGAGGCGGATGTTGTAATCCTTGGCCTTGAAGGCCTCGCCGGGCCGGGCGCCACTCGTGTCGCCCGCAGCCGTCTCGTCCGGCTCGACCGCGTACTCTGGCCAGCGCACCGAAATCGAGTTGCGCAGGACGTGGGTCGGATGCAGGAAGGCGCCTCCGCCGCCGGACGTGATGAAATGCACGTCGAGCTCATGGGCGTAGTAGCGGTTGTAGTTGTGCCAATCGCCGGCGATGACAGCCACGACGCGTGCGCCGCGCGCCCGGGCAATGGACGTGATCTTGAAGAAGTTCTCCTCGGTGTCCTCGCCCTGAAGGTCGGCCAGCATCCACGACGGCTCCGCCAGGCAGATGATGAGATTGTCGCGGGGGCCCATCTGCTCGGCCACGCGCACGAAGTAGTTCACCTGGGAGGTGTCCAGATACTTGGAGAACTGGATGTCGGCGCCCCAGATCCACCAGTTGTGGGGCAGGCGCAGCGCCCAGTAGCTGCGATGCTGCTGGCACTGCCAGCCGCCGATCACGTTGCCGCGCGCATTGGAGAGCTTGTCGCGCGACGAGCAGAACAGGCCGTCGAAAGCGTTGAGGCCGTCGTACCAATCGTGATTGCCGGGAATGGCGAACAGCTTGCGGTCGGGGTTTGGAACCGAGTAGGCCCAGTTGAAGGGCTGCAGCAGCCGCTCCTTGTATTCCTCGCGCGTGGCCTGCGGATAGCACTGGTCCCCGCCCATGATGAGAACCTCGCCATGGCGCAATTGGCCGGCGCCGCGGATGTCGAGGCTGTCCTGCGCCATCAGGTAGGCCATCGTGTAGGTGGCCTCGAAGCCGTCGCCCACATCGGCGATGTAGTCGATCCAGAACGCGCCGGTCTCGTCACATGCCACGCATTTGTGCGGCTCGCTGGCGTTGGGGTCGCGGTAGTCGTAGCGAGCGACCAGGTCCTTGTCCTCGGCCGGGTCGGTGACCGCCTGCATGAGGCGCTGATCGGCGTATTGGCCGAACACCGAGGAGACGATGGTGCGTACGCCGATGCGTGCCAGCAGCCGTGGGTCGTACCACGACACCATCTTGGGCAGCCGCCCCAGGCGTAGCTGCCGCAGCGGGCTCAACTCCACCATACCTGCCTCCCCTGGCGGAACCGCTGCGGGCGCCCGCCCGCTCGATGCCCGCACCATCCCCCTAAAATGACTTGTCAATTCGGCGGAAGAAAGAAGGTCCGACAGTGCGGCCCGGAGAAGCGTGGCGCAAATATCTCACCTGCCGCGGCCGGCGTCATTGAGCAAGACTGCGCGGGCTCACGTCAGGTTGTTGGCCCGGTCGCGGAGCACGAATTTCTGGATCTTGCCGGTCGAGGTCTTGGGCAGCGGGCCGAATACGACCGTGCGGGGCACCTTGAAGTGCGCCATGTTGGAGCGGCAGAAGGCGATAATGTCCTCCGGCGCGACGGACCCGCTGTCTGGCTTTAGCGTCACGAACGCGCAGGGGTGCTCGCCCCATTTCTCGTCCGATCGGGCGACCACGGCCGCTTCCATCACCTGCGGGTGGCGGTAGAGCACCTCCTCGACCTCGAGGGAGGAGATGTTCTCGCCGCCGGAGATGATGATGTCCTTGGAGCGGTCCTTGACCTCGATGCTGCCGTCGCCATGCCAGACCGCGAGATCGCCCGAGCGGTAGGAGCCGCCCGCGAACGCCTCCTCCGTCGCCGCCGCGTTCTTGAGGTAGCCCTTCATCAGGGTATTGCCCGCGAACATCATCTCGCCGATGGTGGCTCCGTCCCGGGGCAGCGGCTGCCGCGTCTTGGGGTCCGCCACCATCGCCCGTTCAATCAGGGGATTGGGGATGCCCTGGCGGGCCATGCGCGCGTAGCGCTCGCCGGCCGGCAGCGACTGCCATTCCGACATCGGCGCACAATAGGTGGAGGGCCCGTAGCTCTCGGTGGTGCCGTAGAGATGCAGCACCTCGAAGCCCATCGCCTCCATGCGCTCGATGACGACGGCGGGCGGCGCGGCGCCGCCGGTCGCGACCTTGGTGCGCAGCGGCAGGGTGCGCTTGGCCTCGGCCGGAGCGTGCACCAGCATGTTGAGCACGATCGGTGCCCCGCACATGTGGGTGATGCGCTGCTCGGCAAGGCAATCGAAGATGCGCTTGGGCTCCACCTTGCGCAGGCACACGTGCGTCGCGCCCGCCGCCGTGACCGCCCAGGTGTAGGTCCAGCCGGAGCAATGGAACATCGGCAGCGTCCACAGATAGCGGCTCTCATGGTCGAGCTTGAAAGTCAGCGCGTTGGCGAGCGCGCCCAGGTAGGCGCCGCGATGGCTGTAGACGGCGCCCTTGGGATTGCCTGTCGTGCCCGACGTGTAGAGCAGGCAGATCGAGTCCCATTCGTCCTGTGGCCCGGAATAGGTGAACGCCGGATCGCCCGCGGCGATGAAATCCTCGTACTCGACGCCCCCGAAGCGGGGCGCGTCCGCCGTCTCGGCGTCGGCGATGTCGATGACGATGGGCCGCTTGGCGCCGCGCGTCTCCAGGGCCGGGGCGATGGTGGCATGGAACTCGCGGTCGGCCAGCAGCAATTTGGCCTCGCCGTGCTCCAGGCAGAAGGCGATGAGGGGCGCATCGAGGCGGATGTTGATCGGGTTCAACACTGCGCCGATCATCGGCGCCGCATAGTGCGCCTCCAGCATGGCGGGCGTGTTGGCGGCCAGGATCGCCACCGTGTCGCCGCGCTTGATGCCGGCCTTGGTCAGCGCATGCGCGAGCTGCCGGGCGCGGGCGTAGAACTGACGATAGGTGTATCGCTGCGTGCCATGGACGACGGCGGTGCGGTCACCGAAGAACTCGGCCGCACGGGCGAGAAAGCTCACCGGGGTCAGCGGCACGAAGTTGGCGGGGCGTTTGCGCAGCTCGGGTCTCTCGGTCACGTGTGTCGCCTCGCGTCGGGGACCCTTGTCATACCGGGGCTTGTCCCCGGTATCCAGCCATCCGCGAGCGCCGGAGCAAGAGGCACACTGGATCCCGGTGACACCGGCCTTCGCCGGTGCAGGCAAGCACCGGGATGACACGGGATCACCCCATCACCAGCAGGTGGCCGCCGTCGACGGTGATGACGCTGCCGGTCATGAAGCGGCCGGCGTCGGAGGCGAGCAGCAGCAGCGGCCCGTCGAGCTCCTCCACGGCGCCGGCACGCCCCATCGGCACGCGCGCCAGCATGCGCTTGCCGGCCTCGCTGGCGAGATAGGCCTCATTGAACTCGGTGGCAAAATAGCCGGGCGCCAGCGCGTTGACGCGGATGTTGTCGCGCGCCAGCTCCAGGGCCATCGATTTGGTGAGACTTATGACGGCCGCCTTCGTGGCCGAGTAGGTCGAGAGGCCCTTGATGACGCCAAAGCCCAGCAGCGACGCGGTGTTGATGATCGAGCCGCCGGTGCGGTTGGCCGCCATGCGCCGGGCCGCCTCCTGGCCGACGCGGAACACGCCGTCGAGATTGACGCTCATCACCTCGCGCCATTCCTCCTCGGTGGTCCTGTTGAAGAAGGACCCGGAGGGGATGCCGGCGTTGTTGACGAGGATGGTGATGGGTCCCAGGGCTGTTTCGGCATCGATGAAGGCCTTCGCCACCGAGGCGCGATCGGTGACGTCCATGGCCACAGCCGCCGCTTGGCCGCCATTGCTGCGAATCTCGGCCTCGAGCTGTTTCAGAACATCGAGGCGCCGGGCCGCCAGTGCCACCTTGGCGCCGGCCTCGGCCAGCACGCGCGCGAAATGGCGGCCGAAGCCAGAGGAGGCCCCCGTCACCAGTGCTGCCTTGCCGTCAAGCGAAAGGAGCTTCGACGCCGTCACGCGCGTGGCCTTCCCTTACACAGTCAACCCAGGGACCTGGCCCAGAAAGTCGCGCTTGCCGAGCTCGACGCCATTGTGGCGCAGGATGGCGTAGGCGGCAGCCGCGTGGAAATAGAAATTGGGCAGCACGAAATGCAGAAGGTAGGACTGGCCCGTGAAGGTGACCGGCTTGCCGCCAAGCTTCAAGGCCACCTCCCGCGCCTCCGAGCCGTCGATCTGCGCCGCCTTGAAGCCCTGCACGAACTCCACCGTCTTGGCGATGCGATCCTTCAGTCCGGCAAACGAATTCTCGTTGTCCGGCCAGCTCGGTATCTCGGCGCCGGCGAGACGAGCCGCTGCGCCCTTGGCCATGTCGCATGCGGTCTGCACCTGGCGGACCAACGGAAACATGTCCGGCGCCAGCCGGCAGCCCAGCAGGACGGCGGGGTCGATCTTCTTTGCGGCGGCGTGCGCCTCGGCCTTGTCCAGCACCTTGGCCAGTGCCGTCAGAATCTGCACGAACACCGGCACCGAGGCCTGATACATCGATAACGACATGGAGCTCGCAATCCTCCCTAACAATCCACGGAGCAGATCTCAGGGCCCAAGTTTGCATGGATGCCAGGGTTTCGCCATGGGGTCTGAAACGAACCATGGCGCGTCCGGTCGGGGAGGGCTGCCGGCCACCCCCATTAGACCATCACTTGCGTTCCCACCTCGACCACGCGGTCGCTTGGGATGCGGAAATACTCGGTCGCGTCCTCGGCCCGTCCGGCCAGCCAGATGAACAGCCGCTCCTGCCAGCGAGGCATCTCCGATTTCAAGGTGGTCTTGAGCGAGCGCCGCGACAGGAAGAACGAGGTGGAGGCAATGTCGATGTTGAGGTCCTTGCGCCGGCAGTGCTCGAGGATCTTGGGCACGCTCGGCGTCTCCATGAAGCCGTAGTGCGCGACCACGCGGATGAAGGTGTCGGCGACGCGATCGATGACGATGCGCTCGTGACGCTGCACGCGGGGCGTGTCTTCCGTCTTGATGGTCAGGATGATGTTGCGCTCGTGCAGGACACGGTTGTGCTTCAAGTTGTGCATCAGCGAGGTCGGCGCGGAGGTGGGATCGCCGGTCAGGAACACCGCGGTTCCCGGCACGCGATGCGGCGGCTTGGCATCGAGCTTGCGCACCAGCCATTCGAGCTCTGCCTCGTTCTTGCGGGTCGCCTTGGCTAGGCTGCGCGAGCCGCGCACCCAGGTCAGCACCATGAGGCTGATCATGGCCGCCACCAGCAGCGGCATCCAGCCGCCCTCGGGGATCTTCATGATGTTGGCGGCGAGGAAGGCCTGCTCGATCAGCAGCAGCGGCACCATCAGCGCTGCCACCTTCCACACCTGCCAACCCCAGCAGCGCCACACCACGAAGAACGCCATCAGGCTGTCGATCACCATGGTGGCGGTGACGGAGAGGCCGTAGGCGGCTGCCAGGTCGCTGGAGCTACGGAAGATCAAGGTCACAAGCAGCACGCCGACGAACAGCAGCTGGTTGACCCGCGGCAGGTAGATCTGACCGGCGATGCTCTCGGAGGTGTGGCGGATCTCGAGGCGCGGCAGCAGCCCCAGCTGTATGGCCTGGCGCGTGAACGAGAAGGCGCCCGTGATGACCGCCTGGCTGGCGATGACCGTCGCCGCCGTCGCCAGGACCACCATGGGAATCAGCGCCCAGGCCGGGTAGAGGCGATAGAAGGGGTTCTCGATCGCCTCCGGATTGGCGAGCAGCAAGGCTCCCTGGCCGAAGTAGTTGATGATGAGGGCCGGCTGTACGATAGCGAGCCAGGCGAACTGGATGGGCTTGCGGCCGAAATGGCCGAGATCGGCATAGAGTGCCTCCGCACCCGTCGCCACCAGGAACACGAGGCCCATGACCGCAAGGCCGATGACGCCATGGGTGAGAATGAACTGAACCCCCAACGCCGGATTGAGCGCCTGAAAAACCCTGGGATCGTCGATGAGGTGAACGAGGCCGCCGATGGCGAGCACGACGAACCAGACGATCATCACCGGCCCGAAGAACTGGGCGACCGCCGCCGTGCCTCGCGATTGCGCGAGGAACAGCGCCACAAGGATGGCCACCGTCACCGGCAGCACCGCATCCTTCATGCCCGGGGCGACTAGCTTCAAGCCTTCCACCGCCGAGAGCACGGAGATGGCGGGCGTGATCACCGCATCGCCATAGAAAAAGGCAGCGCCAACCACGCCGAACACCAGGATCAGCGGCGCGCTGCGCTTGGCCACAGATTGGCCGAGCGCCATCAGCGCAAAGGTGCCGCCCTCGCCCTTGTTGTCGGCGTTGAGCAGCACGATCACGTACTTGAGCGTGACGATCAGCAGCAGCGTCCAGGTCATCAATGATAGGATGCCGAGTACCGCTTCCGGCCCCGACGCGCCATGGTTCTTGGCAGCCTGCACCGCTTCGCGCAGCGCATAGAGGGGGCTCGTGCCGATGTCGCCGTAGACGACGCCGATCGACCCAAGCGCCAGGGCCCAGAATTGCTTGTCGGTATGCCCGTTCTCGGCGCCGTGGGCGGCGGCTGCTTGTGCCATTGGCGGCGGTTTCTCGATCCGGCCACGCTGCTGAGGTGGGTGGCCGCGGCTTATACACCCCCGTTCGCGCTTGCGAAAGCCCGCGCCGGAGGCCTCGATGCCCGCACGTTCCAGCGCGGCTAAACTATGTTCATTTCCTGCTTGCCCGCCATTGCCGGTAGCGTTCCTTAGAGCCTTGAAGACTCTGCAGGTCCGACAGACTCCGAAGCGACAGTATGCCTCAACCCGCTATCCCGGCCTTCGTTCCATCGCCTCCAGCTCGTCGATCATGGCTTCGATGACCTCCAGGCCCTTTTGCCAGAATTCACGCATGGAGGCGTCGAGCCCGAACGGCTTCAGCAACTCGGAATGGTGCTTGGAGCCGCCGGCCTTCAGCATCTCGAAGTACTTCGTCACGAAATCCGGGTGCGCTTCCCGATAGAGGCCGTAGAGCGAGTTAACCAGGCAATCGCCGAAGGCATAGGCGTAGACGTAGAACGGCGAATGCACGAAGTGGGGGATATAGGACCAATAGGTCTCATAGCCCTCGCCCAGATCGATGGCCGGACCCAAGCTCTCGCCCTGCACCTCCAGCCAGATCTGCCCGAGCCGCTCCGGCGTCAGCTCGCCTGTCCGGCGCTCCTCGTGCACCTTGCGCTCGAAGCAGTAGAAGGCGATTTGGCGCACGACCGTATTGATCATGTCTTCGACCTTCTGGGCCAGCAGCGCCTTCCTCTCGCGTGCATCCCTGGCGGTCTCCAGGAGGGCCCTGAAGGTCAGCATCTCGCCGAACACGGAGGCCGTCTCGGCGAGCGTGAGCGGCGTCGGCGCCAGCAGCGCGCCCTGGGGCGCGGCCAGAACCTGATGCACACCGTGGCCGAGCTCGTGGGCCAGCGTCATCACGTCCCGCAGCTTGCCCTGGTAGTTCATGAGGATATAGGGGTGCGCGGAAGGGACGGTCGGGTGCGAGAAAGCGCCGGGCGCCTTGCCCTCGCGCACCGGCGCGTCGATCCAGGCGCCATCGAAGAACTGTTTGGCGATCCTCGCCATGTCAGGCGCGAAGCCGCCATAGGCCGCCAGGACCGTGTCTTGCGCCTCGGCCCACCGCACGGTGCGTTCAGGCTTGTCCGGCAGCGGCGCGTTACGGTCCCAATAGGCGAGCTTCGTCTTGCCGAGCCATCTGGCCTTCAGCGCATAATAGCGGTGCGCGGTCGCCGGGTAAGCCTCGCGCACCGCGCCGACCAACGCCTCCACCACCTCGGGCTCGACGCGATTGGCCAGATGCCGGCTGTCGGCAACGTCCTTGAAGCCGCGCCAACGGTCGGAGATCTCTTTGTCCTTGGCGAGCGTGTTGGTGATCAGCGCGAAGAGGCGGCTGTTTAGGCGAAACACCTTGGTCAGCGCCTGGGCGGCCGCCCGCCGCCTGCCCTCGTCGGGCGACATCAGGAAGTTGAGCGTGGGTTCGATCGTCAGCGCCGGCGTCTCGCCTTCCACGTCAAAGCGCAAGCCCGTCATCGTCTCGCTGAAAAGCCGGCCCCAGGCGCTGTGCGCGGTGATCGCCTTCTCGTGGAACAGGCGCTCGAGTTGCTCCTCGAGCTGGTAGGGCTTGTCCTTGCGCAAGTCGTCGAGCCAGGGCCTGTATCGGGCTAGCGCCGGCACCTCGAGCGCGCGAGCCAGCGTCGCCTCATCGATCTTGTTGAGCTCCAGCTCGAAGAAGATGAGGTTGGTGGTGATGGCCGTGATCTTGTCCTGGATGTCTCCGTAGAACTTCGTTTTTGCAGGGTCGGACGTATCGGCTGCGTAGAGCAGGCCGGCGTAGGAGCCGAGCTTGCCGATGGTGTCGCTCAGGCTTTCGTAAGCTGCAATCGCTCGAGCCAACGCCGCTCCATCGTCAGCCAGTGCGACAAGCTCGCCCTTGCAGCTGCCCGCGATTCGCTGCGCTTCCGCGGCGACCTTTTCGAGGTCGCTTTGAACCTCTGAGGAGTCGGGGCCCGGGTAGAGATCGGAAAGGTCCCACACCGGCATCCGGCCCAGGTCGACCGCGGCGGCCGGCGGCGGCGCGGACCCCTGGTGTTGCGGCGCGCGGGCAGCGGTCTTTTTCCTCGTCATGCTTGCTCCCAATGGCAGGTGTGGCCGTCAATGTGCGGTCCGTGGGGCGCCTGTTCAAGGCTCGGATCGAGGCCGCGCATCCGTTCGCCGATTATGGCCTTCGATCCACGGTCCCGCAAAAAAGCGCCAACGCAAGCCGGAGCGAAAGGATGCATTTACCCATATCGGGCACTCTCCGTTCTGCCCCGTAAGCGATGTGTGGCCGCTTGTCCGATCCTGGGTCGGTCCAGCTGCCAGTATCTGTAACCAGTTGAGTCGAGTACCCCGCCACATGCCCAAGCTCGTCCTGATCGTCGACGACGATCCAGCCCAGCGCCGCATCCTCGAAGAAACCATCAAGCGTCTCGGTCACGAGACCAAAACCGCCCAAGGCGGCGAGCAGGCCATCCAGATCTTGGAGAGCCCTGGCCGCGGCGGCGTCGCCCTGGTCCTGCTCGATCTCGTCATGCCCGGGGTCAACGGCACCGAGGTGCTGGGTCGCTTGGCCTCCAAGCCCGGCACACCGCCGATCATCGTCCAGACCGCCCACGGCTCGATCGATGCGGCGATTGCCGCCATGCGCGCGGGCGCCGCCGACTTCGTCGTCAAGCCGACTTCGCCGGAGCGCCTGGAAGTGTCGATCAACAGCGCGCTCAAGATCGAGGCCCTGCAGGGCGAGATCGCCCGCATCAAGAAGAAGGCGGAGGGCACGCTGAGCTTCGCCGACCTCATCATCCGCGGCCAGGCGATGCAGCGCGCCATCACGCTGGGACGCCGTGCCGCCGCCTCCAACATCCCTGTGCTCATCGAGGGCGAGAGCGGCGTCGGCAAGGAGCTGATCGCGCGCGCCATCCAGGGCGAGAGCGAACGCAAGGCGCGCCCCTTCGTGACAGTCAACTGCGGCGCCATCCCCGAAAACCTGGTCGAGAGCATTCTGTTCGGCCACGAGAAAGGCTCCTTCACCGGCGCGGTCGACAAGCGCATCGGCAAGTTCCAGGAGGCGCACGGCGGCACCCTGTTCCTCGACGAGATCGGCGAACTGCCGCTCGAGGCGCAGGTCAAGCTGTTGCGCGCGCTGCAGGACGGCGAGATCGATCCCGTGGGCGCCAAGAAAGCGGAAAAGGTGGATTTCCGGCTGATCTCCGCCACCAACCGCGACATGATCGAGCTCGTCAAGCAGGGCAAGTTCCGAGAGGACCTCTACTATCGCCTCAACGTCTTCCCGATCTGGGTGCCGCCGCTGCGCGACCGCCTCGAGGACGTGCCGGAGCTGGCCATGCATTTTCTTGCCCGCTTCGCCGCCGAGGAGGGCCGGCGCGTGACCGGCATCGCCAAGGACACGCTGGAGCTGCTCACCAGCTACTCCTGGCCCGGCAACGTGCGTCAGCTCGAGAATGCCGTGTTCCGTGCCGTGGTGTTGGCGGACGCGCCGCAGCTGACGGTGGCCGAGTTCCCGCAGATCGCGGCGCACGTCGAGGGCTTCAACGCGGCGATCCCGCCGGCGCCGGCCCAAGTCGACACGCGTCCGGTGATCACCGGGCCCGCCATGTTGGGCGCCGAGGACACGGTGCCCCACACCATGGAGGTCGGCCAGCCCGGTGCCAAGGGCGCGCTGGGCATTGCGGCGATCACGGATGCCGGCGAGATCCGCTCGCTCGAGGCTATGGAGGCCGACATGATCCGCCTGGCGCTCGGCCGCTATCGCGGGCACATGACGGAGGTCGCCAAGCGGCTCGGCATCGGCCGCTCCACCCTCTACCGCAAGATGCGCGAGTTCGGCCTGGAGGAGCGCGCCAGCTGAGCTGTCACTGACGTTCAATCCTCGCCCACGAAGCTGCCGTCGGGCGCCTTGATGAACGAGTCCGTCAACGGCGCAAAAGCGTGGAGGCCGCCGTCGTCTATCGACGCGATGACGCGGATGTTTCCGCCTGCACAGTCGTCCCAGAGCACGTTGACTTCGGTCTGGCACTCCCGGCCGCTCGGGCTTGCGATGTCGCCCGTTCGGACCTCGCCGATAGTGGCGGCAAGGTCGGCGTAGGAGCGTCGCCGGTACGCGCCCAGCTGCTCGTCACGAGCGCCTGGGCTTCCTTCCTGTCCGTGCCCTCAGGCAGCCTTGCGCAGGGTCGGCGCGCATAGGGCGAGCGCAATGCGATCGACGGCGACGCTCCAGTCGGCAGTCGGCTCTGCCGTCAGGCCGAAGGCGCGACAGGCCTCGGTCGGGCTGCCGCCATCGCGGAAGATGCGTGCGCACGCCTGTCGCGCATAGCCCATGGTCTGCTGCCATTGCACGGAATTGACGTGATGCGGGGACATGCGGGGGTTGATCCTTCAGGTTGGGCAGGACGGGACGCGGACGCGAACTCGACAGCAGAGGGTGGCAGGCGCATCCAGCGAGATTGGCTTCACGACGCAAAACCTGTCACGTGAAACCTTCGGTGACATGCGATGTCGCACGCTAGGTGCGCCTGCCCCAGGGGCGGCCGGAACGACACGACCGCCCGTGGTTACTCCTTGCGACGCTTCTCCCGACTTGGGGCCGGTACATTCTCCGCGGTCGCGGGTGCGAGCGTACTCATCACCGCACCGACCGCATCACGCAACGCCAGCCACGAACTCTCTTTCGACACTCGATTCATTGCAGTTGCTGCCTTGGCTGGCCCGCCGCGAGGCGCGCGAGCCGCTGGGCGATACGCACACAGGTCTTGGCCGCAGCGGCCCGCCGCCAAACTTGCACCGCGGGGGCAAGCACGACTCTGGGGGACGATTGCAACGCCAACGCAACGGAACGCCACGCAACGCCACGACACTCAGACTCGATGGAAGGTTTGGGAACGCTGCTACGCAACGGGTACGCAACTGGACGCCAAAACAGGGTACGCAAACCGGCAACGCCACTCACGGGAGGCAAACGCGGAACCGATCGGCTAGGCCTCATCACGGCTTCGTGAACTGTGGGCAACTGGCCCGACGGGACCGGGAAAAGGATCGAACGCGGCACAACGCGACTGGACGATACGCTGGACTGCACAACGCCCTCCGTTAACTCTTTCTTAACTGCCCGTTCGCGTTGCGTTCCGAGCGAGCCCTAATTAACAGCTCAACTTTGTCACCCGCAAGGCACATATCCTCGGAAAAATGGCAATCTCGGCGTATTTGCTTGACTGATGTAGGGCAGACTCGGCGCGACCCCCCATGACCCTCGATTTTCTCAGGACCGGCCCACTGGACGCCGCTGTGCACTTCCTGTGCGCGCACGGGGCAGGAGGCGGCATGGACTCGGCGTTTTTGAAGACTATGGCCGCCCTCCTCGCCGAGCGCGGCATCGCCACCCACCGCTTCGAGTTCGCCTACATGGCCGCGCGCCGCCAGGACGGCTCACGCAAGCCGCCGCCGCGGGCCGAGCGCCTCATGGACGAATACCGGGCGGCCGTGGCGACCATGCCGGCAGGCGCAACTCTCCTGATCGGCGGCAAGTCGATGGGCGGTCGCGTGGCGAGCCTGATCGCCGACGAGCTCTTCGTCGGGCAGCGCATCGCCGGGCTCGTGTGCCTCGGCTATCCGTTCCATCCGCCCAAAAAGCCGGAGCAATTGCGCACCGCCCACCTCGAGCACCTCGCCTGCCCGGCCCTCATGGTGCAAGGCGAGCGCGATCCCTTCGGCGGGCGCAACGAGGTCGAGGCCTACCGTCTGTCGCCCGCCATCCGCTTCCACTGGGTCGGCGACGGCGACCACGATCTGGGCCCCCGCGGCGCCTCGGGCTTCACCCGCAAGGGCAACCTCACCGCTGCCGCCGATGCGATCGCGGCGTTTGCGGCGACGGCGGATCCCTCGCCAGGACAACGGCGGTGACGTTGGGCGTGGCCTTTACCCGAGACCCTTTCCGGCGGGCTCGAACCCCGGACACTCGCACGCGCGCTCGGCCAATGCCTATCCCCGCGAAGGCCGGTGAACGCCTCACTGTTTCACGTGAAACATTTCACGCCCGCGCCGGCACGGCCTGCGGTTGCGGCAGACGTTGGGGTAGCATCAGCACGGCAGCGAGGATCACGGCGGCGGAAGCCGCCAGCACCCGGAACAGCGCATCGAAGCCCCAGTTCTCGTAGACGAAGGCGATGAGGGGGAGCGCCGCCGCCAACACGGTGAAGCTCACCACGTAGCGCACCCCATAGATGCGGGCCCGCCATTCGCCCTCGGCCAACCGCCCGATCATGTAGTCGTTGATCGGGATCTGGCCAAACGCCGCCAGCATGAAGGCCATGGCGCACAGCAGCGCGGCCCAGTCGGCGAGGCCCGGCATCAGCATGAAGAACACGACCTGAATCGCGGCAGCGGCGCTGAACACGGCGCGCGGGCCCAGCCGGTCGAGGTAGTGGCCGACGACGAGCTGGCCCATCGAGCCCAACGCGAACACCAGGAACGCCAGGCCCCCGAGCGCCGTGGCCGACACGGAGATGCCGCCGAGCCGTTCGTCGAACACCTTGGGCAGCGCGAAGGTGGTCGACTGGAAGACGATGCTCGATACCGCGGTCGTCAGGAACACGATGGCCGAGACGCGCATCAGCAGCGCCTTGGCGTCGGCCGGCATCGCCCGCACCGCGCCGGCCGTCTTCACCCGTGGCTTGGGCCGCGTCAGCTCCGGCCACATCAGCGCGGTATAGCCGATGCCGATCAGGATCGACGCTATGCCCGGCACGACGAAGGCAGTGCGCCAGCCGCCATGGTCAATGAAATAGCCGGTGAGCAGCGCCGCGCTGGCTACGCCCAGGTTGCCCCACACGCCGTTGACGGCGATGCGCATGCCCGTGTTCTTCCATTTCTCCACGACGATGGCGAGGCCAACGGGGTGATAGATGGCCGCGAACACGCCGACAACGAACAGCCCGAGCCCGATCTCGAAAGGAGTGCGCGCGAACGCCGTGGCTATTGAGGCAACGCCGATGCCGATGAAGAAAACGCTCATCATGCCCTCGCGGCTCCACTTGTCGGCGAGCCAGCCGGCGGGCAGCGCGAACACGCCGAATGCGAAAAAGCCGGGCGTGGCATATTTCAGGAGCTCGGCATAACCCAGGCCCCACTCGCGGTGCAGCGCCAGGGCTGCCACCGTGGCGAAAATCAGCGTGAACAGGTGGTCGAGAAAGTGGCCGACGTTGAGCAGCAGGAAATGCAGGCGCTCGCGCATGAAAATCTCCCCGGGGCCGGGCGTTGCTCGCCCGAGTCGCGCAAACTAGCGCTTCCACGAGCCCTGGGGAACCGGCGCGACGGCAGGACTGGCCTCGGCTTGCTGCATGGATACGCCTTGCCTGCAGCCCGGGGCGCTCGGGCAGTCGTCAGCGCGCCTTGCGCGGCGAGCGCCCGCAGTGCACGCGAGCCCGTCAGCGTACGACAGGCCGCTGCGCCTGCTCGGCATGCGCGGTGTCGGCGCCATAGCACAGCATCAGCCAACCGATGCCTTCCACGATCAGGTCGATGCCGATGCAAAGACCGATGAACCACAGGCCCGACACCGGCCACTGATTCCATAGCATCAGCCCGAGCACGAAGCTGACGGCGCCGCTGAGCGCGACCCATCCCCAGCTGGCGAAGCGGTGCCAGACCGACGCGATCATGCGGAACAGCCCTTCCGCCATGAACAAGGCCGCAAACAAGAGCGTCAAGGCGAGCGCGGCGGCAACCGGGTGCCTGAAGGTCAAGACGCCCGCCACGATATAGAGCGCACCGCCCAGCGCCAGCAGCAGCGATCCCGACCACTCGCGCGCACTGAATGCGCTGACGAAACGAATGATGCCGCCGATCAGCAACAGGGCTGCCAGGAAGAACATCGACACGAAAGTCGTCGTGATGGACGACAGGGTCGCGATGACCCCGAGGATGATGAGCGCCACGCCAAGCATAATGAACCAGGTTCGGTGCCCATGGATGTACTCGACAGCCTTGCGCTCATGCTCGGGGTCGAAGCCGAGCATTTCCCCATACCGTGTAGCCATGTGCGTCGCCTCCTTCGCGGGTTGGCCTGCAGCTGCGCCGATTTCCCGGCCCATCTTTCCCCTCGCTGCGAGATGTCGGTATCAGGGTGGACCGGCATAATGACGTGCGGTGTTTGCCGAGAGGCGCCGGCTTGAGCTGGGCGGCGCGCCGACTCCAGGCCCTGCATCACGCGCGGTGCGGCAACCCGGGTCCCGCTCGGCAATGTCCGCCGCCGCAATTGGGTGGTTGCACCGATGGCTCCGGCATTCGTTAACGGGCGATGGTGCGCTCGCGTCCCTTTCATCCCTGATCTCGGGCACGCGATGGAGAGCGCAAGGCACATGTGGAACGCGGTGCGGAATGAATCGCGCGAGCTGTTTTGGCTGGCGTCTATGGTGAGTTGTCTGTCGCTGGTCGGCGTCGGGCTGGCCGTCGGCCTGGCCCTGGTTCTGGTCGGCGTCCCCTAACGATCCGCCCGTCGCCGAGCCATGGCCCTAGCAGACATTACGCCGCTCAAGCCGTTCGTTGATCTGCAAGCGATGCTGATCGACTACGCAACGCGTGTCGACGCTCTGCGCACGCCGGGCGACGTGCTCGACGAGTTGCATGGCATCACGACGCGGGGCCTGCCGTTGAATGTTCTGGGCGCGGGCCGCTTCCCCCTGAAGTCCACGGACTGGGAGGCCATCCACCTCGGCAAATCCGTCTTCCTGCACAAGGACGTCCCGCAGGGCTGGTGGGAAGAATATATCGCGCTGGCGCCGGGGAAATTTCGTCCGATGCTGTACCTGGCCAAGTCCAGCATGGCGTCCTGCACCTGGACGGAGGTCAAGCGCATGCTCGAGCCGATCGGCGTCGACCGCTGGTCCGACGAGCTCGCGCTCAAGTACGGGATGCGCGACGGCTTGACGTGTCCGATCGGCGGCCGCTGGGTGGTGGCGTTCTGGTCGCGCCGGGATCTTTCCAAGATCCTGCAGGAGCGGATGCGCATCGCAATCTTCGCGGCCGCCAGCTTTGCCGCGCTACGCCTGGAGCAGCTGACCGGCCCGGACCCCTCGCGCCTCGGATCGCGCGCGCATCTGACGCCGCGCGAGCTGTCCGTCCTGCGCCTAGTGTCGACAGGCAGCCAATGCCACGGCGCGGCCAAGGCGCTCGGGCTCGGCGAGGAGACGATCCGCAGTCACCTGAAGAAGGCGCAAGCCAAGCTCGGCGTCCACAATCGCGCCCACGCGGTCGCCGAAGCCTTGCGGCAGAACCTCATACCGTAGGCGCGTCTTCCCAACTCGGCATTTCCCACCCGCGCTTTCAGGCAATCCCCCGATGGGCTGCATCGTCCGTCCGCGTTCAATCTGCGTGGGCGGACTCGAGAATGCGGAGAGATATCGTGCGTTGGTGGAGCGTCGCCCTCGCCGCAGCAGCGGCAAGCAGACTGTTGGTCGCAAACGCCGGTGCTGCCGACTATTACCAACAGCGCCTGCCCGATGGCGTCGATACCCTGATGCCCCGCTACTACGAGTATCGCGCGCCCCGCGCCTACTATCCCGACGAGGCGCCGGTCGCATTGCGCGTCGATGTGAACCCCGGGCCGCTCGGCTATCCCTCTCAGCCCTACGTCGGCGTGCCGCCGCTACCCTCGCCGTCGGCCGCGATCGTCACACCCGTCGGCGCCCCTCTCGCCTATGCGCCCTCTGGCTATCCGCCGCCCGTCGGCGCTTACGCTCCGCCACCGGTTCAGGGCTACGCGCCGACTCCGGTCGAGCCCACCGTCGGGGCCCGGCCGCAACCGATCTGCGGGGTGTTTCGCTATTGGCGGGACGGGCGCTGCGTTGATGCGCGCGGATATTAGCCCGGCGCCGGGCTCACCGCGCCGCTATTCAGAATTGCAACGGCCCATCGCGCGTCTGCCAGTGGATCTGGACGGTGCGCGAGGGCAGCACGAGCCCGCCCGCAGAGCGCGTCACGACGCTGATGGCGAGCTTGGCATCGCTGCGATAGCCCTGCAGGGTATTGTCGATGCCGAGATAGGCGGCAGTCGCCGCGTTGAGCGGGCCATGGCCGATGTCGCGCATCTCGAACCCGGCGGCGCGAAGCCCGTCTAGATAGAATCGCCTGATCTCCTCGACACCCTTGTGCGTCAGAAGCTCGACGTCGCCCGCGATGTCGCGGCCGGGGCTCGGCAGCCAGTGACCGGCCTGCACGACGAGCGAGCGCGGCAGGATCGGCAGCCATTCGGGGCGGGGCGCATCGGGGCCCATGATCAGCGCACGCTGCACCCCGTCCTGTTCCCCGAACAGCACGGTGTTCGTGCCGATCACGCGGTTCAGGATCAGCGCCGCATAGGGGTAGCCCGCCACCAGCGACACCAGCAGCACAAGGCCGATGAAGGCGCGTCCCCACATGGTCCCTCCTTGCGATCGATGCCTCGTCACTTTGCCACGCCAATCCTCGCCGAACGGTAGTCGCGCCGGGCGACAGGGATCGAAGTTGCGTCTTGGTCAACGATCTCTGAAAGTCCGCTCCCGCAGGCCCCGGGTTTGCCCCAATCGGCTGGTGACATTGCCAGCCCAAGGATCTCGCGGGAGCGACATGCCCCGACTGCTCAAAATCCTCGTCCTCGCCGTGCCGCTGGCACTTGCCTATCTTGCCTGGCCGGTGGTCGCAGCGCTCCAGCTCCGCGAGGCGATCGTCGCCGGCGACACCCCGACGCTGGCGCGCAAGATCGACTGGGAGGCGTTGCGCGCCTCGCTGAAGGCGTCGATCTCGCCCGAAACCGTCGCCCGGCTGGCGGCAGACCCTGAGGCGCCTTCGCCAAGCCTGTGGCAGCGCATCAAGGCCGCCGTGGCCCCGAGCATGGCCGACAGCATCGTCGATCGCTACGTGACGCCGGAGAACCTGCCGATCCTGCTCGGCTATCGCCGCCTCTATCGCGGTACGCTGCGCCCGGCGCTCGCCCCG
>Ga0111539_10004043_pt1 | contig 19252 bp, 20 predicted proteins | sample RhiMethybrSRZTD1_FD_79667 | JGI IMG/M metagenome (GOLD analysis project Ga0111539, IMG submission 79667) | Populus rhizosphere microbial communities from Tennessee, USA - Rhizosphere MetaG P. TD hybrid SRZTD1 (version 2) (version 2) | ecosystem: Host-associated > Plants > Roots > Rhizosphere >... | reverse complement strand
GCGATCTTCGGGTGCAGGTAAGGGCTCGACAGGACGCCGAGCAGCACGTCGCGCGCTTGGCCGTCCCAGCGGGGCGTCATCTGCACGATGACCGTGAACATCGTCACCCACGGCGGGATGTAGACGTCATGGATCTCGGTGCGGCCGTGGATCTCGCTGAGCCGCCGGTAGAGGCTCGCCTCCATCGGCACCGACACGAGCGGCTGATGGTCGGTGAAGACGGTTGCCTGCATGTGGCGATAGATCGCGTCGCGGCGCCGGGTGACGGCCGTCACCTCGAAGATCGGCGCGGGGCCCTCGGCGCCCTTGCTGTAGCCGGTGAATTCACCGAACGGTCCCTCGGGCTCGCGGACGCCGGGCGGCACGACGCCCTCGATGACGATCTCGGCCTGCGCCGGCACCTCGAGGTCGACCGTCTCGCACTTCACGAGCTCGAGTGTCTCGCCGAGGACGCCCGCGCCCATCTCGAGCTCGTCGTACCCCTCGTGCCGCCCGCTGAAGTTCGCGAGGATCTCGTAACCGGGATGCAGGCCGATCGCGAACGCCATCGGCGCCGGGAGCCCGCGCTCCTGGTACTTCATGAGGTGGGCCCAGTTGTGGCGGGCCGCCATCCAGAAGCCCATCTTCCGCGGCCCGCGAACCAGCGCGCGGATGATCGCCTCGTTGCGCACGCCGGTGTCCGGATCCTTCGTGATGGTGACGCCCGAGCCGAGGTAGCGGCCGGCGTCGCCCTCGGAGTGGATCGGAATCGGCAGCTTCGTGATGTCTGCGTCGGCGCCGAGCATCTTCACTTCCTTGCACGGCCCGTCGGAGACGAGCTTGGAGCCGCCCGGCACGCGCGTGAACATGCGGTCGGCGAGCTCGCGCACGACGCTCTGGGGCGAGGTGCCGAGCGCCTTGGCCTGCCGCGCGCGATCCTTCACCAGGATGTCGCAGAGTTTCCAGCCCGGGAAACCCTTGAGCCGGTTCATGATGATCGGCCGCGGGCTCTGCGAGCAGACCGCGCCCGCCTGCGTGATCGGATCGATCTCGTCGTCGACGCGGATCAGGTCGTCGCCGAGCGAGGCCAGGAAGTCTCTCAGGTTCAACGCCATCGCCGTCTCCTCGGGCGGGAGTGCTCCCCGCCCCTCGGGCGCGGGGTCGCTGCACTCGCGTTGTAGCAACCGACTCCACCGAAGTCAAACCGTGGGGCCCGCGCGGGCTCGGCCGGGACGAAGCCATTCTCCAGGCCAACCGCGACCGCCTCCGGCCATCCTCATGACCACGCTCGCCTTCGTGGCCGGCATGCTCCCGCTGATGCTCTCGCAAGGCGTGGGCGCCGGCGACAACCGCGCCATCGGCTCCGTGATCGCGGGCGGCCAGATGCTCTCGCTGCTCTTGACCCTCCTGGCCACGCCGGTCTTCTACTCGCTGTTCGACGACGCGGCGGCGCGCTTCGCGCCGCGCGCCCGGCTCCGCCGGCTTCGCCGCCGTGCGCCGGTGGTGCCGGCGCCGGCGATCGCCACCGGCAGCGACTGACCCAAGCGATCTTCGCGCTTGACCGAGCCGCCGTCCCGGGTGTTAGTGGGACGGTTCGCGATCGAATCGCAGGGGGGGACCCATGACGCAGTCGACGACGCTCCCGTACACCGGCCAGGAGTTCCTCGACAGCCTCGACGACGGCCGGGAGGTCTGGATCTACGGCGAGCGGGTGAACAAGATCACCACGCATCCGGCGTTTCGCAACTGCGCCCGGATGATCGCGCGCCTCTACGACGCGCTGCACGAAGACCACCGGCTCGGCCGGCACGTGCTGACCGAGCCGACCGAGTGGGGTGGCTTCACGCACCGCTACTTCCGTGCCCCGACCACCGTGGAGGAGCAGGTGGCCGGCCGCGACGCGATCGCCGCATGGGCGCGGCTCACCTACGGCTGGCTCGGGCGCTCGCCTGATTACAAGGCGGCGTTCCTGGGGACGCTCGGGGCCAACGCCGAATTCTACGCGCCTTATCAGGACAACGCCCGGCGCTGGTACCGATATTCTCAAGAGCGTGTGCCGTTCATCAACCACGCCATCATCCATCCGCCGGTCGACCGGAACATCGCGCCGGGCGCGCCGGGCGGACCCACCGACATCTACGCGCGGGTCACCCGGGAGACCGACGCCGGCATCTACGTGTCCGGCGCGAAGGTGGTGGCCACCGGCTCGGCTCTGACGCACTTCACGTTCGTCGCCCATCATGGGCTCATCCCGGTCCAGGGCAAGAACTTCGCGATCGTATTCATGGTGCCGACCAACGCCCGGGGCGTGAAGCTCATCTGCCGAGTCTCCAACGAGCTCCGGGCGGCGATGCTGGGCAGCCCGTTCGACTACCCGCTGTCCAGCCGGCTCGACGAGAACGACGCCATCTTCGTGATGGACGACGTGTTCGTGCCCTTCGAGGACGTGTTCGTGTACGCCGACGTGGAGAAGGCCAACAACTTCTTCCCGCGGACCGGCTTCCTGCCGCGCGCGCTCATCCACGGCTGCACTCGTCTGGCGGTCAAGCTCGACTTCATCACCGGCCTCCTGATCAAGGCCACCGAGATCACCGGCTCGCGCGCGTTCCGCGGCGTGGAGGCCAACATCGGCGAGGTCATCGCCTGGCGCAACATGATCTGGGGACTGTCGGACGCGATGGCCAAGAGCGCCGACCCGTGGACCGGCGGCTGCATCCTGCCGGCCATGGAGCCGGCCGCCGCCTACCAGGTGCTGGCGCCCGAGGCGTACGTGCAGATCAAGAACCTGATCGAGAAAACGGTGGCGAGCGGCCTGATCTACCTCAACTCGCACGCGAAGGACTTCAAGTCGGCGGACCTCCGCGGGTACCTGGACCTCTATCTGCGCGGCTCGAACGGTGTCGACGCAGTGGGGCGCGTCAAGCTCATGAAGCTCCTGTGGGACGCGGTCGGCACTGAGTTCGCCGGCCGGCATGAGCTCTACGAGATCAATTATTCGGGCAGCCACGAAGAGATCCGGCGCTACGCCCTCTTCGGGGCGCTCGGGTCCGGCCAGTACGACCGCTGGAAACAGTTCGCCGAGACGTGCATGGCCGAATACGACCTCGACGGCTGGACGGCCGGCGACCTCATCAACTCCGAACGCCCTTAGCTATCCTCCGCATCTGAAGGCGTAGGTCTACACCCGGCGGGAGCGTGGGCGGTTGTTGTATGGTTTCGCCATGGCGGTGGAGTCGGCCGGGCGGCGATTTCGAGAGGCGGTCGCGTCGGAGCGGCCGCTGCAGGTGGTCGGGTGCATCTACGCCTACGCGGCGCGAATGGCCGAGCGCGTCGGGTTCAAGGCGATCTACCTGTCCGGGGGCGGCGTGGCGGCGGGATCGCTCGGTGTACCGGATCTCGGGATCACGACCCTCGAAGACGTGCTCACGGACGTGCGTCGCATCACCGGCGTCACGGGGCTGCCTCTCCTCGTCGACGCGGACACCGGCTTCGGCGGCGCGTTCAACATCGCGCGGACGGTCCGGTCGCTGATCACGGCGGGAGCGGGCGCCATGCACATCGAGGATCAGGTGCAGGCCAAGCGCTGCGGACACCGGCCGGGCAAGGCGATCGTCGCGAAGAGCGAGATGGTCGATCGCATCAAGGCCGCGGTCGACGCGCGGACGGACGACGCGTTCGTCGTGATGGCCCGCACCGACGCCCTCGCGGTCGAGGGCATCGACCCCGCGATCGACCGCGCGATCGCCTGCGTGGAGGCCGGCGCCGACATGATCTTCCCGGAGGCGGTCACGGATCTCGCGGCCTACCGGCGGTTCGCCGACGCGACACGCGTGCCGATCCTCGCCAACATCACCGAGTTCGGCGTGACGCCGCTCTTCACCGTGGCCGAGCTGGCGGGAGCCGGCGTCGCGATCGCGCTCTATCCGCTGTCCGCCTTCCGCGCGATGAACGCGGCGGCGCTGGCCGTCTACGAGACGCTCCGGCGCGACGGCACGCAGAAGCCCGTCGTCGCCGCCATGCAGACGCGCGCCGAGCTCTACGAATTCCTCGACTACCACGCGTACGAGCGGAAGCTCGACGCGCTCTTCACGAAAGACAAGGAGGCGTGACGCGGTGGCGAAGATCCTGACCGAGACCCAGGTAGCGGCGTTCCAGCGCGACGGGTTCCTGTCGCCCGTTCGGGCGATGAGCGCCGAGCGCGCCCGTTACTATCGCGAGCGGTTCGAGTCCCTGGAAGCGCGCGTGGCGGACATCAAGAAGATGAAGACCAAGTCCCATCTGCTCTGTCCGTGGGTGCTCGAGATCGCCGAGGACCCGTTCATCCTGGACATCTTCGAGGACCTCATCGGGCCGAACCTCCGCTGCTGGAGCATGGCGTGGCGGGTGAAAAAGGCCGACGGCGAGACCTTCGCGGGCTGGCACCAGGACTCGTACTACGGCTCGGCCGTCCCGGTGGTGCTGGGCGCCCTGGCGCTCTCTGAGTGCAGCAGCCGGCAAGGGTGCCTGCGCGGCATCCCGGGCTCGCACAAGTGGGGCATCCTGTCCCACGAGGAGACCGACGACCCGCGGAGCATCCTGGCGCGCGGGCAGTACATCACCCAGCCATTCGACGAGTCCGCGGCCGTCGACTTCGAGCTGCGCCCGGGCGAGATGGCGATGTTCGACAACTCGCTCGTTCACGGCTCGGCGGGGAACTTCGGACCCGACCGGCGCTTCCTGCTGCTCGTCGAGATGCTGCCGACCTGGGCGAAGCCCGCCAAGGTGCGGCAGCCGGCCATGCTCATGCGCGGCGTCGATAACTACGACAACTTCGACGACGAGCCCCGGCCCGACGGCGAGTACACGGAGACGGCCCTGGCCAACTGGGAACGGGTGGTCGGCGCCCGCGCAAAGCTCCTCTTCGAGGACAGCCGCTACGGGCCGTCCGAGGCCTACGGCGGCACGCGGCCCGCGACCTAGGCGCGTTAATAGGTCACGGCGTGCGCTACCGTCGGCGCCGTCGTCGACGCGCGCGCTGCCGCGCCTGCCGGGACAGCGCCCGGCGGGACGCCGCGTCGTGCCCTTCACGCTCGAGCGCGCGCAGGGTCGCGCGAGAGCGCTGCGGTGATGGGCGCGTCCGTCGTGCGCTGCGTCCCTTGCGCGAATCGCGCGCGGCCTGACGCCGGGTCTCGGCGCTCACTCCCTTCGGCGGCTTCAGTCTGACGCCGGCTCGCCGGGCCTTCGAGAGGCCGATGGCGATGGCCTGCTTGGCCGATCGCGCCCCGTGCTTGCCTTCACGGACGTGCTCGATTTCCTCGCGGACGAACTCGCCGGCCTGTGTCGTCGGCGCCTTGCCCTGTCGCCGCGCGCGCTGCGCGCGCTCTCGCGTGGCCTTCTCCGGCATGTCAGCCCTCCTGTTCGGGTTACGGCGGCGCCTACTGACTAGACCAGGCCGCGTCGGAGCGCCGTGGCGACGATCTCCGTCCGCGAGCCCACGCCGAGCAGCGCGCGAATCTTCTCGAGGTGATCCTTCACGGTGTGCGGGCTCAAATGAACCCGGCCCGCGATCTGCTTGTCGGTCATTCCTGACGCGAGGTGCCGCAGAATCGCCAGATCGGTGTCGGAAAGTGCCGTCACCGTCACCGGCCGTCGTCCGGCGCCCCGGGCTGCCGGCATTTCCCCGGAAGCGGTGACCGTGGAGATGACCTGAGCCGTCACCTTCGGATCGAGGACCGAGCCACCCTGGTAGACCGAACGGATCATCTTCTTCAACTCCGACAGCTGCACGTCCTTGATGACGTAACCCTTGGCACCGGCCATCAAGCTGCGCAGCACGAAGCCGTCCTCGAGGTAGTTGGTGAGCATGACGACCGCCGTGCGTGGCGCCACCGCGAGGATCTGCCGGCACACCTCGGGCCCGTCAGCGCCCTCGAGCCGCACGTCGAGAAGGACCACGTCGGGCTTGCAGTCGACGACGATGCGCAGGGCGTCCTCACCCGTCCGGGCCTCGCCGATGACCGCCATGTCGGGCTCGAGCTCGAGAGACAGGCGCAGACCGTGGCGGACGACCTCGTGGTCATCGACGACGACGATGCGAATCTTGGCCATGGCGCTCACGCTCCTTCCGGCCGGAGGGGAAACGATCCGCGGATGGTGACCCCGGCGCCGGTGCGCCCCACGATCTCGAGGCGACCGCCGCACGCCTCGATGCGCTCGCGCATGCGCCTGAGCCCCACGTGACCGGGTCGGGCGATCACCTCGGTAGCCCCGACCGAGAGTCCGACGCCGTCGTCGGCGATTTCGATCGAGATCTGGTTACCGTCGATCTCGATGCGGACGTCGGCCCGGCCGGCGCGCGCGTGCTTGGCGATGTTGACCAGTGCCTCCTGGAGCGTCTTCTGCAGAATGTCTTCCGCGACGGGCGTCAGCCGGTCCGGATCGCCGCGAAGGCTGAGGTCGACCGCCGTTCCGGTGAGCTCGCGGAAATCGCGCACGAGCCGCTCGAGCCGGTTCGCAAAGGTCATCTCGGCCAGGCCTTCAGGCGACAGGTGGCCCATGAGCTGGCGGATCTGCGCCATCATCAGGCCGACGTCGTAGTGGATTTCCTCGAGCTTCGGGTAAACCGGTGACGTCGGCGGGGTGCGGTGCAGGCACCAGTCCAGCTTGAGCCCGACCGAGAACGCCAGCTGACTGAGCGTATCGTGGAGCTCGTTGGCGATCCGGACGCGCTCGCGGACGCGCACTCCCTCCGCCACCTGGGCGTGCAAGCGGGCGTGCTCGAGCGCGACCGCGGCATGGTCGGCGGCCGCCCGGAACACTTCGATCTCTTCGCGCCCGAAGGACCGCCAGGCGCGGTCGCCGATCGAGAGCACCCCGATCGGGGTGTCCTCGTGGAAGAGCGGGATGGCCAGCACCGCCCGGATCGGCGCCTCGCGCCCGTGTCCACTCGTCGAAAGCTTCGGATCGGTGAGGAAGTCCAGCGTCGCGACCAGGCGCCGCTCGCGCAGCGCGCGCGCCTCGACCGGCCCGAGCTCCGGCCCGGCCAGATCGTCCGCGGCCTGCACGCCGTCCGCCCGGGCCACCGCGACGAGCCGGTAGGCGCCCTCGTTCAGCTCGAAGAGCGTGGCGCGAGCACAGCGGAGGAGCGGGAGGAGCGTGTCGACGATCTCGCGGCCCAGCGTGGAGACATCGAAGGAGCGCGAGGTGGCGTGGGCCAGGAGCGCGAGAGCCTCGGCCGTCCGGCGCCGCTGCCGGCTCTCGGTCACCAGCCGCGCGCTCTCCAGCGCGATCGCCGCGTGGTCGGCGAAGATCTGGATCAGGCGCGTCTCGTCCCGGGTCCAGAGCCCGTGCACCCGGCGGACTTCGAGCACGCCGACGGGTCGATCGCGGCCGAGGAGGGGAACGGCGATGACTAGCTCACCGCCGTCGAGGCCGTTGACGGTCCGGCGTTCCCGGGCTGCTTGATCCGCAGGGTCATGGGCACGGACCGGCTCCGTGTTTTCCCTGATTGGGCTCGCCGCGAGGGGCTGCAGGCCCGGCGCCGCGGCGCCCTCCACGGCGTAGATTTCGCACTCGGCCCTGCCCAGCAGCCGGCGCAGACCATCGGCGATGCGCTGGGCGACCTCCGTGACGTACTGGGCGGTCTTGTCTTCGTCGAGCGGCCGCGCGGTGAGGCGGCTGACCTCGGCCAGCTCCTCCTCGATCGCCCCCGGCGCCACGAATTCCTTGCGGTCGGCGTTGTCGGACGTCATCGACGTTTCATAGCCGCGCCTCGGCCGGCGGGGCTCCAGCTCCACGAACGGCGACGTCTTGCTGATCGAGTCTAGGCAGCCCGCCGAAACACTGTCAACGCGACGCCGCAGCGGGCCGGCCGCCGCGCGTCTGGGCACGCCACGGCCGACCGCTCCCGATGGTCAAACGTTGGGTGGTGCCGCGCTGACTGCGGCCAGGGGCGAATCGCGCTCTTGCTCGATGGCGACGTCGCCGATCGAGAGGATGCCGACCGCCCGCCCGGCCTCGACGACCGGCAGTCGCCGGATTGCCTTGTCCCGCAGCAGACGGACCGCGGCTGCGATCTGATCGTCGGGCGCGACGGTGGTGAGGTCGCGGCTACAGACGTCGCCGAGTGTCGTCGAGCGCGGGTCTCGCCCGTCGGCGATCCCCCGCACGACGATGTCGCGATCCGTCACGATTCCGCACACCTTGCCGCCGTCGAGCACCACGACGTTTCCGATCGCGGCTGCGCGCATGCGCTGGGCCGCGTCGACCAGGGACGCGGTGTCGGGCAGAGCGATCGGATCGGGTGTCATCACCTCTCGAACGGTCTTGTGCTTGGCCATGCCTTTCCCTCCGGTTGCGGCGTTACGCCAGGAGTACGCCCGCCCGGTCAGTGTTCGTCGTCAGCCTCGAGGTCGTCGTCTTCGTCGTCATCCGCCGCGCCGAGGACCAGCTCCATCTCGCCGTCGGCGGTCTCCAGGCAGTCCACCTGTGTGCCCTCGAGCACACTCTGGGCGACCGGGTCGATGAGAAGCACCGTCGATCCGTTGTGCCGCACCACCTGATCGTCGCCGCGGGCGTGATCGGCGATCAGCATCCACTGTCCGGTGGAGTCCGCTGACACCCGCAGCCCGATCTCCGGCTCCTCGATCCGCGCCGCCTGCTTCTGCTCCAAGAGCCGCTCCTTCGCGCGCTCGGTTACAGTGACCATCGGTCGTTCTCCCTTGATGTTGGGGTTCTCGATCTGTGGACGATTTCGCGTCTCGTCGTGGTCGCGCACCGGCACTGGGGCGCCGACACTCGGGCGACCGCGCACGATTCAGCATGGTCGTGCGCCCGGGATGCGTCGACCTCGGAGTAGAGGGTTCAGACACCCAGGTTCGAGGGGTTCGGCGTGGGAGGAAAGTCGCCGAACTCTGATAAGAAACTGGCCAGAGCGAGCTGCCGTCTCGATGCGCCTCGTAGGTGAGTTTTACCGGAATTTCAGCAGTTTCGACTCGCTCGAGCCCCTGGCACTCAGCGTGCTACCCCTTACGCGACATGGACATGCCGAGCACGAGCCCGGGTGTGGGGAGCTTCCTGGAGGTCTTGGGCGGAGCCACAGCCGAGCGCAGCGCGCAGATGCTCGAGGACCTGCTCCAGCTCGGCATCGCCATCGGTAGCGACGGAGAGCTTCCGTCGGTGCTCGACCGGATCGTCACGCAGGCCCGGCGCTTCACGGGGGCCGAGGCCGCGACGCTCTTCATCCGCGAGGGCGCCGCGCTCCGGTTCGCGGTGATTCAGAACGACGTGACGGCCCGCCGGATGGGTCAGCACGAGGGGCGGCTGGAGGTCGAGCGACTCCCGCTCGACGTGCCGAGCCTCGCCGGGTATGTCGCGAACTCGGGCGAGATCCTCAACGTGCCCGAGGCGTACGACATTCCGCGCGAAATGCCGTACGCGTTCAACTGGCGGGTCGATCTCGCCACGGGCTACCGGACGCACTCGGTGCTGGCCGTCCCGCTGCGGGACGCCTCGCGACGAATCCAGGGCGTGCTCCAGCTGATCAACGCCACCGACCCGGACGGGAACGTCGTGCCATTTCATCCGCGGCTCGAGGACGTGGCCCGCGCGTTCGCCGCGTACGCGGCCATCGCGGTCCGCAGCGCCCGGCTCGAGGAGCTGTCGTTCAAGGATCCGCTGACCGAAGGCTACAACCGGCGCTACCTGATGCTGCGGCTCTACGAAGAGGTGAGCCGCGCCTCGCGCTACTCGCAGCCGCTGTCGCTCATCCTGCTGGACCTCGACGGGTTCAAGGCCATCAACGACCGGTGGGGTCACGACGCCGGCGACGACGTTCTCAAGCAGATCGTCCAGCTGCTGGCCAGCCAGTCGCGGCGCGATTCGGTCGTCGCGCGGTACGGCGGCGACGAGTTCATCGCGCTCCTGCCCAGCACGACCAAGGCGGCGGCGCTCGTGTACGCCGAGCGGATGCGCGCGATCATCGAGCGCTACCCGTTCCAGTACGGCCCGCTGACCGCGAGCTTCGGCGTGGCCGGCTTTCCCGACGATCCCGGCAGTGTCGCCGACCTGATCAAGAGCGCCGACCACGCGCTCTACGAGGCCAAGCGGCAGGGACGAAACCTCGTTGGAGGTGCCGTGAAATGACCCCGATCGCCACGAAGACGGCGCGCGCGACCAAGAATGTCCTGGTCGTCGACGACGAAGCCGCCATCTCCCGGATGCTGAAGGACGCCCTCGGGCTCTTCCGGCACGAGCACGCGTACCAGGTGGAGATCGCCGCCGACGGGATCGACGCCCTCGCGGCTCTGAAGCGGCAGTCCTACGACCTGATCCTGCTCGACATGTACATGCCGCGGATGAGCGGCCTGCAGCTCCTCGAGGAGATGGCCCGTCTGAAGGTGCAGACCCCGGTCCTGATGCTGACCGGCAACGACGACACGCGGACCGCGGCGGACGCGCTCTCGAGCGGCATCTTCGCGTACATTCCCAAGCCGTTCGATCTGCAGCACCTCGAGCACCTGGTCTCGCTCGCCGTCACCTCCCGCTCGGCCGCGCGCTAGGCGGAGACACCGCGGCCGGGCGCCCGCGGCCGACCCTGTTGACCGCACCCGCGCGATCGCGGTAGATCTTGAAGCCATGAGCGATCCCGTCACGGTCTCCGTGCTTACCCACCGCCTCGAGGCCATCGTGCAGGAGATGGGCGAGGCGATGCTGCGAACGGCGTACTCGCAGATCCTGAACTCGAGCCGCGACTTCTCCACGGCGCTCTGCGACGCGCAGGCGCGCCTGATCGCGCAGGCCGAGCACGTGCCGATCCACGTCGGGGCCGTGCCGTGGGCGGTCGAGTCGGTGCGCGATGCCTTCAAGGGACGGATCCGGCCCGGCGACGTCTACCTCCTGAACGACCCGTATCACGGCAACAACCATCTGCCGGACCTGACCGCGTTCGTGCCGGTGTTCGTGGGCGACGAGGTGGCGTTCTGGTCCGTCAACCGCGCCCATCAGAGCGACATCGGCGGCTCGACTCACGGCGCCTACAACCCGGCCGCGACCGAGATCTGGCAGGAAGGCCTCCGGATCACCCCGCTCAAGCTCTATGAGGCCGGCGAGCTGCGCGACGACGTCTTGAAGATGATCACCACGAACGTGCGGCACCCGCACGACTTCATGGGCGACCTCCGCGCGATGATCGGCTCGGCGCGCGTCGGCGAGCGGCGCCTGCTGGCGCTGGTCCGCGACTACGGCGCGGCGACGGTCCTGGCGGCCATCGACGAGATCCTGGACGGCGCCGAGCTGCAGGCACGCAGCTGCGTCAAGACCTGGCGCGACGGCGTCTACCACGGCGAGACGATCCTGGACGACGACGGCCACGAGTTCCGGGACATCTGGATTCGCGCCACCGTCACCAAGAAGGGCGACGGGCTCACGATCGACCTGAGCGACTCGCACCGGCAGGTCTCCGGCTTCATCAACTCGTCGTTCCCGAACACGATGTCGGCCATCCACATGGCCTTCGCGTACCTGATCGATCCGCGCACGCCGAAGAACTCCGGGACCTTTCGGCCGGTCAAGGTGATCGCCCGGCAGGGCACGATCGTCTGGCCGTTTCCGCCGGCGCCGGTCACACTGGCGACGAACCACTGCGCGCAGGAGATCGCCGAGGCGATCATCCGCGCGCTGGCGCCGGCCTGCCCGCAGCGCGTCCTGGCGGGTTGGGGACGGCGCTTCCGCATCGCGATCAAGGGCGTGAATCCGCGGACGCGCAAGCCGTTCATCTGGCACATGTTCCACGCGCGTCCGGGCGGCGGCGCGACCGCCGTCGGCGACGGGTGGGAGACTGCGGGCGAGGGGCAGGCGGCCGGCGGGATCAAGTTCGGCAGCGTGGAGGTGGCCGAGGCGCGCTTCCCGCTGACGTTCGAACGCCACGAGTTCCGGACCGATTCGGCGGGGGACGGGATGCATCGCGGCGGTGTCGGCGCCGTGCTCCGCCTGCGGATGGACATCGAGGAGCCCGCTGTCGCCAACACCGCCGGCGACGGCGTCCGCCACGCGCCGTACGGTCTACTCGGCGGCAAGGACGGCCTGCCCCACCGCTACCGGCTGCAGTCACGTGGGCGTGCGATGCGCGTGCTCAAGACCAAGGAAGTCGGGATTGCCGTGCGGAGCGGCGACGTGTTCGTGGTGGAGTCGTCGGGGGGCGGCGGCTACGGGCCGCCGTCGAAGCGCGCGCCCGCGGCGCGCGCCAGTGACCGCGCGAACGGCTTCACGCGGCGCTGAGGGCGGGGAGCCGCGGGGCTCCCCGCCGCATCGTTCGCCTACGAGCTTTCCGTCGCCAGCGTGTCCGCCCGGCGCGGGCGCCGACCCTCGAGACGTCGACCGAGGCTCACCAGGGCCGCCCCGAGCCGAACGCGCACCGGTCGCCGCTTCGGCCGCACCGACTGCGTCAGCGCGTCTCTCGCGCCCGCCGCGCGGGCTTCCGCCAGACGCTCGCGCACCAGCCACTCCGCGAAGTAGAGATTCATGTCCATGACACCGACTCCCCCCGGGATCTGCGCGCGGTGGCGACTGTGGCGCGCTCCCGGCGCGGAACGAATTTCTCTTGCGGGCTCAGCACGATCTCGAATCGGCCGGGGACCGCCCGGTCCGGCGCGTCGAAGCCCCCGTAGGCGGCGCGGACCACGCGGCCGACCGTGTCGAGGTCGTCGAACGGAACGGGAATCGCGAGCTGCCACCGGCCCCCGAGCCGGCGCCGCACGACCGGCGAGACGATCGCGCCCAGCTCCGCGTGGATCACGTCCGTCACGGCGACCTGCCGTGCGCATGCCGCCAGACGGATGCGCGCGCGGCGCTCCATGAAGAGCAGGGCCGCGGTCACCAGCGCGATGGGAAACGCGAGCGCGGTGCCCAGAGCCACTCCTTCGTGCCATCCAACCATGTCCGTCTCCTCCGCCTTCTCTGACACCGCGGAGGCGCCGGCGTGAAACGGCGAGCGAGGCGCTAGACGGCGAGCGGGTGGAGATCCGGGCGGCAGCTCGTGCAGGGCACGAGCCCGAGAGATTCGGCGAGATCGCGGGACGCCATCAGGGTGACGCGCCCGATCGGCCGGCGCGCGATGTCGCCGCACGTGGGCAGGCAATACTCGCGCTGCTCGTTACGCTCGTAGTGATAGAGCGCCTGCCGCGTGACGTGGGCGTCGCGCGCGCCGACGGCGCGGACGCCCTCGACGGCGAGCAGATCGCGCTTGAGCTCGATCTTGTTGCCGGAGTAGCCGGTGAGCGCGCCGGAGCTCCCGATGATGCGGTGACACGGCACCACGATCGGCAGCGGATTCCAGCGGAGCGCCTGCGCGACCGCGCGTGTCGCCGCTGGCCTGCCGATCTCGGCGGCGATGCCGGCGTACGAGGTGACCGCGCCGTACGGGACGGCGGCGGTCGCGCGCAGCACCGCCCGGTGGAAATCGCTTCGCGCCAGTCGCAGGTCGAGCGCCCATTCCAGCCGCGTGCGATCACCGCGCAGGTATTCGAGGAGCTCGCGGAAGAGGGCCTCGATCTCGGCGCCATCCTCCTGCGGCTCGACGCCGCTCACGCGGGACAGCCGGGAGGCCGCGAGGTCGCTGCGCCCGCCCAGGTACTCCACGAGCGACACGCCATGCTCCGACCGCGCGATGAGGATGTGGCCGAGCGGCGAGGGGAAGATGCGATACGACACCAGGCGCGACCTCAGATCGGCGAGCCGCGACTCGAGGCCCTCGCGCGCGCGCGCCATGCTTTCGGCGACGGCCGGCACGCGGCGCAGGGCGCCCACCACGCCGTCGATCTCGCGGTAGCGATGGAACTCGCCGCGGCACGACGCGCACGAATCGATGTGGCGCTCGACCCGGCGCGCGGCCCCGGACTCGGCGTCGCCCGTCGCGGCGGCGACGAGGTCGGCTTCGATCTCCCGACAGCTCTGAGGTTTGCGCGTCATCGTGGTTGCTCCGTGGTGGTCGGCGAGAGCGCCTGACCGTCAAGACTCAGCCGGATCTTGCGCAGCGCCTGGAACACGTGGGCTCGCGCGCTCTCGGCCGAGCAGTCGAGGCTCTGCCCGATGGCCTCGTAGTCGAGCTCGTGGATTTTTCGCATGATGAATGCCTGCCGTTGCTTGAGCGGGAGCCGGCCGACCGTGCGCGTGACCAGAACCCTGGCCTCGCCGAACCTCGCTTCGTCCTCAGGCCCGTCGGGGTCGGCCTCGCGGCGCTCGAGCGAGGCGGCCTGGAGCGCCACGCGCCGGCGTTTCTCCGAGCGGAAGTGGTTGCGGGTGAGGTTCGTCGCGATCGCGAACAGCCACGCGCGCACGTTGGCCTCGGGGCCGAGCGTGCGGTACGCGCGATAGGCACGCAGGAACGTCTCCTGGGACAGGTCCTCGGCCTCGGTGGGCCGCGACGTCACGCGCCGGATGTAGCGATAAATCTCGGCGTGGTGCGCGCCGACGATGGTCTCGAACGGTTGGGCACCCATCATGCGTAAAGACACCGGAGCGGCCCCGATGTGAAACGGCCGGCCGGGCTCGCCACATGATAAGGTATCCCGCGCATGAGGACCTCCCGTGACTGAGACCGCCGACGTCGTCGTGGTGGGCGGCGGCGTCAACGGCGTGAGCATCGCGTACGCGCTGGCGGCGCGCGGCGTTCCCCGGGTGGTGCTCTGCGAGAAGGCGGCGCTGGCCAGCGGCGCCTCCGGCTTCTCGAGCGCGCTCGTTCGTATGCACTACACCAACGAATGGGACGCGCGCCTGGCGTTCGCCAGCTTTCCCGTCTTCCGGAACTGGACGGAGATCATGGGCGGGCCGTCCGTGTTCACCCACACCGGCTTCGTCAACGTCGTCGCCCCGCAGTTTGCCGACGCGCTCCGCCGGAACGTCGACATGCTGCGAGCCATCGGCGTCGACACTGTCGCGCTCTCGTCGGGCGAGCTTCACGACCTCCAGCCCTTCGCGAACGTCGAGGACCTCGGCGCCGCCGCCTTCGAGCCGGCGAGCGGCTACGCCGATCCCGCCGCGACCGTCGAGGGCTTCCGGCGGCGGGCGCAGGATCTGGGCGCCCAGGTGCGCCAGTGGACGGGCGTCACGCGCATCCTGCGACGCGAGAGCCGAGTCCTCGGCGTCGAGACGGCCGCAGGCCGCATCGATGCCGGGGCCGTCGTGGTGGCCGCAGGCGCGTGGGCGCCGCGGCTCTGCCGCGAGATCGGTCTCGAGATTCCCGCGCGGGTCAAGGCGCTCGATACGGTGCAGGTGGAGCGACCGGCGGCGCTCGCCGATCCGCACATGGTCTTCATCGACAACGTGCAGGGGAGCTACTTCAGGCCCGAGAGCGGAATCCGCACGATCGTGGGCGTACCGTGCCAGGAGTGGGACCTCGATCCCGACGGACCCGCCGTGCTGGCGCCGGGTGCCGCGGCGGTCGGCGCTCAGATCCTGACGCACCGGATCCCGGCGCTGGAAGGCGCGACGCTCGCGCGGGGCTATCGCGCCTTCGATTGCTACAGCCGCGACCGCCACGCCATTCTCGGGCGGGTGGACGGTATCGACGGGCTCTATCTCGCCACGGCGTTCAGCGGCTCCGGATTCAAGATCGCGCCCGCGGTGGGCGTCTGCATGGCCGAGCTGATCCTCGATGGCCGGGCGAAGACGGTCGATATCGAACCGTTCAGCCTGCGGCGGTTCGCCGAGGGGCGCTCGCCGGAAGGCCCGTATCCGTACGCGGTGCGAAGAGACCATACCGAGCGACGTTGACTTGCCGGCGGCCGGCGTCTACTTTGGCCGGACCAGCCTGAGGAGCGAGGAGGGCGGAATGTTCAAGCACGTGGTCACGTCCGAGACCGAGCTGCGCGATCTCATGGGCACGCCCAGCGAGCGGGCCATCAAGAAGGAATCGGCCACGGTCGACGAGCCTGCCCGCGAGTTCATCCGGCATTCGCCCTTCCTCCTGCTGGCGACCTCCGATGCGAACGGGCGCTGCGACGTCTCCCCCAAGGGCGACGCGCCGGGCTTCGTGCGCGTGCTGGACGAGCGACATCTCGTGATTCCCGATCGTCCAGGCAACAAGCGGCTCGACGGGCTGCGCAATCTGCTCGCCAACCCGCACGTGGGCATGATCTTCCTGATCCCCGGTCGGGAGGAGACGCTTCGGGTGAACGGGCGCGCGTCGATCGTCCGTGACGAGGACATCCTCGAATCCGTCGCGGCGCGCGGCAAGCGCCCGCAGGTCGCCATCGCCGTCGAGGTCGAGGAGTGCTTCCTGCACTGCCCGAAGGCCTTCTTGCGTTCCCAGCTCTGGGAGCCCGCGGCGTGGCCCGATCGCTCCGTGCTCCCGTCGATGGCGTGCGTGCTCTACGAGAAGCTCCAGCCGGCGGGCAAGAGCCTCGAGGAGTACGTGCGCGAGAGCGCGGAGAACACCCAGAGGACGCTCTACTAGTCGGAACTCGCGAGCCGTGCTCGGTCTCAGTGCGGCCTCGGGGCGTACATGATGATGCCGACCCCGAGGATGCAGACGAGAGCCCCGATCAGATCATAGCGATCGGGCACGACACGATCGATCGCCCAGCCCCACAGGACCGACATCACGACGAAGACGCCGCCGTAGGCCGCGTAGACCCGCCCGAAGTGCGCCGTCTGATAGGTCGGGATCACGCCGTAGAGGACCAGTATCACCGCGCCGAGCACGCCGAGGAACCACGCGCGACCATCGCGCCACCACGACCACACGAGGTAGCCACCGCTGATCTCGGCGAGGCCGGCGAGAACGAACAGCGTGATCGACGAGGCGATGTGAGTCATGCCGGGCAGTATAGCCGTCGTTCTAGCGTGCGACGGCCACCGCGCGTGATGCGTCGCGGATCACCCGGGCAGCCGAGTGACCCAACATCGCCGCGACCAGCAAGCCGATCGCGATGTCCGGCCACGGCGAGCCCGTCAGCGCGACCGCGCCGGCGGCCGCCAGTACGCCCGCGTTGCCCGCGACGTCGTTCCGTGAGCAGACCCACGCCGACCGCATGTTGATGTCGTCGCCCCGGCGCCGCCAGAGCAGGATCAGACAGAGCACGTTGGCGGCGAACGCCAGCAAGCCGACCGCGCCCATGACCTCGACGGTGGGCGCGAGCCCGTGGGCGATCTTCACGGCCACTTGCACGAGCACCGCGATCCCGAAGGCGGCCATGATCGCGCCCTTGAGCAGCGCGGCGCGGGCCTGCCAGAGCAGGCCGCGGCGGATGACGTACAGGCTGAAGCCGTACACGATGGCGTCGCCGAGCATGTCGACCGAGTCGGCGAACAACGCGGTCGAGTTGCCGAGGACGCCGGCGACGCTCTCGACGAGGAACATGGCGACGTTGATCCAGAGCACGACGTGCAGCACCCGCCGCTGTTCGCGGGGAATCTCGCGGACCTCGCAGCATTCGTCCACGGCTCCGAGCTTACGCGTCGGTCGCACCGAATTCCATGGAGTCGATGGTCAGCTAGGGATGGACATTGACGGCCGTCCCGGTTATTCATGATCGGCATGACGAGCGCGCGCTATCGCATCGGAATCGACGTCGGCGGCACCTTCACCGACCTGGTGGCTGTCGACGAGCAGGGCGCGCTCGTGCTGGCCAAATGCGCCTCGACGCCGCCTGACCCGTCTGAAGGGCTCGTCACCGGCCTCGGGCTCCTGGCGGCGGAGCTCGGCACCGACCTCCGCGAGCTGCTCGCGCAGACCGAGACGATCGTGCACGGCACGACGGTGGCGACCAACGCGCTCCTCGAGCGCAAGGGCGCGAAGGTCGGGCTCCTCACGACCGAGGGGCATCGCGACGTCATCGAGATGCGCGAGGGCCTGAAGGACGATCGCTACAACCTCCGGATGGCGCCGCCCATCCCGCTGGTGCCGCGCGCCCGACGCCTCGGAGTCCGCGAGCGGCTCTCCTTCGACGGGACCGTGTCGACTCCGCTGAGCCTCCGCTCGTTGGGGACGGCGATGTCGTCGCTCGCGAAGGCGCGCGTGGAGGCGGTGGCCGTCTGCTATCTGCACTCGTACCGGAACCCCCGCCACGAGAAGCAGACCGGGCGCGAGCTGGCGCGGCGTCTTCCGGGCGTGTACGTGTCGCTCTCGGCCGAGGTCTTGCCGCAGATCAAGGAGTACGAGCGGGTCTGGACGACTGTCGTGAACGCCTACGTGGGCCCGGCGCTCGCGAGCTATCTGGAGCGCCTCGCGGCCCGCCTCACGAGCCACGGTTATCGCGGCGACGTGCTGATCATGCAATCGCACGGCGGGGTCGCGCCGGTGCGCGAGTCGACGCGGCTGGCGGCGGGCGCCGTGCTGTCGGGGCCGGCGGGCGGCGTCGCGGCCGGACGCTACAGCGCGCGTCTGCTGAGTGAGGCGAACCTGATCACGTTCGACATGGGCGGCACGTCGACCGACATCGCGCTCCTGCAGGGCGGCGAGCCCCAGCTCACGGGCGAGAAGACTGTCGGCGTCGCGAAGGTCGCGCTCCCGGCGATCGACATCCACACGCTGGGCGCCGGGGGCGGATCGGTCGCCTGGGTGGATGCGGGCCGCATCCTGCACGTCGGACCCGAAAGCGCGGGCGCCGAGCCGGGCCCGGCGTGCTACGGAAAGGGCGGCGTTCGAGCGACGGTGACCGACGCCAACCTGGTGCTCGGTTTTCTCGATCCCGGTAATTTCCTCGGCGGCCGCATCCGTCTCGACGCGGGCGCGGCGCGCGCCGCCGTCGAGCAGGTCGCGAGGGAGCTCGGCACGACGGCGCTCCGCACGGCGGACGGCATCACCCGCGTCGTCAACACCAACATGGCCGAAGGGATCAAGATCGTCTCGGTGCGCCGTGGCGTCGACCCGCGCCAGTTCGCGCTCGTCGCCTTCGGCGGCGCGGCCGGGCTACACATCACTGAGGTCGCGCGGCTTCTCGAGATCCGGCGCGTCGTCGTGCCCTCGGTCGCGGCGGTGCTCTCGGCGTGGGGCATGCTGGCGACCGACCTGCGCTACGAGCTCGTGCGCTCGCACGTGAGCGAGGTGGGACGGATGACGGCGGCAGGTCTTCGGCGGCTGTTCGCCGCGCTCGAGCGTGACGGCCGGAAGCGCCTGGCCCGCTTCGACGGGCCGATCAGCGTCCGCCGAGGCCTCGACATGCGCTACGGCGAGCAGATCTTCGAGATCCAGGTGGATCTCGACGGCGTCGAGTTGCAGGCCGCCGACCTCATGGAGCAGGTGGCCGAGCGCTTCCATCGCCGGCACGAAGAGCTCTACGCCTACAGCGCGCCGGGC
>Ga0111539_10004042_pt1 | contig 19254 bp, 20 predicted proteins | sample RhiMethybrSRZTD1_FD_79667 | JGI IMG/M metagenome (GOLD analysis project Ga0111539, IMG submission 79667) | Populus rhizosphere microbial communities from Tennessee, USA - Rhizosphere MetaG P. TD hybrid SRZTD1 (version 2) (version 2) | ecosystem: Host-associated > Plants > Roots > Rhizosphere >... | reverse complement strand
CGGCGAGACGTCGAACGTGCAGGGCGTGGGGACGGCACCCGCCTGTGTCACCGTCAACGTCTGATCCGCGATCGTCACGCTGGCCGTACGTGATTGCTCGGACGTATTCGGCGCGGCCGTAAACGTAACGGTCGCGGGGCCGGTGGCCGAGGTCGGCTGGATCGTCAGCCACGCCGCACTCGACGTGGCGGTCCAGACGCAACTGGCGGCGGTCGTGAGGTTGACGCTACCAGATCCTCCGTCCGCCGCGATCGTTGCCTGGGTCACCGACATCACATAGGTGCACGGCAGCGGTGTCGGACCGGTCGGCGACTCGTCCTCTGCACACGCGCTGCTGACGACGGCCAGGAGAATCGCAACAAGGGTGAGACGAATATCGCGCATGATGACCTCCGCGGACTACGATCGCGCGCGGGATCGCCACCCGCTGCTGTTCTCCGCCGGACAATTGCGACGGGAAGTGATCCGCGCGCGATTGCAGTCCGACGAGCGCCAGCGCCTCGTCGGGCGGCAGCGGGTGATTGACGATGTCGGTCACGAGCGCGACGTTTTCGCGCGCGGTGAGGCTGGGAATCAGGTTGTAGAACTGAAAGACGAATCCCACGTGATCGCGGCGGTACCTCGTGAGGGAACGCTCGTCGGCGTGGGTGAGGGTGTGATCGGCGTAGGTCACCTCGCCGGACGTCGAGACGTGTTCGAGCCGAAAGGCCGCGGCGGCGACGGTGGTGGAGGTCACGCTCCTGCACCTGCAACCCTCCTGCCGTCATGTCCAGCGGCCACCGCCGGGCGGTCGCGCATGTCAGGCAGAGGTGGTGCGAGATTCTCCGCGGCGCCTCTCTCCGCGTCGGGTTTGTCCGCAATTCGGGGGGAATCCCCAGCGCTCACTCCGGTCCCTGCTGGACCGCGCCGTGACGGGATCGATCGGCAAGAAGCTTGCAATGACAACCTGTACTGGCGCCTCGGGAGATGAGGGCCGCCGCAGCCAATGAGGGAGCCCATGAGGACCGTCACGGCACGACCGGAACCGATGCGAGCGCGGGCGCTCCGGCGCACGCTCGAAGCGCAGCGGGATCTGATCGAACAGATCACGCGCCGTACGCGGCGTGCGGTCCGCGAAGACGCCCAGTGGGAAGGCGAAGCGATCGCCGATACCGCCGAGCAATGCGAGGCGGACATGCAAAGCGATCTCGATCTCGCGATGCTGGCGATTCATGCCGAGCTCCTGCAGGAGATCGACGAAGCCTTGTCGAGGATGGACAACGGCACGTACGGACACTGCGTTGACTGTGGGGCCGACATCCCCGGGCGCCGGCTCGAAGCGTTGCCTTCGGCCACCCGCTGCATGAGGTGCGAGGAGGCGCGAGAGGCAGCCGTCGAGTGGAAGACGCAAGCGAGCGCCCGCCGCCTGGCGGACGAGCTCGCGAGCCTGCCGGGCTAGAGCCCCGCGAGGGTTCCGCCGTTCCGTGGTTCAGCGCCACGAACCGAACCTCGGAACCCCGGAACCCCGGAACCTTCTGAGTGAAACGCGCCTTCAATCGGCACATGCCGGCCTCCGAGGACGCGGCGGCTGCGGACTCGCGCGCCCCCGCGGGAATTTCGAGGGCTGTACTGGTCTCAGCGCTCAGCGACGCCGGTGACGTCGACGCACGAATGCGCCGGCCACTCCTGTCCCGAGAAGCAACAGGGTCGCCGGTTCCGGGACCACCTGCGCGGATTCGATATACGCGAGCGCCGTGCCGCCTTGCAAGCTACGGATGCCGAACCCTGCGTCGGAGAACCACGGAGGCACGAGCGGCAGATCGTCTGACGGCACCGGCCCCTCCTCCCAGTAGGCGAGCAATTCGAACGCGCGATACGTGTAGGCTGGGAAACCTCCGGGGGTGATTCCGCACGACGGCACAGTTCCCTGCCCGGTGCTGACCTCTATCCACCCGGAATACGACGGATACGTCTGCGAGCCCAGCACGGCAGTGACCGAGGTGAGCGCGCCGAGGTAGAGACCACAACCTGGGTCTGGCTCGATATCCGGTGTCGCCGACTCGAACGTCAGCGACATCCAGGCCGCATCGCCTACGTTGATTCCCGCGATGCTCGACGTGAAGATGGTGCCTTCGAGTATCCAGGTGATGGAACTCGCCGCGGCGGGCGCGGCCGTGAACGTCAGGCCGACAATCAAGACAACGACGCGAAGGGCTTTCGTCATCGCAGTGAGCCTCATGAACCGCTTGCCGTTGCCGGACGCAATCACACTCGCGCGTGCGTCCGGCGCATCGGACCAGTCTCATGGGCAATTGACGTACCGTTCGAGTGTGCTGAACGGGGCTCTTGCGTTCGACCGGCCGGCCCGCCGAATGGCGTCGCGCTCCGCAACGAGCTGAATCACCGCGGAGAAATCCGCAGCCTCGCGCGGAACATTGCACGTGGACGGCCCGAACGGTGTGACCCGCCGGGTCCGGCCCGCCTGGGCGGCGACCTCGCCCACGTGCACGACGAGGCAGTCACTGCGAAACACGACAATGCGGCCGGTGAGGCGTGGTCGCATCAACGCCGTGGTAAATCGATTCCGCCGCATGTCTCGCCCGTTCACCGCCAAATCGGGCAACCGGCCGGGATCTATACTCAGTACATGCCCGCCGCGCTGTCCGGCCCGGGACAGCAGGAAGACAAGGTGCGCGCCGCTCGCGCCGGCTTCGACCGGCACTTCACCAAGCCGGTGCACCTCAACGCGCTGCGGGTGTTTCTCTAGGGCGTGGTCCGGGCGGCCGACTCGGATCAACGCGCGCGTCGGTGACGGGTGGGCACGCGGATAAGGAGATGGTCATGCGCAGGGGAGGTCTGATCCTCGTTCTGGTGCTGGCGGCCGCCGCAGCCGCGCAGCAGGCGAATCCAAGACAGCAGCCGGGCGCCGCGATCACGATGTTCGCGCCCGAACAGCACGACCTGTACGACGGGCACTATGTCCTTTCAGCGAACCGAATCTATATGGTCGGCGGGCTGAACGATCCGGTCGGCTGGGATCACATGGACAACGAGGCGAAGACCGTGAAGCCAGTGTCGGGGACGGCGGAGATCGACGTGAACGATCTGTCGAACACCGGCACGTTCCAGGCCCGGCTCAAGATTCCCGACGGGGATCTCGTGCTCGCCATCGACAAGTTCAACGAGTTCAACCCCTGCCAGAACGGCGGCATTGTCGGGTTCCTGCACGAGCATGGGACCGATTCCGGATGCGGGGACAACAACTGGCCGAAGACGTTCGTGTATCTCGCCGGCTGGGGCTTCGGGCACGCCACGCTGAATGCCAAGCCGCTCTACGACAACTACGAGATGCACTTCATGATCACGCAGGGCATCCGCGACCGGAAGACGCTGCGCGTGAACTATCCGATGGTGAACAAGAAGCTGCCGGGCGGCGAGGTCAATCCGGCGGCGCAGCAAATCGACTTCTACATCCGCAGTCCTCAGCAGAACCCGAAGAACCGGCCGAACCGTGAGACGTTTCTGCACTTCTTCGGCATGGAAGTCACCTGGAAGTAGGCCGGTCGCGCCGGTCAGGTCTGCACGGTGACGTTGTCGAAGGCCGCTTCGAACCAGCGCCGCCACCGCGCGGTCAGTGCCGCGTGCGCCGCCTCGTCGAAGCCGTAGAGCGTCAGCACGAACATGCCGCCGCCGAACGGCGAGGCCGTCGTCGGCGGCCGCCGCATGGCGACGAGCAGGCCGGGTCCGAACGTGTCAACGACGAGACCGATCTGCCAGGCGGACCGAAACCAGACGTGCCCCGTGAGCCGATCGCCCGTCGCGACGTCGATTGCGTACGAATGGCCGGGCCAGGCTTCAGCGAATCCGCCGAGACCCAGCGCCTCGGGAGGCGGTGGCGCCCTTTTGCTGCGGGTACGGCCGGACAGGTAGATCGTGCGTCTGGGCTCGCCGGCGTGGCGCGCGAACGCGAACCGCAGCTGGTGCACGAAAGTGCGCCATCCTTCAGCGATATCGTCGTAGATCTCGTTCCACGAACCACCGGCGGGCGCCGCCCGGGTGACGCGCACCAGCGTCTGATCGCCCTGCGCCTCGAGGGTGAACTCGTCATCGTCCAGGGTCAGGCGATACGACGCGTCATCGGCCGTGGCGTGTGTGAAAAAGATGTACTCGATCTCGTCGGGCAGACCGGGATCGCTCCAGCCGAACCACCGCGCGATGATGGCGGGATCCCGCAGCGCCTTCCAGACCGCATCAATCGGCGCGGCGACGACGACTTCGACGACGACGGCACGGGACTCGGTCATGGCACGGCTCCTTCTCCGGGCGGTGATGGGTGTGGCCTGGGGTGGCCGCCGATCACGACGCGATACCGCCTCGCGGCGCCCTTCGCCGTGAACCGCGTGGCCAGGCGGGCGACGGACGCGGCAAGCGCCGTGGAGAAGCGGAAATGAGACTCACGATACCAGGAGCCGGTGTCCGCCTGCTGCGCCATCGCCCGAACGGTACCGGATAATGGCCTCCCGCCGGCATCCCGGCGCTGGAGATCCCTGATGGCGCTCCGCCACGTCGTCGTATTCAAGTTCAAGCCCGGCGCCGAGGCGGCGAAGATCCGGCAGGTCATCGACGCGCTCAGCGGACTGCAGAAGACCATTCCCGGCATCGTGTCGTTCGAGCATGGCGTGAACAACAGTCCCGAACACAAGAACCTCGGCTTCACGCACGTGTGTCTCGTGACGTTCGAGAACGCCCAGGCGCGCGACGCCTATCTGCCGCATCCAGAGCACCAGAAGTTCGGCGCGCTCCTGCGTTCGCTCGACGTCTTTGAGGATGTGTTCGTCGTGGACTACGAGGCGTGAGGCGTCAGCACCTTCGTAGCGCGGCTCGGGCTGTGAGCCGCGTGGTCTGTCACGTGTTGGGTGCACGAATGATCCGCAAGCTGGCCGCCGGCCGATACCGGCTCTACTCGAAGAAAAAGGACCCGAAAACCGGGAAGCGCAGGAACCTCGGCACGTTCAGGACGCGCGCCGCGGCCGAACAGCACGAGCGCGCCGTGCAGTTTTTCAAGCGGCGCGTCTGACCATTCTCCGACGGCACCGTCCGGGCCGTCTCACTTCCGTCGCGTCCCGGAATACTCACTGAAGATCCCGGCGATGACGGTGCGCTCTGAATTGAATCCCGCACGCGTCAGCGCGGCGAGGATCACAGGAGGCGCCACGCACTGGGCGATCGTGTCCCAATAGAACCGCATGAGTCGGGAGGCGTCCGCGCTTCCGGTAATGAGCCGAGTGACAAACGGTACGATCGTGCCGAAGTAGGTCCGCGCGAGCGCCGATCCCACTGTCGAGGCCGGCTTGGTGATTTCCAGGAGTAAGACCCTGCCATTGGGTTTCAGCACGCGTGCGTACTCTGCGAAGAGCAGATCCAGGTCACTGACGTGACGCAAGGCGTACCCCATCGTGACGAAGTCGAACCGGCTGTTCGGGAACGGCAGCTGTTCTCCGAGTCCCTGAACGAAGCGCACGGTCTCGCGATTCCGGCCGGCGCTCATCATCTGGAATGACGGGTCGATTCCGGTCACGTGTCCACGCGATCCGACAACAGCTGCGACTTCGCGCGCGAGGAGGCCGGTTCCGGTGCCGACGTCCAGCACGGTCATCCCCGCGTCCAGACCCGCCCGCTCGAGCGCCGCATGACGGTAAGACCGGCCCGAACCAAATGAAAAGATGTTGGACACTCGGTCGTAGTGGCGGGCCGACCGATCGAACATTCCATTCACCACGCCCTGCCGGTCCCCAGCCTGCGTCCAGTAAGTGGACTGGACCGGCAGCGGCGGGTGGCCGATTTCGTTTCGGGAGGAGTCCCCGTCCATCTCTGCTCACCTCTGATGTGGCGGCGTGACGGTGTGGCTCGCGCGCGCCGCGGCCGGTGACTCGCCGTCACTCCGCGATCGATCGGCGTGGTATCTGAACGAGGGGGCGAACCGAATCCAGCGCTGCAGGCGAACGAGGCCAAAGAACACGGCGACCCAGCAGCGCGTCCGGAACGCGGGTTGCCAGTAGCCGGCAAACACACTCACGAGCGCGCGAAACAGATGCGGCGGTGGGTCCTCGCTGAAAAAAAGATCACGGAATTCCGGAGTGTAGAAGCCCAGCACGAACCGCCTGAAGGAGAGGTACCGCAACCGCTGGCGCCGAGCGAACCACTCGAAGCGCCGGGCGGAGAGGTCGCCCGCCGCCAACCCCGCGGCAACAGCCTGCGCCGCCTCGACCCCGGACTCGAGTGCGATGGCCACGCCAGTCGAAAACACGGGATCGAGGAACGAACCGGCATCGCCGGCGAGCAGCCAGCGATCGCCGGCATACGCGCGCGAGCTGAACGAAAAGTCCTTCTCGACACGGACCGGCCACTCCCGCCGGGCACCGCTCAGAAGCGCCGCCACCACCGGCGTCTCCGCGACCACGCGCTCCAGGAGAGACTCGTGATCCGGGACGGCCTTGGCCTGAAATGTGTCGCGCGGCAACACGACGCCGACGCTCATCACGTCACCAGAGATGGGGATCAGCCAGAACCATCCCAGATCGCCGCGCGAGACGATGCGGATGTCGCCAGATCTGCGGCCGGCCTGCCTCGGTACTCCGGAATAGTGTGAAAACACCGCGATGTTCGCGAGCCGAGGCTCGTCGATGCGCAGACCGAACTTGCGCGACAGCAGCCCACCGCGACCCGACGCGTCGATAATCGCGCGCGCACGGACTGGGACGCTGTGCCGGTCGCCCTCCGTGGCCGTCACCGCCGCGGTCACTCCGTCGGCGTCGAAGGCGACGTCGACGATGCGGTGCCGTTCGTGCACGTCGACGCCGGTGGAGGCGGCGTGGCGCAGCAGCAGATGGTCGAAATCGGCGCGCGGCACCTGCCAGGTTTGCGGCGTTCGCACGCCAGGGGCAATGCCGAAGTCGGCGTACCGCTCGGCTCGTCCATCTGCCAGCATGAAGGTCGCGCCCCACTTTTCAGGAAACGACGCGCGCCGCACGAGATCGTCCGCACCAATTGCGACGAGGGCATCGTTGACCGAGGCGAGCAGGGACTCGCCGATATGGAAACGCGGAAAGCTGTCGCGTTCGAACAGCTTCACAGAGCGGCCTTGTCGCGCGAGCCAGGCTGAGGCCGCCGAGCCGGCCGGACCGCCGCCAGCGACGATGACGTCGCAATCGAACGCTGCCGCGACCGGCATGCCGGAGAGTATGCCATCGAACCTCGCGCCACCAACCCCGTAGTAGAATCCCGCCACTTCAGCAATGGCTCGTGCGATTGCCCCTCCGTTGCGGCCTCGGCCGCCTGCCTGGGTCGGCGAGCTCGTTGCCGCAAGCGATCTCCCCTGCGACGCGATCGAGATGTGTTCCGGCATGCGGCTCGTCTCACGCCGCGGTGGCCGGTTCACACTGCTCTGCGGCATCGTCGATGCCGCCGCCAGCTTGCCGGCGCCGGAGCTGACCGATGCCGTCGCGGCGCTGTACCGTGCCCTCGCGGCCGAATTGACGCGTCAGCGCCGTCACTGCGTTCGCATCTGGAACTTCGTGCCAGACATCCAGGGCCGACTGGAGGGTGGCGATCGCTACATGACGTTCAACGCAGGCAGATTCACCGCGTATTGCGATTGGTTCGGCGGCGCGGCCGCCTTTGCGTCGGCGCTTCCAACGGCGTCGGCCATCGGTGTCGAAGACGGTGCGTTGTCCGTGTATGCGCTGGCTGCCGATGAGCCCGGGCAGCCGATCGAGAATCCCAGGCAAATCCCGTCGTATCAGTATTCGTCTCGTTACGGCGCCCGGCCCCCGTGCTTTTCTCGCGCGACGAGACTTGGATCGACGCTGCTCATCGGTGGCACCGCCAGCATTCTCGGTCAGGATTCTCACCACGAAGGTGACGTCGATGCGCAGGTTCGCGAGACCTGCGTGAATATTGCCGCGCTGATCGGCGCGGCGACCCGGTCGTGCACCGACACGCTCCAGGCCCTGCGGCATCTTCGCGTGCATGTCCGGGACGCGCACGATGCCTCGAGCGTGCGGGCGTTGCTCGATCAGCTCGTACCCAACGTCCCGGTCGAACTTGTTCAAGCACCGCTCTGCCGGCGGGAACTGCTCGTCGAAATCGAGGGAATGGCCGAGTGCTAAGAGTGCGTTTCAAAACTCTGGCTCCTTCTAGCGCGCGGACCGCGATGTCACCATCAGCATCGCCGGCAGGACGAGGACGGCAGCCACGAGACACGTGCACAGTCCGACGACGGTCACGATCCCCAATGACCGCAGCGGCGGATACGTCGAAACGGCGAGCGACCCGCACCCCAAGATGGCGATGCCGGCCGCCACGATATTGGCTGGGGCCACGCGCGCCAGCGCCAGGTCGAGCTGCCCGGGTTCAGTGGCCGCGCGATGGACGAGGTGGATGCCGTAGTCGACGCCGATACCGATGAGGGTCAGCACGGCGAACACACTGAACAGATCGAGGCTGACGCCCGATTGAGCGAGCACCGCTGCGGCCCAGATGAGACCCAGCGCCGTGGGCATCAACGCGAGAAGCGTGAGACGGACGCTTCTGAACGTGATCAGAATCAACCCGAACACGACGATCGATCCGACCACCATCGCCCAGACGAACTGTGGCCCGAATCGTGCGGCGAGCGCCGCATTGACCACGGGCACGCCCGTGAGGATCACATCGGCGCCCGCCACCGCCGCGGCCGCCCGCGCCTTGGCGAGGTCGTCTTCGCTGCCGACTTCGACGTAGCCGACCGCCGTGTAGCCGTCCGGGCCGTGAGCGACATACCGCGACACGATGTCGCCAAGCCCGTGATCGAGATAGCCCTGATACGTCAACCGCTGCTCGGGATCGAGCAGGCGCGGGAGCCGCTCGAGAAATGCGTCGAAGGCGCCTGGCCGAAAACCGAGGTCCGCGGCGACGGCGCGTAATCGCGCCTGAATCGCAGGCAAGTCGTGTGTCACGGTCGTCAGCATCCGGCCCGTTTCAGCCTGTTCGTCGATCGGGGGCAGCAGGCGGTCGGGGCCGGAGATCCGCACGCCCGGCGCGGCCGCCTGCAACCGCGCGTCGAACTGGCGACTGGAGGCGATCAGCGCGTCCAGTGAGGGACCCTGAGCCAGCGTGAGTGCCACGTCCCGATCCACGCCGAATCGTCGTCCGATGTCCTGCTGCAGCCGGACGGCGGGTGTGGCCGGTTGCAGCCGCTCGAGCCGGACATCCAGATCCAACCTCGTCAAGAGCGGAACCGCGGCGGCGGTCGCGAGACCGGCACCGATGAGAATGGCCCACCGATGGCGCCGCACGAACCGCGCCAGTGAGGCCGCTGACAGGCCATGCGGCCGCTTCACGCGGGCCGGCAGCAGCGCGGCGACGAGCAGGAGCGTGAGCGGACCGCCGAGCACCATGCCCACGCCGACAAGTCGCCCAAGCTCCTGAAGGCCCGGTAAGTCGATCCACGTCAATCCGAAAAATGTCGCCGCGGTCGTCAGGCATCCGAGCAGCATGCTCGTTCCCGCACCGCCGAGCCGGGCGATCGCGGCCTCAGCTGCGACGCCCTTCTCGATCTCTTCGAGATAGCGGGCATACATCAGCACCAGCCCGTCCACGCCCAACCCGAAAAGCAAGGCAGAGGTGCCCGTCGCGGCCGCGGACAACTGGTCGTGCAGCAGGCCGTTGACGGCGATGGAGCCCAGTGTCGCGACGAACATCGGAATCGCGCCGACCAGGAACAACCAGGCGCTGCGAAAGACCACGAGGAGCAGAAGCAGAATCGCCGAGACCGAGGTCACGCTGTTGAGCGTCGCCTCTCGCATCATGATCGACTCGGTCTCGATCGCGATCCGATGGCCGCCGGCGTACTCGATGCGCACCGGCAGGCCGTCGCGACGGCCATTGTTCGTGGCCATCGCGATGCGGGTTTCTGATTCGATCTGTGCCAGACGATCGAACAGACGCCGACAGAACGCCGTGTCAAAGGGCGGTCCTGCGGGCGTGGCGATGACCAGCCGGCTGCGCCCGTCGGCCGACAGGTATCCTCGCCGGCTCGCCTCGATCGCCGAGAACGACCGATCGCCGGCAAAGCGATCGCGGACGAGCGCGAGGAGGCCCAGGGGATCCGATTGCACGAACTGCCGGATGTCTGGCGAGGGCGTCCCCAGCAAGTCCCGCGCTTTGACCAGCGCGTCGCGAAGGCCCTGCTCGCTGAATCGGTCGAGCGCTTCGCGTGTTGCCGAAGGGCCGATCAGCGCAAACGTGCGATCCTGCAGATAGGTCCAGTCCTTGTCCGGCTCGAACAAACCCGCATCGACCTTGGCAATCTCGGGGAGCGCGCGAAGGCGCTCGAGATACGCCTCGATGACGTCGGAGGCGTCCTCGACCAGGACGTCGTTGACCGTCTCAAAGACGATGTACAGGTGGTCGGCGGCGCCGAAGCGGGCGAGGTACTGCCGGAACGCCTGGAGTGACGGGTCGTTCTGCGGCAAAAGCGCGAGCACGTCCGTGCCGAACGACAGCCGCAGGGACAGCATTGCCGCGAGGATCGAGAGGGCCGTCACCCCCGCGAGCACCGTCCATCGACGCCGGCGGGCGAACATCAGCAGCCGGACCATCGCGCTCACTCGACCTGCCGCATCACCAGCGCTGCGTCATTGCCTCCAAACGCGAGCGACGTCGACACGCCGCAGCGAACCTGACATTCACGTGCCTCATTGGCGACGACTTCGAGCGCGCATTCGGGATCGCTCTGGCGATGGTGGATGGTCGGCGGGATCACGCCGCGGGCGATCGTGAGAGCCAGGATGGCGGCTTCAATGGCACCCGATGCCCCCAGACAGTGGCCGGTCATGGACTTGGTCGCGTTGACCGGGATTGAGGCGGCGCGATCGCGGAACACGCGATGAAACGCGCGTGCCTCGGAACGGTCGTTGTGGATCGTTCCCGTCCCATGCGCATTGATGTGATCGATGGCGTCGGCCGGAAGGCACGCGTCGGCGAGCGCCGCCTCGATAGTCGTGCCGATGATCTGCCCGTCCGGTTCGGGCGCCGTGGGATGGTACGCTTCGCACCCGGCACCGTATCCGGCCAGTTCGGCGTAAATCTGCGCACCACGCGCGCGTGCCCGATCGAGATCCTCGAGAACGAGGACGCCTGCGCCCTCTCCGATCGTCATCCCTTGCCGTCCGGCATCAAAGGGACGGCACGGCTCGGTGTCGACGAGGCGCAGCGCGTTGAAGCCGCTGAACGTCAGCCGGCACAACACGTCGGCGCCCCCTGCCAGGACGGTGTCCACCGTGCCGGCCCGTATGGCATCGGCCGCGTGCCCGAGCGCGATCGTACTCGACGAGCAGGCGGCAACGACGCAGTGGCGCGGCCCCGACAGGCCAAATCGGGTGCTCACGACATCGACGGGCGTATCCGAAAAGAAATTGAAGATCTTCGACGGCGTCGCCCGGGCCACGCCCTTCGCCCGCGCCTCTGCCAGGAACTCTTCATTACGCAGCAGATCGCTCGTCCCGGCGCCAAACATCACACCGGTACGGCGCGCGTTGATGCCGTTGGCGTCGAGGCCGGCATCCTGGAGCGCCTCACCCGCTGCCAGGACGGCAATCTGGTCACAACGCGACCAGCGACGGCGTTCGAGAGGCGAGAAATGCCGCGCGGGCTGGTAGTCGCGCATCTCGGCCGCCAGTTGGCTCCGGTAGCCGGCCGTATCGAAGAGGGTGACGGGGCCGATACCGCACCGGCCCTCGACGAGGTGCTGCCAGACCTGCTCACGCCCGACGCCCAGCGCCGAGACCATCCCGATTCCCGTGATCGCAATCCGTCGTCTTGCCACGGTCAGAGGGGCGGAGATCCTGTCACCAGGGGAGCGCGTTGCGCATCATCGGCCCACAATCGGCGATACCGCTCGATTCTCGCCTGCTCCGATCGTTTCATCCGCAACGCGATGATTCCAGGAATGAACTGGAACGGCAGGAGGAGCGCCGAACACACGATTGACCCAAGTCGTTCGACCGAAGAGATCTCGTGCCGTTCGAGCCCGAGCAGACCGCGCCAATGATTGACGATCGATCCGTAGATCTCGACGAGCAGCCGCTGCCGTCCGCCATGCGCTCCCCCAACCTGCGTCTGTCCGTCCAGCAGGTTCGCCAGGAACTCCTCCCGCGTCCGGCCGGGCGCCTCCGTGTACGTCGTGCCGACGTACCGCAGGATGTGCGCATCGCTGCCGCCAACGGCGACCGGCGAGAGCCCGGCCGTGCGAAGGGAGGTCGCCAACTCGGCGATGAACGTGTTGTGCCCGGCGAGCATGGCGCCGTTCCTGGTCTCGAGGCCGGGCGCGAGCGTGAGCGCCTGCCGCACGTACGACTCGACCGCCATCTGGTCGTTGAACAGCATGAACAGGTGATTGACGGCGTAGAAGATTCCTTCTTGGCGCAGATATCTGGCGGTGTCGAACACGTTGTCGCGAAGCCGCTGCGCCTCGCGATGGATCGTCTCCGTCATGCCAATCGCTCCGAGGTGCACACGCAAGCCGGGCGCGTCGGGAACGAGGCAGGAGATCTCTTCTCCGGCGATGAAATCAGGCGCGCCGGGGTGCCGGTCGAGGAACTCGAGACACCCATCGATGCTGTCGTGATCGGTGATGCAGACCAGATCCATCCCGCGCGCTTTCGCCACGCGATACACGTCGTCCGGAGTGGAATAGCACTCTCGCGCCCGCAGCCACTGAAAGTGGCGCGCGTACCCCGAGTGATACGAGTGCACGTGGAGATCGGCCTTCATGAATCGGTCAGAACGGCTTGAGAAGGAGGAACTGTAACACGGTCGATCCCGTCCCCCGATAGAGGTCGGGAATCCAGCTCTTGCCGATGTCGGCGGTGAACATCGTGTTCCGCGGGGTCTTGAAGGTCACCGCGACGCCCGTGCCGGTAATCGAGCGCCACAGGTTGGCACGGTTTGGATCGCGCCCCCGCGCCACATCGAGGAACAGGTCGAGCCGGTAGAAGCCCAGGACGTTGAACGAGTACGATCCGCGCGCGAGGGCCAGCTCGGGAAATCGTATCCCCGCAGATGGGACACCGTGCATCCGGACCTCGTCGAACAATCCGAATTGATACATGCTGAACCGGTCGAGCCCGGATCCGCCGTACCAGGCCGCGCCGACGTGGACGGACTGGAACGGACCGAAGAGCAAGTCCTTCGCCCCGCTGATGGCGTGGCGTCGATACGTCTTCCCGCCGCTTTGAACGTCGCCGGCAGGTCCCCAGGCCGTCCAGGATTGACGGGCGTAGCCCGACAGGGTGGCGCCGATCCGGTATCCGTGCCGGCTGTACTCGTATCCCACGCTGGCGCCGTGCGTGGCCGTGTTGGACGGGACGAGGAAATCGTCCGGGGTCTCGGGCGCCCGAAAGTACGCGTCGTAGCGCAACGCGTAGCTGGCCGAGACCTTCTGAAACGGGGTGAACTGATAGCCGATGTTGGCGCCGGTCGACATCGGAATGGTGAGGACACGCTCGGTCACGCGCTCACCGGCGGCGTCAAAACGCAGATCGGTGCCCGGTACCGCAATGGCAAAAAAATCCACGCTCACATCGAACGGCGTCTTCCCGGCTTTGGGCGCCTGCAGGTTGCCGAGCACAAAGACTCCGCCAAAGAGCAGCGCCAACTGGTTGCCGCTGCCCTTGAGATCGAAGTTGAGATAGTTGATCCCGAGGATCGGCAGCGGAAACGCGAACGAGGGATCGATCGTCACGCCCATCGCCAGGGCCTTGCTCGAATTCTTGATCTCATTGCTCACGACGCGCTCGGCCCCGCGTTTCACCAGGTAGCGCACGCCGGCGTCGGTGTCTCGAAACATGAGATGCCGGCTGGCACGTGCCGCCTGCCGTTCCGACTCGAATTCCGGGGGATCGACCCGGAAGTCGGAAAACCACTGTTCCTTCTCGAGCAGCAAATTGCGCCCCGCGACGAGCAGGATCTGCTTGGTGGAGAGTCGTCCCGGCAGGAGGACGAACCCACCTCGTCCGCTAGGCACCGATTCGTACGTCGTGGTTTCCTCGCTCGAGACGATCGGACCCTCGAGATGGGTCTGGATCGTCTGGACCTTGAGTCGAAGAAACGTGACCGTGTCGATCCACACCCACCCGCGGTAGCGCGACTCGGTGAGATCACTTGGGTCGAAGGCCACGACGTAGCAGAGTCGCTCGCCGATCGAGTCCGTGCGCTCGAGCCGGTACCGGTAGTCGGCGTCCAGCCTCAAATCGAGAGGCAGTGACAGCACCTTTTCCGCCTGCAGCAGCGGCAGGCCGGGACGGTCCGGCCCCCACTTGGTCCCGTTGACGGAAAAGGAAAGCTCCTCCCACTCGACGGTGTCCGGCCCGGAAAAGAACCGGTTCTCCGTAATCACATCGAAGACCTGCGCCGCGGTCGGCCGGAAGTGCAGCTCGACCCTCAGCGAGGCGATGAACGCGCTGAACGCATTCGCATTGGCGGTCTGCGCCCGCTGATGCTGCGCAATGATCTCGTCGACACTGAGCGAACGGGCGCCGCTGACGTCGGTGCGGCTGACGATCGCGTTCGTGGCACCGTAGTTGAAGTCGAGCACGAGCGGGGTGTCCGAGGCGCGCGACGTCATCCGCGAGAGTTTCGTGGTTTCGTTCCAGGAGAATTCCTGCACACTGCGCACTTCGCGCCTCGCGGGATCGCGCACGACCGGCCGCCGCCCACTCTGATCGACGAGCGAGAACGTCACCGGCCCCGTTTCACCCTCGCCGGCCCAATAGACGAGGTACATCGCTCCGTTGGACACGCCGTAGAGCACCCGGTGCGGCCACGTCGACGTGACGTTGCGTCCCGCGGATTCAATCGCGAGCGAGATCGTGGTGTCCTCGATGACCACGAGCTCGTCGGCCAGCAGGTCTTTGAGGCTCGCCGCGGCGCCGAGCGCCGGCACGAGCGCGTCGACGCTGGCAGCGAAAGTTGTTCCGATCTCTTCCGGCTTTCCGAGATCGGCGAGAACGGTTCGGAGCAGGCGGGCGGCGCTTTGCGCGGGCGCGTCGCCGAGCTCGACCCCGATCTGCAGCCGACCGGCAAACGGATCGGCGGCCCCGATCGCGGCGGCAAGTCCGGCGTCGCGGGCCTCACCAAATCTTGCGGGTGCGGCGACAGGGGCCAGATCGACGTACGCGGCCGTACCCTCCGCGTAGACGGCGGTGAGCCATGCCGTGTCCGCCGCCCGCGAGGTGGCTTGGGCAATCACGGCCGCGGCGTCGATCGCCTTGATCTGTACGGCCGCCAGCTTGAGCCGAAACGCGTATTCGCGCGGATCGGGCGATGTCGTCGCCGCCTCGATCTGATATCCGACGACCCGCCCCAGGAGGTGCCGCGCGACCGCCTGGATCACCGGAACCCAGTTGTCGGTCTCCGTCGACGAGCGGTCGCGAGGCCCGATGGCCAGCAGCACCGGAATCGCCCGGCGTGCGTACGCATCGAGCCGCCCATCGAGGGCGGACCACTCTCCCGCCGCCGCGCGCTGCAGTGTCGGCCATTCCACACTCAAGCGCACGAATGCCCGCAGGTCGGACGAGCCGACGCGCTGTCGTTCGAGGGCCGCGAGGACGCGCGATGGCGTTTCCAGGCGGTCTTCCAGGCCAATCCGTCCACGAAGTCCCGCCGCCGGTCGCGGCTGCGCAACGGCGGACGTCGTCGCGAGGACGATCGACAGCGCCATGACGCCGCACATCATCGGACGTGCTCGAGCGCGACCGGTCCCAGGGGGCCGAAGGTCGCGCCTTTCAGGATCGTTTCCAGCCGATCGGCAAATCGGCTCAGACGAAAGTAGTGTGCGAAGGACGTTCGCGCGGGCAGCCGAACGACGGGCGGGTCATCGTCGATCTCCCACGGATGTACCCAGAAAACGCTGACGCGTCCTGCACGGGCACGCGCGTCGAGCATCCGAAGCACCGTGCTCGGCCGGCTCATCCGGAGACCCCAGCCGCCGCCGAACGGCATCTGCTGGCCGAGCCGCTTCGTCACGGCTGGCGGACACTCGACGATCGGGCCGGCCACCGTTTCACGCCGATGTACCGCCTGTGGATAGGACGGGTTCCCGACCATGCGCAACGGCGCCATGCTCGAGTCGAAGCGAAAGCCCTTGTGGGCGAGCACGTCCAGAGCCCAGAGCGACTGGTCGTTGATGGACCATTCAGGCGCGCGGAACCCCTGGACGTCGGAGACGCCGCACGCGGCAAGCGCCGCGAGGCTCCGATCGAGATCCGCCGCGAACGCCGTGGCGTCCAGCGTATACACGCGAGCGTGCATGTGGCCGTGCGAGCCGATCTCGTGCCCGGCTTGCGCAATCCGCTCGATGAGCTGCGAATGGCGTTCCGCGACGTAACCGAGCACGAAGAAGGTGGCTCGGACCCCGACCCGATCCAGCAGATCCAGCAGGCGATCCGTCGTCACGACGACGCGGCTGGGAAGCGACGGCCAATGTTCCGGCGCCAGCGCGCCATCGACGCCGCAAATGTGAAACCACTCCTCGACATCGACGGTGAGGACGTTAGGCGATGTGCCTGCCGCCACGAGACTCCTCGACGTACTCGGCAATGGCATTCACGGACTGCAGGACACGCTTGGCGGTCTGCTCGTCGCCGATCGTCACGCCAAATGTCCGTTCGAGGGCGAGCACGAGCTCCAGCGCGTCGATCGAGTCCAGGCCGAGTCCCTCGCCGAACAGCCTCACGTCGTCGGCGATCTGGGTGGCGGGAAACGGCAGCCGCAGACTCTGCACGAGGACTTCTTTGATACGCGACCGGAGCGTCTCGTCCATCGATTCGAATCCTCACGCCTCACTTGGCGGTGCAATGATCGCACCGGCGGCGCTCAAAACAACCCGCCGTCAACTGAGATGACCTGAGCGGTGACGTAGCCGGCCATATCCGACGCGAGAAACGCCACGAGCGGGGCGACGTCCTCAGGCGCTCCCGCTCGCCCCAACGTGACTCGGTCGAGCAGCCGGGCACGCGCTTTCGCGTCGAGTCCGGCCGTCATGTCGGTCTCGATGAACCCCGGCGCCACGGCATTGACCAGGACGCCGTGCGGTGCGGCTTCCCGTGCCAGCGTCCGCGTGAGCCCGACGAGGCCCGCCTTGCTTGCCGCGTAGCTGGTCTGCCCCTGCACCCCGATGTGCGCGCTCGCGGACACGATGTTGATGATGCGCCCCCATCGACGGACCATCATGCCGCGAATGACTGCCTTCGAGCAAAGGAAGGCGCCCGTGAGATTCACGCCGAGCACCTCGTCCCAGTCGGGCTGTTCGAGGAACAGGAACGGGCGGTCGCGCGCGATGCCGGCGTTGTTGACGAGGATATCGACCGGCCCGAGCTCGAGTGTCACCTTCGCGAAAAATGCCTCGACGTCGCCGGCCTTGGACACGTCGCACGTCGCGGCCAGGTGCCGGACACCCATCGCCGACAGCTGGCCGACAACCGGCGCCGCGTTCGCGTCACCGGCGCGATGACAGATCGCAACGGCGGCACCTTGCCTGCCGAGCTCGAGCGCGATCGCTTGACCTAGGCCGCGCGTGCCACCCGTGACGACTGCCGTCCGGCCCTTCAGCCATCCGGTGGCGCTCATGTCTTGAGGACGAGGGAAACGTTCGTGCCGCCACTCGCAAAGCTGTTGATGAGGGCGACCGGCGGTTTGCTCGGATCGACCGGTCGCGACGTCGCCCGCACGTCCACGCGACAGGCGGGATCCGCGACCTCGAACCCAACCGTGGGCGGGAGGACGCCCTGCTTCAACGACAGCACGGCGGCGACGAAGGCGGCCGCGGCGGCCGCGCCGCATTCACCGATCGCGCCCTTCACGGCCACGACGGGCACGCCGGACGCCCCGAACACCTCCTCGAGCGCGGCGGCCTCCACGCGGTCCAACTCACGGGAGGAGTTCGCTGAGGCGAAGACGACGGCCACGTCCCGGGGGGCGACATCCGCTGCGGCCAGCGCCTCGCGCATGCACCGGATCAGCTCGGATGGATCGGCCGGCCATGCCTGCAGGTTGGCCGGCGAGGACGTCGAGGCCCAGCCGGCGAGATGTGCCAGCGTCTCCGCACCGCGAGCGAGCGCCGAGCCGGCTGATTCGAGGGCGACGAGAAAGGCGCCGCAACCGAGCACGAAGCCGTTCCGGCGATGGTCGAAGGGCCGCGAGGCCTCGCCCGCGCCCTCGTCGGAGGCGAGGGCGCGAAACCGGTCGTACACCAGGAAGAACATGCGCTCGAAGTCGTCGACGCCACCGGTGATCATCGCGCGCACCCGGCCGGCTCGCAAGACGGTCGCGGCATGCGCGATGGCCGCGCAGGCCGACGCCTCCTTCTGACCGACCGTGACGTTGATGCCGCGCAAGCCGAATTCGATGCCGCAGAGGCTGGCGGCGGCGTTCCCGACGGTGTTGCTGAAATCGAGCGCGGAGGCGCCCGCCGGGCCTTGTTCGTTGAGGCGATCCAGATAGTCGACGAGTGTGTGCAAGCCCGCCGTTGCGCTGCCGAGCGCGATGCCAATGTCGCGCCCCTCGACGAGTGCACTGCCGAGCAGATCCGCGTCCTCGAGCGCGAGCCGGCAAGACGCGATCGAGAGTTGTCCCACACGATCGATGCGGCGGAGTCTGGCAGGCGGGATGAACGCGGTGGGATCGAACGAATCGATGTAGCCGGCGGCATGCGACCGTGCGGCGCTCGTGTCGAAGGCGCGCACCGGACCGTACGCGCGTTGCCCGCCGAACAACCCGCGTTCGAACGCGGCCGTGCCCACGCCGAATCCAGAAATGCAGCCGAGTCCGGTGACGGCCAGGTCGTTCCGCGCCGCCGGTATCATGACGGCGTACGCTATCATATTGATTCCACCGCCTGGCAGGCGGCGCCAGAGACGTTCTCATTCCAGCGTGACGCTCAGGACCGCAGGCACGTTGACGGCGATCGTGATGCTCGGTCTTCCGGGCGCCGCGCCACACCAGAACTCAGACCCGCTCGATGATCTGTTCGCTCGTGGACGAGCCGCGCAGGCGGCCACGAAGTCGATCAGCGCGTCGTTCACCGAGACCAGCATCACGAGCTTGCTTCGCGATCCCCTGGTCTCGACCGGCACGCTCGTGGCCACTCTCCCGATACGCGTCGTCATGAGCTACTCGTCACCGACGGTGAAAACCGTCGCGCTCGACGACACGCGACTCGTTGTCGCCCGGGGTCCG
>Ga0111539_10004041_pt1 | contig 19256 bp, 17 predicted proteins | sample RhiMethybrSRZTD1_FD_79667 | JGI IMG/M metagenome (GOLD analysis project Ga0111539, IMG submission 79667) | Populus rhizosphere microbial communities from Tennessee, USA - Rhizosphere MetaG P. TD hybrid SRZTD1 (version 2) (version 2) | ecosystem: Host-associated > Plants > Roots > Rhizosphere >... | reverse complement strand
TGGAGTAGCGAGCGCCAGGACGCGCCGGGTTCAGGACCCCCACACCCTCCCCGCGCCGGCCAAGTCACGATTGCACCACTCCCCAAGCTCAGGTAAACTGCCCGGCTCTACCCACCGGAGGTGTTTGATGGCCAGAACTTGCGACATTTGCGGCAAGGGCGTCCAGCACGGTCAGAACGTGAGCCACGCCCACAACGTGACGAAGCGCCGCTGGGAGGTCAACCTCCAGACGGTTCGCGCGCTCGTCAGCGGCAAGCCGAAGCGGATTCGCGTTTGCACCCGGTGCATCCGGACCGGCTCGGTCCAGAAGCACATGGGGGCCAAAGCGGCGCAGCGCGCCCGGGCGATCTAGTCCCGGACGCGCTGCCGCACCGCTTCACGCCCCGGCGCCCGCCGGGGCTTTTTCGTTGTCCCTGCCTCAGTCCATCTGCTTCCGCATGAACGCAGGCACGTCCATGTTCTCCTTGCTGATCGCACGTCCGCCGAACGGCCGCCGCGCGGTCCCGGGCGCCATCCGGAACGCAGGACGAGGTCCGGCCGGAGCCTGACCCGGCGTTTCCGCCGAGGACGCTTCCAGGACCGTCTCCTCCACGTCCATCTCGTCGAGCGTGGGGCGCACGATGACGGTGGGACGCACCGAACGCGGCTCCATCTCGAGGATCCGCGGGGCGTGGGCCCGCGCGGGCTCCGCGGCGCGGGCCTTCATCATCTCGGCCTTGCCGAAGCCGGTCGCGATGACGGTGATGGAGAGCGCATCCCCCATCGACTCGTCGATCACCGCGCCGAAGATCACGTTGGCGTCCCGCCCTGCGGCGTCCACGACCACCGTGACCGCTTCGTTGATCTCGTGGAGCGTCATCGACTCGCCGCCGGTGACGTTCACGAGGAGCGCCTCGGCCCCCGAGATCGAGACGTCGTCGAGGAGCGGGCTCGAGACCGCGCACTGCGCCGCCTCGTACGCCCGGTTCGGGCCGCTCGAGTGTCCGGCTCCCATGAGCGCGTTCCCCCGCTCCGCCATGACCGTCTTCACGTCCGCGAAGTCGAGGTTCACGAGCCCGGGCACCGTGATGAGATCGGAGATTCCCTTCGTGGCGTAATGGAGGACCTGATCCGCGACGCGGAAGGCCTCCTTGAGCGGCGTGTGCTTCTCGACGATCGCGAGGAGCCGCTGATTCGGGATCACGATCAGCGTGTCCACCTTCTCGCGAAGGGCCTGGAGCCCTTCCTCGGCGATCTGCATGCGGCGGCGCCCTTCGAACTCGAACGGACGCGTCACGACCGCGACCGTGAGCGCTCCCATCGAGCGCGCGACGCGTGCCACGACCGGCGCCGCGCCGGTTCCGGTGCCGCCTCCCATGCCGGCGGTCACGAACACCATGTCGGCGCCGGAGAGCGCCTCGGCGATCGCCGCCTCGTCTTCCTCGGCCGCCTCGCGCCCGACGTTCGGATTCGCGCCGGACCCGAGGCCCTTCGTGATCCCCGTGCCGAGCTGGATCCGCTTCGGGCAGCGGGACTGATCCAGGACCTGCGCGTCGGTGTTCGCGGCGATGAAGTCGACGCCGCGAAGACCCGCCTCCATCATGCGGTTGACCGCGTTCCCCCCGGCGCCGCCCACGCCGATGACCTTGATCGAGGCCCCCAACACCACCTTCCCATCCTCCACCAGCTCGAACATGTCACTCCTCCCTGAACAGCGGTTGCGCCGGTCTTCCCAAACCAGCTCTCGCGAAACCTGACCCTGCTACACCAGCTCTTCGATCCAGCGACGAATCCCGATACCGATCCTCCCCATCCAGTTGCCGTCTGCGACACGGCGGCCGCCGTCGTTCTGGTAGGCGTGCATCGCCAGCCCGACGCCGGTCGCGTATCGAGGATCCGAGACCGTTTCCTCATGCCCCGTGAACCCCATCGGGGCGCCGCGCCTCACCGGCAGGTCGAACACCTGCTCGGCCAGCTCCGTCATCCCCGGAAGGAGCGAGGCGCCTCCCGTCAGCACCACGCCGCCGCCCAGGAGCTCTGCGCCCATGTGGTTCTTTCGAATCTCCTTGTTCGCATGCGCGAAGATCTCCTCCACGCGCGGCTCGATCATCATGGCGAGCATGTGCCGCGAGATGTCGCGGTCGGGACGCCCTCCCACGCTCGACACCCGCACCGTCTCGTCCGGGCGAATCATCGAGGTGAGCGCGCATCCCGCATCGAGCTTCAGCTGCTCCGCGCGCTCGACCGGAGTCCTGAGTCCGATCGCGAGATCGTTCGTCACGTTGGCGCCGCCGAGTCCGATGACCGCAGTGTGCCTCACGGAGCCTTCGTAGAAAACAGCAATATCGGTGGTTCCGCCTCCAATGTCCAAAATGGCGACGCCGAGGTCCTTCTCGTCGGGCCTAAGCACCGCGGTCGCGGACGCCAGAGGCTCGAGCACGAGCTCGTCCACCTGCAGTCCCGCGCGCTCGGCGGCGCGGAGCACGTTCCGGCACGCGGAGGCCGCGCCGGTGATGATGTGCACCTCCGCCTCGAGGCGGACGCCGGACATGCCGGTGGGATCGCGGATCCCGTCCTGGTCGTCGACGACGTACTGCTGTGGGAGCACGTGGAGGATCTCGCGGTCCGCCGGGATCGCGACCGCCTTCGCGGCCTCGACCACGCGCGCCACGTCCACCGCCCGGATCTCCGAGTCCTTCCGCGAGACCGCGATCACACCGCGGCTGTTGATGCCGCGGATGTGGTCCCCCGCGATGCCCGCCGAGACGCTCTTCACGCTCCGTCCCGCCATCCGCTCGGCTTCCTGCACGGCGTGCTGGATGGAGCGCACCGTGCGCTCCAGGTTCACCACCACCCCCCGCTTCAGTCCGTCGGACGGAGCGCTTCCGACGCCCAGGATCCGAATGCCCTCGCCGGATGGATCCGGCTCCGCGACGACCGCCGTGATCTTGGTGGTCCCGATATCGAGTCCTGCGTAAATGGGTCCGTCCGCCATGTCCGCCCCCCTAGGTGGTTCCGCGCGGCGGCAGGGCCGCGCTCACGCTGTCTTCGGGCGCGCAACGCACCACGACCTGCCCCCGATACCGCGCGTCGACGGAGAGCACGTGCCGCTCCCGCTCGCGGAGGTCCCGGAGCGCGGCGGAGAGCGCCCGCATGGACGCGACCGTCGCGCGCTCCGGGTCGACCGTGACCGGGATCCGATCCCGCGAGAGACGCAGGATCGCACGATGTGGATCTTCCGACACCACCTCGGACACGTCCGACACGAGCCCCACCTCGGGCGACTCGAGCACTTCCACGAGGTGGAGGATGTCCCGGAGGCGCGCCGTCGTCACCCGCGCTCCCGGCTTCACGGTCGGGAACGGAACGCCGGAGAGGACCGGGCGGTCGGCGACGAGGCCGCGGTCGAGCGGCGAGAGGATCGTCCCCGACTGGTCCACTTCGAGGAGCGTGCCCGCATTCACGAGGAGGAACGTGCGCCGCTCTACGACGTCGATCCGGAGCCGCCCGGGATGCCGGGAGACCCGCGCTCCTGCGATCCGCGGATGGAGCGAGAGCGCCGTCGCGACCTCGCCGGGGTGGATGAGGAGGAGGTTTTCGCGCTCCCGCACCGGAATCCAGGAGCGGACCTCGTCGGGCGACAGGTAGAGAAGTCCCGTGACCTCGATCCGTTCCGCACGGAAGAGCGGAATCACCCCGAGAGCGCGCGCGCACGGAGCCGCGAGGAAGGGGGCCGCGAGCGTGATCAGGAGGAGCATGGCGCCGAGGAGGAGGATGCGGCGGTTCCTCCGCTTCCGCGCCGGACGTTTGTAGGTCGGAAGTCCCGCGTACCCCGCTCTCATCGCCCACCTCCCCGGATCAGCTCGCCGATTCGATACACGTCGCCAGCCCCGATCGTGGCGAGGACTCCCTCGGGGCGGAGCGCCTGGGCCGCGGCCTCCGCGGCTTCGGGGAACGAGTGCGCGAGAACCACGCGCGGACCATGGGCCGCTTCCACGGCTTTCGCGAGCCGCTCCGACGACACGCCGTCGATGGGCTTCTCCCCCGCCGGATAGATGGGCAGGAGGACCAGCGTCTCCACGCCGTGGAAGCAGGTCGCGAATCGATCGAGGAGGGCCTGCGTGCGCGAGTAGCGATGGGGCTGGAAGACGGCGACGATCGGACGGCCATAGGACGTCTTGAGCGCGCCGAGCGCGGCCTCGATCTCCGTCGGGTGGTGCGCGTAGTCGTCGATCCACAGGGCGCCGTTCACCTGGCCCCGCGCTTCGAGGCGCCGTCCCACACCGGCGAAGTCGCGGAGGCCGGCCTGGATGATCGCGAACGGCACCGAGAGCTCCCACGCCGCGGCCGCGGCCGCGAGCGCGTTCCTCGCGTTGTGCACCCCGGCGACCTGGAGGTCGATCCACCCCTGCTCCTCGCCGCGGACGACGACCCGGAAGCGCGAGCCGCGGCGTCCGACCTCGAGGTCGTGCCCGCGGAACTCCGCCTCGTGCTCGAAGCCATAGGTGACCACGCGGCGGTGCACGTCGCCGCGGATCAGGGCCGCGTGCGGATCGTCGGCGGGGAGCACCACCGTGCCGTAGAACGGAACGCGGTTCGCGAAGCGGAGGAAGGCGCCGCGGATGTCGTCCAAGCTCTTGTAGAAGTCGAGGTGCTCCAGGTCGATGTTGGTCACGACCGCGATCGTGGGCGAGAGGAGGAGGAAAGAGCCGTCGCTCTCGTCCGCCTCGGCGACGAGGAAGGGGCCGCGGCCGAGGCGCGCGTTCGCGCCGACCGCCTTGAGCCGCCCGCCGACGATGACGGTCGGATCGAGGTCGCCGCGGGCGAGGATGTCGCCGACCATCGACGTCGTGGTGGTCTTCCCGTGCGCCCCCGCGACCGCGACCGAGACCTTGATGCGCATGAGCTCGGCGAGCATCTCGGCGCGGGGAATCACAGGGATGCCGAGCGCGTGCGCGCGGTCCACCTCGGGATTCCCCGCTCCGATCGCCGTGGACGCGACCACCACGTCGACGCCTTCCACGTTCGCCGCCGCGTGGCTCCCGGCGATGCGCGCGCCCAGGCCGCGGAGCCGGCTGGTCGCCTCGCTCTCCTTGACGTCCGACCCCGAGACCTCGTACCCGAGATTCAAGAGGACTTCCGCGATCCCGCTCATCCCACTGCCCCCGATGCCCACCAGATGGATCCGACGGATCCGTCCGTACATCCTCCTAGCTCTCGTCGACCGGGCCCGCGAGCCCCGCCAGCGCTTCGATCGAACGTGCGATCTTCTCGGCCGCGTTGGTGCGCGCGAAGGCGCGCGCGTTCCGCGCCATCCGGCGAAGTCTCGACTCGTCCCGGAAGAGCGCTTCCACCCGCGATGCGACCTCCGCGGGATCGAGGTCCTTGTCCTCGATCATCTCCATCGCGCCGCGGTCCACGAGCCCGCGCGCGTTCTGCCTCTGGTGGTCGCGCGCGGCATGCGGATACGGGATGAGGATCGCCGGCACCCCGCAGGCGGTCAGCTCCGTGATGGTCATCGCTCCGGCGCGGCAGATCGCGAGATCGGCGACCGCGTAGGCCTCTTCCATGCGATCCACGTAGGCGCGCACGCGCACCGGGAAGGGGGCCGTCCGGCTCGCCTCCTTCATGGCCGCCTCGTCCTCGGATCCGGTCTGCCAGAGCACCTGGAACGACGGCACGCGCGCGAGGAGCGGAAGCGCGCCGGCCACCACCCGGTTGATGCTCGCCGCGCCGCGGCTCCCGCCGAACACGAGGAGCGTGCGGCGCGTGGGATCGAGCCCGAGCGCCTCGTACGCCTCCGCCCTATCCTGTAAGAGGAGCGAGCGGCGGATCGGATTGCCGGTCACCTTGAGGTGGTTCTTCCGGCGAAAGTAGCTCCGCGACTCGACGAAGCTGATGTGCACCTGGCTCGCGATCAGGCTGAGCCACCGGTTCGCGGCCCCCGGCACCGAGTTCTGCTCCTGCAACACGAGCGGGATCGAGAGGAGCCGCGCCCAGATCGCCGCGGGGCCGCTCACGTAGCCTCCGGTCGCGAGGATCACGTGCGGCTTCACTTCCTTGATGATGCCGGCCATCTGCATGAAGCCCCGGCCGAACGACCAGAGCGCTCCGATCGCCTCAGGCGTCGGGCGGCGCGGAAATCCGCGCGCCTCGATCGGGCGGAACGCGAAGCCGGCCGCCGGAACGGCCTTCGCTTCCACGCCGCGGGCCGTGCCCACGAACGTTACCTGCGAATCGGGGTGCAGGCGCATCCACTCCTCGGCGATGGCGATTCCCGGATAGACGTGGCCGCCGGTGCCGCCGGCCGCCACGAGGAGTCGTACGGGAAGCGCGCTATCGGCCACCTGGTCGCCGGTTTCCGATCGGGGCGTCGAACGCGCGTGCTCGGATGCCGGTTTCCATCTGACTCGCGATGTTGAGTAGGACACCGATGACTCCCAGGTTCACGACGAGGGCCGAGCCCCCGTAGCTGAGGAACGGAAGCGGCAGGCCGGTGGTCGGAATCACGCCGGTCACGACCGCGATGTTCATGGCGACATAGACGGACAGGTTCACGGTGAGCCCGGCGGCCAGGAGGAAGCCAAAGCGGTCCGGCGCCGATCCCGCGATCTTGAGACCGCGGAGGAAGAGCGCGAGATACGCCGCCAGCACGAAGGCGGTTCCCACGAAGCCGAGCTCCTCGCCGATCACGGCGAAGATGAAATCCGTATGGGGATCCGGAAGGAAGAAGACCTTCTGGAGCCCATGCCCCGGCCCGGTCCCGAGGACACCCCCGGACCCGAGCGCGAGGATCGATTGCGATAGCTGCCAGTTCCGGCCGAGGGCGTCGATCGACCCTCCCCAAAGCCCGCGCCACGCCGCGACCCGCTCCATCATATACGGGTGGCGCAGGACCTGCACCCACGCCGCGAGGACGCCGCAGAGGACGAGCAGGCCCAGGTGGCGGGTCCGGGCCCCGGCCAGGTGCAGCATCACGAACCCCGTCGCGAGGAGCGCGATGGTGCTCCCGAGGTTCGGCTGGAGCAGGATCAGCACCGAGAGGAGGCCGAGCGTGAGGACGGCCGGGAGCACGCCGTCCCGGAACGAGGACATGCGGTCCCCTTTCCGGTCCAGGAGGCGCGCCAGGTAGACGACGCACGCCACGCGGGCGAGCTCGGTCGGCTGGACGTTGATGGTCGCGAGCGAAAGCCACCGGTTGGCGCCCCGGATTCCCTCTCCACCGAGCGCCACGAGCACGACGAGGAGCGCCACGCTCCCCCCGAACGCCCACGGAGCGAAGCGCGCGTAGACGTGATAGTCGACCCGCGCCAGGACGAAGAGGAGGGCGAGGCCCAGACTCACGCGAACGATGTGCCGCTTGAGGAAGAAGTACTCCGACTGGAACCGCTCCGCGCCGAGGAAGGCGCTCGACGAGTAGACCATCACGATCCCGAGCGCGGTGAGCGTGGCCACCGTGAGGAGAAGCGTGCGGTCGATCCGAGGGACCGCGAGCTGGCTCATCGGCGCCCCCGCTCGATCGAGCGCTTGAGCTCCATCACGGCCGCCTCGAAGCGCGCGCCGCGCTCTTCGAAGTTCCGGAACATGTCGAAGCTCGCGCAGCCTGGAGAGAGGAGGACGACCCCTCCTGGGGTCGCGTGGGACCGGGCCACCGAGACCGCCTCCTCGAGGGTCTTCGCCCGCGTCGACGGCACCTGGCTGAAGGCGCGCTCGAGCTTGGACGTCGCTTCCCCGACGTAGACGGCGTGATGGACCCGCTCGTGGACCAGAGACGCGATCGCCTCGAAGTCCCCGTCCTTGTCCCGTCCTCCCGCAATCAAGGTGATTGGATCCGTGAACGATTCGAGCGCGCGCTTCATCGCGTCCACATTCGTGGCCTTGGAATCGTTGATGTACCGCACCCCCTCGATCTCGGCGACCAGCGTGAGCCGGTGCGGAAGGCCGCGGAACTCCTTCAACGTCTTCGCGACGACGCGCTCCGACACGTCGGCCGCGAGCGCGGCTCCGGCGGCGGCGCAGATGTTCTCCGTGTTGTGCGGCCCGCGGAGGAGCGCCTCCTCCCGGCGCAGGATCGTCCCCTCCCGCCCCTGGAAGCGGAACCGCAGGATCCCCTTCTCCTCCCACACGCCGTCCCCCGTCGGGTCGGTGAAGCCGAACCAGATCGGAGACGAGCGCATCGGCGCGAGAAGCCGCGCGAGGCGGGAATCGGCGAGCGGCTGCACGCGAAAATCGTGCTCGTTCTGGAACGCGAAGAGCCTCGTCTTGATCTCGGCGTAGCGCTCCATGGAGCCGTGGCGGTCGAGATGGTCGGGAGTCACGTTGAGTAGGATGCCCACGTGGGGACGGAAGCGCGTGCAGAGCTCGAGCTGGAAGCTCGAGACCTCGACCACGAGCCAGCCGTCCTCGGGCACGTCCTCGGCGCGCTCGGAGAGCGCGGTTCCGATGTTCCCGAGCACCTCGGTGCGCTTGCCAGCATTCCGGCCGATCGCGCCGAGGAGCTCCACGGTCGTCGACTTTCCGTTGGTCCCGGTCACCGCGAGGATCGGGGCGCGCGCCACCGCGAAGCCCAGCTCGAGCTCCGGCGCGACCGGGATGCCGCGGCGCGCCGCCTCGGCGAAGAGCGGGAGGTCGGCGGGAACGCCCGGGCTCGTCACCACGAGGTCGCATCCCTCGAGCGCCGACGAGTCCATCGTGCCGTAGCGCACCTCCACGCCGCGCCCCTCGAGCTCCGCCGCGTCTCCCGCGATCTCGTCGCGACGACGGCGGTCGATCGCACGCACGCTGGCCCCGTGACGCAGGAGGAGGCGCGCCGCCGCCGAGCCGCTCCGCGCGACTCCGACCACGAGCGCGCGCGCGCCGGCGAACCAAGGGGCGGAGGCGCGCGTGGTGGTCGTCATTGGAGCTTGAGCGTGCTCAAGCTGACGAGCGCGGCGAGCGCGGCGGCGATCCAGAAGCGGACCACCACGCGCGACTCCTTCCACCCCGATAGCTCGAAGTGATGGTGCAAGGGGGCCATTCGAAGAATTCGTCGCCCCATGATCTTGAACGAGAGGACCTGCGCCATGACCGAGAGCGCCTCGGCCACGAATACCGCGCAGATGACCGCGAGGAGGAACTCGCGCCGGATGAGCACCGCCACCGTCCCGAGCGCGGCGCCGAGCGAGAGCGAGCCCGTGTCCCCCATGAAGACGTCCGCGGGATGGCAGTTCCACCAGAGGAAGCCGAGCGTCGCCCCGATCACGGCGGCGCAGAACACCGTCAGCTCTCCCGTGTCCGCGATGTAGGGCACCTGCAGGTAGCCCGAGAATTTCACGTGGCCGGTGATGTAGCACATCCCGCCGAGCGCGACCGCCGCGAACGCGGTGAGCCCCGCCGCCAGGCCGTCCAGGCCGTCGGCCAGGTTCACGGCGTTCGATGCCCCCGTCACGACGAGCACCACGAAGGGCAGGTAGAGCCAGCCCAGGTGCACCACCGTCTGCTTCAGGAACGGGATGTTGGTCTCGCCCGGGTTGAGGATGCCGGGCGACGGGTAGAAGTAGACCGCGAAGAAGATGCCGATGCCGAGGAGGATCTGCCCCGCCAGCTTGTACCGGCCGAGGAGCCCCTTCCGGTAGTGCTTCACGACGCGCAGGTAGTCGTCGATGAAGCCGACCGTCCCCATCCAGAGCGTGGCGACGAGCGCGATCAGCACGTTCCGGTTGCCGAGATTCCCCCAGAGGAGCGTCGAGACCAGGATCGCGATCACGATCAGGATCCCGCCCATGGTCGGCGTGCCCGCCTTGGGGAGATGGCTCTGCGGACCGTCGTCGCGCACCTTCTGTCCGATCTTGAGCTCGCGCAGCTTCTTGATCACCGGGGGCCCGAGCACGAGCGCGATCACGAGCGCGGTCGCGAGCGCGTACGCCGAGCGGAACGTGATGTAGCGGAAAACGTTCAGCGGCGTGAAGTAGACGTGGAGCGGGTAGAGGAAGTGATAGAGCATCAGGCCCGCCCTGCCGGCGCCGGCGAGGCCGCGCCGTGCCCCGTTCCGGAGGCGCCCGTGAGCGCCTCCACCACCCGTTCGAGCCGCATGCCGCGCGACGCCTTCACCAGCACGAGATCCCCCGCGCGCGCGTCCTGGGCGACCGCCTGGGCCATCGCGGGAACGTCGTCGAAGCGGCGGATGCGCGCCGGATCCACCCCCGCCGCGCGGGCACCGCGCTCGAGATCCGCCGCGTGCCCGCCGGCCGCGTAGAGCCAGGAATCTCGAGGAATCGCGCGTCCGACGTCCTCGTGGAGGCGCGACGCCTCGGGGCCCAGCTCGAGCATGTCGCCGAGCACGGCGCGCCGCGCGCCGCGGGCTTCCATGGAGCCGAGCAAGGCGAGCGCCGCCTTCATGGAGGCGGGGTTCGCGTTGTACGCGTCGTCGATCACGTGCACGCCGCCCGGCGTGGTCACACGCTCGAGCCTATGCTTGGCCGGACGGAGCGCGCCGAGCGCGCGCGCCGCCTCGCCGCGCGGAATGCCGAAGCGGTCGCCGACCAGGATCGCGGCGAGCGCGTTCCTCACGTTGTGGCGTCCGAGAAGGGCCAGGGTGACCTCCGTTCCGTCGGGCAGGATGAACCGGGTACCGCCGTCGCCGCTCTCCACCACCGAGTCCGGTCTCAAGTCCGCGTCCTGGTTGTCGAGAGCATAGCCGCGCACCGTCGTGGGACGGCCGCGATTCATCGCCCAGAGTAGCGCGTCGTCGGCGTTCACGACCAGGAGTCCGTCCGGACCGAGCGCTAGGGCGAGCTCGCTCTTGGCCCGCGCGATCTCCTCGACCGATCCGAGCTGCTCCAGGTGCGCCGCGGAGGCGTTCGTGATCACGCCCACCTCCGGACTCGCGAGCGACGCGAGGAACGCGATCTCGCCCCGCGCGCTCATCCCCATCTCGATCACGAGCACCTGATGCTCGGGGGTGAGATGGGAGAGTGTGAGCGGGACGCCGATGTGGTTGTTGAGATTCCCCACGTTGCGATGCACGTGGAGCCGCGCGCCGAGCACGGCGGCGATCATCTCCTTGGTGGTCGTCTTGCCGTTCGACCCCGTCACGGCCACCGTGGGGATGCCCGAGCGCTCACGGCAATGCCGGCCGATCGCCTGGAGCGCCGCCAGGGGATCCTCGACCTCGACCACGGGCTTCGACGAGGGGGCTGACCCCGCGCTCCACGAGGCGCCGCGCGCGACCAAGCTTCCCGCAGCGCGTCCCTCGAGTGCCAAGGCGACGAACGCGTGTCCGTCGACGTTCGATCCCGGGAGCGGAACGAAGAGCTCGCCTTCCTGGATCGTGCGGCTGTCGATCGCGCAGCCCTGGAAGCTCGATCCCCTCCCGGCCGCGCCGCGCTTCAAGCTCCCCCCGGTCGCGGACAGGACGTCCTCGACGGTCATCCAGGGAATCCCCGCGTACGGGCTCACGCGCGGTATCCCCGCGCCAGGAGCGCATCACGCGCGACCTTCCGGTCGTCGTACGGGATCGTGCGCGTCCCGAGGATCTGGTAGGTCTCGTGTCCCTTGCCCGCGATCAGGAGCGCGTCCCCTTCGGCGGAGGCCCGGACCGCGGCATCGATCGCCTCCGTGCGGTCGACGATCGTGTGCACGTGCGCGGCGCCGCGCACGCCGGCCTCGATCTCGGCCAGGATGGCGCGCGGATCCTCGCTCCTCGGATTGTCGGACGTCAGGAAGACCTCGTCCGCGTGCTCGGCGGCCACGGCTCCCATGAGCGGGCGCTTGCCGCGATCGCGGTCGCCGCCGCAGCCGAAGACGCAGAGGAGCCGCCGCGGCCCGGTCGCGCGGACGGCATCGAGCGCCCGCAGGAGCGCGTCGGGCGTGTGCGCGTAGTCGACGAGAACCAGAAAGGGCTGCCCCGCCTCGACGGGCTCGAGCCGGCCCGGCACCGACGCGACCGACTCGAGCCCGGCCGTGATCGCGGCGACCGGAATGCCGACCGCGAGCCCCGCGGCGAAAGCCGCGAGCGCGTTCATCACGTTGAACGCGCCACGGAGACGGAGGGCGACTGAAGAGCTTCCCTGCGGGCTTCGGATCCGGAGTCTCGTGCCAGACCGTTCCCACCGGATCTCTTCCGCCGTCACCTCCGCTCCGGGCTCGAGGCCGAATCCAAGCATGGGGGGGTCTCCATGCTCCCGGATCCAGCGCCCTTCGGGATCGTCCGTGTTGACGGCCCCGGTAAACCGCTTCGAGCTATCCCCGCGTGTCTCCGCGCGGAACAGGCGAGCCTTGGCGTCCCGGTAGGCCTCCATGGTCCCGTGAAAGTCCAGATGGTCTTGCGTCAGGTTCGTGAACACGCCCGCGTCGAACGCGACGCCGTAGGTCCGGTCGAGCGCGAGGGCGTGCGAGGAAACCTCCATCGCTACGGCGGTCGCGCCGCGGTCGCGGAAGCGCCGGAGGAGCCGTGCCAGATCGGGCGCCTCGGGGGTCGTGTGCGGGGCGGGCTCGGTCTGATCGCCGAAGCGATAGCCGACCGTGCCGATGACGCCGACGCGCTCGCCGCGCGCCTCGAGCTCCGCGGCGATCAGGTGCGTCGTCGTGGTCTTGCCGTTGGTGCCGGTCACGCCGATCATCACGAGCTCGCGCGACGGATGGCCGGTCTCCTCGGCGGCCAGGAGCGCGAGCGCGCGCCGCGAGTCCGTGACCCGGATCTGCGGCAGGTCGAGTCCCGGCGTGACGGTCTCGACGACGGCGGCCATCGCTCCCTGATCGCGCGCCTGCCTCAAATGCGCGTGGCCGTCCGTCTTCTGTCCGCGAACGGCCACGAAGACGTCACCCGATCCGACCGCGCGCGAATCGTACTGGACGCGGTCCCAGACCCCGCGCGGAGATCCATGCACCTCGACCGCGCCCACGATCCGGGCGATCTGGGCGGCGTGCCGTCCGACCGCTTCGATCAGGCGCCTCGCGGCGAGAGGACCAGCGTGCATCGGGTCCCCTTCTTGACGGTCCTGCCCGCTTCGAGCGACTGCCGGACGACGGTGCCGCTTCCCTCGACGCGCGCGACCTCGATCGCGCTCGCCGTGAGCCGCGCGAGCGCGTCCCGAAGCGCGAGGCCCCGAAGATCCGGGACGGTGGTGTCGCCGTCGCCTCCCGTGTCGAGCGCGAGCTCGATCACCGCGCCGCCGCCGATCTCGGTTCCGGGAGCCGGAGTCTGCGCCATCACCCGCCCGCCGACGGCGCCGCCGGATGCGACGCGAAGGCCATAACCGGCGCGCGCGAGGATCTCGCGCGCCCGGTCGAGCTCGAGCAGCCGCACGTCGGGCACCGCCATCCGCGCCCTGGGCTCGTCCTCACCGCGCACGACCGAGGACGGAGGGAGCGCGATCGGACCGCGTCCCTGGAGCGCCCAAGCGGCGAGGATGTCCCGGAACACGGGAGCGGCGACGGAGCCGCCGTAGTAGAGCCCGCCGCGGGGCTCGTCGATCACGATGAGCCCGACGACGGACGGATTCTCGTAGGGGGCCATCCCGACGAACGAGGAGATGTAGCAGCCCGCGCCGTAGCCGCGCCCGTTCTCGAGCGCCTTCTGCGCCGTGCCCGTCTTCCCCGCCACCTCGCACCACGGAAGCGCCGCTTCGGTCGCGGTCCCCGACACGACCGCGTCGCGCAGGAAGGAACGGAACGTGCGCGCGGTCTCGGACGAGACCACCCGCCGCACGTGCTCGACCGGGACGTCGCGGATCGGCGCGCCCTGGTCGTCCACCACGGTCGAGACGACACGCGGGCGCAGGAGCTCGCCGCCGTTCGCGATCGCGCAGTAGGCCATCAGGATCTGAAGCGGCGTCACGAGCACTTCCTGGCCGATCGAGATGGTCGCGAGCGAGCGCCCGGACCAGCGGTCGGGATGGCGGATCTGCCCCGGCGCTTCGCCCGGCAGCATGATGCGCGTGGGCTGGCCGAAACCGAAGAGCCGCGCGTAGCCATAGAGCGTCTTCGCGCCGACCTTGGTCCCGATGTGCGCGTAGCAGACGTTGCTCGAGAGCGCCGTCGCGTCCCGGAAGGTGTACCAGCGGGTCTCGGGATGGGAGTCGTGGATCGTGAAGCCGCCGACGTCCGCTTCCCCCTTGTCCACGTAGAAGGAATCGGACGGCTCGAGGAGCCGTTCCTCGAGCGCGGCGCAGCCCGCCAGGATCTTGAAGGTGGAGCCGGGCTCGTACTGGTCGGCGATGACGCGATTCCGGTGCTGACCCGAGTCCGTGCGCCCCGCCGCGTCCACCGTCACCATCGCGAGGATGTCGCCGGTCCGCGGATCGGCGAAGACCGCCATGCCTCCCTTGGCGCCGTTCTTCTCGACCGCCTTCCGCAGCTCGATGGCCGCGATCGACTGCGCGTCGAGGTCGATCGTCGAGACGATGCTCTCGCCGGACTCGGGGAGCTTCACGAGGCTCCGCGGGAGCTCGTACGCGGCGCCGCGGGCGTCGCAGAAGAGCGTCGCCCAACCGCTCTTGCCCTTGAGCTCGCGGTCGTAGACGCGCTCGAGTCCCTCCAGTCCGTCCCCTTCGCTTCCGACCACACCCACGACCGAGCGCGCCACGGTTTCGAGCGGATAGACCCGCCCGGGCACGGCTTCGACGCGCAGCCCTTCGGGCAGCTGCGTGGCCTGGAGCGCGAGCTCCTGCTGCGGCGAGAGCTGCGAGGAGAGGCGGATGTAGGCGGCGTGGCGGCTCCGTCCAGCCTTGAAGCGGCTCACGGCGTTGGCCCCCGCCGCCTTCGCGAGGAAGGTCTGGATGGCGCGCGCGTTCTTCACGTCGCGCGGACGCACGGACAGCCGGCTCAGAGCGACATTGTCGGCGAGGGAGCGGAGATGGCGGTCGAAGATCCGGCCGCGTTCCGGCTCCAGGAGGACGCGCCGCGTCTGCTGCTGCCGCGCGGCCTTGGCGAAACTCTCGTGCTGAACCACCTGGATCTGGAGGAGCCGGCCGAGGAGCAGGAGGAACGCTGCGAACCCGACGACCGCGAGAAGCCGGAGACGCCGGGCGTCTTTCGGAATCATGGACCCACCTGCGCGCGCACCGGCACCGCGTCCACACCCGGGCCTTTGGGCCTGGCATCACGACGCTGGAGGCCGCGGAACCACGAGCTCACGCGAGCGGCGACGCCGCCTCCCGACACACCGTGCGGGAGCGAGCCTTTGAGATCGATGTCCACGATGTGCGCGGGATCGGGCGCGACGAAGCCGAGTGTGCGGAGCGATCGGGGATCCACGCCGGAGAGGAGCGACGACTGCTCGCTCACCTCGGACGAGAGCTGGAGCCGGTTCTCAAGGGCGCGTACCTCGCGGCGGAGGCGGTCGCGCTCCATCGCGGTCGCGTGCGCGACGGTGTTCTCCCACACCCGCGCGAAGAGAAGGAGGAGCACCGCGAGACCGATCAGGAGCGGCTTGCCGTACCGGACCGGGCGCCCCCGAACGGCGTAGCGGCGAAGATAGGCCTGGTCGGGACGCTCCTTCGCGCCCGGGGCCACGTCTCGCGTGGGCAGGCCGCGCTCCAAGGTCATGCTCACCGGCTGTTCTCCTTTCGCTCCGCCACCCGGAGGCGTGCGCTTCCGGCGCGGGGGTTGGCGGCGATCTCCTCGTCGGTGGGACGGATCGGCTTCCGTGTGAGGGGAATCCACGGAGTTTCGGCCGGCTCCTCCCAGACGTCGAGAGGGCGAGGAGGGCGGATCGCGGTCTTCACGATCCGATCCTCCAGGGAATGATAGGCGATCACGCAGAGACGGCCCTTCGTCCTCGTGCGCCGCGCGGCCGTGGCGAGGAGCGCTTCGAGCTCCTCCATCTCGTGGTTCACGGCGACGCGGAGCGCCTGGAACGCCTGGGCGAGGCGGCGGGGACGCTGGGGACCGGGATAGATGGGTTGGAGCGCGTCGCGCAGGGCCCCCGTCGTGAGGGGTTGCACGGCGCGCTCGGCACGGCGGATCGCGCGCACGGCGGACCGTGCGCGCGGCAGCTCGCCATAGGATCCGAGGATCCGCTCGAGCGCTCGATCGTCGACGCTTCGAATCAGCGCATCGGCCGACATCGGCCGGGACGGATCGAGTCGCATGTCGAGCGGTCCCTCGGTGGCGAACGAGAGTCCACGGGCGGGATCGTCCAGCTGGTCCGAGCTCAAGCCCAGATCGGCGAGGATCCCGTCGACTTCGCTGATTCCGATTTGATCGAGTCGGGAATCGAGATCGGAAAAGCGCCCCCGAACGGGGGTGAAACGGGGTGGCGGCGCCGGCGGGTTCGCGCTTGCGCGCTCAACCGCCGCCGGATCGCAATCCAACGCGATCACCCTTCCTCCTCCTCCCAACGCCGCCACCAGTTCACTCGAGTGGCCCCCGAGGCCGAGAGTCACGTCCACGTAGACGCCCTCGGGATCGGTGACCAGCCACCGAATTGCTTCCTGCTTCAAGACCGGGACGTGTCCCGGCATCTCTCTCTAGGCCACCATCCCGTCCCACGCCTCGGCATGGGACATCCTTCCGTCCTCGAGGCTCGAAGCCGGCCCCCCGGCCGCGCCCCATTCGAGCCGTGCCAGCGCGGGGCCCTGCCCCGCCACCTGGAACAGCGCTCTCAAGTATGGATTCAGCCCCACGATCCAGATCGACGCTCCGCGCTCGCGCTGACGCCCGAGTCGCGCCATGAAGTCGGGGATCGCACGGTAATCGAGGTGCTCCACCTCGTCGAAGTCGATGCACGCGAGATCGCGCGGCGAGCGGCAGCGCTCCCGCAGCGTCTCGACCACGCGGTCCAGATCGCGCGGGCCGAGCACGCCGTAGAGCCGGAGCCGTACCGGTCCGCCCGCGCGCGAGAGCTCCCACTGGCACGTCGGACGGTCGATCCTGAGCGCGGCGCGCGTGTTCGGGTCCATGATCACAGGAGGAGCTCCCCGGCGATGTCCTCGTATGACCGATCCGAAGACGCCATGTACTGCTCGAACACCTTGGGATCCCAGACCTCGATGTGATCGAGCACGCCGTTCACGAGCACGTCCTTCGCGATCTTGGCGTGCTCGAGGAGGCGCTGCGGAATCGCGACGCGCCCTTGCGCGTCGAGGGTCTCGTCGCGCGAATCGAGGAGGAACATGCGCTGGAAGCGCCGGGCCACCTCATCGCCGAAGGAGCGGGCGCGAAGACGGTCCTCGAAGCGCTTGAACTCGTCCGACGGAAAGAGCCAGACGCAGGCATCGAGACCACGGAGAACGACGAACGAGCCCTCGGCATCCCCGGAGAGGGTTCGCCGAAACCGCGCGGGGATACTGACGCGGCCCTTGTGGTCCACGGAGTGCTGATAGCTCCCCCGGAACGCTGCCATTCCCCTCGCTCTCGATCGCTGGTGTTGCCGGAAGGATGAGGTTCCATGGCTCCCCACTTCACCCCACAATTTGCCACGCGGCGCATCCTAGAAGGGACGAGAGGGGGGTGTCAACAAACAATCGTATCTTTTCTGAAATTTTATTTGGTTGGGGCCCAGGGCCTTGGCGCTGGGTGGGGCGGATGGGGGGTATGGTGGGTAAAAATTAGGCCGTTGCGGGCTCAGCGAGGCGTCCGAGGATGGCCGCGGCCCGGCCGGCCATGGCCTTTCGCTCCCACCCCGCCGCCAGGGCGGCCGGGGGCCGGACCTCAGAAGCCTGCCCGGCCCGGAACGACCGGAGGAAGCCCTCGATGGCCTGGGCGGCCAAGGCGACATCGCCGGGGCGAACGACCGCGCCGGCCCCCGCTTCCAGGATCACGTCTGCGGCCGGGCCGGAGTCCAGGATGCCCAGGACCGGTCGGCCGCTCGTCAGGTATTCGTAGATCTTCCCCGTGTAGAGCACCGAGTCCGCCTTGCCCCCATGCCCCAGGAGCACGAGGGCGTAGGCGCGGCGCATGGCCTGAAGCGCTTCCAGGTGCGGGCGCGACGGCTCCATCTCCACGATGCCGGCGAGACCGCGCGCGGCCCACTCGTCCGGCCGGAGCTCCTCGTTTCCGCCCAGGAAGCGAAGCCTTAGCTGATCGCGTGCGCCCGGATCGGCTCCGATCACGCGCTCGAGCGCGTCGAGGAGCGTGCGCACCGTGGGGCGGTGCGCGAGCTGCCCCGCGTGGAGGAGCACGCAGCGTCCGTCGTCCCGGTCGTCGCCTCGCGGCGGGAGCTCCGCCGCCCGCCGCCAGTCATCGGAGTCGACGCCGTTCGGGAGCGTCAGGAACTTCTCCCCCGGAAGATCTCGATAGCGCTCACGATAGAGCGCGGTCATCGGCTCGCTCACCAGGGTCACGCGATCGGCCGCGGTCACGACCGCGCGCTCGAGCTCCTTGTGGCGCGCGTCGTGCCATGCCGTCGGGGGCGCGTACGTGACGCGTCCCACCCAGGGGTCGCGGAAGTCCGCGACCCATGGGAGTCCGAAGCGCCGCTTCACCGCGAGGCCGGCCAGGTGCGCGCTCTCCGGGGACGAGGTCGTCCAGAGCGCGTCGATCCCTCCGGCCGCGATGCGGCGCACGGCGGCCCGCTGAGCCTCGCGCGCCCAGGCCCGGTATCCGTCGGGGAGGAGGAGCCAGGACTGCGCACGCCGCAGCCTCTGGAACGCGCGCGCGTCACGCGCCCCCTGCCGCCGCTCGATGCCGCCGGCGTCCGCAAGAAGACGCACGAGCCGAAGCGAGGTGAGTCCGCCCACCCTGAGGACCTCGGCGGTGCGGGGGATCTCCGCCTCGAGCGACGGATCGAGGATCCAGTAGTCGGCATCGCGCGTCGTGACCACGGTCGCCGCCCACCCCTCGGGCTCGAGATAGCGCACGAGCTTGAGGGTGCGCTGGCAGCCGCCGCCACCGAGCGGCGGGAAGAAGTAGGCGATCGCGAGGAGCCGCTTCACGACACCGCCCGCGCGGGCGAGGCGCCGGCCAGCTCGGCGAGCTGCCGCTCGATCAGGTCCACCGTGTCGGCGAGATTTCCCCGCTCGCGCGCCACACTCGCCGCGCGCTCGGACATCGCTTCCCCGGAGGCCACGTCCCGCGCCACCTCCGCGAGCGCCGCGGCGACGGCCTCCTCGTCCCCTACCGGAACGAGCAAGCCTTCGCGGCGGTGCCGCACCCACTCGAGATTTCCATCGATGTCGGTGACGATCGGCACGAGACCCGCGGCCATCGCCTCGAGGAGCGACTGCGACGTGGAATCGGAGCGCGAGAGGGACACGTACGCGTGATGGCTCCGGTAGAGCGCCGTGATGCGGGGGCGATCCACCCAGCCCGTCCAGGTGACGCGATCCGCGACCTTTTCCCGCTTCGCCAGACGCTCG
>Ga0111539_10004039_pt1 | contig 19263 bp, 9 predicted proteins | sample RhiMethybrSRZTD1_FD_79667 | JGI IMG/M metagenome (GOLD analysis project Ga0111539, IMG submission 79667) | Populus rhizosphere microbial communities from Tennessee, USA - Rhizosphere MetaG P. TD hybrid SRZTD1 (version 2) (version 2) | ecosystem: Host-associated > Plants > Roots > Rhizosphere >... | reverse complement strand
GTTCCCGGAGACGCGCAAGGGCAAGGACGACAAGGACGTCGCCCGCTCGGCCGCGATGAAGATGGACGAGGTCGACAACGGGCTCGAGAACCACGCGGCGAACATGCTCGAGTGCATGCGCACGCGCAAGCGCCCGGCCTGCGACATCGAGGACGGCCTGCGCTCGTCGGCGCCGTGCCTGCTCGGCGTGGTGGCGCTCCGCACCGGCGAGCGGCTCGAGTACGACGCGGCGAAGATGGAGCTCAAGAACGCGAGCGGCGCCGCGAGGAAGCTGTTCGGCCGCGAGTACCGCACGCCCTGGAAGCTGGCTTGAACTGAACGCGCTTCCCTGACAGGCTGGACGGATGACCCGCCGTTTCATCGAGGTCATCGGTGCGCGCCAGAACAACCTGAAGGGCGTGAGCGTCCGGATCCCGATCGGCGCCGTCACCGCCGTGACGGGCGTCGCGGGAGCCGGCAAGTCCTCGCTCGCGCTCGACGTGCTCTACGCCGAGGGCCACAGGCGCTACGCCGAGACCTTCTCGCCCTACGCCCGCCAGTTCCTGGAGCGGCTCGACCGGCCTCGCGCCGAGCGGATCGACGGCATGCTGCCCGCCGTCGCGGTCGACCGCACGGCTCCCGTCCGGACCTCGCGCTCGACGGTCTCGACCATGACCTCGATCGCGGACTACCTCCGCGCGCTGTACGCGCGCGCGGGTGTGCTCCACTGCCGCGAGTGCGGCCGGCCGGTGCGGCGCGACTCGCCTTCGTCGATCTTCGACGCGGCCGTCGAGGCGGCGGCCGGAAGGCCCGCGCTCGTCACCTTCCCCCACCGCGTCGGCCGCAAGGTCGCCGCCGGCGTCGTGCGCGAGGCCTTCGAGAAGGCCGGCTTCCGTCGCGTGCTGGAGCGGGGCGTGCCGGTGCGCGTCGAGCAGGCGCGGCTCGTCGCCGAGGACGGCGTGCTCGAGGTGGTGCTCGACCGGCTGACGCTCGCGGAGGCCGAACGTCAGCGCATCGTCGACTCGCTCGAGGCCGGGCTGCGCCACGGGGAGGGCAAGGTCGCGCTGCGCGTGGAGGGCGAGCCCGAGCCGCGCCGCTTCAGCACGGCGCTCCACTGCGCCGCCTGCGACATCGGCTATGGCGACCCCTCGCCGGCGCTCTTCTCCTTCAACCATCCGGTAGGCGCCTGCGAGACGTGCAAGGGCTTCGGCCGCACGATGGCGATCGACCCCGAGCTCGTGATCCCGGACCCGCGGCGCACGCTCGCGGGCGGCGCGATCAAGCCGTTCCAGACGAACTTCTACTCGGAGTGCCAGGACGACCTCGAGCGCTTCCTGAAGCGCGCCAGTCTCCCGGAGAACGTGCCCTACGCCGCGCTGCCGGAAGCGACGAAACGGCTCGTCTGGGACGGCGAGGAGGGCGGGCGCCAGGCGTGGCGGAAGAAGTGGTACGGCGTGACGGGCTTCTTCGAGTGGCTGGAGTCGCGCACCTACCGCATGCACGTGCGCGTGTTCCTGTCGCGCTACCGCAGCTACCGGCAGTGCCACGACTGCTCGGGCGCGCGACTGCGCTCCGAGGCGCGGCTCTACCGGCTCGATGGGCGCACCCTGCCCGAGGTCGAGTCGCTCCCGGTCGCCGAGGCGGAGCGGGCGCTGCGGGAGTGGGACGGCCGCTCGGCAGGCGTGCCGCTCGACCCGGCCTCGGAGCAGCTGCTCCAGGAGGTCCGGGGACGGCTGCGCTTCCTGGTCGACGTGGGCCTCGGCTACCTGACGCTCGGCCGCCAGTCGCGCACGCTCTCGGGCGGCGAGGCGCAGCGCGTCACGCTCGCGACCGCGCTCGGCGGCTCGCTCACGAGCACGCTCTACGTGCTCGACGAGCCGTCGGTGGGTCTCCACGCGCGGGACGCCGCGCGGCTCTCGGGCGTGCTGCGGCGGCTCGCCGACGCCGGCAACGCCGTGGTGGTCGTCGAGCACGAGCGCGCGCTCATCGAATCGGCCGACCACGTGATCGACCTCGGCCCCGGGCCGGGCCGCGAGGGCGGCGAGCTCGTCTACGCCGGCTCGCCTTCGGGGCTGCTCGCCGAGCCGCGCTCGGTCACCGGCGCCTGCCTGCGCGGCGAGACGCTGGAGGCGCACTCGCGCCCGCGCCGCACGCCCGACCCGAAGCGCCAGCTCCGCATCCGCGGCGCGCGCGAGAACAACCTGAAGGACCTCACGCTGGAGCTGCCGCTCGGGCACCTCGTCTGCGTCACGGGCGTCTCGGGCTCGGGGAAGTCCACGCTCGTCGACCAGGTGCTCTACCGGAACCTGAGACGGCACTTCGGCATCGGAGAGTCCGAGCCCGGAGCCTGCGACGGGATCGAGGGCGCCCAGCAGCTCTCGGGCGTGACGCTCGTCGACCAGACGCCGCTCGGCGCGTCGTCGCGGGTCAACGCGGCGACCTACATGGGGGTCCTCGAGCCGCTGCGCAACGTGTTCGCGAAGACCGCCGAGGCGCGCGAGCGCGGCCTGAAGCCGACCGCCTTCTCGTTCAACTCCGCGGCCGGAGCCTGCCGCGTCTGCGAAGGCGCGGGCTACGAGAAGGTGGAGCTGCAGTTCCTGCCGGACGCGTTCGTGAAGTGCGGGGCCTGCGACGGCCGGCGCTTCCGGCCCGAGGTGCTCGAGGTTCGCGTCCACGGCCTCTCGATCGCCGACGCGCTCGACCGTCCCGCGGCCGACGTCGTGCGCCTGTTCGGCGACCACAGGGGGGTGCGCGAGGCGCTCCAGCCGATGCTCGACCTCGGCCTCGGCTACCTGTCGCTGTCGCAGCCCGCGCCGACGCTCTCCGGCGGCGAGGCGCAGCGCCTCAAGCTCGCGCGGGCGCTCGCGGACGCCGGCGAGGCTCCCGGCCGGCTCTACCTGCTCGACGAGCCGACGACGGGGCTCCACGCCGCGGACGTCGCGGTGCTGGTCGGCGCCTTGCACCGCCTCGTCGACGCCGGCCACTCGGTCGTGGTCGTCGAGCACGACCTCGAGCTCGCGCGCGCCGCGGACTGGATCCTCGATCTCGGACCGGAGGCAGGGGACGCCGGAGGACGGCTCGTCGGTGCGGGCCCACCCGAGGCCGTCGCCGCCCTCGGCACGCCGACAGGCCGCGCCCTCGCCAAAGTGCTCGGGCGAGCCCCCCAGAACAAAGATCGCAAGCGTGGACATGGCTCATCGAAGATCCCTCTTGAGGAGCCCACAGGTCAGCCGATCCTCCTTGAAGAGCCCACAGATCGTTATCCGGACGTCATCCGCATCCTGGGCGCCCGCGAGCACAACCTGCAGCGCGTCGCGGTCGACATCCCGCGCGACAAGCTGGTCGCCGTCACCGGCGTCTCGGGCTCCGGCAAGTCGACGCTCGCGTTCGACGTGCTGTTCGCCGAGGGCCAGCGACGCTTCCTCGACTGCCTCTCGACGTACGTGCGGCAGTTCATCCGGCCCCTGGCGCGTCCCGAAGTGGACCGGCTCGAGGGTGTTCCGCCAACGGTTGCGCTCGAGCAGAAGCTCTCGCGCGGAACGCCGCTGTCGACCGTGGGGACGACGAGCGAGGTCTACCACCACTTGCGCCTGCTGTGGTCGCGGCTCGGCGCCGTCCACTGCCCGAAGTGCGGGCTGCCCGGCCAGGTCGTCGACATGGCCGCGCTCGCCGCGCGCGTGGCCGAGGACTTCCCCCGGGGCGAGCTGGCGCTCCTCGCGCCGCTCGTGAGGCGGCGCAAGGGCTTCCACAAGGACGTGATCGCGGCCGCCGCGAAGCAGGGCGTGGCCGAGGTTCGCGTCGACGGCTCGCTCCATCCCGCGGCGACGCCGCCGAAGCTCGACCGTTTCCAGATCCACGACGTCGAGGCGGTCGTCGCGCGCGTCGCAGAGCGGGCCCGCCCGCGCGAGCTGCAGAGCGCGATCGCGAGGACGCTCGAGCTCGGCGGGGGCACGCTCGTGGCCCTCGGCGGAAAAGTCGAGCGCTTCTACTCGACGCGGCGCGCCTGCCCGAGCTGCGGCACCGGCCTGCCCGCTCCCGACCCGCGGCTCTTCTCGTGGAGCCAGAAGTACGGCGCCTGCCCCGAGTGCGACGGCTTCGGCGCCCCGCGGGTCGAGGAGGACGGCGAGCTCCGGCGCGCCGAGGGCGTCGCGTGTCCCGCCTGCGCGGGGACGCGGCTGCGGCCCGAGGCGCGCGCGGTGCGCATCGCCGGCCGCCACATCGGCGAGGTCTCGGCGCTCACCGTGCGGGAGCTGCGCGGCTGGCTCTCGGCGCTCGAGGGCGAGCTGCCCGAGGAGGTGCGCGAGCGCGTGTGGCCGGAGCTGGTCCTCCGGCTCGACCTGCTCGACAAGCTGGGGCTCTCCTACCTGACGCTCGAGCGCGGGGCCGACACCCTCTCGACGGGCGAGGCGCAGCGCATCCGGATCGTCGCGGCGCTCGCCTCCAACCTGCGCGGCGTCTGCTACGTGCTCGACGAGCCCACCGTGGGGTTGCACCCGCGCGACGACGAGGCGCTCACCCAGGCGCTGCTGGCCCTGCGCGACCGCGGCAACACCGTCGTGGTGGTCGAGCACGAGGAGAGCCTGATCCGCGCGGCCGACCACCTGATCGACCTCGGCCCCGGCGCGGGGCCGCACGGCGGACGAGTGGTGGCCGAGGGCCCGCCGTGGCAGGTGGCGCGCGTCGCGGCCTCGGTCACCGGCCGCTTCCTGCGCGGCGAGGGCGAGCACGCGCCGTGGCTGCGGCGTCCGCTCGACGGCGCGCCGCGGCTCGCGGTCAAGGGCGCGCGGCTCCACAACCTGCGCGACCTGAGCGTCGAGCTGCCGCTCGGACGGCTCACGGTCGTGACGGGAGTCTCGGGCTCGGGCAAGTCGACGCTCGTGCGCGACGTGCTCTACCGCGCCGCGAAGGCCCGGCTCGCCGGCGAGCGCCTGCCGCCCGTGCTGCGCGGGCTCGAGGGGCTCCGCGGCGTCGCCCGCGCGCTGGAGGTGGACGAGTCTCCGATCGGGCGCACGCCGCGCTCGGTGCCGGCGACCTACGTCGGCATCATGGACGCGATCCGGACGCTGTTCGCCGCCGTGCCCGACGCGCGCGCGCTCGGCTACGGCAAGAGCCGCTTCTCGTTCAACGTGAAGGGCGGCCGCTGCGAGCGCTGCGAGGGCCAGGGCCGGCTGCGCGTGACGATGGCGCTCCTGCCCGACGTCTACATCCCGTGCGAGTCCTGCCGCGAGCGGCGCTACAACGCCGACACGCTGGCCGTCCGCTTCAAGGGGCAGAGCGTGGCCGAGGTGCTGGCGATGACGGTCGACGAGGCGCGCGCGCACTTCGGCGCGGTGGGCGCCGTGCGCCGTCCGCTCGACTTCCTGTCGGAGATCGGCCTCGGCTATCTGCAGCTCGGGCAGCCGTCGCCGACGCTATCGGGCGGCGAGGCGCAGCGCATCAAGCTCGCGGCCGAGCTCACGGCGCCGGGCTTCGGCCCGTCGCTCTACGTGCTCGACGAGCCGACCACCGGCCTGCACATGGCCGACGTGGCGCGCCTCGTCACGTCGCTCCAACGCTTGGTCGACCGCGGCGACACCGTGGTCGTGATCGAGCACAACCTCGACCTGATCGCCGCCGCGGACTGCGTGATCGACCTCGGCCCGGAAGGCGGCGCCGAGGGAGGCCGCGTGGTGGCGTGGGGGACGCCCGAAGATGTCGCGCGCTCGAAAGCGTCGCGCACGGCAGCGTACCTGAAGGAAAGACTAAGGACGAACAACAACGGACAACGGACTTCTAACCAAAGAAGAACGAACGAAACGGAGCCAGGACTCTCTGGACTGAGCATTCGGGGGGTTTAAGGACCCCCCGAGCCCCCCGCTGGCAAGAGAAACCGGCGCTCCCTACGCCGGTCCCTCGGGCTGGACGTCAGCCCCTACCGCGTGCGCTTCTCGGTGAACGTCACGGGCGAGCCGGGCTCGGCCATGCGCACGGCGCCCTCGAAGAAGGCACCGTCGGCGATCGCCACGACGCGCGCCTCCACGTTCGAGCGCACGCGGGCGGTGGCGCCGATCTCCACCTTGTCGGCCACGATCGCGGGCCCGCTCACCTCGCCCTCGATCACGAGCGTGGTCGCCTCGAGCCGGCCGGCCACCTTCGCCCCCGGGCGGATGCGGCAATGGCCGGCGACGTGGGCGTCGCCCTCGAGCGCGCCCGCCACGTCGACCGGCCCCTCCGCGGTGAGCTCCCCCTTGAAGCGCGTGCCGGGACCGATCACGGTCGTGTTCGGGTCCACGACATCGGTGAAGCGGCGCGCCTGCGCCGCGGTGGGGGTGGCTGAACTGTCGGACTTGCCCAGCATGCTCGACCTCGCGGGCGGGATCGTAGCACGCGCGGGCCGGATTCAGGCCCGCTGGCGCTCGAAGATGGCCCGCACGGCCGAAAGCGTGTCGGCCTCGGCCGCCGGCTTCTCGGGCCGGTAGCGCCTCACGCGCGCCAGGCGCAGGGCCAGCCCTGCCGGGTAGCGGGGCGACTCCTGGACGTCGGAGAACGCGATCTCCGCCACCATCTCCGGCCGCAGGCGCACGAGATATCCGTCGCTCTCGACCTGCAGCTTCGCGAGCTCCCGCGTCTGCCACTCGAGCATCTCGTCCGTGAGGCCCTTGAACGTCTTGCCGAGCATGACGAATTGCCCGCTCGCCTCGTCACGCGCCCCGAGGTGCAGGTTCGAGAGCCAGCGCGTGCGCCGGCCGCTGCCGCGCTCGACCGCAAGGATCACGAGGTCGAGGGTGTGGTGCGGCTTGAGCTTCAGCCAGTGGAAGCCGCGCTGGCCCGCCGCGTACGGCGCCGCGAGCGACTTCGCCATCAGGCCTTCGTGCCCGGCCGCGACGGCCTGGTCGAAGAAGCGTTCGGCCTCCCCGGGGTCACGCGTGACGACGCGCGGCAGCAGCCTGTCCGGCGCGACGATCCGCGTGAGCCGCTCGACGCGCTCGGCGTACGGGAGCGCCACGAGCGAGCCCTCGCCGCCCAGGTGGAGCAGATCGAAGAAGAAGGACGACAGCGGCACTCTCTCTCGTGCCGCCCCGACGTCCAGCTTGCGCCCGAGGCGCCTCATCGTCTCCTGGAAGGGCCGCGGCCGGCCGTCGGGCCGCAGCGCGATCGCCTCGCCCTCGACCAGGGCCTCGCGCACGGGCAGCGCTCGCGCCCACTCCACGACCTCCGGCACTCGCGCGGTGATGTCCTGCAGGTGGCGCGTGAAGACCCGCACCTCGTCGCCTGCGCGGTGCACCTGCAGCCGCACGCCGTCCACCTTGTACTCGAAGGCCGCCTCGCCGAGCCGCTCGAGCGCTTCCTCCGCATCCTCGGCCGGGTTCGCGAGCATCGGCGCGACCGGGGACAGCAGCTGCAGCGAGAAGCGCGCGAGGCCGGCGCTGCCCTCCTCGAGCGCCGCGCGCGCGAGGGCGCCGATCGACGGCGCGAACATCGAGGCCTGGCGCACCTCGGCGGCCGGCAGCGCCGCCGCCTTGGCGATCGCCTCCAGCACGAGCCCGTCGAGAGCGCCCTGGCGCACCTCGCCCGTCAGCAGCGCGAACAGGAACTCGCGCCCGGGCGGCTCGGCGCGCTCGAGCAGCGCGCGTAGCCCGCGCGCGCGGCGCTCGGCGGATCCCTGGCCCTGCTCCTTCGCGAGCTCCGAGAGCGCCTGGTCGAGCCCCGCGAGCGTCAGGGGCTCGCCGATCGCCGGCCCGGACGGCATCGCCGCCTGCAGGCCGCGGTAGCCGATCCCGATCCGCCCCTGCGCGAGCGTGCCCGTGAGATAGAGCGCCAGGAGCTCGATCTCGCGCTCGCGCGCCTGCTGCAGCAGCGCGGCGATCTGGGCGACTTTCTCCGTCTTCTTGCTCGTCGCACGCAGCCGGCCGACGAGCGCCACCAGCTCAGCGAGTCGCATGCGGGTCGCGCCGGGTCTCGTTCTCGATTCGCCTAAGGCACGTTGTCGATCATGCAGATGTCCGCCTCGAAGGACTCGAGCGCTTCCATCACGATCCTGCTTCCGTCCGGATGAGCATCGAAACGCGTGATCGAGTTGGTCTCGACCTGGTGGCGGAACACGAGCGGGACGCCCTGGAGCACCAGGCTCTTACGACCGTCGCGGCCCACCCGCCACAGGTCGCTCGTGAAGTCCGGCCGCGCCGCGAGCGCCAGGAGATCCCCCGAGCGGGTCCAGGCGCTCCACGCCACCCAGCCCGGGAGGACCCGCAGACGCTGCCCGTCGAGAGGACCGGCCCACAGGCCGGCTCTTTCGTCGCCCGCCTCGGGCCGCACGACGTATGAAACGGACTTCCCGTCGGCCGACAGCGCGGGCTCGCTCGGGACGTCGGGCACGGTCACGCGCTCGGACGAGCGCGGATCGATGAGTTCCGCGGCCGACGCGGACGTGCGCACGAGCAGCCGCCCGTCCGGGGCGACGTCGCCCCAGGCCGCCGCGAAGGGCTGAATCGGAAGCACCTCCGGTGCGCCGCCCGTCACGCGCACGCGACGCAGCTCGGCCTTCCACGCGGCCATTCCAGGGGCGCGCGAGACGTACACCAGGTCGCGGCTGTCGGACGTCCAGTGCGGCAGCACGCTGATGCGATCGTCCTCGACGATCCGGACCGGCTGGCTGCCGTCCTCGTTCATCACCCAGATGCTCTCGTGCTCCGAGCCCGAGCGGCTGGACATGTACGCGATCTGCCGCCCGTCGGGCGAGTACTTCGGGGCGTGCTCGCCGCGCGCCGAGTCCGTGGTCAGCCACTGGAGCACCGCCTTCGTCTTGCCCTGGATCCGGACTTCGGCCAGGTTGACGTTGGCGCGGTAGCTCGAGAACACCAGCCGCTTGCCGTCCGCCGACAGGTCGATCTCGGCGTCGTCGTCGACCCCTGCCGTGATGCGGCGCGGCTCGCCGGTGTCGACCGCGATCTTCCAGACGTTGAGCGTGCCGCCGCGGCTGGAGCTGAAGTAGACGAAGCGGCCGTCCGGCGACCAGACGGGCGACAGCACGAGGGCGCCGTCGTGCGTCAGGTTGCGGACGGAGCCCGTCGCCACGTCCGCGACCGCCAGCTCGCCGTAGGGCCCGTCCCGGCGGCGCACGAACGCGAGCGAGCGCCCGTCGCGCGAGAAGGCGGGCTGGTAGTGGCCCAACAGAGGCTCAGCGGAAGTCACGGCGCGAGGGTTCGCCCCGTTCGCGTCGCAGAGCCAGAGGATTCCGCCCGAGCTGTAGGCGATCTGACGGCCGTCGGGCGACCAGGCCGGCTGCCGGGCGTTCGGAACGATCCGCCGGGCCTCGCCCCCGAGCGCGGAGGTCACCCAGATGTCGACCAGCCCCTTCTCGTCGAGGCGCCCGAACGCGATCCGCGAGCCGTCGGGCGACCAGCGCGGCCGCAGCTCGAGGCCGGGCTCGTTCGTCACGCGCACCGGGCTGCCGCCCGTCACGAGGCCGACGTAAACGTCCCACTGGCCTCCGTGATTCGAGACGTAGGCGATCGAGCGGCCGTCGGGCGAGAACGACGGCTGCGCCTCGACGCCGGACACGTTCGTCAACGCACTGAAGCGCATCTCGGGGCCGGGCGGTTCGCGCGGAGCTCGCGAGCGAGACAGAGCGAACCCCGCAACCGCGACTGCCGCGGCGGCGATGGCCCACGGGATCGATCGGGCGGCGAAGCTTCGCCCCCCGACCGCGGCCTTCGGGGCCGACTCGTCCGCGCCCGCGTCGCTATCGAGCTGCAGCCGCGCGTCGCCCACGTCGCGCAGCCGCTGGCTCGCGTCCTTGCGCAGGCAGAGGCGCAGCACGTCACGGACGCGGGCGGGCGTCGCCGCCGGCAGACGCTTCCAGTCCGGCTCGCCGCCGACGACGGCCGCCATGACGTCGGGCAGGCTCTGGCCGTCGAAGGCGCGCCGGCCGCTCAGCATCTCGTAGAGCACGCAGCCGAAGGCCCAGACGTCGGTCCGGCGGTCGACACGCTCACCGCGCGCCTGCTCGGGGCTCATGTAGTACGAGGTGCCGACCACCCGGCCCGCGGCCGTCGGCGCCTGCGCGGTGAGAGCGGCCGACTCGTCGAGGGGCGCTGCGCCGTCGTCCAGGATCCGGGCGAGGCCGAAGTCGAGCAGCTTGAGCTGGCCGTCGCGCGCGACCTGGACGTTGGCAGGCTTGAGGTCTCGGTGCACCACGCCGCGCTCGTGCGCGGCCTCCAGGCCGAGGGCGATCTGGCGGGCGAGCGCGAGCGCCTGCGGGAGCGGAATCGGTCCACGCGCGATCTGGTCGGCGAGCGTCTCGCCCTCGACGAACTGCATGACGATGTAGTCGACGTCGCCGGACGTGCCGACGTCGTAGAGCGGGCAGATGTTCGAGTGCTCGACGGAGGAGATCGCGCGCGCCTCGCGCGAGAAGCGCTCGCGCTGACCGGGCACGGCGCCGAGCCGAGCCGCGAGCACCTTCAGCGCGACGACGCGACCGAGCCGCGTGTCGCGCGCCCGGTAGACCTCCCCCATCCCGCCCGCGCCGAGCGCCGACTCGATCTCGTACGGCCCGAGACGCGCGCCCGCCTGTTGCATCGGCTCACTCGGTCCGCGCGGCGAGCGTCGCGAGCACCTGGTCGCGCATCGCCGACGCGCGGGCCGCGAGCCGCTCGGCCTCCTCGCCCGTCGCGCGCCGGAAGGCCTCGTCCTCGATCCCGGGCAGGTTGATCGCCACGTTGCGCGAGGCGCCCCAGATCCCGGCCTCGAGCGCCTTGGCGCCGACCTCGAGGTCGGAGCGCGACGCGAAGTTGCCGTCGCGCGCCATCCCGACCATCGCCTCCCAGCAGCGGTCCGCCGTGCGCATCACCTCGAGCGGGACCTGGACGGCGGCCCTGAGCCCGGCCTGCAGGGCGTCGTGGCGAGCCTTCTTCTCGGCGTCCGTGTCCTTGGGCATCCCGACCGCCGCGAGGTAGCCGTCGAAGGCCCGCGTGTCCTTGTCGATCAGCGGCAGCAGCGCCTTCATCGCCTCGTCGAGCGGCGGGATCAGCGCACGCATCGCCGCGTCCTTCGCCTCGAACTTGCGCTTGCCGTACGTCATCCAGCCGACCATCGCGCCGAGCGCCGCGCCCATCGCCGCGCTCAGCGCCGACGCGGAGCCGCCGCCCGGCGCCGGCGAGCGGGCGCCGAGCTCCTCGACGAAGGCCCGGACGCTCAGCGAGGCGAGCGGCTCGTCGTTCTCCTTCGGCACCATGTGCTCGATGATGCGCTTGCCGGGTACGAAAGGCGAAACCGACGACAGGCCGAGCCGCTCGACCGCGAGGCGGATCTTCTGGCGCTCGTCGAGGATGAAGAGCCCCTCGCGCGCGATGTAGTGCTCGGCCGCCAGCAGCAGCGCCTGCAGCGGGATGAGGCCGACGAGCTCCGAGCCCGCGACCGCGATCCCGAGGTCTTTCGCGGCTTCCACGCACGCTTCGAACGCGACGTGCGGCGGCGTGGTCTTGTAGTCCTCCAGGTTGATCGACACCTGTGCGAGCCCGTACTCCTCGACCCACCACCCGATCGCGCGCACGGCCTTGAGCCTTCCCGGCCGGCCGGCGCCGCGCCCGGCCTCCCGGACGTCGAGCGCGATGCGATGCGCCTGCTCCTTCGTGCCGATGACGTTCACGTTGTACGCGATCAGGAAGTCGCGTGCGCCGGCGCAGCTGGCTCCCCACTCCGGCACGAACGCCGACGGTCCGTAGTCGGGCCTCCACTCCGGCTTCACGAGCCGATCGGCGAGGCCCTCGTACTCCCCGGCGCGGATCTGCTGCAGCGTGCGGCGGTGCGCGGCGCGCGCGGCGTGTCCGTACAGGAAGACCGGGATGCCGAGCTCGTCGGCGGCGCGGCGGCCGAAGGCGTTGGCGAGCGCCACGCAGTCGTCCATCGTCGCGCCCGACACCGGCACGAACGGGCAGACGTCGAGCGCGCCGACGCGCGGGTGCTCGCCGCTCTGCCGCCGCATGTCGATGCGGCGCCGCGCGACTCGCGCCCCGGCGAGAGCGCCCTCCACGACGGCGTCCGGCGCGCCGACGAAGGTGTAGACCGTGCGGTTCGTCGAGGCTCCGGGGTCGACGTCGAGGAGCGTGCACCCGGGGGCGGCGCGGATCGCGTCCGCGATCGCGTCGATCACGGCACGGTCCCGCCCCTCCGAGAAATTCGGCACGCACTCGACGAGCGACCTCAATCGTCCTCCTGGGCCGCCACAGGCTAGGGCCCGCCCCTGGGCCGGTCAAGTAACGACGCGGCCGGTTTGCTTCATACCCCAGTGACGGAGGGGGGTGGGTCATGAAGACGTGTGCTCTTTTCCTGGTGACCGCGATGGCGCTCGCGGCGCCCGGCTTCGGATCGACGGACGAGGCGCCGCCCGTCGTGACGATCACGCTCAAGGACGGCGGAACCCTCGTGGGGACAGTCGTTCAGGAGGACGAGACCAGCCTCACGCTGCGGACCGCGTCGGGGACCGAGCTCAAGCTGCCGCGCGAGGCGATCGCCTCTCGCGAGGCACGGGACGCGAAGGGTGGCTCGCCGGCGTCCAGCCCGCTCAGCGACCCGAACGACAGCCGGCTGATGTTCGCTCCCACGGGCCGTCCGCTCGGCAAGGGCAACGGCTACTTCTCGGACCACTACGTGCTCTTCCCTGGCTTCGCCTACGGCCTGACGAAGAACGTCAGCGTCGCGGGCGGCGTCTCCGTGATCCCCGCGCTCGGGCTTTCGCAGCAGGTGTTCTACGTGTCCGCCTCCTCTGCCTGGAAGCTCGGGAGCCACGCGTCCTTCGCCCTCGGCGGGCTCTACGCCGCGGGGCCCGACGAGGACGTCGGCGCCGGGGCGGCGCTCTTCGGCATCACGACCTTCGGTCCGGCCGACCGCTCGCTGAGCCTGGGGCTCGGCTGGCTCGCGGCGCGCGAGGAGGACTACGTCTACGACCCGAGCACTCGCGACTGGGAGAGCCGAAAGGAGTGGCGCTTCCGCGACGCGCCCGTGCTGATGATCGGCGGCAGCCTGCGCGCCGCCCGCAACCTCTCGCTCGTCAGCGAGAGCTGGCTCTTCCTCGGGAAGGACTTCGACCTGAGCCAGCAGCCGTTCGGCCTGAGCCTGCGCTTCTTCAGCGGCCGCATCTCCGCGGACGTCGGCGTCGTGCTGGTCGCCGAGGTGCTCGAGGAGGGCTTCCCCGTGCCGTGGCTCTCCTTCTCCTATCACTTCGGCCCGTCGCGGAAGGCTGCGAGCCGCAGCGGCTCCGCGACGCCGACCTGGGCGCGCACGGCCGCGCGTGGAGCACGATAATGGCTCATGCGCGTTTCCCTGCTGCTCCTCGCCACGGCCCTCGCCGCGCCGACGGCCCCTGACCGGGCCACGAACAAGCCGGCCGCGCGGCTCGAGCCGTTCCCGCTCGGAGACGTGCGGCTGCTCGACGGCCCCTTCCTCGCGATGCAGAAGCGCGGGCTCGACTACCTCGTGGGCCTCGACCCCGACCGGCTGCTGCACAGCTTCCGGCTGAACGCGGGTCTGCCGACGAGCGCCGCGCCGTACGGCGGCTGGGAAGCGCCGAAGGTGGAGCTGCGCGGGCACAGCCTCGGCCACTACCTGACGGCGTGCGCGCTCGCCTACGAGGCGACCGGCGACGAGCGGCTGAAGCAGCGGGCCGTCGCGATCACGGCGGAGTTGCGCAAGGTTCAGCTCGCGCTCGCGGCGCGGGGTGCGAATCCCGGGTACTTGTCGGCGTTCCCCGAGGAGTTCTTCGACCGCGTCGAAGCGCGCAAGGGCGTCTGGGCGCCCTACTACACGCTCCACAAGATCCTCGCGGGTCTGCTCGACGTCCACCGTGCGTTCGCAAACGCCACGGCGCTCGAGGCCGCGAAGGGCATGGCGTCCTGGGTCGGCCTGCGCGCGAAGAAGCTCTCCGACGCGGCGTGGCAGGAGATGCTGGAGACGGAGTTCGGCGGGATGGAAGAGTCCCTGACCGAGCTCTACGCGCTGACGCGCGACCCCGAGCACCTGCGGCTGGCGCGGCTCTTCGACCACCGTGCGGTGTTCGACCCGCTCGCGCGCGGCGAGGACGCGCTCGACGGCCTGCACGCGAACACCCAGATCCCGAAGGCGATCGGCGCCGAGCTCGACTGCGCGACGACCGGCGAGGCGCGCTACTGCCGCGTGGCCGAGACGTTCTGGAAGCGCGTGGCGCTCTCCCGCTCGTACGCGATCGGCGGCCACAGCGAGGACGAGCACTTCTTCCCGCTCGTGCACTTCTCGCGCCACCTCGGCGAGTCCACCGCGGAGACCTGCAACACCTACAACATGCTGAAGCTCACGCGCGCGCTCTTCCTGCGCGACGCCTCGCCCGCGCGGATCGACTTCTACGAGCGCGGTCTCTTCAACCACATCCTCGCGTCGAACGACCCGGAGACCGGCCGCGTAACCTACTTCGTGTCGATGAAGCCCGGCGCCTGGCGCACGTACTCGACGTCCGAGGACTCGTTCTGGTGCTGCGTCGGCACCGGCATGGAGAATCCCTCGCGCTTCGGCGAGGCGGTCTACGCGCGCGCGGCCGGCGCGCTCTACGTCAACCTGTTCCTCGCCTCGGAGCTGCGCTGGCGCGAGCAGGGGCTGACGCTGCGACAGCTCACGCGCTTCCCCGAGGAGCCGAAGACGCGCCTCGAGCTGCGGCTCGACGCGCCGCGCCGGCTCGCGCTCCGGCTGCGGCGGCCGTCCTGGGCCGGCGACGGCTTCGCCGTGAGCGTGAACGGCCGGCCCGAGACGGCGGCCGCCGCGCCGGGCGAGTACGTGAGCCTCGAGCGCGAGTGGCGCGACGGCGACGTCGTCGAGCTCGCGCTGCCGATGCGGCTCCGCGCAGAGGCGATGCCGGACGACGCGTCGGTCGTGGCGTTCCTCTACGGGCCGATCGTGCTCGCCGCCGACCTCGGCGACGCCGGGCTCGACGAGCCGAAGCGCTACGGCTCCGAGGCCCCGGCAGTCCGCGACGCGCCGCCTCTCGACGTGCCGTCGCTCGTGGCGGCATCGCCGAGCGAGGCCGTGGCGCGGCTGCGTCCGGCCGGGGAGCCGCTGGCCTTCCGATCGGAGGGCCTGGGCCAGCCGGGCGAGGTCGTGCTGCGGCCGTTCTACGGGCTCTATTCCCGCAGGCACGCCGTCTACCTGCGCGTCGAGCCGGAGGTGGCGCTTCGGGCGCGAGCGGCGCGCGAGCAGCAGGCCGCTGCCGAGGAGCGCGCGGTCGAAGGCCGCACGATCGACCGGGTCGCCGTCGGCGCCGAGGCCGACGAGCAGGCGCACGCCCTCCAGGCCGAGCGCGCCGGCGCGTGGTCGCTCGAGGGCCGCAGCTGCCGCAGCACGCGCTACGGCGGCTCCTGGAGCTACGCGCTGCGCGTGCCGGCGTCGGGTGCTTCAGCGCTGCGCGTCACCTACTGGGGCGGCGAGACGCGCCGCCACAGCTTCGAGGTGACGGCCGAGGGCGAGACGCTCGCGACGCAGTCGCTCTTCGACGACCGGCCCGGCGAGCTCTACGCCGTCGAGTACCCGCTGCCGGCGCGCCTCACGAGCGGACGCGAGCGCCTCCGCGTGGGGTTCCGCACCGGAGCGAAGCAGTCGACCGGCGCGGTCTTCGACGTGAGGGTGGTCAAGGCGAGCCCGGCTCGCTGACCCGCCCCAAAAAAAAACGGGGCGAGGCGGTTACCCGCCTCGCCCTCCGGAGGGGACCGACCGCGCCGGGACCCCACGGACCGGCGCGGCCGGTAGGGAGCCCCCCTCCGAGAACTGGATCAGTTGAAGGTGACGGTGTGGCTATGGGCGTCGTTCGTCGTCGACGCCTTCGACACGCGCGTCCCCGTCGATATCTGCGTCACCTCCGCTGCCGAAAGGCTCACGGTGTGCGTGTGGCCCGCCGTCCCCGCGATGTCGAGGTTGATCGCCCCCCCTGCCGTGAGCTCCGCCGCGGTGATCACCGCGACGTGGCCATGATTGCCGCTGATGCTTCCGGACTTGTCGCCCCCCGAGGGCGTTGGAGTCGGAGTCGGATTCGGAGTAGGAGTCGGATTGCTCGTGGGACTGCCGCTGCTTCCACCGCACGAGGAGATCGTGATCGTGACCCCGCTCAGCGCCGCCAGCGCCGCCGCGACCGTGAACTCGCGGCGATCCAGAGTCTGCATTCGGTCCTCCCTCGACCCGAGCCCTCAGAGGACTGATCCAGGGGCAATCCGCGTGCCGTCTTGCCGATCCTTGTGGTTCAGCGAGATGCACGCGGCGAGCGCCGCGCGAGCTTACGAAACAAGTAACGGCGTACCAACGCGGTAAGCGGGATCGCTGCGATCGGCGCCCGGAGAAGACGCTCGAGAGGGACTCGATCCGCGGGAGCGCGTGCGATCCTGGAAGTTGGATCGCGGGCTTCAATTTGGATCGGGAACGCGGAAGGGACACGGTGCTCCTCGAGCGTGATTGCTCGGGAGAGGAAAAAAGAAACGGGCTGCTACTCGATCTTGTACTTGCCGAGGTAGTAGCTGAGCGCGCGCTGGCTGATGCCGAGGATCTCCGCGGCGTCCTTCTTCACGCCCTGCGCCTGCACGAGGGCGCGCTCGACCGACTCGCGCTCGGCCCACTCCACGTTCTCGTGCAGGCGCGCCGACGGCAGGCCGCGCCCGGCCGCGGCGACCGGGGGGTCGCCGATCGAGATGGCGGCGGGTCCGATCACCGGGCCCGACGCGAGCACTACGGCGCGCTCGATCGTGTTCTCGAGCTCGCGCACGTTGCCCGGCCAGTGGTACTGGAGCAGCCGGTCGCGCGCGCCCGGCTCGAGGCCGTCGATCCGTTGGCCCGTGCGCTGGGAGTGCTTGCGCACGAAGTGGTCGATCAGCAGCGTGATGTCGTCGGGCCGCTCGCGCAGCGGCGGCAGCGCGATCGGGATCACGCTCAGGCGGTAGTAGAGGTCCTCCAGGAAGCGGCCGCTGCTCACCATCGCGCGCAGGTCGCGGTTGGTGGCGGCGATCACGCGCACGTCGACCGACAGCGTGCGCTCCGCGCCGACCGGCTCGAACTCGCGCTCCTGCAGCACGCGCAGCAGGCGCGCCTGCACGGCGGAGCCGAGCGTACCGATCTCGTCGAGGAACAGCGTGCCGCCGTCGGCGAGCGCGAAGCGGCCGCGCCGGTTCGCCGTCGCGCCGGTGAAGGCGCCCTTGACGTGGCCGAACAGCTCCGACTCGATCAGCGACTCCGGGATCGCCGCGCAGTTCACCTTGATGAGCGGCATCTCGCTCTGGGCGCTCCGCGCGTGGATCGCGCGCGCCGCGAGCTCCTTGCCGGTGCCGGTCTCGCCCGTGATCAGCACGGTGCTCTTCGAGCGCGCCACCAGCTCGAGCTTGTGGATCACATCCTGGATCGCCTTGCTCTTGCCGATGATCCCGTAGTGGTCGAACTCCTCCTCGCGCTCCGAGAGCAGGTAGCTGTGCTGGCGCCGCAGGCTCTGGTGCTCGAGCGCGCGGCGCACGGCCACCAGCAGCTCGTCCACCTCGAACGGCTTCTGCAGGTAGTCGAAGGCCCCGAGCTTCATCGCCTCGATCGCGCTCTCGACCGTGGCGTGCGCGGTCATCATGATCACCTGCGGCCGCTCGGCCTCGGACACCGAGCCCGCGAGCTGGCGCACCAGCTCGAGCCCGGTCTTGCCGGGCATGCGGTGGTCGACCACGAACACGTCGACCGGGCGCTCCTGCAGCATCCGCTCGGCCTCGAGCGCGCTCGAGGTCGCGATCACCTCGTGCCCGTCTTCGCGCAGCGCGCGCCCGAGCGTCTTCAGGATGCCGGGCTCGTCGTCCGCGAGCAGCACGCTGCCGCGCGCGCGTGTCGTCATCGTTCCTCCGCCTTCGGCGCCGCCGCGGGCAGCTCGATCTCCACGCGCGCGCCCGCTCCCGGCCGGCTCGAGAGCCGGATCGTACCTCCGAGCGCCTCGACCGTCTTGCGCGCGATCGCGAGCCCCAGCCCGCTGCCGGTGCGCTTGGTGGTGAAGTAGGGCTCGAAGACGTGCGGCAGGTCCGCCTCGGCGACGCCCTCGCCGTGGTCCTCGACCCAGACCCGGACACGCCCCGACTCGAGCCGCTCGGTGCCGATCTCGACGTCGGCGCCGTCCGCCCCCGCGCGCTCGCCGTCCGGCCGCGCGCCCACGCTGTCGCGCGCGTTCGCGACCAGGTTCACGAGCGCCGCGCGCAGCCGCTCGCCGTCGGTCACGACGCTTCCGGCCTCGGGGTCGAGCCGCAGCCGGCTCGTGAGCGAAGGGGCGCCCTCGAGCCCCGCCTGGGTCGCCTCGCGCACGAGCGCCGGCAGGTCCACCGGCGCCGCCTCGATCCGCAGCGGCCGCGCGAAGTCGAGCACGTCGCCCACCACGCGGTCGAGGCGCGCGACCTGGGTGTCGATGTCGGCGGCGGCCTCGCGCACCTCCTCCGGCCGGGCCGCCTCGCTGCGCAGCGTGCGCAGCGAGCCCTTGATGATCATCAGCGGGTTCCTGACCTCGTGGGCGATCACCGTCGAGAGCCGGCCGAGCGCCGAGAGCCGCTCGCGCAGCGACGCCTGGCGCTGGAAGCGCGCGATCGAGTCGGTCAGCGTGCCGAAGCTGCGCGCCACCAGCCGCGCGTCCTCGTCGTCCCAGGGCCGCCCGGGACCGATCCGGCGCGCGAGGTCGCCGGTGGCCGCGATCTCCTTCATCGCGTCGGTGAGCGCGGCCAGCGGCCGCGTCACGGTGCGCGCGACGGCCCAGCTCAGCAGCACGCTCACCGCAACCGCCGCGAGCGCCGCCACCACGAGCGCGTTGCGCAGCGTGCGCAGCGACCCGAGCGCCTCGGCGCGCGAGCGCAGCACGAGCGCGTACGGGGCGCGCGGGTCGCCGCCGAGCGCCGCCCGGGCGAGCGCGTAGTCCTCCCCCGCGAGCACCAGGCTGGGGCCCGCCGCGTCGCGGCCGGCGAGCGCCGCATCGAGCACGCCGACAGGCAGCGTCGACGCGTAGACCTTGCCTTCCTGCACGATCGCCACGTGGCTGCCGGTCAGCGTGCGCAGCCGCTCGGCGAAAGCCTCGTCGAGCGCGAAACCGAGCGTCAGCCGGCCGAGAAGCTCGGGCGTGCGCTCGCCGAGCTCGATCGGCACCGATGCGGTCTCGAGCAGCCGGCCTCGCTCGACGCCGAAAGGGCCGCCGGGCGCGAGCGCCCAATCCTTCGCCCCGAGCGAGGCGAGCGCGTGGCCGTCGCGGTCGGCGACCACGAACACGTCCGCGTGCACCTGCTGGCGGTAGTCGATCGC
>Ga0111539_10004036_pt1 | contig 19277 bp, 17 predicted proteins | sample RhiMethybrSRZTD1_FD_79667 | JGI IMG/M metagenome (GOLD analysis project Ga0111539, IMG submission 79667) | Populus rhizosphere microbial communities from Tennessee, USA - Rhizosphere MetaG P. TD hybrid SRZTD1 (version 2) (version 2) | ecosystem: Host-associated > Plants > Roots > Rhizosphere >... | reverse complement strand
GTGGCTTTGCGCCCGGCTGACGGCGTGGTACACGGCGTGATAGTAGTCCGAGGCGTCGATGAGCACGCCGGTGTCGTCGGCGTGGACCCGACGCCATGTGTTCCGTCCGACCCGGATGATCGACGTCACGTGCGTGGCGCGGTGCGGTTCACAGGCGATAGGGTACTATCGCCGACCTCCTCGGGCACTATGCCGCGATGTGGTGAGGCGACCCGCCCACTGCCGCCCGAGCCGGCCGTCCCAGCCGCACGAAATGGCCTACAATCTCGCCTGGCACCGAGTATGCGAACGGTGCTCCATCCACCCCAGGAGGGCACCGATGAACGCGAAGAAAAGCGGCAAGAGCAAGCCGGCCGGGAAGCGCGGGCTGAAGGATCTCTCGCCCAAGAGGACGAATGACGCGAAGGGCGGGACGAAGATCATGGCCAACGCGCACGAGATGAAGAAGGCCCTCATCGGGAACATCCCGCGCTAGGGACCGCAGGGGCGGTGCGGTGGCGGGCCCAGTCTGCGGGCATGACGAGAGGCCGGTCGAACATGGGGGACTGGTGACCCGCGACGATCACAGGGGCAGCATCACGCTGGAGAAGGTGACGCAGCGGTTTGCGCTGCCGCGCGAAGGCCGCGAGTTCACCGCCGTCCAGGACGTCTCCTTGGAGGTCGGAAGCGGCGAGTTCGTGTCCATCGTGGGCCCCTCGGGCTGCGGCAAGTCGACGCTGCTCAGTCTCATTGCCGGGCTCGTTCCGGTCACCGAGGGTCGGATCAGCCTGGACGGGCAGCCGGTCGACGGCGTGAATCAGCGGCTCGGCTTCGTTTTTCAGCGCGACGCCCTCTTTCCCTGGAAGACCGTGGCCCAGAACGTCGGTCTCCCCCTTCTGTTCCGCGGGGTCGACGCGGCCGCGGCGCGCCCGCGCGTGGCCGAGTGGATCGCGCGGATCGGCCTCACCGGGTTCGAGGACTACCATCCGCATCAGCTGTCGGGCGGCATGCGCAAGCGGGTGGCGCTGGCCATGACGATGGTCTACGACCCCGAGATCGTGCTGATGGACGAGCCGTTCGGCGCGCTCGACGTGCAGACGCGCAATCTCATGGAGAACGACCTGCTCGAGATCTGGGCTCAGTGGCGGCGCACGGTGGTGTTCGTGACCCACGATCTGGAAGAGGCCATCGCGCTGTCGGATCGCATCGTGGTGATGAGCGCCTCGCCGGGGCGCGTCAAGGCCGTCTACCCGATCAACCTGCCACGGCCGCGCTCGGTGACCGAGATTCGCTTTCATCCCGACTTCGGGCGCCTGTACGAGACGATCTGGAAAGACCTCAAGGACGAGGTGCGCATTGGCTACGAGCGGACCCGCAAAGATCTCGTGGGCTAAGGTCCGTCTCTGGCGCGGCGTCCTCCTCGGGGCGTTCCTGCTCCTGTGGGAGGTGGCGACGCGCCGGGGCTGGGTCGACCCGTTCTTCGTCAGTCAGCCCACCGTGCTGGCCGCGCAGATCTTCGACTGGATCCGCACCGGGTTCATCCTCCGGCACCTGCTCGTGACGATGCAGGAGACCCTCATCGGATTTCTGCTGGGCACCCTGCTCGGCGTCGCCGTCGGCTTCACCTTTGCCCGCTGGCAGATGCTGGCCCACATCTTCGACCCGCTCATGGTGGCGCTCAACGCCATGCCCCGGGTCGTGCTCGCGCCGCTCTTCATCCTCTGGTTCGGTCTCGGGCTGCTCTCCAAGGTGGTGATGGTCATCTCGCTGGTCTTCTTCGTCGTGTTCTTCAGCACCTACACGGGGATCCGCGAGGTGGATCGCGATCTCGTCAACAACGCGCGCATCCTGGGGGCGAATCCGCGCCACATGATCCGCCACGTGCTGCTGCCCTCGGCCCTCACCTGGATCTTCTCGAGCCTGCGCACCAGCGTCGGCTTCGCGCTGATCGGCGCGGTGGTCGGAGAATACCTGGGCTCCCACGAGGGCATGGGCTACGTCATCTCCTACGCCGAGTCGATGTTCAACGCCACCGGCGTGCTGGCCGGACTGCTCGTCCTGATGGCAGCGGTCATCGCCATCGACATCGCTCTCAAGCGCCTGGATGCGCGGTTCTCCTACTGGAAGCCGATTCTGAAATGAAGCGCTCGCGAGCTCAGGAGGACGTGATGCCCATGCTTCTGCGTCTCATCGTGGCGGTGCTGGTCCTGTTTGCCGTGGTCGTTCCTGGCGGCCCGGCCGCGAGCTGGGCGGCCGAGAAGGTCACCGTCGGGATCGGTGGGGTTGGTCTCATGGTGTATCTGCCGACCGTGCTGGCCAAATCCAAGGGCTTCTTTGCCGAGGAGGGGCTCGACGTCGAAATTCTGGATATCAAGGGTGGCGGTTCGCAAGCGGCCTCGGCCCTCATCGGCGGCTCGGTCGACTTCAGCGCCAACGCCATCGATCACGCCATCAAGGCCAAGGTGCAGAAGAAAGACCTGGTCGCCGTCCATGCGCACGTCCGGTTGCCGGTGATGGGCCTGGTGGTGGCCAACAAATACAAGGGCGAGATCAAGTCACTGGCCGACCTCAAGGGCCGCCCGGTGGGCGTCACGTCGCCGGGTTCGCAGACCCACATGGTGCTGGGCTATCTGCTGGCGAAGAACGGCGTGAAGCCGGACGAGGTCAAGATCATCGGCGCCGGCGGCAACACCATGCCGCTGGCCATCGAGAAGGATTCGGTCCACGCCGGCATGATGGTCGATCCGTTCTTCACGGTGTTCCTGAAGCAGGGGAAGGGCTACGCCCTCGTCGACATGTTCACGGCCAAGGGCACGCTCGACGCCATGGGCGGCGAGGTGCAGGGGACGACGTTGCTGACCCGCCCGGACGTGATCGCCAAGAAGCCCGCCACGGTTCAGAAGATGGTGAACGCGCTGGTCAAGGCCAACAAGCTCATCACGTCTTCGTCCGGCGAGGAGCTCGCCAAGACGTTGCCCAGCGAGCTGGCCGGTGATCCGAAGCTCTACGCCGAATCGTTCGAGCACGCCCGCGAAGCGTTTCCCCCCGACTCGCTCGTCAGCCGGGAGGGCGTGGCCCGCGTCATCGAGACGATGCGCGTGTTCGAGGCCGTCCCGGCCGGTATGAAGATCGAGCCGGAGAGCCTGTTCGACAACCGGTACGTGCAGAAGGCGCTGGGGCGCTAGAAACCGCGAAGCGAGTCGATGCGGTTGCTCAGTGCCTCATTCGGCTGACCCGTGCGGCCGCACGCCACACGAGGCGGGCCTTGGCCACCAGCCGGAACGGCAGGCGCCGCCGTGGCCCGAACTCCAGCGACCACGCCAGCCGCGGCACCGCGGTGAGATTTGGACCGGTGTAGTGCAGCGTCCGCGGGAAGTGGACGGTGACGTCGCCCGCTCGCAACGGGCAGGCGACCGCACGGCTGACGTCCACGTCGAGGGTCTCGAGGGCGTGCGCATGCCGCAGGCGCTCCAGTGGACGGTGCGCCCGGATGCGCTCGCGGTGACTGCCCGGTATGAACTGCATGCAACCCATCTCGACGGAGACGTCCTGCACTGGCACCCAGAAGTGGGCGGTAACTAAGCCCGGATCGAGCGTGTACGCTTCGTCCTGGTGCCAGGCGGTTGCCCGGCCGTTGAACGCCGGCTTGTAGATCGCGTGGTCGAAGCGATACTCGACCGGCCGGTCGAGCAGGAGCTCGGCCAGCGCGCGGCACCGCGAGAAGGTCAGCGTCTCCCTCAGCTCTGGCTCCAGCTCGATGGTCTGGTTGATCTCCAGAATCTCCGGAGCCTGGCCGACGTCGGCCACCCCCAGATCCCAGGCGTAGCGCTCGCGGGCGAGGCTTCGGTAGCGCCGGTACAGGCGCGCCATGATCCGGGTGATCCGATCGAGGTCCTCGGGGGTTGTCACGCGCTCGATGACGGCAAAGCCGTCACGATGGAGCGCGCTGATCAGCTCCGTCGAAACGGCTGGGGGCGGCACTGTGGCGATCACGGTGTCAACAGCCAGGGCCATCGTGCAAGCGACGCGCCGCACCCTGGTGGGGCCGCCGGCCACTGCATCCGGGGGAGCTCGGCTCGCCTGACCCCACCCGTGCGGGCCCGGTACGCAACGGATTGCTCAATTATCCTGCACAGGGGTAATTGGTCTGACCGAGCTCGCCAGCCCGTCCGACCTAGGATGGACGCCTGGGGGCGCCCGCGGGCCGGGCGCCCCCTCGCGTCATGCGCCTACTTGGCGATGCACGTGCCGATGTTGTCCTGCGTGCACTCATCCAGACCGGTGTAGATCACCGGCTCGACCTTCTTGCCGTTAATGAGATCGATCATCACGCTGGGCGCGCGGTAGCCCATCTCGAACGGGCGCTGCCCGACCTGGACGTGGCTGCGGCCGGCCTTCAGCGCCTCGATCTGGGGCGGGAGCGTGTCACCGGCCACGATGATCAGCGACTTGCTCTTCAGCTTCTCCATCACCTGGCCGGTCACCTGTGCATAGGCTTGGGGCGCGAACTGGGCCCAGCCGCCCTCGAGCACGAAGGCGTCGAGCTTGGGATTGGCCGTGAAGACGTCGGCCATCTGCCGGTTGGCGAGATCCGCCTGGTCGTTGGTGAACACCGGGCAGCCGTCGATCTCCTTCCAGCCGTTCTGGCCGGTCAGGCGCTTGGTCCCCTTGGCGCCGGCCAGCGTGTCGCGAGTGCCGGCGGCGCGGGCGTTGATGTTGTCGGCGGCCACGTTGCCGAGCTGCAGGCAGACGGTGCCGCCCTTCGGCTTGAACTTCTTTAGATATTCGGCGAATTTCACGCCCATCAGATAGTTGTCGGTGCCGAGGTAGGTCTTGCGGAGACCGGCGTCTTCCTTGGAGAGGTCCGCGTCGATCGTCATCACCGGAATCTTCGGCGCCTTCTTCTTCAGGAGATTCGCCATGAGCGGCGCGTTGGACGGCGAGATCGCGATGGCGGCCACGCCCTTGGTCAGGAGATCGTCGACGATCTGCACCTCACCGGCCTCGTCCGTGCTGGAGGCCGGGCCGGTGTACAGGCACGTGTAGCCCTTGCCCTTGTTCTCGGCGTTCCACTTCTGGCAGCCGAGGTTGATCTGCTCGAAGAAGGGGTTGTCGAGCCCCTTGACCACGATGGCCAGGGTCTTGTCCTGGGCCAGGGCCGGGTGCGCGGCGAGCATCACGAGCGCTGCCACAGCCAATCCAATCAGCAAGTTCATGTCTCACTCCGTTGTGAGTCGAACCGGTTGGTTGCTCGATGACGTCCGCGACGCCGTACCGTTGGCGCGCAGTGTAGCGAAGCCTCCAATCAACGGTCAAGGTGACTCGTCGGGCAATTCCGCTATCATCGGACCGCCGCGAGGAGGCGAGCCATGTCTATCTTGGAGGTCCAGGGCATCTCCAAGCACTTCGGCGCCATTCACGCGCTCGACGACGTCTCGCTGACCATCTCGGCCGGCGAGGTGGTTGGTCTCATGGGCGACAACGGCGCCGGCAAGTCGACCCTGGTGAAGATCGTGGCCGGCAACTTCCCGCCCACCACGGGCCGGCTGCTCGTCGACGGCCAGCCCACCGTGTTCGAGGGGCCTTCGGCGGCGCGGCGGAGCGGAGTCGAGATCGTCTACCAGGACCTGGCCCTCTGCGACAACCTGCCGGCCTCCATCAACATCTTCATGGGGCGCGAGCTGACGCGCTGGATCGGGCCGCTGCGCGTGCTGGACTTCAAGGCCATGAGCCGGCGCGCCGCCGAGCTGTTCGTCGAGCTGAAGTCGGAGACCCGTCCGCGCGACGTCGTGCGTGCGATGTCCGGCGGCCAGCGGCAGGCGGTGGCGATCGCCCGGACGCGGTTGTCCAATCCCCGGATCGTGCTGATGGACGAGCCGACTGCGGCGATCTCCGTGCGTCAGGTCGCAGAGGTACTCAGCCTGGTCCGCCGCCTGCGCGACCAGGGCATCGCCGTGGTGTTCATCAGCCACCGCATGCCCGACGTGTTCGCCGTGGCCGACCGCATCATCGTGCTGCGCCGAGGCGCCAAGGTCGCCGACAAGCCGATGGCCGCCACCAGCCCCGAGGAAGTGACCGGGCTCATCACCGGCGCAATCACCACCGCCTGATCCGACGAATGAACGACTCGACCTCGACCGATCTGCAGCGGGCCATCGAGGCGCGCACCCACGGTCTCGTCGGCCAGGTGCTGAGCCTGCAGGCATTCTGGGTGCTCGCCGCCGCCCTGCTCGCCGCGGTGATCCTGTCGTTCGCAACCGACGCGTTCGCCACGCATCAGAACCTGTTCAACGTGACCCGCAACTTCGCCTTCGTGGCCATCGTCGCCATCGGGATGACGATGGTCATCATCACCGGCGGCATCGATCTCTCGGTGGGCTCGACGCTCTGCCTGTCGGCGATGGTCACCGGCGTCGTGCTGAATGCCGGCTACGCGGCGTGGGTGGGCATTGCCGCCGGGCTCGTCGCCTCGCTGGCGGTCGGGCTGATCAACGGAGTGTTGATCGCCCACGTCGGGATTCCGGCCTTCGTCACGACCCTGGGGATGCTGTCGGTCGCCCGGAGCATGGCCATGGTCGCCTCGCAGAACCGGATGGTCTACCAGTTCGGACCCGACCACGAGATGTTCCTGTGGCTGGGCGGCGGCTCCACGCTGGGCATTCCGAATCCGGTGATCGTGCTGGCCGCCTGCTGTCTGGTCGCCGGCTTCGCGCTGCGCTGGACGCGCTGGGGGGCCCGCATCATGGCCGTCGGCGGCAACGAGCGCGCGGCGATCCTGACCGGCTTGCCGGTGAAGCGGATCAAGGTCGGCATCTACATGCTGTCCGGGTTCATGGCGGGCCTGGCCGGGGTGCTCGAGGCGAGCTGGCTCGGCGGCGTGACGACCAACCTGGGGCAGTCGATGGAGCTCAGCGTGATCGCCGCCGCGGTCATCGGGGGCGCCGATCTGATGGGCGGCAGCGGGACCATCCTGGGCGCCGTGGTCGGCGCCGCGCTGATCGAGATCATCCGCAACAGCCTGACCCTGCTCGGCATCAGCACCTTCTGGCAGGGCGCCTTCGTCGGCACCTTCATCGTGCTGGCGGTGGCGTTCGACAGCGTACGCCGGCGGCGTCGCAACGCAGGCGGGTAGCCGAAAGCCCGCCCGCCCCCGCGGGTGCTGTTTCTGCTGAAGCGACAGATCGGCTACAGTCGAAAAGGGATGTCGCATCGGCGGCGGCCGGGCCCCGTGACGCTGAGCCTCCTGCTGCTCGGGGCCCTGATGGTGCTGTCACCGATAGCGGTGCCGGCGCAAACGCCACCGCCCGCGCTTCAGCGGGCGCGCGAGCTCAACCACCAGGCGCTCGAGGAGTTTCGCAAGGGCGAGTACGCCGCGGCCATCCCGAAGGCTCGCGAGGCCCTGGCGCTGCGCGAGAAGGGCCTGCCGCCCACGCACGTGCTCGTTGGCGAGAGTCTGCAGACACTCGCCGATCTTCTGCGGGAAACCGGCGAGTATGCCGAGGCGCGACCGCTCTACGAGCGGGCCCTGGCCATCCGCGAGAAGGCGCTCGGGCCCGAGCATCCGGCCGTCGGCTGGAACCTCAACGAGCTCGGCGTGCTCCTGATGCGCACCGGGGACTACGCAGCCGCGCGCCCGCTGATCGAACGTGGGCTCGCCATCCGCGAGAAGTTCTACGGGCCCGACCACGCCAACGTGGCCACCAGCCTGCAGGAGCTGGGGATCCTCTTCTATCAGACCGGCGATTTCGCCGCGGCGCAGCCTGTCCTCGAGCGCGCCCTGCGCATCCGCGAGCATGTGCTGGGCCCCACCCATGTGTCGCTGGGGACGACGACGCTCTATCTGGGCCGGCTGCGCCGGGACCTCGGAGACCACGCGGCTGCGCGGGTGTGGCTGGAGCGCTCGCTCGAGATCCGGGAGCGGGCCCAGCCCGTGTCGAAGCCCGCCGTCGCCACGAGCCTCTCACACCTCGGCATTCTGTTCGTGCAGATGGGGGACTACGCGAGCGCCCGGCCGGTGCTCGAGCGAGCGCTGGCCATTCGAGAGCAGGTGCTGCCCCCGGATCACCTCGACGTCGCCGGGAGCCTGAACGATCTCGCCTTGCTCCTGCTGCGCACGGGCGACTATGCCGGGGCCCAGGCGCGCAACGAGCGCGCGCTTCAGATCCAGGAGCGACGCCTCGGTCCCAATCATCCCGCAGTTGCCCAGACGCTCATCAACCTGGCCGCCAGCCACCGCAATGGCGGCGACATCGCGACCGCCCGACCGCTGGTCGAGCGAGCGCTCACGATCCGCGAGCAGGCCCTGGGCCCGGCGCATCCGGGCGTGGCCGGGGCGCTCAATGCGAAGGGATACCTGCTCTACGTGAGCGGCGACTATGCCGGGGCCCGCCCGCTCTACGAGCGCGCGCTGGCCATCCGCGAGGCGGCGCAGGGACCGAACCACCGCGAGCTCGCCCCGCTGCTGAACGACTACGGCTTGCTGCTGGTCGTCACCGGCGACCTGACCGGCGCGCGTCGCGTCTACGAGCGCGCGATCCGGATCTCCGAGCAGGCGCTCGGCCCCGACAACATCGGCCTGGCCGGGCTGCTGAACAGCCTGGGGGCGCTCCTGCGACAGATGGGCGACTACGCTGCGGCGCGCACGGCGATCGAGCGCTCGCTGGCGATCCGGGAGCGCGTGCTCGGCCCGGATCACCCGGAAGTCGCGCGCAGCCTCATCGAGCTGGGCGCGGTCCTCCAGAAGACGAAGGCCTGGGACCAGGCACGCCCGGTGTACGAGCGGGCCCTCCGGATCCGCGAGCGCGCCTTCGGCCCCGATCATCTGACCGTGGCCGGCGCGCTCAGCTCGCTGGCGCTGCTCGATCGCGCGATGGGCCGCCACACCGAGGCGCGTCAGCTCTACGAGCGTACGCTCAGGATCCGCGAGACGACCCTGCCACCCGATCACATCGACGTGATCTGGAGCCTCAACAATCTCGGAGCCCTCCTGCGTGTGATGGGCGACTACGACGCCGCGCTGCCCCTCTACGAGCGCGCCGTGCCGGTCGCCCGACGGCTCGGCGTGCCGGATCTGCAGTGGCGTGTCACCTTCGGACTCGCGCGAACGTACGAGCAGCGCGGGAAACTCCCGGAGTCGGTGGTGCTCTACCGCGAGTCCGTGGCCACGCTGGAGAGCCTGGCCGGTCAGTTCGGGGACGACACGCTGCGCAGCCAGTACCTGGCGGCCGACAACCGGCTGCTGGCATACGACGGGCTGACGCGCGTGCTCCTGGAGCTGCACGGCCGCGATGCGAGCAAGGGCTACGATCGCGACGCCTGGGCGGTGCTCGAGGCCCGGAAGGGCCGCGTCGTCGCCGATGCCCTCGCCGGCGCCCGTCCGGCGTTGCGCGACACCGCGGCGCGGCAGGCGGCCGAGCAGGTCCAGGCTAAGGAGCAGCAGATGCGCGCGCTGGAGGCGGCGCTGCGCGAGGAGCAGGAGGCCAGCGCGAGCCAGCCCGGCACGAAGCGGGTCGAGAACCTCACGACGCTCCTGGCCCAGACGAAGGCGGAGTACCTCACGCAGGCACACGCCTTCCTGGCGCGCTACCCGCAGTACAAGGCGCAGTTCATCGATCAGCAGACGGTGGACCCCAAGGCGCTGGCGAAGTTCGCCGACCGGCTGCCCTCCGGGACGCTGGCCATCCAGTACTTCGCCGCGCCCGACACGCTCTACCTGTTCGTCGTCGCGCCAGGCGGCAGCTTCCAGGTGCGAAGCCGGGCGATCGCGCAGGAAGATCTCTACAAGCTGGTGAAGGAGTACCGGCAGTATCTCGACGCCGCCACGACCGAGCGTTTGCCGTGGGTCGACGACGGCTCGGCGGTCTACCGCGAGAAGGTGGTGCCGCTGCGCGAGGTCAGCCGCAAGCTCTCGGCGCTGCTGCTGGAGCCGGTGGCGCCCGAGCTGGCCACCCATCGTAACCTCGTCCTGATTCCCAACGACATGCTGCTCTCCCTGCCCATCCACGCCCTCACCCTGGCCGATCGTGACGGCTCCGTGCGCTTCCTCGTCGAGACCCACGTGGTGAGCTACGTCACGCAGCTCGAGCTGGTCGATCTGCTCACGCCATCGATGCCGGAGGCGAACGTCCCGCTCCTGGCCGTGGCCAATCCCGACGGCAGCCTGCCGGCGGCCAGTCGCGAGGTTCGCGATCTGGCGAGGCTCCGGCCGGGGGCCACCGCGCTGGAAGGTGCGCAGGCGACCAAGGAGCGGTTCCTCAGCCTGGCCTCGCAGTTCCCCGACGTCCACCTCGCCACGCACGGGGTGCTCGACGCCGAGCGGCCCGAGCGCTCCTATCTGCTGCTGGCCGGGGCCGACGAGGCAAGCCAGCGGTTGAGTGTGTCCGAGATCGCCAGCCTGAGCCTGGGACGCAACGGGCTGGCCGTGCTGTCGGCGTGCGAGACGGCGCTCGGCGAGCAGGTGCCGGGCGCCGCGCTGACGACCCTGGCGGCGGCCTTCAGCCAGGCGGGCGCGCAGTCGGTCGTGGCCTCGCTCTGGAAGGTCAACGACGAGACCACCCGGCACTTCATGGTCGCGTTTCACCGGGCGCTGGCGACGTCAGGGCGGGCGGCGGCACTCCAGCAGGCGCAGCTCACCGTCCTGCGTACGCAGGTGACCGCCCATCCGTTCTACTGGGCGCCATTCATCCTCATCGGCGCGCGCTAGCCGGCTCCGCGCTCTATCGGCAGCGTGAACGTGAAGGTCGATCCTGCGCCGATCCGACTCGTGACCGAGAGCCGGCCACCGTGCAGCTCGACGAACTTCCGAGAAAGCGCGAGCCCGAGCCCGGTGCCTTCGACCTTCTTCGCCGCACTCCCCACCTGTCGGAACTCCTCGAACACGGCCTCCTGATCTTCGGGAGCGATGCCGATGCCGGTGTCGATGACGGACACCTCGGCCAGTTCGTCGTCGGCGAAGGCGTGAACGTCGACCCGACCCCCCTCGGGCGTGAACTTGATGGCGTTGGAGAGCAGGTTCAGGAGTACCTGTTTCACCTTGCGCTCATCACCCCGGATCACGCCGATCCGGTCGTCGATGGCGTGTCCCAGCGTGATCCCACGACGGCCCGCCCGCTCGCGGACGAGGATCAGCGCATTGTCGATCACGGTCGGTAGATCGAAGTCCGCCGGCTCCAGCTCCATCCGCCCCGCTTCGATCTTCGAGAGGTCGAGGATGTCGTTGATGAGCGACAGGAGATGCTGTCCCGAGGCGTGGATGTCGCGCAGGTATTCGTCCTGCTTGTCGCTGAGGTCGCCGAACATGCGATCGACCAGCACCTCGGAGAATCCGATGATGGCATTGAGCGGCGTCCGCAGCTCGTGCGACATGTTGGCCAGGAACTCCGACTTGTGCTGGCTGGCCGCCGCCAGCTCCTGGCTCTTGTGCTCGACCTCCCGATTCCGCTCCTGCAGCTCGGTGAAGAGGCGCACGTTCTCGATCGCGATCACGGCCTAGTCGGCGAAGGTCTGCAGCAGCGCGATCTGCGAGTCGGTGAACGGGATCGCCTCCACGCGCACGACGTTGATGGCGCCGATCGCGTCGCCGCGGATCAGCATGGGGACAGACAGGATCGAGCGGTAGCCGATCGCCCGGGCTCGCTCGGCGACGTGGGGAAACTCGGTTCCGCTCTGAGCGTCGGCGATCGCGATCACGCGGCGCTCGAGGATCGCCTGGGCCGCGACGCTTCCCCGGTCGGGGGGGCGGGGATACGCGCTCCGGATCACCGGCAGGCGGTCCGGCGCGGAGCCGTACTCGGCGGCCAGCGTGATCTCCTGGCCGTCGTAGCGGAACACCAGCCCGTAGAGGCCCTGACACAGTCGCGTGGCGCTCGCCGCGATGGCGTCGAACACCGGCTGCACCGCGGTAGGCGCGCTCGAGATGACCCGCAAGACGTCGCTGGTCGCGGCCTGCCGGTCGAGCGCCTCCGCCAGCTCCGCGTTCCGGGTCTCCAGCGCCTTGAACAAGCGCACGTTCTCGATCGCGATGGCCGCCTGCGGCTCGCGCGCCACCGTCTCGCGCTTGCGCGTCGGCTTACGGCGCGCCATGCGCCGCCTCGTAGTGCGCGATGAAGGCCGGGTCCATCCGGCGCAGATCCTCGTGCGACATCTTCCCGGTACGCCGGAAGTAGCTGTAGGCGAAGGCCAGCGGGTCGAGGTGGAAGATCTCGGCGACGTTCTCGTACCAGAGAATGCTCTTGATCGCCGAGTCCTGGAAATCGTCCGAGCCGGGTCGCCGGGTGGCGGCAAACTGCTGAAGACCGGCCGGCACGTCGTCGCCGCTGCGCTGGAGCGCGTCGGCCAGCGCGATGGCGTCCTGCAGGGCCATGCGAGTTCCCGAGCCGATCGAAAAATGCACGGTGCGGAGCGCGTCGCCGAGCAGGACGACGTTGCCGTGGCTCCAGCGCTCGTTGCGGATGATCGTGGCGTTGAACCACGACGACTTGTTCGACAGGAGCGGGTGACCGCCGAGGTCGTCGCGGAACACCGCGGCGCAGTAGCGCAGGCTCTCGTCGTCGCTCATGGCGTCGAGGCCGGCCCGGGCCCAGGCCTGCGGGTCGCACTCGACGAGAAACGTGCTGTGGGTCCGACTGTACTGGTAGCAGTGCGCGATGAAGATTCCGTGCTCGCTCCGTCGAAAGATCAGCGAGAGCGCCGGGATCAGCGCCGTGGTGCCGTACCAGGCGAACTTGTTGCGATAGCGCTCGAAGGAGGGCTGGAACCAGTCGGGGTGTCGGGCGCGGATCGCGCTGGCCACCCCGTCGGCGACGACGACGAGGTCGAACCCCGCGAAGCCGTCGACGTCCTCGGCGCGCGCCTGGAACTCGATCTTCACCCCGCGCTGCAGGCAATGGCGTTGAAGAGTGCCGAGCATCGCGATACGCGAGATGCGTGCCCAGCGGTTGCCCTTCACGGCCACCCGCACACCGCGATGCCCGATCTCCATCGTGTCCAGGTCGGCGCAGTCCTTCCGGAGGTCGGCGTAGAACTCGGGATCGCTGTCGGCCAGGAGCCGGAGCGTGGGCGCGGCGAACACGAGACCCCAGCCGTAGGTCGCGTCGGGCGGGTTCTGCTCCCTCACGTGAATCTCGTGACGGGCGTCATGCCCTTTCATGAGCAGGGCGAAGTACAGGCCCGCCGGCCCGCCCCCGATCACGCCGATGCGCATGCCTCAGCGGCCCTCGGCGCGTTCCGCGGCCAGGGTGTCGGCGATCTGCTGGCGGAGCGCGCCCTTGTCGATCTTGCCCGCCCTGGTCAGCGGAAAGGCGGCGATGGCCTCGACGCGCTCGGGCAGCTTGAACTTGGCGAGACCGAGGGAGACCAGATAGGCGCCGACCTCCTGCACCGTCAGGAGCGCGTGGCCCGGGCGCATGATCACATAGGCGCAGGCCTTCTCGCCATACACGCGGTCCGGCATCGCCACCACCTTCACGTCGGCGACGTGGGGATGCCGGCCGATCAGGTTCTCGACCTCCTCGGCGCCGAACTTCTCTCCGCCGCGGTCGATGTTGTCCTTGATCCGACCCTCGAACGAGTAGCACGCGCGGCCGCCGATGCGCTGAGCGCGCATGATGTCGCCGGTCCGGAAGAAGCCGTCGGCGGTGAAGCTGGAGCGATTGACGTCCGGCATGCGGAAATACCCGCGCGTGGTCGACGGGCCCCGGAAGCACAGCTCACCCGGGGCTCCGAATGGCACCTCGCGCTCGGTGCCGGGCTCCACCAGACGGATCTCGTCCAGGTCCGACACCGGGTATCCGACGGTCTGGTGGCGGGCCTCCTGCGGCGCGTCGGGCGGTGACACCATCAGCACGCCCTCGGTGATCCCGAACAGGTTCGCGCAGCGTACGCGAAGATGGCGTTCCAGCAGATCGCAGCGGTTGAAGCTCGTCAGCAGCACGATAGAGGAGAGATCGTGGCGGGCCGCGTCGGCGTAGTCGAGCATCTGGGCCAGCGCGGGGCCGATGTTCATCGAGTGCGTCACCCGCTCGCGCTCGACCCACTGGCAGAACACCTTGGGGTCCATGCGCGGCATGAGGACGGTCGTTCCCCCCATGACCAGGGCGGGGAACAGGCTCGCGATCTGCCCGGCGTTGTGGATGAGGGGCAGGGCGTACAGCTGGACGACGTTGTCGTCCATGAGCTGCCGGCGCGCCCAGTCACGCGCCGAGCCCATGTACTCCGCGTGAAAGCGCGGAATGATCTTCGGGACGCCGGTCGTGCCCCCCGAGAGCTGGAAGGTGAGGACGTCCTCCGTGCCGATCTCGACGCTCGCGAGGCGCGCGCGCGCCTGCGCCAGGCTGACGGACTCGATGAGCGCCTCGAAGCCGCGCGTCCGTGCCACGGCCGCTCCCCGGGCGACGATGATCTCTCGAATGCCGGCGTGGTCGGCCGCCAGCCTGCTAGCAAAGCCGATGAGATCGAACGCGCTGAAGTCGGCCTGAACGAAGTAGGCGGTGGCCTCGGAGCGGCGAGCGAGCTCCCCCATCTCGATCTCGCGATGCTGCGGCAGCGTGCACACGGGCACGAGGCCGGCCTTGAAGCAGCCGAAGAGCGCGATCGCGGTCTCGATGACCGTACCCATCTGGAACAGGGCACGGTCGCCGGGCTGCAGGCCTAACTCGAGCAGGGCGGCGCCCAGCCGCTCGGTCGCCTCGTCCATCTCGGCATAGGTGAGACGCCGCTCGTGCGAGACCAGCGCCCACTTGGTGGGGGAACGCCGCGCGGCGGCTCTCAGCATGGCACCGGCGGAGCAGTCGAGCCAGGCGTCGCTCGAGCAGTATCGCGCGGAGTCGGCCGCCGAGAGATACGCGACGCCGGGAATCGGATAGTTCGCGTCCGGCATTCCTGGAAAGTCCCCGCGAGATTATAGGCGTGACCGAGGGGAGACGTCGGTGTAGCTTGAGGCCCTCGCGCGACACGCACCCTGGGAGCCCCTGAAGGAGGCGCCAAATGTCAGCCTACGTCATCGTCGATATCGAAGTGACCGACGACCCCGGCATGGTGGAATACCGCAAGCTGGTGCCGGCTACCGTCGAGAAGTACGGCGGACGCTTCGCCGTGCGCGGCGGAAAGTTCGAGGTCCGCGAGGGCCAATGGAAGCCCACGCGGATTGTGCTGCTCGAGTTCCCCAGCATGGACGCCGCCCGCCGCTGGTACGACTCGCCGGAATACGCGCCGCTGCTGGCCATGCGTCTCAAGGCATCCAAGGCCAACCTGGTGATCGTGGAGGGCGCGTAGTCGCGGGGCGCTACTTCTTCTCGACCGTCCGCTTGATCTCCGTCTCCGCCCAGGCGATCGCTTCCTTGGGCTTGGCGGCGTTGGTCACGACCTTGGCGACCATGTTGGGGATGATGTAGCTGTTCGTGACGAGCTGGATGCGCTCGTCCGGCGGGGCCGGCCAGCCGTACAGGTGCGAGTACTGGATGACCGCCCGGAGCGGCTTGTACTTCGGATCGATGTCCCACACCGGATGGTTCTCCATATCGCGCCATACCGGATGGTTGTAGTTGTCGCCCGACATGACCCACTCGTGGTATTGCGCCGGCTCGTAGAACCAGCGGAGAAACTCGCGGGCCAGGTCGACGTTCTTGCTGAACTTCCAGATCCCGAGGCTGCGCGGCACGCCCACGGTATGCCGGCCGGCGGGTCCGGACGGCGAGGGATGAAAGCCCGTCTGCTCGGCGACCGGCATCTTCTTCTCTTTGGCGACCACGTAGTGGCTGATCGGATTGTGGATCCACGAGCCCAGACCGGAGTTCATCCACTGATTGTTGGAGGCGTTGTCCCACGAGAGGACGGCGGGATCCATGGCGTCGGTGTAGAGCGCGCGCATGTACTCGACCGCGGCCTCGGTCTCCTTGGAATTGATGGTGATGGTCTTGCCGTCCTCGGCCACGTCCTTGGCGCCGAAGCACCACAGGATGGAGTAGATCGTGGTCACCGAGTCCGTGGTCTGGCTGATGGCAAATCCGACCGGATGGCCGAGCTTCTTGAGCTTGCGGCCGGCGCGGAGCAGATCCTCCCACGTCTCGGGCGCGCGCTCGCCGACCTTCTCGAACAGATCGATGCGGTGGCTGCCCGGAAACGATGTGTAGAGCAGCGGGATGCCGAGCCACTGCCCTTTGACCTGCGCGTGCTCCCTGAGGAGCGGATACCACTCGCCGTGCTTGCGCGCCAGCTCGCCGGCGATGTCGGACACGTCGACCAGCCCAGGCTGGAAGAGCCACGGATAGTGCATCTCCAGGGTCATGATGTCGTGGCCGGAGCGGGCCATGAGCTCGGAGGAGAGCTTGGCCGGCATCTGCACGCTCTGCACGTGATTGATGCGGACGTTGACGCCGGCGGCTTTTCCGAACCGCTTGCCGAGCTCGTCGAGCTTGGCGTCAGAGGTGGGCGCGTAGTTCACGGCAGTCAGGATGCCGAGCTCTCGCGCCGCCCACGAGGCCGGCGCGCCCCCCAGCACCCCGGCGAGCGCCGTCCCACCGATCCGGAGAAATCCGCGCCGGCTGATCCGTCTCCCGACCATCTCGCACCTCCACGGTTGGCCCACCGTAGCCGCCGCTCCGGCCCCGGTCAAGCCGGGGTGGGGCGGCTGCGGCTCAGCGTCCCGCGGAAGGCTTGGGCGCGCCGCCGTTGCGCTCGTACTCCTGGATGGCTTTCTTCAAATCGCTGTATTCCGAGCACGGGAAGAAGCACAGCGAGTCGAGCGTGGCCAGGTGCTGCTTGGCGTTGGGGAGGTCGTTGAGGGCGAGATACGCCTCGCCGATGTACTCGTGAGCCCCGCGGTGCTTGGGATCGAGGCTCAGCGCCTGCTGGTAGATCCCGATGGACTTGGCGGGATCGCCGTTACGGCGCGTTGCATAGGCCAGCCAGTTGTACGCGTCGGCGTTGGCCTGGTCGCGCGCCACGACTTGCTCGAGCAGCGGAATCGCCTCGGCGAACTTCGAGGCCTGGATGTTCCGCACGGCGTTGGTGTACTGCGGGTCCGCTTGCTTCGGCGAGACGGCTTTCGGCCTGGAGCTGCCGCCGCCGTCCCCCCGGGCCGGAGCCGGCACGCCGATGGCGACGACCAGAGCGATCAGAGCGACGAGGCGCAAACTCTGCATGATGGTCCTCGCTTCCCGACGATGGTTCCGCCCGGTTTGCGCTGCGATAACCATCGGTCCGGACACAAGGTTCCACCCTTGCCGAACACAACGCAAGGATCAGCGAGGACCGCTCAGGGGTGCTGGACGGGTTCTGGGGAAGCTCGTGCGCTACCGGGCGGCGTCGCGCTCGCGGGCGATGCGACCGGTGGCCGAGGCCTCCGACCGGACGATCGCCCAGCCCAGCGCGCGGATCTGGCTATCCACGTTCCGCCAGCGCTGATTGGGGATCCGTCCCAGACCACGCGGGCCTCCCGGCCCTCGCCGGTCCTGGATGACCGTCACGGTCGGGTTGCCGCTCAGCTCGCGCTGGAGCATCTGGTAGAGCTTCGGCTGGTCGCGCCCCACGATCAGCAGGTGGTGAGCGCTGTCGCGGGACCCCGACAGACCGCGCGCCTCCTCGACCAGGGCGTGGACCGCGCGCACGACCGCTTTCTCCGACGCATTGCCGATGAACCGGGACAGCGGAGACCAGGTCTCGCTGCCGCAGGCGGGACACTGCTCGGGCCCGATCTCGAAGCAAACCTCACAATCGACGCAGAGGGCGAGTCGGGCCAACGGGATGTGCACTCGGGGGATGGTCACTTGGGCACGGGTTCGCATGGCGCTGGCCTGCCCCGCAAAGGTGATGCCAGATACAACACCGCATACTTAAAGGCTTCTCGGGCCCCGGCGGCGCGCGAACTGGCACGGGGGAGGTCAAATTGTCGCACCAGCTGTGCCGCGCGTGGCGATTTGCCCTTGACTCACCGCCGCCCGGAATGATGTCATCGCCTCGCGCTGTGAGGCATCCGGAGCTCCCGGAGTCAGTCCCTGAGTAGTGACGAGGGCGACATGGCCGCGGTGCGCGCCGAGCTCGTTGAGCGTTCCTCAATCGGACTGCGCCTGCGGGACCGTTATCGCATCGTCTCGCCCCTTGGCCGTGGCACGCTCGGCGAAGTTTCGGTCGCCGAAGACGAGGTGACGGGCGAGCGGGTGGCCGTTCGCCTGCTGCCTCGAGAGCTGTCGCCCGAGGCCGTCCAGCGAAGCCGCCGATCGATCATCGCCGCTTCGGCGGCGCACCCCGCCTTCGTGCGCGTGCTCGATTCCGGAGAGACCTCGGACAGTCGATCGTTCATGGTCATGGAGCTGGCCGAGGGGCGGGGCCTGCACGAGGTCCTCGCCGAGAACGAGCCGCTGGAGGTGTCCGAGGCCTTGCGGCTGGCGCTCGACCTCGGCGGCGCCGTCGAGACGCTGCACAACCTGGGCACCGTCCACGCGGGACTCCGCCCCTGCAACGTGCGGCTCCTGCCCGAGGGACGCGTGAAGTTGATGGACCTCGAGATCGCGGGGCTGCGGGGGGCGCCCGAGCTGCATGAGCTCCAGGGCGACGGCGCACCGGCGGACTACCTGGCGCCCGAGCAGATTCGCGGTGACCCGGTGAGCGACAAGACCGACGTCTACGCGTTCGGCCTCACGCTCTACGAGCTCCTCTGCGGGGTGCCGCCGTTCCGGAACGATTCGCGCGAAGCCACGCTCGCGGCGCAGCTCGACGATACGCCCCCGCGGCTGCGCCGACGCCGGCGCGGGATCCCCAAGGGCGTGCAGGCGCTCGTCAGCCGAGCGCTCGCCAAGCAGCCGGAGCCGCGGCCGTTCATGTCCAATCTGCTGAACGATCTCGACGACGCAGCCTCGCGCCCGGTGACGTCGTGGCAGCGCGTAGCGGCGGTCGTCGGCGGAGTCCTGATCGTCGCAGCGATGGCCATCCCCCTGGTGTGGGACGTGCTCACGCCGCGCACCGAGCTGCCCGACCGGTCAACCCCCCCGCCGGCGGCCGTCACGCCGGCCGTACCGCTGGCGCCCCAGTCGTCCGAGCCGCCCGCTCCTCCGCCGCCGGCGGCAGAGACGCCCGTCGCGACACCCCCGGCGGCACCCGAGCCGCCTCCGCCCGCCGCAACGCTTCCCGTGGCGCCACCGCCCGCCGCAACGCTTCCCGTGGCGCCACCGCCCGCCGCAACGCTTCCCGTGCCGCCACCGCCGCCACCGGCCGCGACACTGCCGGCGCCGGAGGCGCCCCCCAGGCCCGCCGTGGTGATCCCGGCGCCGCCGCGGCCCGCCGTGACCCTGCCGCCAGCGCCTGCT
>Ga0111539_10004035_pt1 | contig 19277 bp, 14 predicted proteins | sample RhiMethybrSRZTD1_FD_79667 | JGI IMG/M metagenome (GOLD analysis project Ga0111539, IMG submission 79667) | Populus rhizosphere microbial communities from Tennessee, USA - Rhizosphere MetaG P. TD hybrid SRZTD1 (version 2) (version 2) | ecosystem: Host-associated > Plants > Roots > Rhizosphere >... | reverse complement strand
GATCGCCTCCACCATGCCGCCCATCTTGTCGATCGCCTCGAAGTAGGCCAAGGCGCCCTCTTCCATGTCCTTGGTCAGCTTCTCGACGAAGTACGAACCGCCGAGCGGATCGACGAGGTTCGCGACGCCGCTCTCGTGGGCGATGATCTGCTGCGTCCGCAGCGCCAGCGTCGCCGCTTCCTCGGTTGGCAGCGCCAGCGCCTCGTCGAGCGAGTTGGTGTGCAGCGAGTTGGTGCCGCCGAGCACCGCCGACAGCGCCTGCAGCGCGGTGCGGACGACGTTGTTATAAGGCTGCTGCGCCGTGAGCGACACGCCGGCCGTCTGGCTGTGGAAGCGCAGCTTCCACGAGCGCTCGCTCTTCGCGCCGAAGCGGTCGCGCATCGCCTCGGCCCACAGCTTCCGCGCCGCGCGGTACTTGGCGATCTCCTCGAAGAAGTCGCTGTGGGCGTTGAAGAAGAAGGAGATCTGCGGCACGAACGCGTCGACGTCGAGCCCGGCGTCGACGCCCCACTGCACGTACTCGAGGCCGTCGCGCAGCGTGAACGCCAGCTCCTGCAGCGCCGTCGCGCCGGCTTCGCGGATGTGGTAGCCGCTCACCGAGATGGTGTTCCACTTCGGCGCCTCCTTCGCGCAGAACGCGAAGACGTCGGTAATCAGCCGCATCGACGGCCGCGGCGGGAAGATGTACTCCTTCTGGGCGATGAACTCTTTCAGGATGTCGTTCTGAATCGTGCCGGAGATCCGGCGCCAGTCGGCGCCCTGCTTCTCGGCGACGACGAGGTACATCGCGAAGATGATCGCCGCCGGCGAGTTGATCGTCATCGACGTCGTGATCTCGCCGAGGCGGATGCCGTCGAAGAGCGTCTCCATGTCGGCCAGCGACGTCACGTTGACGCCGCATTTCCCGGTTTCGCCGAGTGACAGATCGTGGTCGGGGTCGCGCCCCATCAGCGTCGGCAGGTCGAAGGCGACGCTGAGCCCCGTGCCGCCGGCCTTCAGCAGCGCCTTGTAGCGCTCGTTGGTTTCTTCCGGCGTCCCGAAGCCGGCGAACTGCCGCATCGTCCACAGCTTGCCGCGGTAGCCGGTCGCGTGGATGCCGCGGGTATACGGAAATGCACCCGGGTTGTTGATGTCGCGGTCGTAGTCGATCCCCTCGAGATCCTCCGCCGTGTAGAGGCGCTCGATCGGCCGGCCGGAAATGGTGGTGAAGCTGGCGGCGCGCTCCGGCGACTTCTTCAGCGTCGGCTCGAGCGTCTCACGCTGCCACCGTTCCTTACCGGTTTCCGCAACCGTTTTCATACAAAGGGCATTATACCCGCCGGGATCGCCCGAATCGGCCGCGCGCGGCGGGCACGAAAGCCGCTATCTCGCTCAGCGTGCATGAGGTGCATCGCGTATCCAATTGGCAGCGGCCGCAGTATCCGATCGGAGACGGTTCGGGCCGGCCGCCTCACAACTCCCGCTCTTTCCTTCTTTCTCGCCCCGGCATAGCCGTTGCCAAATCCGCGGATGGGAGATGTGGATGACGCGACGAGTCCGGCTCTGCACTGCGCTGTTGTCCGTGCTCACGCTGTCCGCAGTGACGCTGCCTGAACCGCGTGTGGACGCGCAGACCGCTCCGCCGCCGCCAACCATCGGCCTGCTGCGAAACAACGCGCTCAACGGCGCGGTAGTGATCGGCGATTTGAACAACGATGAGCGAGTCGACGCGGTCGCCAGCGATCCATGGTCGCTCCCCGGCCCGGTGATCATCGCCGCGCTCGGCCTCGGCAACGGCCGCTTCGGCACGCCGATTCGTTCGGCCTGGCGCGGCAGGCCGCTGACGGTTGGCTACTTCACCGCCGACGCCTTCCTCGATGTCGTGATCATGGCGGAGGCGCCGACGCCGGGCCTGTATCTGCTCCCGGGCAAGGGCGACGGCAGCTTCGGCACCGCGATCAAGATCGGGAGCGGCGGCTGGTTCTTCGCGCCGTTCGCGATGGCCAGCGATTACAACGACGACGGCAAGGATGACCTGGCAGTCGGCCATGCCGACGAACTGCAGGACAACGGCGTCGAGATCTTCCCCGGCAACCGCGACGGCACGTTCGGCCCGAGCACGATGCTCTCGACCGGCTTCAACAGCCAGCCGCTCGACGCGACCAGCGGCGACCAGGACAACGACATCACCCACAACATCATCGTCGCCAACCATCACGCCCACTCGATCACCTTCTTCCGGCACCAGACCGGCTTCTTGTGGTCCGCCACCGACATTCCTCTCGACGAGCAGGTCAACGCGGTCCGCTACGTCGACCTGAACCGGGACGGCCGCGTCGACCTCGTTGCGGCGACGTCCCGTGACGCCGACGACGACCGGCTCTACGTCGACGGCCATGTCCAGGTGCTGATCAAAACCGCCACCGGATACGCGCCGCCGGTGAAGTATCAGACGCCTCCCGGCCCCTGGAAGATGATCGGCGGCGACTTCAACCGCGACGGAAAGTACGACATCGCCACCGCCAACCGCTCCGCGACGTTCAGCGAAGACAGCTGCGGATCGCTGTGGGACACGGTGACGATCCTGCCGGGCAACGCCGACGGCACGTTTGCCGCGCCCTCGTCGTTCTCGCTCGGCGATCAGCGATTCGTGAACGACGGCCGCTTCCACAACAGCGTCCTGTCGCTGGCCGCCGCCGACCTCAACGGCGACGGTCCCGCGCGGCCGGACATCATCACGTCGTGGGGCGCGGTGCTGACCAACAACTCGCCCGATCCGAACTGGGGACCGAGCGTCCTCGCCAGCTCGTCGCAGCCCGACCCCGATACCCGTCGCATCCAGCTCAATGCGTCCGCGAACGACGTCGACCAGGACATGCTCACCTTCTCGTGGACCGAAAGCGGCGGGCAGTTCATCGATCCGGTGCCGAATCCCTGCTTCAGCCCGGACACGCTCGGCGTCCACACCTTCACCGTGACGGTGAACGACGGCCACGGCCACACCGCCTCCAGTTCGGTGACGGTGGACTTCGGCGGCGCGCCGACGCCGTACACGCCGCCGACCGCAACGATCAGCGCGCCCGCGAGCGGCGAGATCATCACCGCCGGGCAGCCCTACACCATCCGCTGGAGCATCACGCCAGGCAGCCACCCGATCACGAAGATCAACCTGCAGGCGTGGATGGAGACGTCGCCCCCGGCCGTCATCAGCGAGTGCACGAACCTTCCGGCGAATGCGACCTCGTGCGTGTGGAACAGCCCCGGGCCGATCAGCGAGACGGCGCACGTCTCGGTGGACTTCGTCGACACGACCGGGCGCTCGAACGGCACGACGTCGAACCGCTTCATCATCCGCGGATCGTCCGGCGGCGGCGGCACGCTGCCGTACGGCTGGACGGCGTCTGACGTTGGCGCAGTCGCGGCCGCCGGGCAGACGACACACGACGGCTTCGTCTACAACGGCGAGGGGCTGACGCTGACCGGGAGCGGCGCCGACATCTGGGGCGCGTCCGACGAATTCCACTACGCCTGGCGGACGCTGACCGGCGAATTCGAGATCGTGACGCGCGTCGGCTCGATCGATCCGGTCAACCCGTGGACGAAAGCCGGGATCATGCTGCGGCCGGGCGCGGCGGATCCGGCGTCCCCGCATACGTCGATTTTCGTCACGCCGTCCAAGGGCGTCGTGTTCCAGCGCCGAACCGCGCCGGGCGGAACGTCGGTCAGCACGGCCGGCCCGGCGCTGACCTCGCCGCTGTGGCTGCGAATGACCCGGATGGCCGGAGTCGTCAAGGCGTTCTACCGGAAGAATCCGACCGACACCTGGACGCTGCTCGGGCACCAGAACGTCTTTGACTGGCCGGCGAGTGTGAACGTCGGGCTTGCGGTCACCAGCCATGCCGACGGCACGCTTGCCACCGCAAAGTTCCAGGGCGTCTGGACCTCGGCGCTGCCGCGGCTGGGGGGGCACTGGATCGGCGCGGCCACCGGCGGCGCCACCTTCGACGGCACTACCTACACGGTGACGGGCTCGGGTAGCGATATCTGGGGAACGAGCGACGCCTTCTTCTTCCTGGAGCTGCCGATTGGCGAGTTCCGCCAGATAACCGCTCGCGTGCAGGTCGTCGGAAACACCGACCCGTGGGCGAAGGCCGGCGTGATGATCCGCGAGACCCTCGCGGCCGACTCACGCCACGCCGACGTCGTGGTCACGCCGTCGAAGGGAATTGCCTTTCAGAACCGGGCCTCGCCGGGCGCCACCAGCGCCTCGGTCGAGCTGCGCGCCGGCGCCGCGCCGATCCTGCTCCGTCTCACGCGAAGCGAGAGCGCGTCGGGCGGTCCGGCGCTCTTCAACGCGAACTACAGCACCGACGGCGGCCTGCTCTGGCGCGCGTTCTGTTGCGCGGCCTCGATGCCGATGAACCACGTCGCGCACATCGGCCTCGCGGTGTCGAGCCACAAGCCCGGAACAGAGACGACTGCGGTCATCGACGACGTCCGGATCGAACCTTAGCGGAGGCGGCATGAGATCCGCATCTATTACCAGCGCAGTCCCCAGCTGCGCCCAAATCCTTCGGAGATCCGGAAATCATGAAACGGTTGTGCTGTCGTAATCTCGTTCTGTCTCTGTGCGCGGCGTCGATAATGGTCGGGCTTGGACCTGAGCTGACCGCGCAGAGCGGCTCGTCCCCGACCATCAGCCTCCGCCGCTTCACCATCTTCCAGAATGTCTGGCCGGCAGATTTCAACGGAGACGACCTGACGGACCTGGCCGGCAGCGAGGATCTTCCGAGCCGCGGCGGCGCCGGCCGCGTGATGGTGCTGGTCGGCAACGGCGTCGGCAACTTCACCGAGACCAAGGTCACGACCTACGTGGGGCACGTGCTCGGCGTCGGCGACTTCAACGGCGACGGCCGCGCCGACCTGGTGGTCGCGGACGCCGCCAACGCGAACCCCGCGATCCTGCCCGGCAACGGCGACGGCACCTTCGGCGCGCCGCGTGCGGTCGCGGCAACCACTGACGTCACCTTCGCGCTGAGCGCCGACCTCGATGGCGACAACAAACGCGACCTGGTCGTGGGCGCCGAGGGGATCACGGTGGCGGTCTATCCGGGCAACGGCGACTTCACGTTCGGGCCGGCAGCGACGCTGCCGACCGGCCCCTCGCCGCACGACGGCTTCATCGCCGACCTGAACGGCGATGGTAAGAGCGATCTCGTCGTCGCGAACCATTATGCGCACAACGTCACGGTGCTGCTCAATCAGGGCGCGATGCAGTTTGCCGGTGCAGACCTGCCGCTGACGGGCAACGCGAACGACGTGACGGCGGCGGACGTGAACGGCGACGGCAAGACCGATCTCGTCGTCGCCACCTCCACCGGCGGTGATGGCGACTTCTGGTTCGGCGGCGGCAATGCCGAACTGCTCTACGGCGCGGGCAACGGCACGTTCGCGGCCGGTCCGGTGTACCAGGTGCCGCCGGGCGCATGGCAAGTGGTGGTCGGCGACTTCACCCGCGACGGCCTGCTCGACATCGCCACCGCCAACCGTTCCTCGATCACCAACGACGACTGGTGCGGAACGTTCTGGAAGACCTGGGACAGCGTCACCATTCTGCCCGGCCGCGCCGATCACAGCTTCGGCCCGGCGTCGTCGTTCTCGCTCGGCAACCAGAGCAATCCGGACGACGAGACGTTCAAGAACCAGGTGCGGACGCTGAATACCACCGACCTGAACCGCGACGGCGCGATCGATCTCATCGGGTCGTGGGGCAGCGTGTTGTTCAACGTCGAGGCCGACGCGAACTGGCCCGCGTCGGTGGACGCTGGCGCCGATCAGCAGCACGGCAGCGGCACCACCCAAACGGTCCTCACCGCCCGCGCGGTGGACGACGACCAGGACATGCTGACGTGGAGCTGGCGCAATGCCGCCGGCAACGAGCTGGGGCGCTGGCCGTCGCTCTGCGCCAGCCTGTCGGAGGGCGCGAACGTCTTCACCGTCACGGTGGATGACGGACACGGGCACCAGACGTCGGACACCGTGACGGTGACGGTGGGCAGCCCGGCGCCGACGCCCGCGGCTGGGCCGAAGATGACGCTCATCACTCCGGCCGAAGGCGACACGATCCCCGGCGGCACGCCGTACACGATCAAGTTTCACATCGACGACCCGTCGATGGCGCTCTACGAGTGGTCGGTCATCGTCTCGACCGACAACGGCGCGACCTGGGAGTACATCTGCCGCAACTGCGGTACGTCGTCGAACCCGGGGGTGCCGACGTCGCGGGATGAGTCGACGGTCTGGCAGAACCCGGGACCGCCGTCCGCCCAGGCGATCATCAGCGTCTACGCACAGCAGGATGACGATTCGGCGATCGGCACACCGTCGAGCGCGCACGTGGCGATTGCGGCGCAGCCCGGCAACGTGCCGTACCCGTGGCAGCAGACCGACGTCGGCGCGGTCGCGAAGAGCGGCAGCACCACGTTCGCCGGAAACGTCTTCACGGTGAGCGCGAGCGGCGCCGACATCTGGAACGCCGCCGATGAATTCCGTTTCACCTACCAGATGCAGGGCGAGGCGGCGATTGTCGCCACCACGCGCGTCGACAGCGTGCAGAACGTGAACGTCTGGACCAAGGCGGGCCTGATGGTGCGCGCCGGCGCCAGTGCCGCGGCGCCGCACGCGTCGATCTTCGTCACCCCTGGCAAGGGGGTCGTCTTCCAGCGGCGGCTGACCAACGGCGGCACCAGCGTCAGCACGCAGGGGCCGCTCGTAACGGCGCCGCTGTGGCTCAAGCTGGTGACGCAGCCGACGTATCCGACCGAGACGATCCGCGCCTACTATCGCAAGAACACGACCGATCCATGGACGCTCCTTGGCGAGGACACATTCCCGGCTGTGATCTGGCAGCCGTCGGTCGGCCTCGCGCTCACGAGTCATGCGGACGGCACGCTCGCAACCGCGGCGTTCTCGTCAGTGTCGATCGCGCCGGTGGCCGACTGGGCCGCGGCGAGCATCGGCGCCGCGGGTGGCAGCGCCAGCTGGGATGACCGGCAGGTGACGCTGAAGGGCATCGGCAGCGACATCTGGAATACCGCCGACCAGTTCGAGTACGCGTATCAGGGCTGCTTCCGCGATTGCACGATCACCACGCGGGTCACCAGCCTCACGAATACCAACCAGTGGGCCAAGGCGGGGGTGATGATGCGCGAGGGCGCGGTCGCCAACTCGAAGCACGTCGACGTGGTGGTTACGCCGCTCAAGGGCGTGGTCATGCAGTACCGCAGCGCCACCGACGGCATCTCGTCGACCGCGGGGTCGACCACCGGCGCCGCGCCGCGCTGGGTGCGGCTGAAACGGACCGGCAATGTGTTCACCGGCTATGCCTCGACCGACGGCGTCAACTTCACCGAGGTCGGGACGATCAACGTCCCGATGAACGAGGGGGTGTGGATCGGCGTCGCGGCGACGAGCCACAACACGGGCGCGACCACGACCGCGGTCTTCGACGACGTGACGATCGCGCAACCGTAATCGCGTCAGCTATTTCTGCTTTCCATGCGCTTGACTAGTCGACGCGGGCCACGCTAGGCTGGCCCGTTTCGACTAGGACCGTCCGGGCCCTCTTGTGATCGGTCCGGGCTAGGAGCGTCATGGCGGCGACCAGCGGCTCGATCTTCAACGCGATGCTTCAGGAGTTCGACGGAGCGGCGCGGATCCTCAACCTCGAACCCGGCATCTGGAAAATCCTCACCTCCCCCAAGCGACAAATCATCGTCTCGTGCCCGGTGCAGATGGACAACGGCGAGATCGAGGTCTTCACCGGCTACCGCGTCCAGTACAACATCACGCTCGGCCCGGCCAAGGGCGGCATCCGCTATCACCCCGGCGTCACGCTCGACGAGGTGACGGCGCTGGCGGCGTGGATGACGTGGAAGTGCGCGGTGGCGCACATCCCGTTCGGCGGCGGCAAGGGCGGCGTGGTGTGCGACCCGACGAAGATGTCGAAGCGCGAGATCGAGGCGCTGACGCGCCGCTACGTCGCCGAGATCGTCGACGCGATCGGTCCCGAGAAGGACGTGCCGGCGCCCGACGTCAACACCAACGAGCAGGTGATGGCGTGGGTGATGGACACCTACTCGATGCACGTCGGCCACACGACGACGTCGGTGGTGACCGGCAAGCCGGTGGAGCTCGGCGGGTCGCTCGGCCGGCGCGAAGCGACCGGCCGCGGCGTGATGATCGCGGGGCGCGAGTCTGCGAAGCACGTCGGCTTCAGCATCAAGGGGGCGACCGTCGCGGTGCAGGGCTTCGGCAACGTCGGCTCGATTTCGGCCGACCTCCTGGCCAGGGAAGGCGCCGTCATCGTCGGCGTCAGCGACTGGAAGGGCGGGGTCTTCAACGCGAAGGGTCTCGACGTCTCGAAGCTGATCGAGTGGGTCGGCCAGCACAAGACGGTTGACGGCTTTCCCGGCGGCGAGCCGCTGAAGGGGCCGGATCTGTTCAAGCTCGACGTCGACATCCTCATCCCGGCGGCCCTCGAGAACCAGATCACGATCGAGAACGCGCCCTCGATCAAGGCCAAGGTGATCATCGAGGGCGCCAACGGGCCGACGACGCCGGCGGCGAACAAGCACCTCGACGAGCGCGGCGTCTTCATCGTCCCCGACATCCTGGCCAACAGCTCGGGCGTCACCACCTCCTACTTCGAGTGGGTGCAAGACCGCTACGGCTATTTCTGGACCGAGAAGGAAGTGAACGAGCGGCTCGAGGCGAAGATGTGCGAGGCGTTCGCCGCGGTGCTGCAGACCTCGCTGCGCTACAAGGTGGACATGCGCACCGCTGCCTATATCGTCGCCATCAGCCGCGTCGCGACCGTGACGCGCATGCGCGGGATGTACGCGTGATGGGTCGGCGGCGCTGACGCTCGCGCCTCGCTGACACGCGCGTCGGGGCTGGGGGCTGGTTGCTGGCCGCCCACGCGCCCTACCTGCCGCACCTGTCCTACAAGTTAGAGACCGTCGAGAACTTCCGAATGTCCCTGAGTCGTTACATCTGGCCCTCACCAAATAGCCTCATTGGGCTCCTCTTTGTGCCCAGCGTGGTGTTCCGTCACGGAGGCTTTCAGGTAGTGGACGGCGTACTGGAAGTCCACAGCTCATTCATAGCGTGGGTGTTGCGACATTGCATTCCGATGCCCGGTGGTGCCTGGGCAATTACATTTGGCCATGTGGTGCTGGGACGCGACACAGCAGCGCTTTCACTGACGCGCGTGCATGAAAGGGTTCATGTTCGGCAATACGAGGTATGGGGTCCAGCGTTCATCCCTGCGTACTTGGTCGCCGCAATCTGGGGTCTCGTAACAGGAGCCGGCGTCTACCACGGGAACTTCTTCGAGCGTGAAGCCGTGCGGAGTGAATGGGCCACACAGCGGGCCGTTGTGCCGTCTCGCTGATCTCACGGTGCAGCTTGACCCGTCAACAGCGGCGCGGCAAACGACCTGAGTCGCAAGCCTGTGGCGAGTGGCCGCCGCGGGTCAGCCGCAATCCGTTGGACAGGCACTATCGCTCATTTGGGCGAGCGGTCGATTGAGAACGTCTATCACATGCTAGACATTCGCCATTGGTTTGCACGGGTTGCGATCACGTCGGCACTCTGGATAGCGCTGAACGTTGCTCTGGCCGCTGGGTTTGGCTATCTTCAATTTCGGACGCTTTCATCTACAGGATCCGCTGGGATTGGCGCGGTTTCTGTTGGCATCGATGAGCTGGTTGTTGCTGTTCTTGTTCTGTACCTGTTCGGTCCACCTATCCTGGTGACCATCGTGTGGTACCTCGTACGACGGTCTTGACACTATGCGAGACGCACCGCTGCAGCCGACAGGCGGCCCTGGCGTGGCATGTGACCCTGAAACGTCACTGAGCGCCGCTCGCGGCTGAGCGGCACGATGTTAGGCGGCTTTTCGAGTTCGAGCTGGAACGGGAATCAGGAGGTCATCGATGTCTCGCATCCTTGTACTGACGGCAGCTCTCCTCGCCTGTTCCACCATGGGGCTGGGCGACCGGCAGGTGTTGTCGGCTCAGTCGCAGCCAGCCAAGCTTCAGTACCGCGTGCTGGCAACATCCAAGACCTCGACAATGCAGAAGGAACTAAACGAGGCGGCCGAAGCCGGGTTCCGGTTCCAGGCTTTCATGGGCGGCGAGACGGCATTCGGCGGCGACGAAGTCGTTGCAGTGATGGTTCGCAGAGGTGCAGAAAAGCAGCGATTTGCGTACAAGCTTCTGGCCACGGCAAAGACCTCGACCGTGCAGAAGGAATTGCAGAATGCTGCCGATGAGGGCTTCGAGTACCGAGGCCAGTCCATTTTCAGCAGTTCTTTTGGAGGCGATGAAGTAGTGCTGGTTTTGGAGCGCGACAAGGACGCCTCATTGGTGGGGTTTGACTATAGGTTGGTGGCTACATCGAAAACAGCGACATTGCAGAGGGAACTAAGCGAGGCCGGCGAGGGTGGTTACTCTCTAGTTGGTCTGACGGTGTCGAAAACGGCAATGGGCGGCAGCGAACTTGTGGCGATCACAAAGCGGGCGCGATTGCCCTAAGCCGCCGCGGCTTACGCGCCGATCGTTAGACCGAGGCAAGCGAGGCGGCCGCGGGATCTGCGGGGAGCTCGCAGGGTTCGGCACGCGGCTCTGCAGGTGATGCGCAGGACCTTAGGCCGCAGACGTACTCTTAGTCCTCTGTAGCACTGCTCAATGCCGTCACGCTCATTCCGTATCGAGCCCTTGCCGGGTTACGCGCCCACCATCGGGAGGCTGGTTGGCATTCTCCTCTACGCGCGCCAAACCACATTGGCCACCGTCGACGGACTGAGTCCGGCAGAACTTGATCATCTGCAGGATGACTCCAGCAACTCGATTGGCGCTCTTCTGGCTCACATCGCTGTGGTGGAGCGTGGGTATCAGATTCTCACGTTTGAGGAGCGACGGCCCACGGCACAAGAGCAGGCGGCGTGGGAGCCCGCCCTGACACTCGGAGCCGAGGGGCGCCGTCTCCTTCGCGGCCAGCCTCTCGAGTACTACCTTCTCGAGCTCAGCGAGGTGCGACGACGCACGCTCGAAGGCCTTGCCGGGCGCGATGATGCATGGTTGGAGCGAACGCTCAGTGCTGCCCCCGCAATGAATGCCCACTGGGCGTGGTTTCATGTCGCCGAGGACGAGATCAACCACCGCGGGCAGATGCGGTGGTTGCGCGCCCGCCTCGGCTCGACGGCTTCGGGTGTGACCCGCGCGTGACGGGCATCGCCGTCCCGCGCCGCATAACCTGCACGCAGACGGGCGCGAACCCCGTACCGCCTGAACGGCGTTTGCAGCCGTCGGCGGGGAGTGCAATCATGAGCCGGCGCGGCTGAAACTGGGCGTTAGGAGATATCAACCGCTGCGATGGAGAGTGCCCCGACGGCATTTGCAGCGAAGAGGTGACAGCGACGTCGAGGACGGTGAGCGATCAGCTCAGTCCGGTTGGACGCCGGCTAATTCTACGGGGAGGTGATATGCATCCCGTGAACGTCGAAGCAAGGCGGACGGCACGTCGATGTCGATCTCGCCGCCGGTGGGTCATCCTCACATTCTGTTTGAGCGTGCTACCGCTCGCGCCGCATGCCGGCGTCATCGCGACTGCCGCGGACGCGCCGCCTAAGGGAAGGATCCGAGTGTTCGTGGCTGCCGATGCCGAGCGCGCGGCCCGTGGCCGCGCGGTAAGGCAGGTCGACGTGGACGAGTCCGCGAAGGAACTGCGCAAGCGCGCGAAGGGGCTGGACTTGTTCCAACTGACCGATCGCGCCGAGGACGCGGACCTCGTCGTCACCGTGACGGGCCGCCGCCAGGACCCGAGCAAAGGGTATGTCCTGAGCTACATTCTCGAGGCCGGCGAGTACAAGGTCGAAGACGAATTCGCTCTCGCAGGTGGGACGGAAATCACGGGCGGCACACGGGCACTCGGATCCGACGGGCGCACGAACTACGAAGGCCGACGGGCCATCTCCTGGGACGAACTATCCAAACAGTTCGCCAAGTCGTTGGAGGCCTTCGCGAGGGCCAACTACGATCGGATGCTCCGTCAGCGCGAACAACGCCGGCCACAGTAATCGGCCGCAGGACGGTGCACGTAGCGGCGCCTGATGGACACGCCCGCGGCTGAACGCGGGCGTTAGACAGCGATCGATAACATGGCATGAGGTGCTCGCTTGCTGAGGATAGCCTGGCTGATTGCGTCGGCCGTCTTGTTCCAGGCTGATACAACGGTCGTTCTCGGGCTAGTGGAGAGAGACCTTACTGGCGACGGCGAGCCGGAGACTCTCCGCGTTGTCGGTGTCGGGCCAACGATCGACAATCTCGAGGCCACCTTCACCATTGAGTCTGCAGGAAAAGCCATTTATCGGTTCGAGTTGGAGCGATTGACCCGCACCGTTGGTTTTGACGCAGGTCGCCACGTACTGTCGGCTGAGCAGCATCGGGCTCGTCTCACGGAGTTCCGGCAGTGGTTCTTCGCCGACCAGAAGTTTCAACGACCGGAAGAATTCGTCGACAGCCTTCGCGTCATGGCACGCTTGAGGGTTGCCGAGATTCCCGACGTGATTGCGCGTGACAGGCAGCCTTCCGACCCACGTGATGGAAGTGTGATCTGGGAGGAGATTCTGAACTCGCCTGTGACGATCTTTACGTTCTCGCCTGGCGGTGACGCGATTGTGGCGATCGGATGGAGTGCGCGAGCTGGCCGCTTCTACCGACTCTTGGAGTGCTGCTGACACGCGGCTGTCTAACTCCGATGGAGCCGACGCGCCCGATGTCCGTGCGATGGTTGCCCCTCTTCACCAAGCGATACCGGTTGGTCGTCATCCTGGGACTGGGGAGTGTTCTTGCCTTGGTACTCGTCGGCAGGTGGCTGAACGCGACCAAGCGGGGCGGGCAGGGGCCGGCCGAACCGTTTCGCATCGCCGGCAACCTGTACTACGTTGGCGCGACCGATGCCGCGTCCTTCCTGATCACCGGGCCCGAGGGCCACATCGTCCTCGATGGCGGCTATCCCAGCACCGCGCCGATGATCATCACGAGCATTGCGAAGCTCGGTTTCAGCATCAAGGACGTCAGAGTGCTCCTGAACTCAGAGCCTCATCCCGACCATGGCGGCGGGCTGGGCGTGCTCCAGCAGGCGTCTGGTGCCGAACTGTGGGCGAGCGACGCGAGCGCCGTCACCCTTGCCTCTGGTGGCGATGACCCGGACGGCGTCCTGCCGTTGAGGGCCCTCGTGTGGATCGGAGTCCTCGGTTATCCGGCGATGCGTGTCGACCATCGGTTCAAGGACGGCGACACAATCCGCGTCGGGCCGCTCGCACTCACCGCGCACATCACTGGCGGCCACACGCGCGGTTGCACCTCGTGGTCGTTCTTCGTTCGTGACGGTGACCGCGTGCTGAACGTCGTCAGCGCGTGCGACCTGGGGCGGTTGGCCACATCGCAGTATCCAGAGCAGAAGGCCGACCTCGAGCGCAGCTTCAGCGTGCTCCGGAGCCTTCCCGTTGACATCTGGGTCACTTGTCATGCGAGGTGGTGGGGCCGATATCGCAAATTCGTCGCCAGCGCTGCGGCAAAGGATCCTGTCGAACCATTTATCGACCCTCAGGGGTACCGCGCCTACATCGACTCCGCCGAGGCGGAACTGCGCAGTGGACGCCTGCACTAAGTTAACCCTTGGTGGCGAGCGGCAACCTGACAAGCGCTTGCAGCCGACGGCGCGCATGTCATCATGTGAAGTCTTTTGAGAAGCGCGCGCGCCGCGGCTGAAGCGCAGGCGTTAGCCAGACGGGCCGCAAAAGGAGACCCTGGTGGACGGAACGCAATTGAAAGCGGTTCAGGAGCCTCTCAAGCAGAAGTATCGCAACGATCCCGCGTCGGCGCTGATCACCCTGCGGGCAGAAGGGCGCGCGTCAGGATTGTCGTGCAAGGTCGAAACGGGGAAGGCGTTGGTCGAAGCCGGACTTCATCCCGCGACGGGCGGTGACGGGACCGCGGCGTGTTCCGGCGACATGCTCCTGGAAGCCCTGGTCGCCTGTGCCGGGGTCACTCTTCGGGCGGTCGCCACGTCGATTGGGATCGATCTCCGAGATGCCAGGGTCTTGGCGGAGGGCGATCTGGATTTCCGTGGGACGCTTGGCGTTTCGAAGGACGTGCCGGTCGGGTTTGTCACGATACGCCTGCGATTCGAAGTCGACACGGACGCGTCCGAAGAACAGACAGCGACACTCCTGAAGCTGACCGAGCGATACTGTGTCGTTCTCCAGACCCTTCGTGCCACTCCCGAGATTTCTGCGCGGATCACGCGCGCTTCGGCAGGACGCGCCAGAGACTTCCCCCGAAGCGGCTTGGTCTGACTGAACGGAGTCAGCAACGTTTTGAAGGGAGAGTTCCGGATGGGATCGCGCTCCCCGCTGTGTGGCATCCTCGCGGCGGCCCTGGCTGTCACCTCGTCCGCGGCGCAGAGGGTGCCGGTCGAATCGGATCAACAGGTTCTCATCAAGCTCGAGCGGGGCTGGAACGAGGCGTTCTACCGCAAGGACGTCGCTTTCATCGCCAACATTCTCGCCGACGAGTTCATCGCGACGTACGACGATGGTAGCCGTGGCGATAAGGCGAAAGAGTTGGCACTCGTGGCTGAGTTCAATCAGCAGGTGGAATCAGCCACTCAGGACGAGTTCACGGTGAAGGTATACCGAGACACGGCCGTGGTGTGGTTTACATTGCACGTAGTCGGCACGAAGCAGGGGCAGAGGGCAGAACTGACGTTGCGGTATACCGACGTCTGGGTGATACGCGACGGCGGGTGGGTCTGCGTGTCGACCCAGAGCACGAGGGTGAACCCGAAACAGCCAGCCGCGTGTTTAGGTTGCTTCTCCATGTCGGACGCGCTCACCCGCTTTGGCGACGGTCCTCAGCCATGAATCCATGGGTCGCGAAGGCGCTGGTGCTCGCAGCGACGCTGGTGATGGTCGTCATTCGCGCGCCGCACGGCCGCCGGAGCCGAAGTGTCAAGGTCGCCGCGAGCCACAAAACCCCGCTGGAGACCGGGCTCCTGGTTCTCGCCTGGGTGGGATTCTTCGTTCCTTTGATCTGGGTCGTGTCGCCGGCGTTCTCGTTCGCTGAGTTCCCGCTGAGGACCGGCCCGCTCGTCGGCGGTGCGACGTGCCTGGTCATCGGCCTCTGGCTCTTCTACCGCTCGCACGCTGACCTTGGTACGAACTGGTCGATCACGTTGGAGGTACGGGAACAGCATCAACTCATTACGCAAGGCGTGTATCGGCATATCCGCCACCCGATGTATTCAGCACTCATGCTGTATGGGGTCGGCCAGGCGCTCGTCATCCCGAATTGGGTGGCAGGCCCGGCGAACCTGATCGCGTTCGCGATCCTCCTCGCGCTTCGTCTCCGCGCGGAGGAGAAGATGATGTTAGAGGGGTTTGGCGACGAATATGCGGCTTACTCGGCGCGCACGAAGCGTCTCATTCCTGGCGTCTGGTAGACAATTCCGTGAACAGGATCCTGAGGTCTTCGATGGACTACGCGACTTTGTCACTGGCCGACGTGAAAAGCGGGCTCGAGGAGATCAGTCGAGAGGCGCAGGCGACCTTTGGCGGCCTCGACGCGCAGCAACTGAATTGGCGGCCCGACGCGGCGCGGTGGAGTGTGGCGCAGTGCTTTGATCACCTGCTCACGGCGAATCAGCTGATGCTCCATGCCGCGGAGGTCGCCTTGACTGACGCCGCGCCGCGAACGGTGTGGCAGCGCCTGCCGGTCCTGCCGAGGATCTTCGGTCGGATGCTGGTTCGCTCACAGGCACCGGGATCGACGCGAAAATTCACGGCACCGTCCAGGGCGCAGCCCGCGACGAGCGAGATCGGCGCGAATATCATTGAGCGTTTCGTCGAGCAGCACCGTCACGCCGCGATTCTGGTGCAAGCGCTCGATGAACGCGAGGCCGCCCGTGCGATCATGACGTCGCCGTTCATCAGGGTCGTCACTTACAGCGTGCTGGACGGCTGGCGGCTCATATTCGCGCACGATCGGCGGCACATCGAGCAGGCGCGTGGCGTCACACAGTCGCCGGGATTCCCAGGGTCGAGCGTAGTCGCCTGAGCCCGACTGGACGTGGACGCGCACTCGCTGCGCCCTTCGCCCTATGCGAACCGAATGACGTCAGGCAGCGCCCAGGAAGATCCGCATGAACGTCGCAAAGTGGAGGGGAGTCTGGCGCAGGTTCAGCGGGCGCGGTGCCTACCCCCACGAACTTGCCGGCTTGCTCCTCTTCCCATTGCGGCGGATTTTCTTCTCACCTGAGACACTGATCCGCCACCTTCATCTCACCCTTGCGTCCCGCGTGTTGGAGGTGGGGCCCGGGCCAGGTTTCTTCAGCATCGAGGTGGCGCGAGCCATTCCCGAGGGTCGACTCGAGCTCGTGGACATTCAGATCGAAATGCTCCAGAAGGCTCGAGGCCGGCTGCGCCGAGCCGGTGCCCGAAACACCGGCTACACGCAGTCGAACGCCATCACGCTGCCGTATCGTTCCGGCGCGTTCGATGTCGCGTTCCTCGTGGCCGTGCTCGGCGAAGTCCCCGATCCAAAGGCCTGTCTCGCTTCGATTGCTGACGTCCTGCGGCCTGGAGGCCTGCTTTCGGTCGCGGAGCTTCCGGGCGATCCGGACGCTCTCACCGAGGCGCAGCTGCGGACGCTCATGCAAGGGACCGGTTTGGAATTCGTCGATACTGTGCGAGTGTCCCGCGGGTTCCTCGCGAGCTTTCGACGTGAGGCGAAAGATCGGGGCGCAACAGCAGAAGTGCGATGAAACGCACGTGGACGATCATCGGCGTACGCGACGTCCCGGGGAGCGTCAAATGGTACCAGGCGCTCTTTGGCCAGCCCGAGACGCCGCCGGGCCATGACTACTTTGGCCAGATCCTGGATACGGATGGAACCGTCCTGCTCTGCCTCCACCAGTGGGGCGCGCACGAGCATCCCTCCTTGATGAGCCCGGACGAAGCGCCACCGGGCAACGGGCTCCTCTTGTTCTTCCGCGTCGACGATTTCGACCGGGCACTCGAACGAGCACGCGCTCTCGTTGCCCGGCTCGAAGAGGAACCGCACATCAACCCGAATACTCGAACAGCGGAATTCTCACTGCGGGATCGGGACGGATACTATGTCACCATCAGCGCACTCTGACACCTTCGCTGCTCACCGTGCGCTGGGATATCAGAAGGTCGAACGGGTCATCTGCTTCCGCAGATCGCTGCACCGCAGTTACCCTTTGTCGATGGCGACGGGCTGAGGGTGCACGTGGAGGGACCAGCCAGTGCGGCCGCGGGCCACGTTGCCGGGCGAGCGCCCCAAAAGGCTGGTCGTTCACCTATGCACTGCCGATATCGTGTTTGAACATGTGCGTCGCACGTGAATGAAAAAGTGCGCAATTTTGACGTGGCTGCACCCGGTGGACTGAGCCCATCGTCTGACGCATCGTATCCGGGTCGGCTCCTCGAGCGGCAGCCGACCTGCCTGATACGGGTGCGCCTCGACGGGGCTCTGCTCGCGTGCAGCGATGCCGCGCTCGACCTCCTCGGCATCGGCGCGCCGCTCGCCGTCCTGGACGCCAACCTGACGGATCGCATCGTCCCTGACCACCGCGCCAAGTGGCAGGAGTTCACGACGCAATGCTGGGCGAAGGGCGCCGCATCGCTGGAGTGCGATCTCGTCGTCCCTGGCAAGAATGCTCGCCCCCTGCTCGTTGACGGGATTGCGCTCAAGGACCACGCGGACGGTGTCGAGTCGCTGCTGCTCAACCTCCGCGACCAATCGCAGACGCTTGCGCTCGAGCACCCGATCGACAGCGTCTGGATCGACGGTGTGGGCGACGACGAACGTCAGGCTATCGCTGAACGGGTGAAGTTCGCAGTGCTGGCCGACCAGGATCAAGCCGAGCGCAGGCGGTTGACGGAGGCCCTCGAAGCGCAAACCGCCGATCGCCAGCGGAGAGAGGCGAACGTCGTCGGGCTGGAAAGAAAAGTCGAGCAAATCCGCCTTCTGTTGCAGCAAAGAGAACGTGAGTACGGCCGCGACACGGCGATGCTGAAGGGCGCGCTCACGGCTGCGGTCGCGGCAAAAAGCACTGTCGCTGCCGAGAAGGAGGAGCTGGAGGCCGTCAAGCTGCGCCTTCAGGCAGCCACGTGCGAACAGGCACGCCTCGAGGCTCTCATTGGCGAATACGAGGCCGACCGCAGGCGCGTCGCCGCCGACCATCAGGCGGCCGTCGATACGCTCGAGCAATCGCTGGCCCGTGCGGGCGAGGAAGCGGCGCGCGAGCACGAGCAGGCCCGCCAGGCGTTGGCCGAATTGCGATCAGAACTGGCGCAGGCCGTGGCCGGGCAAAGCAGCATGGCGTCGCGCGCCGAGGAGCAGAAGCGCGAACACGATCTCGTGCTCGCCGAGCATCACCGCGCCCTGGTCGACCTTGAAGCCGGCAAGGATGCGGCGCTGGCCGAGTTGCGCTCGGAGCTGGCGCGGACCTCGGCCGAACAAGGCGACCTGGCCGCGCGGTTCGAGGTGGCGGTACGCGAGCTGGACCTGCTGCGCGCCGAACACCGCCAGGCCCTCACCGATCTGGAGACTGCCCATGGCGCGGCGGCGGAGTTACGACGCCTGCTCTCGGAGGCCGGTGCCGAGCACGGCGGTCTCGCCACACGGCTCGAGGAGCGCGAGCACGCACACGAACGCCTGATCGCCGAGCATCACCGGATTCTCGCCGACATTGAAACCGGCCAGCGCGAGGCGCTGGACGAGTTGCGATCGCAGCACTCGCAGGCGCTCGCCGACCAGCATCGTCTCGCTGCGCGGCTCGAAGAGCAACAGCGCGAACGGGACAGTCTCGTCGCCGAGCATCACCGGGCTCTCGCCGAGATGGAGGCCGGCCAGCGCGAGGCGCTGGACGAGGTGCGATCGCAGCACTCGCAGGCGCTCGCCGACCAGCGTCGTCTTGCTGCGCGGCTCGAAGAGCAACAGCGCGAACGGGACGGTCTCGTCGCCGAACATCACCGGGCTCTCGCCGAAATGGAGGCCGGCCAGCGCGAGGCGCTGGACGAGGTGCGATCGCAGCACTCGCAGGCGCTCGCCGACCAGCATCGTCTCGCTGCGCGGCTCGAAGAGCAACAGCGCGAACGGGACAACCTCGTCGCCGGGCATCAACGGGCGCTTGCCGACATG
>Ga0111539_10004033_pt1 | contig 19279 bp, 27 predicted proteins | sample RhiMethybrSRZTD1_FD_79667 | JGI IMG/M metagenome (GOLD analysis project Ga0111539, IMG submission 79667) | Populus rhizosphere microbial communities from Tennessee, USA - Rhizosphere MetaG P. TD hybrid SRZTD1 (version 2) (version 2) | ecosystem: Host-associated > Plants > Roots > Rhizosphere >... | reverse complement strand
TGCATCATGGCGTGGATCCCGGCGAGCTTGCGCGCCGGCGTCACGCGGTCGTCGAAGTAGCGGCAGATCCCGGCGCGCTCCCCGGCTTGCGGACCGGGGACCTCGGTGCCCCGAGCCGTGGTCATGCCGTTGGCCGCGAACGCGCGCAGCAGCCCGGCGCTCGGCCGGCCGGAGCCCAGCTCCTTCGGCGCCGCGTCGAAATGGCGGTTGAGCAGCATCGCCGCGGCAGGCCCGACGGGCGCCGCGCCCGCGAACCCGTAGATCAGCGAGTTGGCGAAGATGCGCTGCATGCGCCCGCGCCCGCTGTCTCCGTGCGAGGAGGAATACCGCGACGCATTGGCGTTCAGGCTCTCGCAGCCGAAGAGGTAGACCTCCTTCAGTTGCGCGAACAGGCCCGGGCAGGAATCGCTGCACGATGCGCGCTCGAGCTGGTCGACGTCGAGATGCTCGCCCGTCTCCACCCGGTCGGAGTAGAAGGTGTCGCCGGCGTTGAAGTGACCGGAGACCACCAGCACGTCGCATCGGACCGCGCTGGCGCAAGCGCTCGCCAGCCAGTCGCCGCGCCCCTTCTGCAGCAGCTCGACGAAACGATAGCGCTCGGGCGGCAGCCGTTCGCGCAGGGCTTCCTTCTCATCGGCCGAGTTGACGGTGATGGTGCACACCGTCCTGGGCTCGCCGTGGGCGGCGAGGTTCGCACCCGCGCACGCCAGCGCGCCCACCATTGCCAATCGGCCCAACATGCGAAGTCTCCATTGCGATCGAAGCCATTGATAACGCGCCGGCGGCCGCGCGTCGGTACGGAGCGGCACATAGCTTTCGTTCGCCAGGGGGTTGCCGTGCCCCGTGACTCTGTGCGGCCCCGTACAGACGACGCCGGGCGGCACCGATATCGTGAAGGCTCCCCAACAAGGAGAAAAGTCATGAGCATTGGATTGATTCTGCTGATCATCGTGGTCCTGATGCTGGTCGGAGCCGTGCCCGCGTGGCCGCATGCCCGCGGGTGGGGTTATGGGCCCAGCGGCGGCCTCGGCCTCGTATTGCTGATCGTGATCATCCTGCTCGTGATGGGCAAGATCTAGAACGTACGCCAGCGCACAGACGATCGCGGGCACGTCGCGTACCTTCAGCCAGCGACACGAAATCCATCAACAACGGAGAACCACCATGACGAACCTCAAACGCATTTCCACGATCTTCGCGGCGCTGGCAATCGCCACCACCCTCGGCTGCGCCGGCACGGCGAAAAAAGAGAGCACCGGCGAATACGTCGATGACGTCGCCATCACCGCCAAGGTGAAGAAAGACATCTTCGACGAGCCGACGCTCAAGTCCGCCGAGATCAACGTCGAGACCTTCAAGGGCGTGGTCCAGCTGAGCGGCTTCGTGCGCTCGCAGGCCAACATCAACACGGCCGTCGTCGTCGCGAAGAACGTGACCGGCGTGACTTCCGTCACCAACAAGATGACGGTCAAGTAGGACGTCATGAAGCACCTGCTCCCGGCGCTGCCGTTCGATACGGCGGCGCTGGAGCCGCATATCGACGCCCGCACGCTCGCCCTGCACCACGGCAAGCATCATGCGGGCTATGTCGCTCAACTGAACGCGCTGGTCGAGCAGTATCCCGAGCTCGAGGGCCGCTCGGCCGCGTGGTTGCTGCTCAATCCCGGCAAGCTGGCCGAGGAAGCGCGCGTCGCCGTGCGCAACGCCGCCGGTGGCCACGTGAACCACAGCCTCTATTGGCGGGCCATGTCCGCCAAGGGCGCGCGCGAGCCGTCGGGGCGACTCGCCGACGCGATCGCGCGCAATTTCGGCAGCTTCGAGACTTTCAGGGCGCGGTTCGAGGAAGCGGCCGCTGCGGTCCTCGGATCCGGATGGGTCTGGCTCGCACGCGCGCAGCAGAACGGCGGCCTGTTGCGGATCTTCACCACGTCAGGGCACGCCAACCCGCTGCTGCAGGGCCACTTTCCCATCCTGGTGAACGACCTCTGGGAACACGCCTACTACATCAAGCACGAGAACCGGCGCGACGAGTACCTGGAGGGCTGGTGGGCGGTGGTCGATTGGGACGAAGCCGCGCGCCGCTTCGAGAGCTCCGACCACACCGCGGTGAACCGATGGGCCACCGAGGGCAACATGCTCCTCGAAGTGGCCTAGAAGTCCGGGCTACTTGGCCGTCGGGTAGTGCGACAGGCGCTCCGATTCCTTGCGCACCACCTCGTAGCACTCACACGACATCTTCTCGAGTTTCGCGCGATCCACCACCTTGATGCGGCCGCGGCGGTATTCGATCACGCCGGCGTCCTGCAGCTTGCCCGCCGCCGCGGTCACTCCTTCGCGCCTCACCCCCAGCATGTTCGCGATGAGCTCCTGGGTCATCACGAGCTCGAGCGTGGGCAGCCTGTCGAGGGACAGGAGCAGCCAGCGGCACAGCTGTTGGTCGACGGAATGGTGGCGGTTGCATACCGCCGTCTGCGCCATCTGCGTGATCAGCGACTGGGTGTAGCGCAGCAGCAGCTGCTGCATCGAGCCCGCGCGGCCGAACTCCTCGCGCAGGTAGCGCGCGGCGAGCCGGAACGACTGGCCCGCGCTTTGCACCACCGCGCGGCTGGGGGTCGTCTCACCGCCCATGAAGAGCGAGATGCCGACCAGGCCCTCGTGGCCGACCACGGCGATCTCGGCCGACGCGCCGTCTTCCATCACGTAGAGCAGCGACACGATCGCGCTGGTGGGAAAGTAGACGTGGTCGAGGATGCGGCCGGACTCGTAGACGACGTGGCCCAGGGGCATCGGGAAAGGCTCGAGATGGGGCGCCAGGCGCTTCATCTCGACGACCGAGATGGCCCTCAGGAGGTCGTTCTGGGCGGGTTTCGGAGCGGCGGCCATCGGTCAGTGTGCGCTACCGGACACTCGGCGTCCACCGCTATGTTCGCAGCCGCACCGACATCCGCATGGCAGGGGGCTAACCTGGAAGTCCGATCCACCCCAGTCCCTCGAAAGCCCTCCATGCTCTATACGATCGCAGTCGTCCTCCTCATCCTCTGGGTGCTCGGCCTGGTGAGCTCCTACACGATCGGCGGCTTCATCCACATCCTGCTCGTCGTCGCCATCGTGATGATCCTGGTGAACCTCCTCAGCGGGCGCAAGGTCATCTGAGGTCGCGATGATCCGGCTCAGGTTCGCGATCGAGCTCCGGTACGAGATCGCGGACAACCCGGCCGATTTCGTCTTCAACATCCACGCCGCGCGCACGCCGCACCAGTCGGTGTTCGTGGAGTCGCTGTCGGTGAGCCAGCCGGTGGCGACGGCGCACCATTCCGACGCGCTCGGCAGCCGCTACGTCAGCATGACGGCCTCGCCCGGACCCCTGGCGGTGCGCTACGAGGCGACGGTGGACATCACGCACCACCTGGAGTCGCCGGCGCGCATCGAGGAAGTGCCGATCGCGCGGCTCGCCCCAGAATTGCTGCCGTTCGTCTATCCGAGCCGCTACTGCCAGGCCGATCGCCTGCGACGCTTCGCGACGCGCGAGTTCGGCCACCTCCGCCAGGGCTACTGGCGGGTGCAGGCGATCCGCGACTGGGTGGCGCAACGAACGGCGTTTACCGCCGGGAGCTCCGACCACACGACCTCCGCGGTGGATACGCTGATCGAGCAGGTCGGCGTATGCCGCGATTTCGCGCACCTGATGATCGCGCTCTGTCGCGCCGTGAACATCCCGGCGCGCTTCGTGACCGGCATCGACTACGGCGCCCCGCTCTCGATGGGCCCGCCGGATTTCCACGCCTACGTCGAGGTGTTCCTCGGCAACCGCTGGTACCTGTTCGACCCGACGGGGATCTCGCCGCCGATGGGGCTCGTGCGCATCGGCACGGGACGCGACGCCGCGGACGTTTCCTTCGCGACCATGTTCGGCGCGGTGAAGTCGTTCGCGCCGCTGATCACCATCGACGCCGTGGACGACGCAGCCGGCGGGTTCACATTGCCCGGGCATTCGACGGATGCCGTGTCCACGCACGGCCACCAGGCATTTGCGCAGGTCCCCTTGTGAGGCTGCCCGGCATTCCCGGCGTATCGGCAACTATTACCGCTTCGCAGCCGCGTCACATCCTGCGCGTGCGGCCCGGCACGTCGCGCGCCCGGGGCGGAATCAGCACGCCCTCCTCGGGACCGCGGCTCGAGACCCCGGCCGCTTCGCGCACGGGGCGGTAGTTCGACGGGCCATCTCCTCGCGGCCACAGGGCCAAGGCGAATCCGACCAGGGCCAGCATCGCGATCGCCGCAAAGGCCAGGTAGACGGGCTTGAGGCTCGCTCGGCGCGGGGCGCGGACGAAGATCAATCGACGTGTGTTCATCTTGTAGAGCATCTTGTCCAGTCATCGACGCGGATCGGGCTTGCGCGGGACCGGCCCCGAGAGGCCGGCCCCGTGCCGTCCGTCAGGCGCGCGGTTCGCCCTGGGCGTTGACGCTCACCGTCTGTCCGGGAGGAGACGCCATCTGCATGTGGTGCTCGCGGCCGCGGAAGTTGTAGGTCACGTCCCAGTAGGCGGGAGCCTGGCTGGGGACGGTTTCGCAGCGCCGGACGTCGCGCGTCGTCGCGTACTGGCCGCCGTTGTTGCGATTGACGTTGGCGCCGAGTGCGGCACCGGCTACGGCGCCCCCAGCTGTGGCCGCATCATTGCCGCGCCCACTGCCCACCTGGTGACCCAGCACGCCGCCGATGATTCCACCGACGACGGCGCCGGGAATGTTCGCGCCGCTACCGCCGTGCGTGACCTGTTCCTGCTCGACCCAGCAGCGCTGCTCGGGTTGCCCGACCACGGCACGCACGTGCGTCACATCCGCCTGGTAGACACGTTCGCCACCACGGCGGCGGTTGTCGTAGACCGGCATGGGGGCCGGCGCGTAGCGGTGATCCTCGACGCGGACGCTGCTGTTCACCATGCGAACCGACGAGACGCGGTCGTTCAGGCCCATGGCGGCGAGCGAGGGGTATCGTCCCGGGCGCAGCACGACGCATTGGCCGTCGAAGCGCGCGTGTTGGCACACTTCCCAGCGCTCGTTCATCACGACCACCGACGAGGCGCGATCGTTGAATCCGAACTTCTCGAAGTTGCCGATCTGCTTCTGCGTCGAGAACGAGCGGCCCTCGAAGCCTTCGTGCTCGTAGAAGGTGACGCCGGCCATCGCCGGTACCGTGAACGCCAAGCCGGCGGCTGCCAGCGAGTTCCTGAGTACTGTATTCATATGGTGTCTCCTCGATGTGAGGTGCAACTATGCGGCGCGGCCCCGGAGATGTCGGTGCGGCGACGTACATAGGGCGTCAATGTGCGCGGCCGAACAGACTCCGGCAGCGCGTCACGCCATCATCGGCCCCTAAATGAGCGCAACGGCCGCATACCGGCAATACGTACCGCTGGGAGTCGGCATCCTCGCCGTGATCGCCGTCGTCGCAGCCCTCTACCTCGCGCGCGCGTTCTTCGTTCCGCTGCTGATCGGCATCCTCGCCAGCTATGCGCTGCGCCCGTTCGTGGACAGGCTCAAGGCATGGCGCATCCCGCGCGCGGTCGGTGCGGCGCTCGTACTGGGCGTGCTCGTGGGTGGCCTGTCGTGGACCGCCATGTCGCTGGGCGACGATGCGGCGGCGATCATCGCGAGCCTTCCGGACGCGGCGCGCAAGGTGCGCCAGCACGGGCGCGATGCGCAGGCGCAGGGGCCCAACGCGCTGCAGACGATCCAGCAGGCGGCGACCGAGCTGCAGGGTGCGGCGACCGATGTGTCCGCGGAGCGCCGATCGCCGAAGGCGGCGGCCGCGCGCGCGCTGCCGCCCGCCGAAGCGAGCCCCTGGCTGCGCGACTACATGCTGGCGCAATCGGCGCTGCTGTTCACCGTGGCGGCGCAGGCGCCCATCGTCCTCCTGCTCACCTACTTCCTGCTCGCCTCGGGCGAGCATTTTCGCCGCAAGCTCGTGCAGCTCGTCGGCCCCACCCTCACAGCGAAAAAGGACGCCGTGCACATCCTGGAGGAGATCGACGTGCAGGTTCAGCGCAACCTGGTCGCCACGCTGGGCGCGAACGTCGCGATCGGCATCGCGACCTGGCTCGCCTTCATGGCGCTTGGCGTCGAGGCCGCCGGCGTGTGGGGCGTGGCGGCTGGCGTGCTGCACTTCATTCCCTACCTCGGACCGGTCGTTTTCGCGATCGCGAGCGGCCTGGCGGGGTTCCTGCAGTTCGGCACCGCGACCGCCGCCTTCACCGTCGCCGGCGTCTCGCTGCTCGTCGCCGCCGCGATCGGCTCGTTCCTCATGACATGGCTGCAGAGCCGCTTCGCCAGCGTGAACGCCGCGGTGCTGTTCATCGCGCTGCTGTTCTTCGGCTGGCTCTGGGGCATCTGGGGCCTGCTGCTCGGCGCGCCGCTCCTTGCGATCGCCAAGGTCGTGTGCGATCGCGTCGACGTTCTCAAGCCCGTCGGGGCGCTTCTCGGTCGCTAGCGTGTGTACGCCAACGTACCGACAGCCCGGGCCGCCACGCGCAAGCTTCGGCCTCAAGGCAGCGACCCGCCGCCCTCCCACAAGGAACAACACCATGAAACGCAAGATCCTGACCATGACCGCCATCGCCGCCGCGACTGCGCTGGCGCTCGGCGCTTCGGCGGCCGGCATGTCGAAGCCCGCCTACCAGGAGTCGAAGGACCGCATCGCGGCCGAATTCAAGACCGCGAAGGCGGGCTGCGAGTCGATGTCCGCGAACGCGAAGGACGTCTGCGTCGCGCAGGCCAAGGGAGGCGAGAAGGTCGCGCTGGCCGAGCTCACTGCTTCGTACCAGCCTTCGGTGAAAGCGCGCTACGACGTGCGCCTCGCCCGCGCGGATGCCGACTACTCGGTGGCGAAGGAGAAGTGCGACGACCAGGCGGGCAACGCGAAGGACGTCTGCGTGAAGGAGGCCAAGGCCGTGCAAGCCGCCGCCAAGGCCGACGCCAAGGCGCAGATGAAGACAACCGACGCCAAGGTAGCGGCCAGCAAGGAGATCACCGAGGCACGCAAGGACGCGAACGCCGTCAAGCGCGACGCCGACTACGCGGTGGCGAAAGAGAAGTGCGATGCGCTGGCGGGTGCCGCCAAGGACGCCTGCGTCGGCTCGGCGAAGGCGAACTTCGGGAAGAGCTAAGCGAGTCTCGCCCTGCCGCGCGCGTAGCCGATGGCCGCGCGCGCGAGCTTGGCGACCATGACGAGGCGGCCGGCGTAGAGCAGCACACGCGCCGCGCGTCCGATTCCCAGCAGCGAGATCGCGACGCTCAACGCCATGGTGCGTAGCGCCGGCGTCGTGGCGATCGTTCCAGGAAGCTGCTTCCAGCTCGCGGCACCGCGCACCGCGTAGGCGTCGCGGCGCAGCCGCAGGCGGCAGAGCGCGGAGCGCCCCACCAGTTCACGTCTTTGCCCGGCCAACGCCTCCAGCCGGGCGTTCATGCGGCGGCCTGCAGGCCGGCGATGTCCTGCTCCAGCTCGGCCAGCGTCGCCCCGAAAGGTGCCGGGCTCGCGGCGGCCTCGCCACGCAGCAGCTGGACGGCGGCGGCGCCGCAGCCCAGGTAAATGGCAGCCGTCGCCCCGATAGCGGCGATCCGGTACGTGTCCCAGAAAAGGACCACGACCAGGAGCGTCACGACCAGGAGCGCCGTGTGCAGGAAGGCGAACCCGAGCGCGGCGAGCAGCAGCATGCGCTTGCGGCGCTCGACCTCTTCGCGCAGCTCGACCGCGAAGAGCGCCCCGCGGATGTGGAGGATCTCGCCCACCGTGCCGCCCATCGCGCGAAGCGCGCGAAGGAGGCCGGGCGAGTCGGGCGTCGCGGTCGAGAGCCGGGCGCCCATGGCCTACGGGCGGCGCGAGATCAGCAGCCCCGCGATGAGGCCGGTGGCCGCGGCGAGGGCGGCGACGATGCCGACGGAGCGCCACGGGTTGTCCTGCACGTACGCGTGGGTCGTGCTCGCAACCGCGTTCGCCTGGCTGATCGCATCGTCGCGAATGCGCGCGAGGCGTTCGCTCGCGGCCGAGAATTCGTTGTCGAGGGTCGTCTTGAGGGCGGTAGCGGTGTCGCTGCCCGCGCCGGCGGCCGTCCTGATCAGTTGTTCGGTCTCCGCGACGACGGTGTTGAACTCGTTCAACAGCTTGTCTTTGGTCGCGTTGGCGGGGATCTGGGTCATGGGTCACGCTCCTGTGGATTCGAGACGCAGGTTAGCGCCGGGGTGCGGCGCGGGTCGGTGCGCTAGCGCACCCAACGTGCGCTGCCGCGCAGACGGCGAGGGCGCGGCGCGTTATGGTCGGCGATGCTCCAACGATCATCCTTTAGGAACCTGGCCGCGGTTTCCCTGTCGCTCGCCGTCCTGGCCGGCTGCGGTGCGTTGCCGAGGATCGTGCCCGACATGGCGCGCAGCTCCTCCGCGCCGGTGCGTCTCGAGGGCGCGCGCGGCCCGTTGTCGGCGGCACAGAGCAAGGCGGTGCTGGCGCGGCTCGCGAGCAACGGCCAGGAGACCGGCATCTTCGAGCGCCACCTCGCGCTCGAGGAAGAGGTCGCGGGCACGCCGCTCATGGTCGGCAACAAGGTCGTCCTGCTGCAGGACGGCCCGGATACCTACCAGGCGATGATCGAAGCGATCGCCTCTGCGCGCCACCACGTGCATATGGAGACCTACATCGTCGAAGATGACGAGGTCGGCCGCAGGTTCGCCGCCGCGCTCGTCGCGAAGGCATCGCAGGGCGTGCAGGTACGCCTCATCTACGACAGCGTGGGTTCCAGCACGACGCCGCCCGCGTACTTCAAGCACCTCGCCGACAATGGCGTGACGGTGCTCGAGTTCAACCCGATCAACCCGCTCGCGCTGAGGAAGGGCTGGGAGGTCAACCAGCGCGACCACCGCAAGCTGATGGTGATCGACGGCCGCGTCGCATTCATGGGTGGCATCAACATCAGCAGCGTCTATTCCGCCGGTTCCTTCAGCAAGCGCTCGAAGCAGCGCCCGGACGGGGCGCGATGGCGCGACACGCACCTCAAGGTCGAGGGCCCCGTGGTGGCGGAATTCCAGAAGCTCTTCCTCGCCACCTGGGACAAGCAGAAGGGCGACGCGCTCGCCGCGCGTGAGCATTTCCCCGTCGCGCTTGCTTCCGGCCGCGAGGTGGTGCGCGCGATCGGCAGCTCGCCCGACGACGCGGTGAGCCAGGTCTACTCGACGCTCATCTCGGCCATCGGCGCCGCCGAGACCGCGGTGCATCTCACCAACGCCTACTTCGTTCCCGACCCGCAGCTCCTGGCAGCGCTCAAGGACGCCGCGGCGCGTGGCGTGGACGTGCACCTCATCCTGCCCGGCCAGACCGACTCGTGGCTGGTGTTCCACGCCGGGCGCTCGCACTACGGCGACCTGCTGCGCGGTGGGGTGAAGATCCACGAGCGCCGCGGCGCGCTGCTGCATGCGAAGACGGCCCTCATCGACGGCGTGTGGTCGACCGTCGGATCGACCAACCTCGACTGGCGCAGCTTCCTGCACAACGACGAGGTCAATGCCGTCGTCCTGGGGCAGGAGTTCGGGGCGCAGATGCAGGCGGTGTTCGCAGCCGACCTCGCCGCCTCCACGCCCGTCTCGCTCGAGCAATGGGAAGCGCGGGGACTCAACGATCGCGCGCGGGAGCTCGCTGCGCGCCTGTGGGAGCACTGGCTATGAGCGCACGCATGAAGTTGCTGCGGTGGATCGCTTGCGCCTTGCCGCTCCTCGGGCCGGGCGCAGCCGCTGCCGGCGAGACGATGACGCCGTCGGCTTCGGCCGCGGCGATGCAGGGCCGGTTCGCCGCCATGAGGGACGAGCTGCTCCGCAACGCCTTCGATCGGCCGCTGCGGATGGCCTCCACGGAGGGCGCGGCCGGCGTCTCGGGCGAGATCCACGCGATCGTGGACCAGCCGTTCTCCACCACGGCAGGCGCGCTGAGCAGGGCGACCCAGTGGTGCGACGTGCTGATCCTGCACCTGAACACCAAGTACTGCCGGCCATCCACGGACGGCGGCGACACCGTGATCCACTTGCGCATCGGCAAGAAGCACGACCAGCCGATGGAGCAGGCCTACCGCGTCGATTTCGCCTACCACGTGACGGCGCAGGCTCCGAACTACCTGCAGGTGAAGCTGGACGCCCGCGAAGGCCCCTTCGGCACGAGCGACTACCGCATCGTCCTCGAGGCGGCGCCGGCGCCGGACGGACGCAGCCTCGTGCGCCTTTCCTACTCGTACGCGTTCGGCATCGCGGGGCGCCTGGCGATGCAGGCCTACCTCGGCACCGCCGGGCGCGACAAGGTGGGCTTCACGGTGACCGGGACGCAACCCGACGGCAAGCCGCAGTTCATCGGCGGCGCACGCGGGGTGGTGGAGCGCAACACCATGCGCTACTTCCTCGCCATCGAAGCACACCTGGGTGCGTTGTCGGTGCCGGCCGCGGGACGGATGGAGAAGAGCCTGCGCGACTGGTTCGCGGGCAGCGAGCGCTATCCGCGCCAGCTGCACGAGATGGAGCAGGGCGATTACCTGGCCATGAAGCGCAAGGAGTACTTGCGCCAGCAGGCGGGGTAGGTGCGGGGCCGAACAGACGGCAGCGGGCACCGCGGGCATTCTCGATCCATGAAAGCCCTCCACGTTGCAGCAGCGGTCGCACTGGCGATCGCCGTAACCCTCACCGGCATGTACGCCGTGGCCGCGACCGCCGCAACGACGCTCGCCGCCAGCATCACCACCGAAGAAACGGATCGGCACTCGCGCAGCATCGAGTTCGCCGCCGGCAACGATCGGGCGGCGGCCAGGTACCGACCGCCGGCACCCGAACCCACGTCAACCACCAAGAGGAGTCAGAAACCATGAACTGGGACCGCATCGAAGGCAACTGGAAGCAATTCAAGGGCACCGCGAAGGTGAAGTGGGGCAAGCTCACCGACGACGAGCTCGACGTGATCGCAGGCAGGCGCGAGCACCTGGCAGGCAAGATCCAGGAGGCGTACGGCATCACCCTGGAGACGACCGAGGACCAGATCGCCCAATGGCAGGCCGACCAGAAGGAAGAGCAGAAGGTAGAGGAGAAGGCTGCGGTGGTCGCGCAGGAGAAGGCGAAAGACCTGAGGGACTGAACCGGCCTCGGCCCCCGCGGGACTCAGAGCTCGCGGGGCGAAGTCGCGCCGCCGAGGTGCGCAGCGTGTTACACAATTTCCTGGTTTCCCATCGAAGCGCCGTCATCGACCGGTGTCGCGCGCGGGTCGCCCGTCGCCTCGCGCCGCGGCAGATTCCCGGCGAGCTGCGGCATGGTGTTCCCGCATTGCTGGGGCAATGCATCGACATGCTCCGCCTCGAGCAGGTGCCCGACTCGACGGTGACGTCAGAGCCGGCGGTCGCCCTGGGTGCAGCGCGATTCCATGCCGAGTCGCTGATCGCCGCCAGTGCCGCGCGGCACGGTCGCGAGCTGCTGGCGCACGGATTCACGACCGACCAGGTCGTCCACGACTACGCGGACCTGGGCCAGGTCGTGGCCGAGATGGCGGCCGAGACCCACCTGCTGCTTTCCGCCGAGGCCTACGCGGCGCTGGGCCGGTGCCTCGACCACGCCACCGCCGAGGCGATCAAGGCGTTCTGCCAGCAGCGCGACCTGCTGCTGGCCGGAGCGGGCAAGCGCGCGACCGACGAACGCGTTACTCGCGTGACCGAGGAGCTGCGTGGCCTCGCCAACGACGCGTTACTCGCGTTCGCGGCGATCAAGGAGGGCGGGGTCGGGCTCCATGGCGCCACCGCCGGCGTCCTCGAGAGGAGCCTCGTCGGCCTGAACGATCTCGTGGCGCAGGTCCTGATCGACGTTCGCCTGGCGACCGGCGTGCCTTCGCGGCTCGATCACGTCGCGGCCGAGCGGTTGGTCGACGAAGTGCGGATGGCGGCGAGCTTCGAGGCGAGATCGAGGGGGCGCGAGCTGACGGTCCTCCCGGTCGAGCGTGGCCTGGTCCTTCAAGCCGATCGCCAGATGCTGCTTTCGGCCGTCCTGGACCTGCTGCACCGCGCGCTCGAGCGAAGCCATCCACGGGGCCGGGTCTGGTTGACGGCGCGCGCGACCGCGTCGCGCGTGTTGATCGAGGTCGAAGACCAGGCGGGGGGCGTCCGCGCGGACCGATCGGCGCGCACCGCCCCTTCGCCGGCGGATCCGCCGAGCCCCGTCTCCTCCGGCGCCGGCCTCGATACGTCCCGCCTGGCGATCGAGGCCATGGGTGGGAACCTCGGCCTTCGCGACCTTGCCGGGGCCGGGCGCGTGGTCGTGATCGACCTGCCGCGCGTCACGCCCGAAGCGGGGGCCAATGTTCTCTACCGCACCGACCGCGCGACAGGTGACGACTAGGGTCATTCACGACACGGCGGGTGGCGCGGCCACCTCCGGACAACCAACTACAGGAAGGCACGCCATGAACTGGGATCGCATCGAGGGCAATTGGAAGCAATTCACCGGGACCGCGAAGGCCAAGTGGGGCAAGCTCACCGATGACCAGCTGGAGGTCATCGCGGGCAAGCGCGACCAGCTTGCGGGCCGCATCCAGGAGGCCTACGGAATCACCAAGGAAGCGTCGCAGCGGCAGATCGACCAATGGCTGAGCGACCAGAAGGAGCGGCAGAGCGAGGACGAGAAGGGCGAGCAGGTGCACAACCGCAAGTAACGCGGCTAGCGCTTCTCCCAGCTCGCTCGCCTGCGCATCCCCGCGAAGCCCACGGCGAGCACCAGCAGGGCGAGCACGATCATCGCCCACTCGGACAACGTCGGCGTGGGCTGGGCCGAGCTCGGCGGCGGCGGCGGAGCGCTGGCGCCAGGCACGATGAATCCTGGCGTGGATCCGCCGGTGCACGCGGTGATGGCGTTCGAATCCAGCGTCACGGTGCCATTGCGCGCAAGCGCCCTGCCGTTGAGGCTCGCGCTGGTCGCGATGGTGATGCTGGTGAGCGCGAGGATGTTGCCCTGCATCGCGCTGAAGGTTCCGATCGTCGCGGAGCTCCCCACCTGCCACCACAGGTCGCACGCCGTGGCTCCATTGATGAGGCTCACGCTCGAGGCCGCGGGGCCGGAAGCGGTCGTCAGGGCCGTCGCCTGGATCACGTAGAGACCCGGACCGTTGAGCGTGAGCGTTCCGGTGAGGTTCGCCGCACCCGCGTTGTAGGTCCCGGGCGTGAGCGTCTGCCCTCCGAGGGCGGGCGCGATCGGAGCGCTCACGCGGCCCGCCAGGGCCAGGTATGCGGCAGTGGTATCGGTCTGCGCCTGCTGCGCGGTCGCATCGCCAGGGTTCAGCGCACCTGTTCCCGGGACGACGAGGCCGGGCGGGAAGCCCGTGATCGAGAGCGCGGGCCACACGCCCACGCTTCCGGAAACGACACTGGGGCCGACGTTGGTGACGCTAGGCGTGGCGCCCAGCACCGCGAAGCTCGACGCTGTGCCGAGGAGCTGGGCCGCCGCCGGTGCGCTGGCCAGCAGGAGCAGGGCGGCCGCAAGGGGGCGGAGCGTGGACGGAACGATCGGTCGAGTCATGGATTTTTCGCTTTCGGTTGGGATGCGCTATCGCGAGAATTTTCGCTCGTAGCAATGGCCGGGTCTGTTCGCTAACGCACATTGGAGGTCCCTGCGTGCGGTAGCGCACAGATGGCGCGCCTGGCCCGGGCTATCGTGTCGCTCGCGCAACAGACGGGGATAGGACATGGGCGTCAATTCGGACTACATCGCCAGGATGAAAACGCAGTTGAAGCAGTGGGATGCGGACCTCGACGCGCTCGGGGCCAGGACCGAAGCGGCGAGCAGCGAGGCGCGCGCCGCCTCGCTCGAGCGGATCAAGGACCTGCGCGCGAGCCGGGACGCGGCGCAGAAGTCGCTCCAGCAGATGCGCGCGGCGGGCGAGGCGGCCGGCGCGCACATGAAGGCGGCGATGGAAGAAGCGTGGAAAGCGATGCAGAAGGGCCTGCAAAGAGCGACTTCGAGTCTCGGCGGATGATGAACCTGCGCTCGCGGGAAAGGGTCGTCGACAACGCGCAGCTCGCGGGCAGGCTGTGTGTCGATTCGGCCGAGCTCCGTGCCGCCCACGCGAAACACATGGCGACCCACGGAAACCTCATTCCCCACACCTTCATGGGCGAGGTGCTGGCACGGGCGGGGGCTTGCGCGTTGGCGGGCGGCGCCAATTCCGTCCAGCGACGAGAGGAGCTCGACAGCATCCTCGCGACCCTCGAGGACGCGATGGCGGGAGGCGATCTCGAGGCCTGCACCGTGATCTGCATCTCGTTCATCTGGGATGGCAAGAGCGAGCCGTTTTTCGCGGCGTTGCGGCCGTTGCTGGGCCCGCGGCTGGAAGCGCTGGCCCGGACGTGAGCGCGGCGCGATCTCGCGATCGCGCCGCGCGGTAGTGCGGACTGCGGGTGCTAGTTGGTGACCATCACCAGGACTCGGCGATCGCCCTGGGTGCGCGGCTCCCCGAAGCTTCCGGTCTGGATCCTCGAGGCCGGCACGCCGGCATCGATCAATGCGCCGCGAACGTTGCCGATGCGACTCTGGGAGTCGCCGTCGATGCCGATGCGGTAGCCCGGGTTGCTCGCCATGTAGTCGGCCACTTCACGCGCCTTGTTCTCGTCGGCGCGGCGGATGCTGTCGCTGTTGCCGCTGAAGGTGTAGTCGCGGTAGAGATTCCAGCTTCGGCCGCCTGCCAGCGGTCCTTGCGCCCCGGTCGGGCCGATCGAGCCTTGCATGCCGACAGCGCCGGTCGCGCCCGTCGGTCCCGCGATGCCCGCGAGCTCGGTGCGGCCTTGCGTGCCGACGTATCCCGTCGCGCCCTGCGCGCCAGTGCTGCCGGCAGGACCCGTCGGACCCCTCGGGCCCTCGGTGGTCGCGCCTTGCGCGCCGGTGCTGCCCGCCACGCCCTGCACGCCCGCGGGACCTGCTTGTCCCGTCGCTCCGGCGGGACCCGGAAGGCTCGTGCCCTGGATGCCGGTCTCTCCCGTCGCTCCGCGCGCGCCCTGCATGCCAGCCGGACCAGCTGCGCCCGCACGCCCTACGACCATCTTGCCGGGTGCGCCTGTGGCGCCGGTCGGACCTTGCTCACCGGCGGGGCCGGCGGGGCCGGTCGCGCCCGTGGGGCCGGCCATCGCGAGTCCGGTTGCGCCGCGTTGACCCGTGGCGCCCTGCTCACCGGTCGCACCGGTAGGGCCGGCGGGGCCGGCGGGACCGACATAGCTGATCGGCTCGACGGGCTGGTAGGCCTGCTGCGGCGTGGCACACGCCGCGGCGAACGTCGCGGCGAGCGCGAGCAGGAGCGGGCGTTGGATCGACAACCTTGACAGCTTCTTCATGGTGCTTTCCTCTGGATTCGGTACAGCGGTACCGCGCAGGGATCCGATTCCTGGATCGAAATCGGGTGTGCGCAGGTGTCTCTGGTCGCACTCTACGGAGCGCGCCGGGCGGCGTCGGTACGGTAGCGCTCGTTGAGAAATGCCTATGTGCGCTACCGAGCAGACTCGCGTCGCGCGTGTATCTATGGTCGTGTCGTGGCGACCAATCGACTGTTGGAGAGCCTGACCCGCAAGGACCGCGCGCAGCTGCTCGATCGTTCCGAGCCGGTGGAGCTCACGTTCCCCGACGTCCTCGCCGAACCGGGCGACGCGATGCCCCACGTCTATTTCCCCACAGGGGGCTTCATCTCGCTGGTGTCGTCGGTGGGCACGGACAATCTCGAGGTGGCGCTCGCGGGCAGCGAGGGGATCTACGGCGTGCCCGTCGCGCTTGGCGTGGCCACCTCGCCCGTCCACGCCCTCGTGCAGGGCAGCGGCGCGGCGTGGCGCATGGACGCGGGAGCTTTTCGCCGCGAGCTGGCGCGCTCGGCGGGCCTGAGAACGTGCATCAACCGCTATATCTACGTGGTGATGAGCCAGCTCATCAACACCGCGGGATGCAATCGCTTCCATGTGGTGGAGCAACGCGTGGCGCGCTGGCTGCTCATGACGGCGGACCGGGCCCACGCGCCGACCTTCCGGATCACCCACGAGTTCCTGGCCTACATGCTCGGCGTGCGGCGGGTCGGGATCACCGAGGCGGCGAGCGCGCTGCAACGGCGCGGGCTCATCGGCTACACGCGCGGCGTCATGACCGTGGTCGATCGCGCGGGGCTCGAGCGCGCCGCGTGCTCGTGCTACCGCTCGGACATCGCGACCTACAAGAGCGTTTTCCCGAAGCACTAGCAGCGAGCAGGAGGGTGCCTCCCCGTCCTGTCCGCTGCCGCCTTCGTGAGGATCGTCGTCAACCTGGAGTCGGGGCGCCGGGCACTGTCCAGCGCGCCGCCCTCGTACTCCCACACCCGCAGGCGCGCGCCCTCGGCCGCGCCGGGGGGCGTGAGCCACAAGTGCTTGCTGCGGGCGGGCGCCAACGCGGGGATACCGGCGGACAGGAGCCGGTATGCGACCGGCCTGGGCCGCCACGTCGTGATCACGATCCGGCGCTCACCTTGCGTGCCTGCTCCTGCGCGATGGTGGCGGGCGGCGTGCCCGTGTCATGCCAGTTGGCCGGACGCGCCGGGGAAACGCGGACCTCCGGGGCCGGGCAGCCGGCGACGATGCAACCGGTGAGCGCCATGATGAGCAGAATCGGAGGTGTCTTCATCGACCCGGCCGCTCAGATGCCCCAGCGGTCGTGCACCAGGTTGCCGGCGGCCAGCGCGGCGGCGGCGAGCGCGGTGGCGAACATCAGGGCGTCGATGCTGAAGGCTCCGGCGGGCGGCGGGGTCACGAAGATCGGCGAGACGAGCGCGCCGCCGACGATCCCGCCCGCGGCCCCTATCAGGGCCGAGATCCAGGGGCCACGCGAGTGGTTGAGTCCGAGCAAGGCATAGGCCGCCCAGCCAGCGAGGGCGCCGGCGGCAATCCAGAGAGCCATGTTCATGGGATGACGGCCTCGAGTGGGATGCGTCGAGGCTGCGCGGTCGAAGCCCGGCCGTCTGTTCGCTGGCGAACGGACTGCCCGGGGCGGTGCCGATACCTTTCCACGGAGTGAGCGAACAGATGATTCCAGCGCGACTCCTCGCATGGGTAGCGCGCCTGCGTCGATCCGATGCGGGCGGCCGTCCACGCGACGAGGAGCCGCCGCTACGCTCGGAGCTGTTCAGCGCCGAGCAGATGGAGCGCCACGGCAAGGAGCTCGCGGCGGCGCACCGGCTGGCGAAGCGGCGCGTCCCCGACCGCCTGCTGGCGCGGCTCGCGGACAACGAGCGCGTGCTCGCGCAGGCCTGCGACCGACTCACCCTCGCGGTCACCGAAGGGCGTCGGATCACGCCGGCGGCGGAGTGGCTGCTCGACAACTTCTACCTGGTCGAGGAGCAGATCCGCACGGCGCGGCGCCACCTGCCGCGGGGATACAGCCGCGAGCTCCCGCGTCTCGCCCACGGGCCGTCCGCCGGCAATCCTCGCGTGTACGACCTCGCCTTCGAGGCGATCTCCCACGGCGATGGCCGCGTGGACGACGAAAGCCTCGCGCGTTTCGTGGCGGCCTACCAGAGCGTTACGCCGCTCGAGATGGGCGAGCTCTGGGCCATCCCGATCATGCTGCGCCTCGCGCTGATCGAGAACCTGCGCCGCGTCGCGGCGCTGATCGCCGCGCACATGCAGGAGCGCGGCCGCGCCGACGCCTGGGCCGACCAGATGATGGACGTCGCCGGGAGCGATCCCAAGAGCCTGATCCTGGTGATCGCCGACATGGCGCGCTCGAACCCGCCGATGGCGAGCTCGTTCGTCGCCGAGCTGGCGCGCCGGCTGCAGGGGCAGAGCGCCGCGCTTGCGCTGCCCCTCACGTGGATCGAGCAACGCCTGTCGGAGACCGGCATGTCGATCGAGCAGCTGGTGCAATCCGACACGCAGCAGCAGGCGGGCCTCCAGGTCACCATCGGCAACACCATCGGCAGCCTGCGGTTCCTCGGCGCGATGGACTGGCGCGAGTTCTTCGAGGACATCAGCGTCGTCGAGCTCGAGTTGCGCGGCGACCCGGCCGGCCTGTACGGACGGATGGATTTCGCCACGCGCGATCGCTATCGCCACGTGGTCGAGGCGATCGCGAAGGGCAGCGCCCTCGGCGAGCGCGAGGTCGCGCATATGGCGGTGGCGCTCGCCTCCGAGGCCGGCGGCGGGGGGGAGCGTACCGGTGAGGACGATCGCTCGGGGCACGTCGGCTTCTACCTGGTCGACAAAGGTCGCGCCCACCTCGAGCGCGCGGCGCGCACGCGCGTGCCCCCGGCCGAATCGGCACGCAGGCTGGGGCGACGGGTCGCGTTGCCCCTGTACCTCGGCGCAATCGGGGCGATCACGGCCGTCCTCACCGCGGCCCTGTTGACGTGGGCGCGTGCCCAGGGTGCCGCCGATGCGGTGCTCCTTGCGCTCGGGATCTTGCTGGTGCTCGCCGCGAGCCAGCTCGCCGTCGGAGTGGTGAACTGGCTGGCCACGCTTCTCGTGGAGCCGCACCCGTTGCCGCGCATGGACTTCTCCCTGGGCATTCCGTCGCGCTCGCGCACGCTCGCCGTGGTGCCGTCGATGCTCGGCAGCGCAGCGGGCATCGAGGCCCTGCTGGAGTCGCTCGAGGTCACGTTCCTCGCGAACCGCGACGAGCAGCTGTATTTCGCCCTGCTGACCGATTTCCAGGATGCCGCGGCCGAGTCGCTTCCCGGGGATGAGTCCCTGCTGCGTCTCGCGCGCGAAGGGATCGAGGCGCTGAACCGCAAGTACCCGCCGGGAGCCTTCCTGCTCCTGCATCGCCCCAGACACTGGAATCCGCACGAGGGCGCGTGGATGGGCCGCGAGCGCAAGCGCGGCAAGCTCGCCGACCTGAATGGGTTCCTGCGCGGGCGCGCCGCGGATCGCTTCGCGCTCGTCGTGGGCGATACCGCGCCGCTCGCCGGAGTGAAGTACGTGATCACGCTCGACACCGACACGCAGTTGCCGCGGGACGCGGCGCGCCAGTTCGTGGCCGTGATGGCGCACCCGCTCAATTGCGCGCGCTTCCATATCCGCGGCGCCACGGAGAAGGTGACCGAGGGCTACGGGATCCTGCAGCCGCGCGTGGGCGTGAGCCTGCCGGGAGCGAACCGGTCGTGGTACGCGCGCATCCATGCGGGGGATCCGGGCATCGACCCGTATACGCGCGCGGTTTCGGATGTGTACCAGGACGCCTTCGGCGAAGGCTCGTTCATCGGCAAGGGAATCTACGACGTCGACGTGTT
>Ga0111539_10004030_pt1 | contig 19288 bp, 18 predicted proteins | sample RhiMethybrSRZTD1_FD_79667 | JGI IMG/M metagenome (GOLD analysis project Ga0111539, IMG submission 79667) | Populus rhizosphere microbial communities from Tennessee, USA - Rhizosphere MetaG P. TD hybrid SRZTD1 (version 2) (version 2) | ecosystem: Host-associated > Plants > Roots > Rhizosphere >... | reverse complement strand
GCCCGCCGCGCACCTCCCAGATCCCCTCGTCGGGCTGGTCCCAGTTCTCGCAGAGCCAATCGGTCAGCGCAGAGAGCTCCACCCAGCCGTCGTGCGCGATCGGACGGCCGTACTTGTTGAACAGGTAGACGGAGTCCATCAGCTCGCCGTAGATGTCGAGCTGGAGCTGATTGTAGGCGCCGTTTCCGATGCGTACCGGCTTCGAGCCCCGGTAGCCCTCGAAGTGGTCGAGCGTCTCCTCGGTCAGCTCGCTCCGCCCGTCGATCGCGTACATGATCTGGAGCGGGCTCGAGCCCCCTTCGGTGTGGGCGACGACCCGGTCGCGGAGCCAGTCCGTGAAGGCCTCCGCCTCGTCGGTGAACCCCAGGCGAAGCAAGGCGTAGAGCGAGAACGCCGCGTCCCGGATCCACGTGTAGCGGTAGTCCCAGTTGCGGCCGCCCCCGATCACCTCGGGGAGGCTCGTCGTGGGCGCGGCGACGATCGCGCCGGTCGGGCGGTAGGTCAGGAGCTTCAGGGTGAGCGCCGAACGGTTGACCGTCTCGCGCCAGCGGCCCTTGTACTGCGAGCGCGAGAGCCAGCTCCGCCAGAACGCGATCGTCTGCTCGTAGGCGGCGCGCGTCTCCGCCTCCGAGTACTCGCGCGGCACGTAGTCGGGCTCGACCCGCTCGAGGACGAAGGTGACCGAGGAGCCAGCGCGCACGGTGAACTCACAGTGGATGCCGGTCTCGTCGCACGCCACGGGCGTCGTGGCCTGGAGCGCGAGGCAGAGATTCGGCGAGCGGAAAACGACTCCGTGCTCGTACTGCTCGATCTCGTGTGTGTCGCGGCCGTAATTGAAGCGCGGCTGCATCTCGACCCGGAAGCGCATCTCGCCGCGGACTCCCTCGACACGGCGGATGAGCCGATGGCGATGGATGTCCTCCTTCGACTCCGCGATCGGCATGAAGCCCTGGATCTCCCCCACGCCCTCCTCGGTGAGGAAGCGTGTGATGAGCACGTTCGTATCCGGGAAGTAGAGCTGCTTCGGCGTCCAGTCCTCTGCCACGGGGGCGATGCGGTAGTGGCCGCCCTTGTCCTTGTCGAGGATCGAGGCGAAGACGCTCGGCGAATCGAACGACGGGCAGCAGTACCAGTCGATGTTTCCGTCGGTGCCGGTCAGCGCGACCGTGTGCAGGTCGCCCATGATCCCGTGCTCGGCGATCGGCAGGTATCCGGGCATGCGCTATTCAGCGCCCAGGCGACACCGCACGTCAAGTGGGAAGCTCAGCCGCCGTGCGCGATGAGCGGCAGAGCGGCCATCAGGATCGCGGTCCCGAAGGCCGCGAGACCCACTGCAAGGAAGCGAACGCTCATACCAAGCCAAAGGAAAGGCCGAAACCGGCGGCAGGCCTCCCCCCCGAAAGGGGGGTTTTTCATGAGTGGGCCGGTTCGATACTGATTTCATGGGGCTTAGTGAGGGGCTTCGACATTCACTCGAGTCGTACCTGAAGAAGAGTGCCGCAGATCTCGATGAGCGCGGCGCCGAGATCACGTTCCGCGAGAACGAGGTCGAGTTCGAGATCAAGCGGCTCGAAACGCTCGAGACCGAGCTCAACGAACGGAGCGCCCGTGTCGAGGAGCTCCGACCGCAGCAGGAACGGGCTGACGAGGCTCTTCGCCGCGCTCTCGGCACCCTCGAAGAGCGCGCCCTGACCCTGGCCGAGAAGGCCGGTGAGCTACGCGAGCGCACGACCAAGATCGTCGAGGCCGAGGCGGAGCTCACGGAACGCGAGCGCCTCGCCTCCTACCGCCGCGACCGGCTTCGCTCCGAGCAGAAGCTCCTCGCCGAGCGCGAGCGGGAGATCGTCGAAGCCGACGGCGACCTCCTCAGCGCAGAGACGGCCACGCAGGCCACTCGCTGGATCGAGCACCGCGAGAAGCGCCTGAACGACAACGAGACGCTCATCCAGGAGCGGATCGAGGACGTCGGGCGGCGTGAGAAGGAGCTCGAGTCCCGCGAGGTGCGCATCAACGTCGACCTGCAGGTGCGGCAAGACGAGCTCGACCGGCGCGAGCGCGAGCTGGCCGAGCTCGAGGAGAAGCTCGCCCGCAAGGAGCGCGAGCTCCGCGTGTACGTCGCGCAGATCCAGGGCGGCCTCCCCGTTCCGACGCTCGTCCGTCCAGAGGCCTAACGCGTTCCTCGCCACCGGGCCGGCCAAATGGAAGGAGGCCGGTGCCCGGTAGAAGACCTTCGGCGAGCACCGGCCTCCGACCTAGGGAGAGGTGGGCTGCGGACCCACGACCGGGAGAGGCGGCTTTGTTGTGACCGCCGCGCCGAACCTAGAGCATCCGTCGTACGACACGCCAGGGGCGGTTTGCGGAAATTGCGGGAAAAGGCACGCAAACTTCCACAAAGTTCACAGGCGTCCACAGGGATGTGGAAATCTCGGAGGGAAGAAACCGGAGCGCGCGGCCGTCTCGAGAGCATGCTCAGACTCGCCGTGGCCCTCGTCCTTCTCGTCGCCCTCCTCGGCGCGACCGCGGATCTTGCACGCGGGCGCAGGCCGCTTCTCTTCGCCTAGCTAGAACCCGCCGCCGCCGCCGCCGAACGGGTTCGACGGCACCTTGCTCTGCTGGCGCGAGCGCTCGGAGTCCTGCTCGGCCAGGCGCGCTTCCTCGGCGGCGCGTAGCCTGCTTTCCTCGTCTTCGCGCAGCTCCTCGTCGGTCAGCTTCCGGCGGCGAAACCACTTCGAGATGTTCATGGGCCGCAGGATACGTGAGAGCATGCTCAGGCTCGTATGGCCGACCAGCCGCAGATCACTGCGGGCGCGTACCTGCGCCTCGTCGCCCTCGGCGCCTTGGTTGGCATTCCAGCTGCACTGGCCGCAGCGCTCTTCCTCGCGCTCGTACACGACATCGAGCACTGGCTCTGGCACGACCTTCCCGAAGCACTCGGTCACGCGGGGCCGCCTTGGTACCTGGTCATCGGGCTGCCCGCAGTCGGCGGCGTGATCGTCGCGCTCGTCCGGCTGCTTTTGCCCGGGGACGGAGGTCACCGCCCGCTCGACGGGCTCGCGATGGGCGCGACGCCGCTGGCCTACGGACCAGGCATCGCCCTCGCGGGCCTCGGCACGCTGTCCTTCGGCGCTGTCCTCGGCCCTGAGGGGCCGCTCATCGCGCTCGGATCGGTCGTCGGGATGTCGATGACCCTCTTCTACCGCGCGAACCAGCGGGAGGAGACGGTGCTTGCTACGGCCGGGTCGTTCTCTGCGATCTCCGCGCTCTTCGGCGGCCCGCTCGTCGGCGGCCTGCTCATGGTGGAGGGCGGGCTGGCCATGGGCACGGCCCTCCTTCCCGTGATCCTGCCAGGGTTCGTCGCGTCCGCGGTCGGCTACCTCATCTTCATCGGGTTCGGCGACTGGGGCGGCCTCGAGGCGCAGGGCCTCGTCGTCCCCAACCTGCCCCCGTACGACGGGACGCATCTTGCCGACCTGCTTGTCGCCATCGCGGTGGGGATCCTCGGCGCTCTCGCCGTCGTGGCGGCCCGCCGTCTCGCCGGCCCCCTCGACGCTCGCGCGCGCCGGCGAGCCGACCTCCCCATCGTCCTGGTCGGTGGAGGGCTCGCGGTCGGACTGCTCGCCCAGACCGCCGACTGGCTCGGCGCGGATTCGCAGGACGTGCTCTTCTCAGGCCAGGCGTCCGTCCCGGACCTCGTGGCATCGGACTCGACGAAGATCGTCCTCATCCTCTTCGTCGCGAAGGCGATCGCGTATGCCGTCAGCCTTGGGTGCGGCTTCCGCGGCGGCCCCGTCTTCCCCGCAATCTTCCTCGGGATCGCACTGGCGACGTTCGCGAGCGTGTGGTTCGACGTCTCCCCCACCCTCGCGGTCGCCGTGGGCGCTGCGGCCGGAACTGCAGCCGTCACCCGGCTCCTCGTCACGTCGTCGCTCTTCGCCACGCTGCTCGTGGGCCCGCAGGGGACGGACGCCGTGCCCGCCGCTGTTCTCGCGGCCTGCACGGCCTGGCTCGTGATTCAGGCGGTCGACCGACGCAAGGCGGCATCGGTCGTCGACGTCGTCAGCTGAGCCGGCGCTCGAGAGCGGCGATGGCTGCGCGAATCTCGCCGAGAGTCTCGTTCAGACGCTGAAGGTCTTGTATTTCCTGCACTCGCTCCTCCTCGTGCCGCTTGTCCTGCGAGCGCTGGATGACCGCGCTCGTCACGCCGGCCGTGAGGAACGAGATGAACGAGACCCCGAGCACCATCTCGATGCCGCCGATGACCTTCCCCGTGGCGCCGGCCGGGACGACGTCTCCGTAGCCGACTGTGGTCACCGTCTGAAGCGCCCACCAGATGGCGAGGCCGAAGGAGGGGAAGCTGTTCTCGTCAAGGAAGCGGATGGCGACCGCTCCCCCGAGGGCAAGCCCGACGAACGTCATTGCCAGGGCAAGCGTGATCGAGCGCGCATTGGCGATCTTCCTGATCCGCCGCTCGATGAGCGCAGGGCTTTCGGTGCGGTGTTTCGGCGAGCCTTCGGTCATCCGGGCACAATTCGACGGTCAGGCCCCGTCCCCTGGCTGGCGGAAGGCGTTTCTCGCGGTTCGAGAAAGGCCCTCTTGGCAGGGCCTTTCCTTCGAAGGTGAGGGCGGCCGGTGGGGCCGCCCTCACTTTTTTTGCTGGGAACCGTTCTTCCCGGACGGACTAGCCCCCGGTCAGAGCTCTGCACGCCTTGGCGAGTTGTTCCTCGCTGCGATCGCGTGGCTCGAGAATGACCTCTTCGGTTTCTGGATCGATCTTGAGCACTCCCGCAAATGTGAACGGCACCTGCCCGGTAATCAAGAGAACCAGCGTTCCGTCCGGCTTGATCTGGACGACATCCGCACCGACGTCACGGAAGCGGAACGTATTACCACCGGCGGTCACTGTGATCCCGATGCTGATGTTGTTCACCTGGGCCACCCCGGTGCCCTCACCTGAGAAGGTTCGGATGGTGACGTGCCCCAGCGCGGTGCCGGCGACCGGCACCCCGCACTCCTCCGTCAAGAACTCGTCAGTGAACGTCTCATCAACGGCGGGCGCGTGACTCCAGGCGCCGCAGCCCGCCGACTTGCTTCCCGCAGGCCCTGCTTGTGCTCGGAATCGTGGAGATGAAACTCGCTCGGCTGCTCGCGTCACGCATGAGGCTGTGCGGCCCCGCCGTGCCCGGCGCATGAGTGGCGGAGCCGCGAGTAGCACGTGCCGCTAGTGGCAGTGGAAGAACTCGTTCACCGAGCCGTCGGGGCGGGCGTTGAAGTGATCGGTCTGGTGCGTACTAATCGTCGATCCGTCCGAGCCCGTCCCACGCAGATTGAAGGTGAACGTGCCGTTGACCGTCGTCCCGTTCTGGTTGAAGCCTCCCCACTGCGTGAACTTGCCCGTGAAGCGTGGCAGGCTCGGATCCTCGAGCGGTACCGCGCTGAACGTGCCTGTCTGCGTGAAGGTCGCGTGGACACGGCCATCGTCGAAGATGGTCTCGTGCATGACGAGGTTGCTGGTGGTCGTGATCGTGTAGAGCGGGCCCTCTTCTGAACAGGTCTCGCTCGGAACGATGTCGACGAATGTCTCGACGAGGCCTTTCTCATGGGTCGTTGTGTTGGTGGGCGGTTGGCCGACGGCTGCAGGAGCCGCAATCAACAGTAAGCCTGCGCCTAGCAGGCCTAAGGCCAAGCGACGAAGCATGGAAACCCCCCTTCGTTCGCGCCGGGCAGAATCGCATCCTCTCACTACGTGACCAACGTTGCAATGGGAGCGCTTGGAAGAACGGCGCTGCTCGCGGCTGACGGCCGGCGCTCTCCGCGCAAGCTCCTACGAGCCGTCGAGATGCGGGTCGCACTCGATGCCGACCTGACGATGCTCGCCCCGCCTCAGCTTGGCGCTTGCCAGGGCGCGCGCTGTTCCGCTCGAGGCCTAAGCCATTCGCCGCCTGGTCGATTGCCGCTGGCATCCGCCTGTTCGAGCTCGCGCGGATGACGGGCACGTCCGTCGAGCAGATCGACCGAACTTATCCGCACCTGTTGCCCGATTCGATCGACCGGGCCAGGGCCGCACTCAAGACGTTTTGGGCACCTTGCGGGCACCGGAGCCGACGTTTCGACGGAGGCCCGATGACGAGGAAAACCCTGCAGCTAGCAGGGCTTTCCCTTCCGATCGGGGCGCCGAGATTTGAACTCGGGACCTCTAGTCCCCCAGACTAGCGCGCTAACCAGGCTGCGCCACGCCCCGTGCCCGGCAACGATAGCGGATGCCCCACGTATCCTCGTGAGCACGGACGCATCGCCCCACCCCACTCCAGGCCTCGACGACCCCGGGGCCGTTTCGACGCTGGGCACCCTGCTCGTCGCGGCCGGCTACACCGCCGACGGCCTGAAGGAACGGCTCGGCGTCGACGGCGAGCTCCACGCTCACGCCTCCGACATCCCCGTTCTCCTTCAGCGTGTTTCCGACGGGAAGCCGCTCGACACCCTCATCAGGCTCTTCTTCCTCGGAGACCAGGTGTCGTGGCAAGACTCCGCAGCGGCGCTTCCCGGGCTCGACCCGGACCGGCTCGTGGCGGCAGGCGTCCTCGAAGCCCCGGGCGACGACGTGCGCGCGACCGTGCGCCTGGTCCCCCACAACGACGTCCTCGTCGCGTACGAGCCCGGCGCTGAGCCGCAGGAGGGATCTCACCTCCTCGCGAACATGACGGTCCGCATGCACTTCGTCTCGGCGCTCCAGGCCGAGGCGGCGACGGGAATGCACGCACTCCTCGCCGCACGGCATACGGACCGTGCAGTCGCGGTCGACGCGGACACGCGCGCGTTGACGCTGATCCGTCTCGGCGCACTTCTGAACGCGCTCGACAACCTCGAGGCGGTCGAGGGAGAGGATCTCGAGCCGATCGCCGGCCACTCCTACGGCCTGATCGTCGCCGGCCCGCCGCGCGTCCTCTCGCCGGACGAGGACGATCGCGCCGACACCCGTTGCCGCGAGCTCGTCAAGGAGGTCGCGTCGCACTTGAGCGAGGGCGGCTTCGCTCACATCCTCGTCACGTGGGTGCTCGGCACGGGCGAAGACTGGTGGGTTCCGCTCGAGCAGTGGGTGGCCGGGACCGGGTGCGACGCTCTCCTTTTCCTCGAGCGGGAGGACGACCCGGCCGGATACGCCGCTTCGCACGCGGACCCGGGCTCGCTCGCGCGCTGGACCGGCTTCCTTCGAGATCTCGCCGCGGACAGGGTCGCCTCGGGTGCGATCGTCCTGCGACGGCGCTCCCGGGGGACGAACTGGGCGCGGCACGAAGTCATCCCGGAGATCGAGATCGGCCCCGCCGGCGACCAGATCGTGCGCACGTTCGTCAACCACGACCTCCTCGCCTCGCTCCCGACCGAGGATCAGCTCCTCGACGAGGTTCTCGCCGTCGTCGAGCCGCAACGCATCGAGCAGATCTGGCGCCACAAGGACGAAGGGATGGAACTCGAGAGCGCCCGTGTCCGCCTCGAATGGGGCTTCGGGTTCAGCGTCGGCGTCGATGCGTACACGATCGAGCTTCTCGCTCGCGTGGACGGGCGCAGACGGCTGCGCGACCTGTTCGGCGAGATCGCGCGCGACTCCCAGCTCGAGGAGGACTCGGTCGCACGCGCCGGGCTACCGGCCGTGCGGCGCCTGCTCGAGCTCGGCTTTCTTGCGCGAGCGACCTAAGCGTTGAGGCGCTTGTAGAGGCGATCGACGAGCTCGGGCATGCGCTCGAGCCGGTCGGTGATGACGCGGATCCGGTACTCCCGGAAGTGCTCCGGCTCGACACGGAGGGCCTTCGCGAGCGTGGCGATGACGTCGTTGGACGGCACGGGTCGGTTCCCGTGCACGAGGTGGTTCAGGTACCCGGCGGAGAGCCCGGTCCTCTCGGCGAGCCCGCGGTAGGTCGTCGCCCGCTCGGCCATCAGGGCCTGGATCGTCTCGCCGAAAGGCTCTTCGCTGAACCGTCGCTTACGCGCCATCGAGCAATCCTCCCACACGAGCGGGAATTTCTCCGACCGGAGCGCGCTCTTCGGCCCGGCCTTCCCGCACGAGAAGATCGACCTGCCCGTCGTCGAGGGTCTTCTTGCCGACGGTGAGACGAACCGGGCAGCCGATCAGGTCGGCATCGGCGAACTTCTCGCCCGGGCGCTCGTCGCGGTCGTCGAGGAGGACGGAGCGCCCCGCCTCTTCGAGGGCGGCGACGATCCCGTCGGCCGTTTCCATCGCCTCCGCCCCCGCCGCGCCGATGGCCACGACGTGGACGTCGTACGGAGCGACCGAAGCGGGCCAGGAGATCCCGTACTCGTCGTTGTGCTGCTCGACGACTGCGGCCATGACCCGACCAGGCCCGATGCCGTAGCTGCCGCCGAGCAGCGGCTTCTCCTGACCGTCTTCGTCGAGGAAAGTCGCGCCGAGCGGCGCGGAGTAGAAGCTGCCGAAATTGAAGATATGACCGACCTCGATCGAGGTCTGGAAGATGAGCGCGCCTCCGCACAACCGGCAGCGGTCGCCTTCGCGCGGCTCGCGTAGATCGGCGAATCTCGGCTCGTAGTCGCGGCCTGCCTCGACGCCGCGAAGGTGCCGCCCATCGTGGTTTGCGCCGGCAACGAACTGCCCTTCCCGGAGCGTCTCGTCGGCGATCACCTCGCCCGAGAAGCCGACAGGGCCGAGCGAGCCGCCGCCCGCCCCGAACGCGGCTCTGATCTCGTCGTCCGTGGCCGGACGCGATGCGCCGGGCAGCGCGTCGTAGAGCTTCGTCTCGCTGAGCCGGTCGTCGCCACGGACGAGTGCGAGCACGAGGGTGCCGTCCGGCTTGACGACCGGCATCGCCTTCGAGGTCGCAGACGGGTCGATCCCGAGGAGCTCGGCCAGCCCCTCGATCGTCGTCACTCCGGGGGTCTCGATCTCCTCTGGCGCGCCGAGCGGATCGGGCAGGACGGCGGCGCTCGGAACGGCCTCCGCCACCTCGAGGTCCCCGGCGTAGTCGCCGTTCTCACACCGGACGAGCGTGTTCTCCCCCGAGCCGGACGGCGCCAGGAAGTCGATGCTGAACTTGCCGCCCATGATCCCGCTCTCTGCCTGGACGTCGTACGTCTCCAGCGCGCAGCGGGCGAAGATCCTCTTGTACGCGTCGCGGTTCGCCTCGAAGCTCGCGCGCACGCCCTCCTCGTCACGGTCGAACGAGTAGGCGTCCTTCATGATGAACTCGCGGACCCGCAGGAGTCCTCCGCGCGGACGTGGCTCGTCGCGATCCTTCGTCTGAAAGTGGTACCAGAGCTGTGGCAGATCGCGGTAGCTCTGGAGCTCGCGTGCGTGGAACGTGACCGTCTCCTCGTGGGTCAGCGGCAGGATGAAGTCTCGACCGGTCCGATCCTTCACACGGAAGATCTCCGGAATCGCCAGGCGGCCCGTTGTTTCCCAGAGCTCGGCGGGAGTGAGGACGGGCATCAGCATCTCCTGGCCGCCGATCGCGTCCATCTCCTCGCGGATGATCTGCTCGATCTTCCGGTGGACGCGCCAGCCGAGCGGCGTGAACGACCAGAGGCCCGCCGAGACCTGGCGGATGAACCCTCCGCGGACGAGCAGCTTGTGGCTCACCGCTTCGGCATCGCCCGGATCCTCCCGGAGCGTCGGGATGAAGAGCTGGGAGGCCTTCATCGCCTCTGCCCTAAGACGGGCGCTGGGCCGCTTCGGCCATCAGGAGTGCGGCGGGCTTCGCCAGCTTGAGCCGCTTCGGTCGCTCCATGCCGGCGGCGATCCACGTGTCGATCTCGTGGAACAGCTCGTCGACGAGGATGTCGGAGGAAACCTTCTTCAGCACGCGCCCATGGGCGTAGATGAAGCCGGTATCGCGGCCGCCGGCGATCCCGAAGTCGGCGTCCCCGGCCTCCCCCGGCCCGTTCACCGCGCAGCCCATCACGGCGACCTCGAACGCCTCCGGGTAGCTCTTCAGGCGCTCCTCGACGGCCTCGGCGAGGTTCCAGACGCCGACGTTGTCGCGTCCACAGGATGGGCAGGCGATCATCACGGGCCCGCGCTCGCGCAGGCCGAGCGCCTTGAGGATCTCCCAGGCGACCTTTACCTCTTCCACGGGGTCGGCGGTCAGGGAGATCCGGATCGTGTCGCCGATGCCGTCCATGAGAAGCGAGCCCACGCCGATCGCGCTCTTGATCGACCCGGTGGCGATTGGGCCGGCCTCCGTCACGCCCAGATGGAGCGGATAGGGGACGCGCTCGGAGAGCATCCGGTACGCGCGGATCATCGTCGGCACCGAGCTCGACTTCACGGAGATCTTGAAGTCGTAGTAGTCCATCGACTCGAGCAAGCGCACCTGTTCGAGCGCCTCCTCGACAAGCGCCTCGGCCGTGTCCCGCTGCGCCAGCTCGACGAGGTGCTTCGGGAGCGATCCGGAGTTCGCGCCGATCCGCATCGGGATCCCTTTTGCCTTGGCGGCCTCGACGACGCTCGCGACTTTGTCGGGCCCGCCGATGTTCCCCGGGTTGATCCGCACCGCGGCCACGCCCGCCTCGATCGCCCTGAGGGCGAGCGAGGCGTTGAAGTGGATGTCGGCGATGATCGGCACCGGGCTCAGGTAGACGAGCTTCGAGAGTGCGTCGGCGTCCTCGGACTTCGGCACTGCGACGCGCACGATCTCGCAGCCCGCGGAGGCGAGATCGGCGATCTGCGCCATCGTGGCGTCGACGTCGTACGTCTTCGTCAGGGTCATCGACTGCACGACGACGGGCGCGCCGCCGCCGATCGCGACGCCGCCGACATGGATCTGGCGTTCGCTCGCCATCGCGGAAAGTCTAACGGCCTTCCTAGCCGCCTCTGATGCGGTTCACGTCGTTCGTAAGCCCGATGAAGAAGAGGAAGAGGACGATGAGAATGCCGATCGCGGAGGCGCGTTCGTAGGCGGCGCGCGGGATCGCGCGGCCGCGGACTCCCTCCGCGAGCGAGAAGGCGATGTGCCCGCCGTCGAGCGGCAGAAGCGGCAGGAGGTTCAGCAGCGCGAGCGAGAGGGAGATGAGCGCGAGGATGCCGAGGTACTCGCGGAAACCGGCCTCGAGGGTCTCGCTGGATGCCTGGACGATGCCGACCGGGCTCGCGACGTCCTTTCGGCCCTCTCCCGTGACGATCCGCCCCAGCGAGGCGCCGATCGCGCTGGTCGCCTCCCAGGTCCTTTCGCCCGCGAGCTTGAGCGCGTCCCAGGGGCCGTAGCTCTCGTAGATGACGCCGAGGGTGAAGCCGAGCCGGTAGGCGCCCTCGATCAGGCGCGGGCGAGCCTGCACCGTGACCTCCTTGCCGCCGCGCTCGACGGTGAGGCTGACCGGCTCGCCGTTGCTCGCGCGGATCTTCTCCGAGATCTGATCGCCCTCGACCGGCTGGCCGTCGATCGCGACGATGGTGTCGCCCGCGCGGACGATCTCCGCAGCAGGCGTACCGGGGTCGACCGTGGCGATCGTGCGGTCGACCTTGGACGGGACGCCGAGCATGAAGACGACCGCCAGGAGGACGATGGCGAAGACGAGGTTCGTGAGCGGGCCTGCGGCGATGACGGTGACCCGCTTCCAGACGGGCGCCCGCCAGTAGGCGTCGTCGGCGACTGCATCGTCCGTGTCCGTGAGGCCGCGCTCGGCCGACTTGCGCGCAGGATCGCTCAGGTCCGAGCGCTCGACCGCGGCGCGGAGGTCTCCGAGCCCTGCGCGCGCCTCCTGGAGCCTCTCCTCGTCGAGCGCAGTCGCCACCGGCTCGAGATGCGTCGCGAGCCACGGCGCCTCGTCGATCGCCGGGCCGAACTGGCCCTCGAGATCGGCGCCCGCCGGCTTGTGCATCCCCGGGATCTTCACGTAGCCGCCGAGCGGGATCGCGCCGATCCCGTACTCGATCCCTTTCCGCTGCCACTTCACGATCGCGGGCGGGAAGAAGATGTAGAAGCGCCTGGGCCGCATCTTCACGGCAAGCGCGGTGAAGAAGTGGCCCGCCTCGTGAATGAGGATGAGAAACGCGAGGCCCCCGATGGCGACGAAGATGTTCATGCCGTCAGTGAACCAGTTGCCGCGTCAGCGCGGCCGCAGTCTTCCTCGCCTCGGCGTCCATGGCGACGAGCTCGTCGAGGTCGTGCGCCGCGGCGGTGTCGGTCGCGTTCAGCGTTCCCTCGACGACCTCTGCGATCCCGAGGAAGGGCAGGCGCCCGTCCAGGAACGCGCTCACAGCGACCTCGTTTGCGGCGTTCAGGACGCACGGGGCAGTGCGCCCGGCCTCACCGGCCGCTCGCGCCAACGCGAGGCACGGGAACGCCTCCTCGTCCGGGGCGGTGAACTCGAGGATCAGCCCTGCGGCCAGGTCGAGCGGCTCGATCGGGGTCTCCGCGCGGTCCGGGAAGGTGAGGGCGTAGGAGATCGGCACCCGCATGTCCGGGTAGCCGAGGTGGGCGAGCGCCGCGCCGTCGCGCAGTCGGACCAGAGCATGGACGACCGACGTCGGGTGCACGACGACCTCGATCCGCTCATAAGGAAGGTCGAAGAGGAAGTGCGCCTCGATGAGCTCGAGGCCCTTGTTCATGAGCGTCGCCGAGTCGACGGTGATCTTCGGGCCCATGTTCCAGGTCGGGTGCGCAAGCGCCTCGCCCGCGTTGACTCCCGCGAGGTCGAGGCGGGTGCGACCACGGAAAGGCCCTCCGGACGCGGTCAGGACGAGGGAGTGAACCGTCTCGGGCTCGCGTCCTTCGAGCAGCTGGAAGGCGGCGGAGTGCTCCGAGTCGACAGGCAGGATCCGCCCTCCCCCCTTCCTCCATGTGGCTGTCGCGAGCTCACCGCCCGCAACGAGGCTCTCCTTGTTGGCGAGCGCGAGGTCGACGCCATGCTCGAGCGCCCAGAACGTCGCCGGCAGCCCTGCGAAGCCGACGACCGCGTTGAGGACGACATCCGGCTCCGCGCGGTCGAGGAGCTCTGTCAGGTCGCCGCCGACCTGAGTCAGCGGGGCAAGACCCTGAATGTCCTGGGATCCGGACGCGGCGGCCACGAGCTCGAGCTCGGGATGGACGCCGATGATCTCGAGCGCCTGTGTGCCGATCGACCCGGTCGCTCCGAGGAGCGCGACGCGCTTCATGCCGAAGAGTCTAGGACTGCGCTAGGGCGAGGATGGTGAAGTAGGCCGCCGGCGCAGCGAAAAGCAGCGAGTCGACCCGGTCGAGGACACCGCCGTGCCCGAGCAGGAGGCGGCCGGTGTCCTTCGTCCCGAGGTCGCGTTTCACGAGCGACTCGAAGAGGTCGCCCAGGGTCGCTGCGGCCACGATCACCGCCCCGAGCGCAAGCGCGCGCCACGTATCGTCGAAGACCGCTTCCTTATAGAGCGCAACGAACGTCGTGAGGACGCCGGCGACCGCGCCGACGACGAAGCCCTCCCACGTCTTCCCCGGCGAGACGACCGGTGACATCTTGTGCCGGCCGGCGACCCGGCCGCCGACGTAGGCGAACGTGTCCGTGACGAAAACCGTGAGCAGGAGCGTGATCAGCGCGAGGCGCCCGTAAGTGTCGAGCTCGCGGACAAGGAGCAGGTGGCCGAGCCCGAGGCCGATCCAGGCCGCGCCGAAGACCGTCGCCGCGATCGCGACCGTCGTCGACTGCCGCGTCTCGGACACGGCGGCGAAGACGAAGCTGAGGACGAACGTGAGCAGGAAGCCCGCGAGCATCCAGGCCGGGCCGGAGACCTCGGCGCCGAAGAACGCCGCGAGCGCACCGCCGTAACCGGCCAGAACGAGCGGGCGCAGCGGTCTCGCGAGGCGGTAGAACTCGTGCAGGGCGATCAGACCTCCCAGCGCGACGAGCGCGAAGAGAAACCAGCCCCCGAGATACGCGCTGCCCAGGACGATCGGGAGGCCGGCCGCCACGATGGCGAGCCGCGAGATCAGGGGGCTCATCGTCCGCCGAAGCGCCGGCGCCGCCCCGCGTACTCGGCGAGGGCTTGCCGGAGGTGCCGCTCGCCGAAGTCGGGCCAGAGCGTGTCCACGAACACGAGCTCCGTGTAGGCGAGCTGCCAGAGGAGGAAGTTGGAGACCCGCAGCTCCCCCGAGGTGCGGATCAAAAGGTCGGGCTCGGGCATCTCAGGCGCATAGAGCCGCGAGCCGATGGCGTTCTCGTCGATGTCACGCGGGTCGACCCCCTCCTCGACCAGCCTCCGCGTGGCCTCGACGATCTCGGCGCGGCCGCCGTAGTCGAACGCGATCCAGAGCTGGAGCCGCTCGTTGTGCGCGGTCTCCTCCTCCAGGCGGGCCATGCGCCCCTGCAGCTCGGGGTTTGCGCGGTCGCGGCGGCCGATGAAGCGCGTCGCCACGCCCTGCTTGGCCAGGTCGGGGAGCTCGCGCTCGATCGTCTCGACGAAGATCTCCATGAGCGCGTCCACCTCCTCGGGCGGGCGCGACCAGTTCTCCGTCGAGAACGCGAAGACGCAGACGGACTCCACCCCCATGTCGATCGCCGCCTCGACCGTACGCCGGAGCGCCTTCGTGCCGGCCCGGTGCCCGGCGGCGACGGGCAGCTTGCGCCTCCTCGCCCAGCGCCCGTTCCCGTCCATGATGATCGCGATCGAGCCCGCAACATCAGGGAGTTCTTGCTCGGGCCCCGCCTTTGCGGTCCCAAGGGTTCGCAGCTTCGTGATGAGGTTCATGCTCTTCACGGAGTCGGCTCCGCAGGAGACGACTCCGATCACACCTCCATGATCTCGGCCTCTTTGCGCTTCAAGAGGTCCTCGATCTTCGCAACGTGCTCGTCGGTCAGCTTCTGGACGCGGTCCTCGGCGCGCCGCTCCTCGTCGTCGCCGACGTCGCCGTTCTTCACGAGCTCCTTGAGATCGTGCATGACGTCGCGGCGGACGTTTCGCACCGCGACCCGGCCCTCTTCGGCGAGGTGCTTGACGACCTTCACGAGCTCCTTGCGCCGTTCCTCCGTGAGCTGTGGGATCGGCAGGCGTACGATCTTGCCGTCGTTCGAGGGCGTGAGGCCGAGGTCGGACTCGAGGATCGCGCGCTCGATCGCCTTGATCGAGCCGGGGTCGTACGGCTGCACCGTGATCATGCGCGGCTCGGGGACGTTGATCGTCGCCAGCTGCTGGAGCGGCGTCGGCGTCCCGTAGTAGTCGACCTGGATGCGATCGAGGAGCGCCGCGGACGCGCGGCCGGTCCTGACGGTGTTGAACTCGTGCGCAGCGGCCTCGACCGACTTGTCCATCCGTCGGGTCGCGTCGCTCACGAAGTCGTCGATCATTCCTCCTCCTCTCTTGCCGTGGAGATAATCGTGCCGATTCGCTCGCCGCGCACGACACGCCCGATGTTGCGCTCGTCGTCGAGGCCGAAGACGTAGATCGGCAGGCTGTTGTCCATGCAGAGCGAGAGCGCGGTCGAGTCCATTACCTTGAGCCCGCGCTCGAGCGCCTCGCGGTGCGTGAGCTCGGGCAGGAACGTTGCGTCCGGGTTCTCGTCCGGATCGCCGTCGTAGACCCCGTCGACGCCGTTCTTGCCCATGAGGATCGCCTCGGCGCCGATCTCCAGTGCGCGAAGCGCCGCCGCGGTGTCCGTCGTGAAGAACGGGTTCCCCGTGCCGCCCGCGAAGATGACGACGCGCTCCTTCTCCAGATGCCGGATGGCGCGGCGGCGCAGGTACGGCTCGGCCACCTGGCTCGCGGTGATGGCGGAGAGCACGCGGGTGTGGACGCCGAGTTGCTCGAGCGCGTCCTGGACGGCGAGGCAGTTGAGCAGGGTGGCGAGCATCCCCGCGTAGTCGGCGGTCGCCCGGTCCATTCCCTCGGCCGCCACCTCCATGCCGCGGTAGATGTTTCCCGCCCCGAGCACGATCGCCGTCTCGACCCCGAGCCCGTGGACGTCCTGGATCTGACGCGCGATCGCCTCGACTCGCACGCGGTCGATCCCGTACTCCTGGCTTCCGAGCAGCGCCTCGCCCGAGAGCTTGAGCAGGACGCGCTGGAACGCTGCCGCGCCCTCGCCGGGCGCCGCGACCTCGCTCTCGACCTCTGCGCTCACCCGGCGAGGGCGTAGCGCACGAAGTCGCGCACTTCCGCCCCGTGCTCGGCGAGTGCCTGGCCTACGGTCTGGTCGGGGTTGTGGATCCAGGGCTGGTCCGTGAGGACACTGTCCGCGAAGAAGCCCTTCGCCAGCCGCCCCTCGATCATCTTCGCCTTGACGTCGTCCGGCTTGCCCTCGAGGTCGGGAAGCTTCTCGAGAATGTCGCGCTCGGCCGCGATCTCGTCCTCGGGAACCTCCTCCCGCGTCACGAAGCGCGGGTTCGCGAAGGCGATGTGCATGGCGACCAGCCGCGCGAGGTCGGGCGAGCCCTGCGCCCGCACGAGCACGCCGATCTTCTGGGCCGGCGGGTGGACGTAGGAGGCGAGCACCTCGTTGTCGTGAGCCTCGAAGCGCGAGGCGCCGACGACCTCGATGTTCTCGCCGATCCTCGCGACGAGGTCGACACGCTCGGTCTCGAGCTCGGAGATCGCGTCCGGCCCTTGCTTTTCGACGGCGTCGATCACTCGCTCGGCGAAGCCGAGGAACTCGTCGTTCTTGGACACCGGCTCCGTCTCGGAACCGACCGCGACGATGGCGCCGTGTGTGTTCTCGATCCGGGCGATGACGCGGCCCTCGGTCACCTGGCGGCCGGCACGCTTGGCGGCCGCCGCCATGCCTTTCTCGCGGAGCAGCTTCTCGGCGGCGTCGATGTCGCCGTTGGTTTCGACCAATGCCCGCTTGCAATCCATCATCGGCGCACCTGTGCGGGCGCGGAGCTCCTTGACTAGGGAGGCGGGAATCTCTGGCATCTCGTCGCTCATTCGGCCGGCACCTCCTCCGCCACCGGCTCGGCGGCGGTCGCCTCGGTTGCCGCTCCCTCGGCAGCCGGTTCGGCAGGAGTCGCCTCGGCTGCCGGTTCGGAGGCCTCGGCCTCGGCAGCCGGCTCCGGCGCCTTCTCCTCGGGCTGGCCGTTCGTCGGCGCGGTCATTTCGGCGGGGGTCACCTTCTGCTTGCCGGCCTCGATCCCGTTCGCGATCGCGCGGATGATGAGGCTGCACGAGCGGATGGCGTCGTCGTTTCCGGGGATGACGTAGTCGGCGTCGTCGGGGTCGCAGTTCGTGTCCACGAGCGCGACGACGGGAAGGTTCAGCCGGCGCGCCTCGCGGATCGCCAGCTGCTCCTTCTTCAGGTCGACGACGAAGATCGCGTCGGGAAGGCGCTTCATGTCGTCCACGCCTCCGAGGTTCGTCTCCAGCTTCTCGAGCTCGGCGGTCATGGTCATGCGCTCCTTGGCCGGCAGGAGCTCGAGCTGGCCCTCGTCGCGCAGGCGGCGAAGCTCCTGCATGCGATCGAGCCGCTCGGAGATCGTCCTCCAGTTCGTCAGAAGCCCACCGAGCCAGCGATGGTTCACGTACGGCATGCCGACGCGCTCCGCCTCCTCGGCGATCGAGTCCTGAGACTGCTTCTTCGTGCCGACGAAGAGAACGGAGCCTCCGCGCTCGGCGATGTTGCGCACGAAGGAGTGCGCTTGCTCGACCAGGTCGAGCGTCTGCTGCAGATCGATGATGTAGATGCCGCCCCGCTCCGTGAAGATGTAGCGGCGCATCTTGGGGTTCCAGCGCCGCGTTTGGTGGCCGAAATGCACTCCGGCCTCCAGGAGCTCGCGCATGCTGACGACGGACAAGCTGATCCTCCTCGGTTGAATTTCGCTACTGCCGGCGGAATCGGATGGAACCGGGTCGCCCCGGCACCGCCACCCGAGCGCATCCGCCGGGTCGGGTGACAAAACCGCTGCATTCTAGCCGAAGCGACCTTTAGCCTGAGCGGCGTGACTGGGGTCGTGAGGACATCCGCATGGGACCTCGCGGTCGAGAGCGTCGAGGAGGCGCTCGCAGACGGCGTTGTCCCCTCGCTCGAGCGCCTCGGCCGGCTCGGTCAGCTCGGGACGCTCCCCTCCTTCGTCGCGAGTCTCGACGGCGACGAGGATCCCGGCGAGTTGGCGGAGGATCATGCCCGCGAGCGGGAGAGCCTCGGCCTGGCGCCCGCGGAGGTGGCGGGAGAGCTCCTCGTCCTCGGCCGCGTCCTCGACCGCCACGGCGAGGGCGAGGCGCGTCGCGCCCTCGACCGCTGCGTGGTCGCCTACGTCGAGCGCGTCACCGGCGAGCTGGCCGAGCGCGCGCGGCGAGATCCCCTCACAGGCGTCCTGAACCACCGGGCCTTCCACGCGCGACTTCTTGCCGAGGCCGCGCGGGCGAGGCGCTACCGGAACCGCATCGCGCTGCTCCTCTTCGATCTCGACCGCTTCAAGGAGACGAACGACCGCGAAGGCCACCAGGAGGGCGACCGGCTGCTCCGCGCGTTCGCCTCGGCGCTAACCGGAACGGCCCGCGAGACGGACTCGGTCGGCCGCCTGGGCGGCGACGAGTTCGCCGCGCTTTTGATCGAGGCGGGGCCGGAGACCGCGGGCTCCTTCCTCACCCGCCTGCACGAACGCCTTCCGGAGGAGATCTCCGCGAGCGCGGGCGCTGCCTTCCTCCCGACCGACGCAACGGAGCCCGAGGGCCTGATCGAAGTCGCCGACCGGCGGCTCTACGAGGACAAGCGGGCTTCTTCCAGGGCCGCCTGAAGGTCGGGCGGAAGCGGCGACTCGGCCTCCACCGGCTCGCCCGTGAGCGGATGCGGGAATGCGAGGCGGGCCGCATGGAGGAACTGGCGCGCGAGGCCGAGGTCACCGCTAAGACCGTAGGTAGGGTCACCCGACACGGGCAAGTCGATCGCGCCCAGATGCACGCGGATCTGATGCGTCCTCCCCGTCTCGAGGGCCGCCCGGAGGAGGGCGTGCCGGCGCATCGTCTCGACCACTTCGAAGTTCGTGATCGCGTCGCGCGGGGTGTCGGTGTCCAAGGAGACCCGCGTCGGGTCGTGCCGGTCACGGCCGATCGGCGCCTCGATGCGACCCCGCTTCGAGCGCGGCCGCCCGCGCACGAGGGCCAGGTACTCGCGCACGAGCTTTCGTCGCCGCAAGAGCTGCTGTAGGCGGCGGTGCGCTTCGTCGGAGCGGGCGACGACCAGGAGCCCGGACGTGTCGCGGTCGAGGCGGTGGACGATCCCCGGCCGCTCGGCTTCCTCCCCGCCCGCGACCGCATGCCCGAGGAGCCCGTGGACGAGTGTGCCGCTCGCGTGGCCGCGAGATGGGTGGACGACGATTCCGGCGGGTTTGTCGACGACCAGCAGGTGCTCGTCCTCGAAGGCGATGCGCAGGT
>Ga0111539_10004029_pt1 | contig 19289 bp, 16 predicted proteins | sample RhiMethybrSRZTD1_FD_79667 | JGI IMG/M metagenome (GOLD analysis project Ga0111539, IMG submission 79667) | Populus rhizosphere microbial communities from Tennessee, USA - Rhizosphere MetaG P. TD hybrid SRZTD1 (version 2) (version 2) | ecosystem: Host-associated > Plants > Roots > Rhizosphere >... | reverse complement strand
TGTTCGACCGTGACAAGCCGGTGGCAGACCTGATTCCGTGCAAGCCGCCGAGCTCGACGAACGATGCCGAAGCTTGGTTGGCCGGCCTCGAGCGCGACGGCGCGCTGAAGCGCGCCACGCGGCGACTGCCCGCGAACTTCCTGCGTCGCAGACTGCCGCGGGCGCGAAAGAGCGTGGTGCGGGCCTTGCTCGACGAGCGTGGTGAGAATCGATGAGGTTCTGGGACAGTTCGGCCATCGTTCCATTGATCCTGCAGGAGGAGGAAACGGCGGCGATGCGCACGCTCTTCGCCGAGGATCGTGATGTGGTTGTCTGGGCGCTGACTGGCCTCGAGGTAGCGAGTGCTCTGTGGAGGAGGGCTCGCACTGGCGATCTCGATGAAGCGCCGCGGGCTGCCGCTGCCGAGTCACTCGCCCAATTGGAGTCCGCGTGGAACACGATGATCGACATCGGCGAAGTCGTGGCGCGAGCACGGCGTGTGTTGGCGGCTCACCCCTTGCGCGCAGCCGATGCGGCGCAACTCGCTGCGGCCTTGATCGCGGGACGCGAGCGCACGGACACCCTGGACTTCGTCACGCTCGATGCCCGCTTGGCCGATGCCGCACGACGCGAGGGTCTGCGCGTGCTACCTGCTCGGTCCTGATTCCTGCAACCCCCGCTCGCAGCCTTCGCAGTCTTCGCCCAGTGCAAGGCGGGTTGCCCCACGCAACGAGCACGTTGTCAGAACGATAGGCTTGGCTGTGCCACCGGCCCAGGCCACCTGCACGCTCGTCACGATCGGGGGCGGCCTCGTCGTCTAGTCCGGGCCGCGTCACTGCACGCGCTTCGCGCGGCCGTCATCCGTGATTGTCCACGGCTTCGGCGTCGGTCCGGCGACGTGCCACGCCACTGCGTGATCGATCGGGCGCGGTGTCGTCAGCATTTCGTCCTCAACCACGAAGCCGCGTCCGGGCAAGTCCGCGGACCATCGCGCGGTCCGCAGCACGTCCTGGTCGCCGCTTTTCGTGATCATCGCGACGACGATCTCGCCGTCAGCGCGACGCAGCAAACTGTAGTTCTGCTCGACAAGCAACCGCGGCACGTCGAGGCGTCGCCACGAGCCGCTATCTTCCCGCAGCCACGCTCGCAGCCGCCGGTCTAGGCGGCCGCGATTCTTCACGCTGTCTTCGGCGTCGATGGCCCGCGTCGTGACCAGGCGAGTCTTTCCGTCGCGATGCGTCCGCACGTCGGTCCCGGCCGCGACCAGCCGGGCCACGGGAGCCTCTGCGGGGAGCATGGGCGAGCCCGTGACCTCCGTAAGCACGACCTTGCACTCGTGGAGCGCGCCCCACGTCGGCTGTTCGCCCGCGCGGTCCGGAGGCGGACAAAACTCGAGTTGCACCACGACGGTGGCCGTCTTGGTCGCCTCGTCCCACGCCACCAGCGCGCTATCATCGAATGCTTGGGGCACTCCGTGCGGTGGGCTGACGATGACGCTGTTCAGCACCGCGGCCGCCGTGAGCCGCCAGACACCGTCGACCCGGCGCAGCAAGCCCAACTGCAGATGGCAGCCTGCCGACATCGGCCGGCGCGCCACCAGCAAGCAAGCGTTCGTGCCCACGGGCTCGAGCCGCGCGTCCGTGGCCACGCTCCCGCCACGGAACTCACCGCCGCCGAGGCTCGCCGGCCCCGGAGCGCCCGCCCGCGGCACCGGATGCAGCTCGAACGCACCACCGTTCCAAGTGATCAGCACCGGCTCCGCTTCGCCAGGCAAGAAACCGAGGTGCGCAGGCAGCCGGACGGGCTCCTGCGCGCGCAGCACACCGAGGGCGCACAACACGCCAGCACAGGAAGTGGTGGAAAAACTCATGACACATAGCTGGTCACAGCACCACACCGCAGGCGCCGAACCGACACCCACGGCGGCAGAGCCGGGACGCTGCACTGACCAGCCTGGTTGTTGCCCCAGGCAATGATCACACCATCGGAACGCAGTGCCAGGACATGGTGATATCCGACGGCGACTTGTTCGTAACGCAAGCCAGTTGGAAGGGGCGGGGCCGGTGGAAACGAAGGAGTTGTCGTGAGACCAACGTACACTCCCCATACCACAATCGAGCCATCCGACCGGAGCGCAGCACCACCAATCTCAGAAACATCCACCTCTACGTATGCCAAGCCAGGCGGCGAACCCCAGGGCTCAGGGGCTCGGGCTCGGCCCCACGACCGAGACGTTGAAGTACTTCGCCGCAGGGTGGTGGCAGATGACGGCCGACGTGCTCTGCTCGGGTTCGAGCTGGAACTCCTCGCTGAGCGTGACGCCGATGCGCGACGCCTCGAGCAGTTCGAGCAGCTTCGTCTGGTCCTCGAGATTCGGGCAGGCCGGGTAGCCGAACGAATACCTGCTGCCCTGATACTTCTGCTTGAACAGATCGTCGATGCGGTCGGCGTCGAGGTGCGCGATGCCGAGCTGCTGCCGCATGCGCTTGTGCCAGTATTCGGCGAGCGCCTCGGCGCCTTCGACGGACAGCCCGTGGAAGTGCAGATACTCGTCGTAGCGGTTCTCGCTGAACAGCCGTTCGCTGTGCCGCGTCGCCACGGCACCCATCGTCACGAGCGAGAACCCGACCACGTCGAGCTCCCCGCGTTCCTTCTTGGCGAAGAAGTCCGTGAGACACAGCCGGCGCCCGCCGGGCTGGCGCGGGAAGTCGAACCTGCAGATCTCGCGCGCCGGGTTCGTGTAGTCGCAGACGACGAGCGAGTTGCGCTCGCTGTAACACGGCCAGTAGCCATAGACGACGCGCGGCTCGAGCATCTTCTCGGCGACGATGCGCCCCACCCATTCCTTGAGCCGCGGCTCGACGTACTCGGCGACGAAGCGTGTGTAGTCGGCTTCGCTGCGTTTGCCCTGGCGATACTGCCACTGCAGCCGGAACAGCGACTTCTTGTTCACATACTGCATCACCGTGCCGAGATCGAGCTCGGCCGGTCCGACCACGCCCGGTCCCCAGAACGGCGGCTTCGGGATCACTTCGGCAGGCGGCACGCCGCTGTCCGCGTATTCGGCGAACGCGTGATCGAGCAGCTTCTCCTTCTCGGCGCGCGTCATGCGCCGCGGGTTCGCGACGCGTTTGTTCGGCTCGGCGACCTTCGTGAGCGTCTTCGCCTTGGCGCGCCCGGTCAGCTCGTCCATGATGTGCAGCCCCGAGAACGCGTCGGCGCCGTAGTAGACCGGGCCGCTCGTGTACGCGGCGCGCAGGTCGTCTTCGACGTAGTGGCGGTTCAGCGCGGCGCCGCCGCAGATCACGGGCGTCTTGATGCCGCGCTGGCTCATCAGCTCGAGGTTCTCCTTCATCACGACGGTCGACTTCACGAGCAGGCCGCTCATGCCGATCGCGTCGGCGTTCTTCTCGCGCGCGGCCTCGAGGATGCGTTCGACCGGCACCTTGATGCCTAGGTTGACGACGCTGTAGCCGTTGTTGCTGACGACGATGTCGACGAGGTTCTTGCCGATGTCGTGCACGTCGCCGCGCACGGTCGCGATCACGAGCGTGCCCTTGGTCTCGCCCTCGACCTTCTCCATGAACGGTTGCAGGTAGGCGACCGCGGCCTTCATCGCCTCGGCGCTCTGCAGCACGAACGGCAGCTGCATCTCGCCGCTGCCGAACAGCTCGCCGACGACCTTCATGCCGTCGAGCAGGATGTCGTTGATGACCTCGAGCGGCTTGTACTTGAGCATCGCCTCGTCGAGGTGACGGCTGATGCCGATCTTGTTGCCGTCGATGATGCGCTTCTTGAGGCGTTCTTCGACCGGCAGCGAGGACTCGTCGGCGCCAGTGCCCGTGTCGATGCGCTTCTTGCCGGCGAACCGCGCGAGGAACGCGAACAGCGGGTCGTAGCCCTCGCGACGCCGGTCGTAGATCAGGTCCAGCGTGACCTGCTTGTCCTCCTCGTCGAGCTTGTGAGTGGGGATGATCTTGCTGGCGTGCACGATCGCCGCGCTGAGCCCGTGTTTCCGCGCCTCGGCCAGATACACGGAGTTCAGGATCTGGCGCGGATACGGATCGAGCCCGAAGCTGATGTTCGAGAGCCCGAGGATCGTGCGCACGCCGGGCATGTGCTTCGTGATCAACTCGATGCCCAGCAGCGTCTGCGCCCCCGCGTCGCGCGAGGCTTCGTCGCCCGAGCCGATCGTGAACGTCAGCGGGTCGAAGATCAGGTCGCCCGGCTTCATGCCGTGGCGGTTCACGACGATGTCGTAGATGCGCTGCGCGACCGCGAGCTTGCGGTCGGCGGTCTTCGCCATGCCCTCCTCGTCGATCGTCAACGCGACGAACATCGCGCCGTAGCGCCGCGCCAGCACGCAGAGCTTGTCGGCCTTGCCCTCGCCGTCCTCGAGGTTGATCGAGTTGATGATCGCGCGGCCCGGCACGGCCTGCAGCGCCTTCTCGACGACGTCGATCTGCGTGCTGTCGATCATGAGCGGCGCCGTGACCTGCTGGACCATCGGCCGCAGCAGCTTCAGCATGTCGCCCGCTTCGTCGCGGCCCACATACGCGGTGCACACGTCGAGCACGTGCGAGCCCTCGTGCACCTGCTCCTTGCCCATCTGCAGCATGCCCTCGACGTCGCCGCCGAGCATGAGCTCCTTGAACTTCTTGCTGCCGTTCGCATTCGTGCGCTCGCCGACGATCAGCGGGCCCGAGTCCTGGTCGAGCGGTACCGAGTGGAACAGCGACGCGAGCTGCGGCTGGTAGTCGGTGGGCCGCGGCTTCGGGCGCTTGCCCGCCAAAGCTGTGCGCATCGCGGCGACGTGCTCGGGTGTCGTGCCGCAACAGCCACCGACGACCGCGACGCCGAACTCGTCGACGAACCGCGACTGGAAGCGCGCGAGCTCGGCCGGCGTGAGGTCGTAGACTGCCTTGCCGCCCACGTTGCGCGGCAGACCTGCGTTCGGCATCACCATGATCGAACGCGTCGTCGTCTTGCCGAGGTGGCGCACCGACTCCTGCATCAGGTCGGGCCCCGTCGCGCAGTTGAGCCCGACGACGTCGACGGGCAGCGCTTCGAGCGTCGTCACGGCCGCGGCGATGTCGCTGCCGACCAGCATCGTGCCCGTCGTCTCGATCGTGACCGTGCAGAAGATCGGCACCTCGCGCCCCAGCTCCGCCATCGCGTCGCGCGCCGCGAGGATCGCGAGCTTGACCTGCAGCAGATCCTGGCACGTCTCGATGTTCAGGCAGTCGACGCCGCCCGCGACGAGGCCCTTGCTGTAGACCTTGTAGGCGTCGAACAGCTCCTGGCCCGAGATGTGGCCGAGCGTCACGAGCTTCGTGCCGGGACCCATGCTGCCCGAGACGAAACGCGGCCGGTCCTTCGTCGCGTACTTCGCGGCGGCTTTGCGCGCGACCTCGGCCGCGAGCTTGTTGAGCTCGAACGAGCGGTGACCGAGGTCGAACTCGGCGAGCACGTAGGGCATGCCGCCGAACGAGTTGGTCTCGACGACGTCCGCGCCGGCCGCGAAGTAGCGTTCGTGGATGCCCAGGATCACGTCGGGCCGCGTCTCGACGAGCAGCTCGTTGCAGCCCTCGAGGCCGCGGAAGTCTTCGAGCGTCAGGTTCGCGACCTGGATCTGCGTGCCCATGCCGCCGTCGAACACGAGCACCCTGTCGCGCAGGACGCGCAGGATCGGGAACTGCTCGATGCGGGCGTGCGGGTCGAAACGCGGGGTCATGTACCTTTTTGGGGCGAGGAGCATAGCGTGCCGCACCACGCCCAGGGCCATTGTTTCCGCGGACTAACGCACAACGGACCGCGCCCGCTTGTCCGGCGCGAAATCGAGGGGCGGCGGCAGCACGACGCCCGCCGTCAGCAAGCCGCCCACGATGGCCGCGCTCACGAGCATCATGTCGAGGAGGAACGGCACGCTCGCCGTCGCGTCGTGGCCGACTGCCATCGTCGTGAGACCGCGGAAGCCGAGGCTGCCGGGCACCAGCAGCAACAGGCCCGGCGTGAGCACGACGGCCGACGGTTGGCGCTGCCACCGCTCGAACAGGTTCGCGCTCGCCGTGACCAGCAATGCACCGAGGAACGCGCCGAGCTCCGGGCCGAGCAGATCGCCGGCGAGGCGCGCGCCGCCATATCCGAGGCCGACCGCGAACAGCACCCAGAACACCTGAGGCCGCGAGGCTCGCAGCAGCACGACGAACGCGAGCCACATGCACACGATGGCCGGCAGATCCCAGACCCACGGCAGGCCCACCATGTCGATGGCCGGCAGCGTCGGCGTCAGCAGTGCGGCGCAGCGGTTGCCGATGCCGACGCCAACCCCCATCGTCAACAGCAAGGCCAGCGTGCCGAGCAGGCGCGCGCTGCCCGCAGAGAGGTGCCGCATCGACAGCTCGGCGAGTGCCGTCGTCAACGACAAGCCCGGCAACAGCACGATGATGCCGGCGATCGTCGTGATCGCCTCGTTCAGTGCCAAACCCGCAGCCGCAACGAGGTGCACGAGGAAGGCCACGACCGCACACGACAACGGCGGCAGCACGTCGCCGAGACCCGCGCGAAGGCGGGCCAGAAGACTCATGAGACCGACGACGAGACCCGCGGCCGCGCCGACCACCGCTTCGAGCTGACCACCGCCGAGCAGCACGCCGGCACCACCACCGGCGAGCGCGTGCGCCACGGCATCCACTGCGGGACTCAGCCGCGGCGAACGTCCCAGCACGACGCGCACGCGTACCGTGCCCTGTCCGGGCGTCGCTTCCCCGCGCACGACTGCGTCGCGGATCGCATTCAGCTCGGCGAGCCGGCCGAGGTCGTGGTCGCCGGGCACGACGCGCAGCAGCGTCGCCTTGGGCTCGCTGCCGGGTTCACCCAACGCGGCGAAGATCGCGGTCGGGGTCGAGAAGAAACTGCCTTCGAGGCCCAGTGCACGGCAACACGCCACCATCGCGTCCTCGACGCGATACGAAGGACTGCCGAGCGCGTGCATCGCGCGGCCGAGTTCGAGCACGAATTGGTGTGCAGTCACCCGCCGGGAGCGTAGCCGCGCGCACGCCATCCCGGTAAGACAACGCCATGGACCGTCGTTACGAGTTCATGCGGGCGAGCACGAGCCGCGTCGTGATCGACGAAGGCGTCGAGCCCCTGCTGCCACGCCTCGTGCGCGAGCTCGAGCCCGACGGCGTCGTCGTGCTGCACGACGCGCAGCTGCCGGAGCTCGCGGGCCGCATCGCGCGCAGCCTCGAAGCCGCGGCGAAACTCTCGATCCCGGGCGGCGAAGCGAGCAAGCGGCTCGCCGTCGTCGGCGACCTCGCGCGCAACGTGCGGCTGGCCGGGGCCACGCGCAACACCGCGCTCGTGGCCGTCGGCGGCGGCACGATCACTGACCTCGTCGGCATGCTCGCCGCGATCCTGCTGCGCGGCGTGCCGTTCGTGTCGTGTCCGACCACGACGCTCGCGATGTGCGACGCGGCGCACGGCGGCCGGAATGGCGTCGACCACAACGGGCAGAACGAGCTCGGCACCGTGCACCACCCGGCCCTGATCGCCGCCGACGTCGAATGGCTGCGCACGCTGCCCGACGAACAGTTTCGCGAGGGCCTGATCGGAGCCGTCGTCAAGGCAGCGGTGTCCGACCCCGAACGCTTCGCGCGTTTCGAACAACTGGCACCCGAGCTCGGCGCGCGGCGCCCGAAGGCCGTCGTCGAAGCGATCGACATGGCCGTCGCGATGACGATGTCGATCGCGCAGAAGGGCGAGCAGAACGCGCGCCGGCTCGACTTCGGTCACACGGTCGGTCAAGCGATCGAGAGTCTCGCGAGCGGGCGTCTGCGCCGCGGCACGTGCATCGGACTGGGTCTGCTCGTCGAGTGCCGGGCCGCCGGTGTCTCGGAGGACATCACGCGGCGGCTCACCACGCTGCTGACCGCGCTGGGCCTGCCAAAGACGATCCCACCCGCCTACGCGAACGCTTCGAGCCTGTGGCGTCTCGCGCGCAGCGCCAAGACAGCCAAGAACAGCAGTGCATCGATGTGTGTGCCGCGCGCGCTCGGCGACTGCGTCGAGGTCGAGCTGACGGAGGACACGCTGTCGGCGGCGCTGCGCGCGTTCGGCCAGCAGTCGGCGGCCCAATGACTGCGGCTCAGCGCAGGCTGTCGATGCGTCCTGCGCGGTCGACGATCTGCGTGATGCGCAGACCATAGGAGTCGTCGAGCTGTACGATCTCACCGCGCGCGACGAGCTTGCCGTTCACGCGCAGATCGACCGGCTCTTCGGCCTTCTTGTCGAGCGCGATCACGCTGCCTGGCACGAGCCGCAGCACTTCGTCGAGCGTCATCTGCGCGCGTCCCACCTCGACCGTGATCGGGATGTCGATGTCGAGCAGCAGGTCCAGGTTGCGCTTCTGGTCGCCCTTCGTTCCCGCGCCGAGCTGCCCGAACGCGACGGCCTGCGCGGCAGTGGCCGCGAGGTCCGCGCCTGCGCGGGCAATCTCTGCCGTCCAATCCGCATCGGAGAAGGTCTGATTCTCGGGCATCGCTCTAGGTCCCCATCACATCGACAACTTGCGCTCCGAACCTGTTGCCGATCCGACCGATGGTGGCCGTGAACTTCGGCGTGCCCATGACCGGCACGATGGCGGGCTGGCCGACCCGAGTGGCGAGCGGCAGCACGTCGCCGGCCTGCAGGTCGAGCAGCTGGCCGAGCCGGATGTGGTTGGCTCCACCGAGCTCGACGGCGAGATCGACGGGCATCTCGCGCACGACCGAGGTCACCTGCTCCCTCATCGCTCCGGGCTCGAGCCGGTGCACGGAGTCGCGGCCGAACCGGTCGAGCAGCGGCTCGAGAGCTTCGTAGGGGATCACCAGCCGCAGGTCGCCCATCAGCAGGTCGCCCGCCGCCTGGAAGTAGATCGAGACGACGACGTCCTGCGCGGGCAGGACCTGGGCCATGGCCGGGTTGCAGAAACGGTTCAGGATCCTCCACTTCAGCTTCACGACTTCCCGGAGGCTCTCGGCGATGCGATCGAGGCACGGACCGACCAACGACTCGGCGACCGCGTGCTCGGCGGCCGTGAAGTCCTTCGGCACCTTGGTCACCTTGCCGGACCCGCCGAAGATGCGGTCGACGGCGCCGTAGAGCAGGCTCGTGCTGGCCGTGAACAACACCGGCAGGCGGAACGTCGACATGCGCACCACGTAGATCGACACCGGTCCCGGCAGGTGGTCGAGCCAGGTGCCGAAGCGCTGTTGTTCGACGGCGACGCAGTCACACCTCGTGTCGAGCCGCAACTTGTCGCTGATCGTGCCCGACAGCAGCTTGGCGGCGCTGTCGAAACAACGTTCGAGACCACGCAGTTGTTCGCGGCCGAGCCGGTTCGGCTTCAACAGGTCTACGGTGTGCGCGATGACCCCGGCGGGCGCCAGCGTTGGGATCGGTGCAACGGCGGCCGCCGGCTTTTCGGGGACCGCGCCCTCGCTGCGGAACATCTCGAGCAGCGTGTCGATCTCTTCGTTGGTGAGGATCTCGTTCACGGGGTCTCTCGCTTCACTGCAGCAGCCACTTGCTCCACATCACGCGCGTGACGCGGGCGATCTTCTGGTCGCCCTTGCCGGGGAACAGCGTGCGGTCGAGGTCGTCGATGAGCTCCTTCTCGAGCATCGCGACGCCGACGTCGGACCGCAGCTGTTCCATGCTGCGCGACTTCAGCAGGACCAGCACGTTGCTGATGACCTGCTCCCACTGCTGCTCGATCCGCGCGAACGCCTTTGCCTCGCGGTCCTCGCGCACGGTGTAGACGAACTTGAGCTGCAGGCGAGCGATGCCCTTGCCGACCTTCGAGCGCGGGTTGAACTCGTGCAGGATCGGATCGGGATGCACCACGTCGACGAACTCGTAGACAGGCTCGGGCACCTTGACCTCGACGGTCTTCGGCGGCACCGCCACCACGACGCCCCCACCACCCGCGATCGCGCCGAGAGCCAGCAAGATGACCGCGAGCAGCGCCTTGTGACCACGGGCCCTGGCAGCCTGCGTTCTCGTTCCCTCGGTCGCGTTGTTCCCTGTGCTGACCATGCCCGGCTTTGCGCGTATCGACCGCGCGTCATCGAGTGTTGAAGGATTCGCCGCTCTCGCCCACCCTCACTTCCTCGAGCCCGATGGCGCGGCCTCCTTGGTGACGCGCAAGCGTTTGCTCATCAGGTCCTGCACCAAGGCCGTCGGCAACAGCTCGAGGATCCCGGCCAGGTCGTCCTCGTCCATGAACTCGACCAGCTTCAGCACCTCGCCCTGACCCCGGTCCGACTTCCACTGGTCGGAGATCAGCTCGGCTGCCTTGCTGGCCCCGAGTGCCGACAGCGTCATCGCGTTGCGCTTGTAGGCCGAGACCTCGTCCTTGCGCACGAGCTTGATCTGCTGCTCGAACTTCTCGATGCGCGCGTCGAGCCTCTGGTGTTCGTCGGCGATCCTGGTCCGCTCGTGACCGAGCTCCTTCTGCCGGCGCGCGACGTCGGCGGCGAGCTCCTGCAGCTCCTGTTCGCGCAGGTCGAGCTGGGTCTTCCGGCGCTCGATCTGCTCGAGCTCGCCCTGGACCCGCAGCCAGGCCTCGTTGATCTGCTCCGGCGTGAGACCGGCCGGCATGCCATCGAACTTGAAGTACTTGCCCGGCGCGTAGCGGTTGTCGGGATCCTGTGCGAGCGGCTGCTGGGGCTGCCCCGCATCGCGTTCCGGCGCGGCCGCGGCGCTCGGGTCGGGCTTCCTGCGGCTGGTTCCGGTCGCGGGCTCGTTGGCGCTCAGCGCCCCAACCGCCGGCTCGCGCGCCGTCTCGGGGTGCACGACCGAACGCCCGGTCTTCTGCTTGCGCGGCGCTGCCTGCGGCTCCTGCGCCTGCTTCGACTGCGTCGCGTCCGCGGCCGCGCCGGGCTCGCCGCGGTGCGCAGCAGCCGCCGTCTCGCCGATCGGCGTGGCCCCCTGCTCGGGTGCTGGTTCCGGGAAGAAGCGCGCCAGCAACGGGATGTTCGCGGTGCCGGCGTGGTTCAGCCGGCCGGTCGCCGCGAGGCCAACGACGAGCGAGACCGCGAACAGCACGGCCGCGATCGCCAGTTTCCCGAGGAGTGACTTCATGCTTCTGCAGCTCGTCTTGCCGGCTCTATCGGCCGTGGCATCGGCGCATGCTGAGCAGAACCGAAGCAGTGCTCCGTCGAGGAGCGCTGCGAGGTCGCGCAAGGGATTGCGCCGTCCGGCGCAAGCCCTCGCGCAACCGCAATCAGACCATCTGCTCGGCGTCGCCGCCGGCCTTGATGTCGCCCTTGTCCATCATGTCGCGGATGACCCTGAGGATCTCGCCCTGCGCCTGCAGCACGTCCGACAGCGGCGTCGGCCCGAGGATGTCGCGCTCCTCGCGCACCATGTCCGCGGCGCGCTTGCTGAGGTTCGCGAAGACGTTGCGCTCGACGCCCGGAACCGCTGCCTTCAGCGCGACGGCGAGCTGCCGCGAATCGATCGAAGCGAGGACCTTCTGCATGGCCTTGCGGTCGAGCTTCTGCACGTCGTCGAACGTGAACATCTGCTCGCGGATCGCCGACGCGACGGTGGCGTCCGTCGTCTCGATCCTCTTGAGCACGACCTGCTCCCCACCCTCGAGGTTGTTCAGCAGCGTGGCAGCTGCCTTGACCCAGGTGTTGGGCGCGCTGGGCAGCGCCGCGAGACCGAGGTCTTCGACCTTCTTGTGCAGCACGTCGATCACCCTCTGCAGAACGTCTGCCGGCGTGCGATCGAGCGTGGCGACGCGGTGCAACAGGTCGGCGCGCACGTCGTCGTCGAGATGGCCCAGCACCTCGCCTCCCTTCTTGCGATCCAGATGCGCGAGGAACACGGCCGCGATCTGCGGGTGTTCCTCGGTCAGCAGGTTGGCCAGATCGCCCGGCGCCAGCGTTTCGAACAGCTCGAACGGACGCTTCGCGAGCATGTTGCCGCCGTGCTTCTCGCCGAACGCGCGCGACAGCACGCCGCGCATCAGACTGCCGACGTCGCCGAGCGCCACGCCGCCCTGCCGCAGACGCTGCACGGCTGCGCGATGGACGCGATGCACCGTCTCCCGGTCCACGCGGATGTCCTGCAGCTGCTGCATGGCCCGCGTGACCTTGCCGACGGTGTCGTCGGAGAAGTGGCGCAGCAGCGTGGCCGCCAGCTCCTGATCGATCGAGAGCAGCAGCATGGCGATCGCCCGGTCCGGACCGAGGTCTTGCTGCGTGCCGAGGTCCTGCTGCGCTTCGCCGGTCACGATGTCCCCGCTATGCCTTTTGCTCGCCGAGCCATGACTCGAGCATCCTCGCCAGGGCCGTGGGATCGTTCGCGATCGACCGCTCGATCTCGCGCCGCATGTGTTCCTGCTGCTGTTCGGGCGACATGTCCTCTTCCTTGACCTCGGCCGCTGCCGGCGCGCCGGCCTTGACCGCCGGCGAGCTCAACCGGCGGAACAGTCTACGCAGCAGCACGGCGGCGGCGAGCACACCGAGGATCGGCCCGATCGTCGGTCCCCATCGCAGGAGCACCTCCGCGACACCCGGCGCCGAACCGGCCATCGACGCGGAGTCGATCGGCGCGAAGTCACCTGCCAGCGTGCGGAACGCCTCCGGCCCGTCGCGCGCGGGGTCCCAGCCGATGATCGCCTTCACGGCGTTGACGAGGTCCTGCTCGACGAAGCCCGGCGCCTGCTCGAGCGAGCGGTCGTAGAGCAGCGCGACCGTCAGGCGTTTGATCTCGGGCGCCATCTTGCCGGTGCGACGTTCGCCGATGTCGGTCACGAACTCGCGTTCGCGCTTCGTCGACTTGCCCGTGCTCCTCTCGCCGTTCGGCGTGCTGCCGCCCGACGCATCCGTGCTGTCCCTGGTCTCGGACTTCACGATCGCCTCCTCGGGCAGCACCTTCTCCGTCTTCGTCTCCCAGGTCGGGTCGAGCTCGAGGTTCACCGCGATCGAGGTCTTGCCGGGCCACAACTGGTCGAGTCGCTGTTGCGCGAGTTGCGTGCGCTCTTCGCCGAGCGAACGCTGCAGGCGCAGGAACTCCGCCGAGCCGCCGCCGGCCTCGCGGTCCCTGTCGTAGCGCCAGCGCTGGTTGCCCGACGCGCTGAGGATCTCGATGTTCTGCAACGGAACCAGGAGCTGGGCGGCCGCCAACGACGCGGCGCTGCGCGCAATCGGCTCGAAGGGCACGCCGGGCGCGAGGCGCAGCACGGCGCTCGCGAGCACTTCGTCGTCGCGATCGGGCGACGCCGCCGCGTGCTGTGGCCTGGATGCAGTCACGTTCACCGCGATCACGCCGTCGAGCGCGGCAATGGCCGCAACGGCCTGCGCGCGTGCTTCCGCATCGAGCTTCTGCTCGCTCGTGGCGCCGGCATCGATCGCCGCGACCGGCTCGCTGCGCGCCGGCCGGTTCGTGTTCGCGGTCGCACGCTCGTGGCTCGGCGCGGCATACCAGACGATGCCGCAGAACGCTGCGATGGCCATGAACAGGACCCAAGCGACGAGCTTCTGGCCACCGTCGAGACGGCTCCAGATGCCCTTCATCTGCACGAGAACGCCACGCAGGGTCTGCATCGAGTATGCACCTCCGGCCCGGAGATGCCCTTCGAGCATCGGCGCCGCGTGGTCGCGGCCTTGAGACGGGCACTTCCCGGCAGACGCGTCGGGTGGGGCCGCACTGTGTCGGGTTTTCGAGCAAACGCCACTGCTTCCCTCCGCGGTGGGTGCGGGAATCACCCGACCACGGTCCGGGCAGGTACTTCTCCGCGACGCGAGAGACCGGTTGGAAACCCTGGGGTGAAGGTATGCTCCGCGCCCGTCGTGGCCCCCCACCCTTCTCGAGACACCGCCCCATCACCTCACGGCCCACGGCGGCCGGCGGTGTTCCGCGGAGCGTCGAAGCCGGATGCCGAGTCCCAGCAGCTGCTGCGCCGCGCGCTGATGGCCCCGCACCCGTCGATCCCGCCGAAGTACTTCTACGACGATCTCGGGTCGCGCCTGTTCGCTGCGATCACGGCCCTCGACGAGTACTACCCGACGCGCACCGAGGCCGAGCTGCTGCGCACGCATCTGCCCGCGATCGCGGCGGCCGCGCCCGTGACCGGCTGCACGTTCATCGATCTCGGCGCCGGCAACTGCGAGAAGGCCGCGAGTCTGTTCCCGGCCGTACAGCCGTCGTGCTACGTGGCGGTCGACATCTCGAGCGACTACCTGCGCGTCTCGCTCGAACACATGCAGCGGCAGTTTCCCGACATCGAGATTCTCGGCGTCGGCACGGACTTCTCCGAACAGCTCGAGCTGCCCGCGGTGGTGCCGACGCAGCGGCGCCTGTTCTTCTTTCCGGGCTCCTCGATCGGCAACTTCACTCCGCACGAAGCCGTCGCCTTCCTGCAAGCACTGCGGCGGCAGATGCACGGCGAGGGCGCGCTCTGGATCGGGGTCGACCTGCAGAAGCCGATCGATCCGCTCGAACGCGCCTACGACGACGAGCTCGGCGTCACCGCGGCCTTCAACCGCAACCTGCTGCGCCACGTGAACCGCATCGCCGGCACGGACTTCGTGCTGGCCGATTGGCAGCACGCGGCTTTCTTCAACGAGCGCGAGAGCCGCATCGAGATGCACCTGCAGGCCGTGCGCGACGTCGACGTGAGCTGGCCCGGGGGACGCCGCCGCTTTGCTGCCGGCGCGCGCATCCACACCGAGAACTCCTACAAGCACAGCATCGAGGGTTTCCGTTCGCTGCTCGCGGCCGCGGGCCTGCGCAGCGCGGGGCACTGGACGGACGCGGCCGGCTGGTTCGCGTTCTTCGTCGCGGTGCCCGACGGCAGGCCGTGAACGGGCGCCTCCTGACTCGCGAGCAGCTGCCCGCGGCGTTCGACGAGGCGCGCGCCGCGACGTTCGCGGCCACGCTCGACCTCACCGACGAGCAGTGGCGCGTGCCGTATCACCGCGGCATCCAGCCCACGGCCTGGGATCTCGCGCACATCGCGTGGTTCGCCGAGTTCTGGTGCCTGCGCGGTCCGCATCGCATCGGGATCGACGCCCATGTGTGCGCGGACCAGCCCGTGCGCTTCATCCCCACCGACGACCAGTACGACTCGGCGCGCATCTCGCACCGCGCCAGGTGGCAGATGCCGTTGTTTCCGCGCGAGGAGCTGCTCGAGCGCATGCGCGACCAGCTCGCGGCCTGCAAGCAGGCTGTCGCGGCGGGCGGCGACAGCGACGCCGACCTCTACCACGCGCGCTTTTCGGTGCTGCACGAGCTCATGCACGTCGAGGCGCTGGTCTGGACGCGCGGCATCCTCGGCCATCCGGCTCCCGAGGGACTGGCGCTGCCGTGCGTCGAAGCCCGCCCCGAGGTGGCGTTGCCGGGCGGCGAGCACGAGATCGGCTGGCGCGGCGGCGAGCAGGGCTTCGCGTTCGACAACGAGTTGCCGGGTCGCACCGTGCGCCTGCATCCGTTCGCGATCGACGCGGCGCCGGTCACGAACGCGCAGTTCCGCGCGTTCGTCGAGGCCGATGGCTATCGTCGCGAGGAGTTCTGGCCCGGCGCAGCCCGCGCGTGGCTCGAGCGCAACGAGCGCGATGCTCCCGAACGCTGGCGCAAGACCGCCGCGGGTCAGTACGAACAGCGCTGGTTCGACGCGTGGGTGCCGCTGCCGCCGCAGCAGCCCGTGATCCACGTGAACGCGTACGAGGCCGAGGCCTTCTGCCGCTTCGCGGGCCGCCGCCTGCCGACCGCCGCCGAATGGGAGGTCGCAGCGCCGCACATCGCGTGGGGCAACATGGTCTGGGAGTGGACCGCGGATCCGTTCGCGCCCTACGCGGGCTTCCGCCCCGGGCCCTACCACACGTACTCGGCGCCGTGGTTCCACCACCAGCGCGAGATGCGCGGCGGCGCGTTCGCCACGCACCGGCTCATGCACGACGCGCGGTATCGCAACTTCTTCCTGCCGCAGCGCACGGACGTGTTCGCGGGCTTCCGCACCGCCGCGCTGTAGGCAGTGCTCGCGAACCGTGGCTTCGCCGGCTTCGAACGGGTCCGCCCAAGGTGGAGATCCCGCTGTCTCACCGGATGTCGTGGCTGGCGATCCGGCCCCTCGCATGGCACGCTTGCCTCGTGAGCGGAGTTGATCACGGATAACTGAGATCTCGACGTCGAGGGTGTCGCGAAGCTGCAAGAGGAACTCACCCTGGTTGAGAACTGGTTCAAGCGCGTGAAGAGGTGCCAGAAGCAATGCTCCGCGTCGAAGTGAAGGCTGGCCTGCTGCGCTGGGCGCGCGAGCGCTCGGGCAACACCATCGACACGCTCATCGATCGCTTCCCGAAGCTCGGTGCGTGGGAGAGCGGTGACGACAAGCCGACCCTGAAGCAGCTCGAGGCGTACGCAAAGGCGACGCACACGCCGATCGGCTTCCTGTTCCTCGCGACACCCCCCGTCGAACGCATCCCGATCCCCGACTTCCGCACAATGGCCGGAACACGGTTCGAGCGCCCGAGCCCCGACCTGTTGGAGACGGTCTACCTCTGCCAACACCGTCAGGATTGGTACCGCGACTTCGCGCGATCCAACGCTGAAGAGCCGCTGGCGTTCGTCGGTTCGGCCCGGCGCTCCAACGACGTCGTCGATGTTGCCGCCAGCATTCGCAGCACGCTCGGACTCGATCTCGACGAACATCGCCGACTGCGCACCTGGGAAGAAGCGCTCCGCCACCTCGCCGAACGCGCCGACGCGATCGGTGTACTGGTGATGGTCAGTGGCATCGTCGGCAGCAACACCCATCGCCCGCTCGACCCGGAGGAGTTCCGCGGCTTTGCCTTGTCGGATCCCCTCGCTCCGCTCGTGTTCGTCAACGGCGCCGACACCAAGGCAGCGCAGATGTTCACCCTCGCACATGAACTGGCGCACCTCTGGCTTGGCGAAACTGCTGTCTCTGACGCCGACGCATCCAGGGTCCCTGACCACGACGTCGAGCGGTGGTGCAACCAAATCGCGGCCGAACTCCTCGTGCCGCTCGAGATCGTTCGAAGCGAACTCAACCGCAGGGCGCGCCTGCTCGACGAGGCGCAGCGCCTTGCACGCTACTTCAAGGTCAGCACGCTGGTGGTCCTACGGCGCATCCACGACACCGGCGCGATTGGACAGAAGGCGTTCTGGGCAGCCTACCGGGCCGAGCGGGCGCGCCTGGTCGCTCTGCCGAAGAGCAAGTCGAGTGGCGGTGACTTCTTCGCGACCCTGGGAGTCCGAGTCGGCAAGTCGCTGGCACATGCTCTGGTCGTCAGCGCACTCGAAAGCCGCACAACGTTCACGGAAGCGTTTCGACTGCTGGGCATCAAGAAGCTGTCGACCTTCGACGCGCTGGCCAAGCGCCTGGGAGTCGATCCGTCGTGAGTTACCTGCTCGACGCGAACGTCTTCATCGCGGCGAACAGGCTGCACTACGGGTTCGACTTCTGCCCCGCGTTCTGGGATTGGCTCGTCGTGCAGAACGAGGCTGGTAGGGTGTTCAGCATCGAGCGCGTGGGGACCGAGGTGAATACGGGGGTTGATGACCTGTCTGTCTGGGCGGGCGACCTTGGCGAATCGTTCTTCCTGCCAGCCGACGCTGCGATGTTGACCAGCTTCGGGCAAGTCAGCACGTGGGTCATGGGGCAGAGCTACACAGCACGAGCGATCGATCTGTTCTCCCAGGCGGCCGACAGCTACCTCGTTGCACACGCGTTGGCGCATGGCATGACGGTCGTCACGCACGAGAAGCCGGAGAACTCGAAGAACATCGTCAAGATCCCGAACGCGTGCGTCGCCCTGGGAGTCGCCTTCGTCACTCCGTTCGAAATGCTGCGGCGCGAGCGCGCTCGCTTCGTACTGGGGCAGACTCCATGAACGGCAAGACCACACGAACGCGCCTTCGTGACCCACGTCGAGGAGATCGCGGCAAGGGTTGGTTGGCAGCGTGGGGACGAACGCCGAGTGGAACGTCGAGCGCGAGGTCTTCGCGGCGAGGATCAGGTCGCGCATCGCCCCCTACGCCCTGACCACGGCGACGCGGAAACCGATGTGCTCCGAGCGGCGCGGCGGTTCGAACCGCACCCGCATTGCGGAACGACAGTACTGAGCGTCATCCATCCATGCTCCGCCGCGGCGAACGCGCGAATACGTGCCGTCGCGGTTCGGCACGCCGAGCACTTCGCGCAAGTCCGGGTCGACGCCGCCGGGCAGCTTCGGGTGATACCAATCGCGGCACCACTCGAACTCGTTCCCGTGCATGTCGTGCAGGCCCCACGCATTCGCGGCGTAGCTGCCGACCTTGGTCGCGGCCGTGCCCGGCGTTCCGTCCGGCTTGCCGTTGTAGGGCTTGCCGATGTTCGCCTGTCGATCGGTCATGGTGTCGCCGAACGCGAAGGCCGTCGTGGTCCCGGCGCGGCAGGCATACTCCCATTGCGCTTCGGTCGGCACGCGGAACTCCCAGCCCGGAGGCAACTCGTTCGCGGCCCGCGCGCGTTCCGTCGATCGGCGGCAGAACTCCTCCGCCTCGAGGAAGTTGATCCAGTAGACCGGGAAGTCGTCGCCCTCACCCGCGATGAGCTTGCCGGGGATCGCGCCCATCACGCGTTTCCATTCACGCTGCGTCACTTCGTACTTGCCCATCCAGAAGCCCGACAGCGTGACGTCGACCTGCGATTCGTCGCTGCGTCGATCGGGTTCGTCGGGCGGGCTCCCCATGCGGAACGTCCCGGCCGGACACCAGCAGAGCTTGATGCCGCCGACCTCGCACACGTCTCCACCCTTGGCGCCAGCGGAGAAGGTGATCCGCGTCGCAGCCAGAACGTCGTCGGACGTGCCCGTCGAGGTGCGCGTGTAATGGCATGCGACCACGAGGCACACACAGCAGAGAAGCAGAGTCAGCTGAGCGTGCATGGGTCGGCCGCTTCCGGACGGGAACTTCTCTTGCCGCTCAGCCGCGCGCGGCCTGGCCCGCGTCGGCTGCTGCGGCTGGTGGTGCGGCCCTGCGGGGCCGTAGACGTACGAAGCCGACAAACGCACTGACCCAGGCTATCACTCCAGCTGCAAGTCTGCCGTGCCATGGATCTGGACCTGTGGGTTCCGGAAACTCTGGCCCGCTGATTCCGGAAACTCTGGCACTCTGCTCGAGGGGTTGAGCGCCGTCGTCCTTGGTGTTCTTGAGGTGGCGCGTCCGGTAGGACGTGCCGCGTAGTTCTATCAGCCTGCCGCGTGCGAGCACACGGTCGATGATGGCCTCGGCGAGATCCTTGTCGTGTAGCACGC
>Ga0111539_10004027_pt1 | contig 19292 bp, 9 predicted proteins | sample RhiMethybrSRZTD1_FD_79667 | JGI IMG/M metagenome (GOLD analysis project Ga0111539, IMG submission 79667) | Populus rhizosphere microbial communities from Tennessee, USA - Rhizosphere MetaG P. TD hybrid SRZTD1 (version 2) (version 2) | ecosystem: Host-associated > Plants > Roots > Rhizosphere >... | reverse complement strand
CTACGGCCTGTCGCTGCTCTATCAGCTCCGCGGGCGCCTCGGCCGGTCCGACCGGCCGGCCTACGCCTATCTGCTGATTCCACCCGACGACAACCTGTCGCCGGTGGCAAAAAAGCGCCTTGCGGCGATCAAGGAGTTCAGCGATCTCGGCAGCGGCTTCCGCGTCGCCGCGCTCGACCTCGAGATCCGAGGCGCCGGCAACCTGCTCGGCGGCGAGCAGAGCGGCCAGATCGATACGGTCGGGTTCGAGATGTACATGAAGCTGCTCGAGCAGACGGTGCGCGAGCTCAAGGGCGAGGAGCTCGAGGACGACGTGCGGGCGACCGTGAACCTGCGCGTCGACCTCAAGATCGACGCGTCGTACGTGCCCGACATGAACCAGCGCCTCATGCTCTACAGGAAAGTGGCCGCGGCGCGCCACGACGACGAGATCGATCGCGTGCTCGAGGAAGCGGCCGATCGCTACGGCCCGCTGCCCGATTCGGTGCTGAATCTGGCCGACTACGGGCGGATCCGGGTGATGGCCGATCGGCTCGGCGTCGACACCATCGACCGCGAGGGGCGGATCGTCGTCTTAAAGTTCAGACCGCAGGCGAGGGTCGATCCCGTGCGGCTGGTGGCGCTGGTGCGGCAGCGGCCCGAGCTCACGCTCGTCCCGCCTGCGGCCCTCAAACTGTCGCTCGACGTGGCCTCCCCCAAAAGCCCTCCGCCCTCAGCCATTAGCCATGGCAAGGCCGGCAGGCGTCCAGCGGCCGCCCCGTCCTGGTGGGTGGCGCGCGCCCGCGAAGGCGAGGTCAAGCCGGGATTTACCAAGGCCGAGATGACGCGATCGGCGAAAGAAGACCCGCGGGCGCCGGGCGGGTTGCTCGAGCGGGTGGGGGGCTTGTTGAGCGAGCTGCTGGATCAAAGGTAAAATCTTCTCTAACAGGCACTTATGAAATTCAATCGATTCCTCGCCCTGGCGCTGGTTCTGTCGGCGGTCGTGACGACGCGCGCCGAGATCATCGAGCAGATTCTCGTGAAGGTGAACGGCGAGATCTTCACCAAGAGCGATCTCGAGCAGCGGCAGGTGGCGGTGCTGCGTCAGCGCGGCCAGGCGATCGACCTCAAGAGCGATCTGAGCAACGCGCAGCTGCGCCAGGCGCTCGACGAAGTGACGCCGCAGATTCTTGTCGACGCGGTCGACGAGATGCTGATCGTGCAGCGCGGTAAAGAGCTGGGCTACCGCCTCGGCGACGAGCAGTTCAAGAGCGTGCTCGACAACATCAAGAAAGAAAACAAGATGGAATCGGAGGAGCAGTTCCAGGCCGCGCTCAAGGCCGAGAACATGACGCTCGCCGATCTGCGACGCAATCTCGAGCGCCAGATGATCCAGCAGCGCGTGCAGCAGAACGAGGTGCTCGGAAAGATCGGCGTCACCGACGAAGAAGCCCGGCGCTACTACGAAACCCACACCCACGAGTTCACGAGCGCGCCAAGCGTCACGCTGCGCGAGATCCTGATCGCGGTGCCGACCGACTCGAAAGGCCTGAACGTCGCGGCTGACGAAGCGGCGAAGGAAAAGGCCGAGGAGGTGCGCCGCCGCGTCACCACCGGCGGCGAGAACTTCGAGAAGACCGCGGGGGAGGTGTCGGATTCGCCGTCCAAGGCCAACGCCGGGTTGATCGGTCCGCTGAGCGTCAACGACATCTCGCCCGAGCTGCGCAAGCTGATCGAAGCGATGAAGCCGGGCGACGTCGGCGAGCTGGTGCGGACGCCGCGCGGCTATCAGATCCTCAAGCTCGAAGCGATGACCGCCGCCGAGACGCTGACGCTCGAGCAGGCGCGGGAGCAGATCAGCGAGCGCGTGTTCACCGACAAGCGCAAGGCGGAGTTCCAGAGGTATCTGGAGAAGCTGCGGGCGCAGGCGATCATCGAGTGGAAGAACGACGATGTCAGGAAGGCGTTCGAGGAGGGCCTGAAGCAGCTGCAGGCTGCGCCGCCGGCGCCATGAACGATCTCGGGGGCGCCGAGTGGTACGCGATCTGGACCCGCTCGCGCCACGAACAGGTGGTCCGCGAGCAGCTCGAGCGCAAGCGCATCGACGCGTTTCTCCCCACCATCACCCGCTGGAGCAGGTGGAAGGATCGCAAGAAGAAAGTCGACTGGCCGCTGTTCCCCGGCTACTGCTTCGCGCGCTTCGATCCGTCTGACGCGCTGCGGATCCTGAAATGCACCGGCGTCGTCAACATCGTGTCGTTCGACGGCAAGCCGGCGCCGATTCCCGACATCGAGCTCGATAGCATCCGGCTGCTGGTCGGCAGCGATCTGCAATACGACCCGTGCCCGATGATTCACGAGGGGATGATGGTCGAGGTCGTGCACGGACCGTTGAAGGGCGTGGTCGGCCGCCTGGTGCGCAAGGACGCGCCGAAAGCGAGGCTCGTCCTCTCCGTCGATCTGATTGGCCAGGCGGTGAGCGTCGAAGTCGACGCCGCTGACGTGAAACCGTACTAGATTTTTACTAAATGTCACCCGCGCGCTCCACCGCGACTCTTGTCTGCCCCGAAGCAGACTTCACCGGCAGCCCCCTCGCGGCATCCCCGTTTTTCCGCGAAAAGTCGCGGTTCCCGGCCCGGGTACCGGCAGTCCGATTGCTCTAATCCTCGCGGGCTAGGACGGCCGGCCCCCCTTATTCCCTATTCGGGATCAGGATTCTTCGGCGTGGTCTGGCTGGCGTTGCGCCCGCTGCACTTCCGGATTGTCTGGCTCCCCCAGCGTTTCCGGTCAGGTGGATGTCTGTGACTGACGGCGGAATGAAACGGCGGTTCCGGGCGCTCGTGGCGGCCCTTGCGATGATGGTGTGCGCGGCGCCCCTCGCCGTCGCGCAGACCGCGATGCCGGAAGGCATCCCGGACTTCTCCCAGGATCTGTCGCGGCCCAGCGTTCAAACCGTACAGAGCGGCAGCTGGTCGAGCCCCTCGACCTGGCAGGGCGGCGTTGTGCCGACCTCGAACCACATCGTCCGCATCCTGCAGGCTCACACGGTCACGATTCAGAACCAGGCCGCCACCGCCTACACCGTGTCGGTTGACGGCAAGCTCGCCTTCGATCCGACGGTCAACACGCGCCTTTACGTCACCAACCTGCAGGTGATGGCCGGCAACATGGGCATGGGGACGCCCGGCGTGCTGGAAGTCGGCACGGTTGCGAACCCGATTGGCGTCAGCAAGACCGCGGAGATCGTCATCGCCAACAACCCGCTCGGCGGGAGCGTCTCCGACGTCGATCAGTTCGGCACCGGCATCACCGTGCTCGGCAAGATGTCGATGCACGGCAGCGTCAAGTCGCCGACCTTCGTCCGCCTTGCGGCCGAACCGCGAGCCGGGCAGTCGACGCTGACGCTTGCCGAGGCGGTAACGGGCTGGGCAGTCGGGGATCGCCTGATCCTGCCGGACACCCGCCACATGAGTAACAGCGAGGTCGACTCCGCCATTGGCGGCCGAGGCTGGGTCAACAAGACCAACCAATGGGAAGAGCTGACGGTCGCCGATATCTCTCCGGACGGCAGGACGGTCACCCTCCAGGCGACGTTGCTCTACGACCACCTTGGCGCGCGGAACTTCAACAACGTGCTGGAATTTCTCCCGCACGTAGGGAATATCACCCGCAACGTCGTCGTCCGCTCCGAGAATCCAGCCGGCACGCGCGGGCACATGCTGTCGACCCATATGGCGGACGTCGACATCCGCTATGCGCTCTTCAAGGATCTGGGCCGCACGACCTACCTGCCGCTGAACAACACCACCAACCACATCGGCCGGTATCCGATTCACATGCACCACCTGATCGGCCCGACGGCGACGCCGGCGAACGGCTATCAGTTCACGCTGGTCGGCAACGCTGTTGACGGCGGCTCGATCGAGACGCAGTTCAAGTGGGGCATCACCGTTCACGGCAGCCACTACGGCAGCATCAAGGACAACGTCGTCTACAACTACAACGGCGCCGCGATCGCGACCGAAGATGGATCCGAGAGCTTCAACGAATTCGATCACAACTTCGTGATGCGCGGCATCGGCGAGCCGGATGAACCCGCTGCCGTGCCCCCGGTCCAGGCGCGCATGGCGATGGGCACCGAAGGCGTCGGCTTCTGGTTCAGGGGACCGAACAACTTCATCCGCAACAACGTCGCGGCCAATTATCAGAACCCGACGACCGAAGCGTCGTACGGCTTCGCTTTCCAGTTCATCAGCCTGGGCAATATCGTCGTGCCCACCTTCAAGGGCGCCGACACACTGGGGATGCACGGCCCCGTCCAGGGCACGACCGTCGTTGGCAGCAACCTGCCGCTGCTGCAGTTCGAGAACAACGAAGCCTACGGCGCGATGCAGGGCGGCCTCACCTACTGGTGGATCAATTCGCAGGACCCGCAGCCGTACCCGACCGCGCAGGAAACGGTCATCAAGAATTTCACCGCGTGGCACACATATAACAAGACCGTTTACGTCTACCCGGCGCAGCAAGTCACGCTCGATGGCTTGAAGATTCGCGGCAAGTTCACCGCGGCGAGCCATTGCTGCGGCGACGGCGTCTGGTTCGAGGACTACTCGACGAAGGGCGCCATCATCCGGAACGCCGACATCCAGGGCATGGAGGACGGCATCCAGGCGCCCTCGGCCGGTTTCGGGCCCGGGCCGAACCTGCTGGTCGAGAACTCGTACCTCCGGAACTGGCGCAACATCAACGTCCCGACGCCTTCCTCGGTCAACGGCTGCTGGATGGAGGACAAGCTCGTCACCATCAACAACACGCGATTCGACGCGCCACCCGGCCGTTCGCTCTCCGCGATCAACATGGTCGGGAAGGCGAACGGCTTCGAGTGTCTGACGAAGCTGAACGAAGTTCGCGTCTACGCGTTCAACGGCAACGCCGCCGACAATTTCCAGATCTACCACCCCAACACTGCGGTGCTCCCGCGACCGCCGCTCGGCTGCACGGCGACCGCGATTCCCGGCGTCAACGGCCTGCTCAACCCGACGACGCTCGTCAGCGCCCCGACGTGTGCGATTGCGCCGATTGTCACCGCCAGCTCGATCACCAGCCCGCCGTCGGGCGCGACGCTCGCCTCCGACACGCAGCTGTTCCAGTGGTCGACCGGCAGCGGCGTCTCGAGTTATCAGCTGTTCATCGGCACCTTCGAGGGCGGCACCGACGTCTACGCCGGCGCGCCGACCACCGACACGTCGGTAACCGTCGCCGGCCTGCCGACGCACGGCGGCGTCGTGTGGGCGCGGCTGTACTCGAACATCGGCGGCGCGTGGCAGTACGTCGACGCCAGCTACACGGCGGCCGGCGTGCCGCTTTTCGTCGACCTGGCGCCGTCGAACATGGTCAGCGTCGAGGGCGTCGAAGCCCAGACGACGCCGCCGTTCAATGCCGCGAAGAACGATCTGCTGCTGGCTTTCGTTGCCTCGTCCGGCCCCGCGGCGGCCGGGCAGACGATGACCGTCTCCGGTGGCGGGCTGGCGTGGTCGCTGGTCAAGCGTGCCAACAGCCAGTTCGGCGTGGCCGAAATCTGGAAGGCGACGGCCGCCCTCGATCTCACCGGCATCACCGTGACCTCGACGCCGACGCAGTCGTCTCCCTCCCAGTCGCTCGTCGTCCTGACCTTCGCCGGCACCGGCGGCATCGGCGCCTCGGCGGCCGCGAGCGGCGCGACTGGCGCCCCCTCGGTGTCGTTGACGGCAACCAAGACCGGCTCGTTCGTCTACGGCGTCGGCAACGACTGGAACGGCTCGGTGTCGCGCACGGTCGGGACCAATCAGTCGATCCTGCACGAGTATCTCGGCCCCAACGGCGACACGTTCTGGGTGCAGCGGCTGAACGGCACCGTGCCGCTGATCGGCACGTTGATCACGTTGAACGACAGCGCGCCGACCGACCACAGCTGGAACTTTGCCGCGGTCGAAATCATCCCGATGCAGCGCATTCCGCCGCCGATTACCTGGCCGACGCCGGCGGACATCGTCTACGGGACGCCGCTCGACGACACGCAGCTGAACGCGACCACCGAGGTCGCCGGCACCTTCGTTTACACGCCACCGGCCGGCACGTTTTTGAACGCCGGGGCGAACCAGACGCTGTCGGTGACGTTCACGCCGGCGAACAGCACGACGATCTACGGTCCGGCGACCGCGACCGTGCCGTTGAACGTGCTCAAGGCGCCGAGCTTCGTCACCTGGGTCAACCCGGCTGACATTGCTTATGGAACCGCGCTCGGCGCGGCGCAGCTGAACGCGACCGCGAACCTGCCCGGCACGTTCGTCTACTCGCCGCCGGCCGGCGCGATCCTGAGCGCGGGCAACAGCCAGCCGCTGTCGGTCACCTTCACGCCGGACGACTCGAACTACCAGGCCGTCACCACGACGGTCATGATCAACGTGACGGCGACGACGCCGGTGGTGATCTGGAGCGTGCCGATGCCGATCGTCTACGGCACCGCGCTCTCCGGGACGCAGCTGAACGCATCCGCCGGCGTGCCCGGCAACTTCGTCTACACGCCGGCGGCCGGCACCGTGCTCGGCGCCGGGTCGCGCACGCTCTCGGTCACGTTTACGCCGACCGACACCGCGTTCGCTCCGTCGACCAAGACGGTGCCGTTGACGGTGTTGAAGGCGACGCCGGTCATCACCTGGGCGACGCCCGCGAACATCGTCGCCGGCACCGCGCTGTCGGCGACGCAGCTGAACGCGACCGTGGCCAGCCCGCCCGGGACGCTCGCGTATTCGCCCGCCTCGGGCACGGTGCTCCCGGCCGGTCCGGCACAGCGGCTGGCTGTGACCTTCACGCCGACCGATACGGCGAACTACAACGTCGCCGGCGCGGCGGTCGCGATTACCGTGGTCAACGTGGCCGGCGGCGCAACGCCGGTGAAGATCGGCACGACCATCGCCGGGACTTTCAGCGACGCCACGGGACACTCGGGCCAGTCGCACCTCGTGTTCGCGCCGAACGCCAACGTGTGGTGGCTGTTCACGCTGTCGTCGGCGCACGATGCCCTTGGCGATCGCACCGTCCAGACGTGGGTGAGCAGCGGGCCCGACCTGGCCACTGCGACCTGGTCGGCGAAAGCGGTGAGCCCGACCCTTGGCAACGCGAACGGCGCCACCAGCTCGGTGCTGGCCGGCGGCCGGTCGCTCGGCGTCGCCGTTCGCAGCATCGGCGGCGTCGACTATGCGCACGTGTTCGTCTCGTCCGCGTTCGACGGCCAGACCTCGTCGAACGGCCATGCCCGTGCGACGCTGAGCTCCAGCGCGATCACCTGGGGCGCGTGGAACAACCCCGGTTCGCCGAACACCGCGTCGGAGTGGCAGGGGCCGCTGAATTCCGGCGTCCCGCCGAGCGCCGCCGCGACGCACACGTCGTGGGGCAACTCGATCGGCATCTCGACCGGCGGCTTCGTCCACCACTTCAGCGTCACGCTCGACCAGGAAGTCGACTGCGCAGTCGGCCGCTCGACCAACGCTGACACCGCGGCGACCTGGACCAACGGGTTCGGCACCAACACCAGCCCGACGGGTTTGGCCGGCACATCGCCGTCGTGGACGGTTGCGGTCATCGACAAGACGATGACCAACGAGTGCAAGACGCTGTCGTTCGCGCCGCTCGCCTCCGATTTCATGCTGGCGGTCTACAGCAACGGCGCCGTCGTGCAGCCGAACCTGACCAACCTGCGCTACCAGAAGTCGGGCGCGTCGGGCACGTGGACCAACATCTCGGCGAGCACCGGCGGCGGCAACGGCAACGTGTTCTCGTCGGCGGCGACCATCAACCAGAACGATTGGGCGCTCGTGCCCGTGAACACGACCACGATCTACGCGTTCCGCCGCAAGGCGACCGGCGCCGGTATCGATGCCGCGACCTACAACGTCGCCGGCAACTCGTTCGCCGCATCGGCCGTCCAGCCGCCCGCGTTCGGAACCGGCCAGGCCTTCAAGGCCGGCGGCGGTTTGTTCGGCGCGACCGACGGCACCAACGTCTGGCTGTTCGTCATCAACACCGACACCGCGAACTCGATCCTGTATACGCAGTGGAACGGCACCTCGTGGACCGCATGGGCCACGGTGCCCGGCACCGGCACCGGCTCGCAGACGCGCAACTTCATCACCGGGAACCCGGCCATCGGCAGCGGCCAGGCCGGTCTCGCCTGGACGCAGACCAACGGCTCGAACTTCGACGTCTACGCCACGTCGTTCCGCACCGCGACCGCCGCCGCGCCCGCGACGGTGGCGATCACCGCCCCCGCCAACGCGTCCACCGTCGCGACGACGGTGAATGTGACCGCAAACGCGACCCCGGGCGGCGGCACGATTGCCGGCGTGCAGTTCCTGCTCGACGGCGCCAACCTCGGCGCCGAGGACACGGCGAGCCCGTACTCGGTCTCGTGGGACACGACGGCGACGACCAACGGCACGCACTTCCTGACGGCGATCGCACGCGATACCAACGGCGGCACCGGCACGGCGTCAACCGTGACCGTGATCGTTGCCAACGATCTCTCGGCCCCGACCGTGACGATGACGGCGCCCGCCAACGGCGCGAGCGTGAGCGGGGCCAGCGTGTCGGTGTCGGCGGAGGCCCTGGACGACATCGGCGTCGCCGGCGTGCAGTTCCTGCTCGACGGCAACGCGCTGGGCGCCGAGGTTACGGTCGCGCCTTACATCATCAGCTGGAACGCGTCGACGGCGTCCCCCGGCACGCACACGCTCTCGGCGCGCGCGCGCGATGGCGCCGGACGCCAGACCACGTCGGCCACGATCAGCGTGACGGTGTTGAGCGCGACGCCGTCGATCACCTGGCCGGCGCCGGCGAACATCGTCTACGGGACGGCACTGAGCAGCACGCAGCTGAACGCCAGCACGACCGTGCCCGGCACGTTTGCCTACGCGCCGCCGGCCGGCACGGTGCTGCCCGCCGGCCCGCGCACACTCTCAGTGACGTTCACGCCGACGGATACGACCGCCTACAGCACGGCAACAGCGACGACGACGATCACGGTGGTCAAGGCGACGCCGTCGATTACCTGGCCGACGCCCGCCTCGATCGTTTACGGGACAGTACTGACGGCGACGCAGCTCAATGCGACTTCGGGAGTGGCCGGCACCTTCGCGTATACGCCGGTGGCGGGAACGGTCCTGGCCGCGGGCGCGGGCCAGACGCTCTCGGCGACCTTCACGCCGACCGACACCGCGAATTACACGAGCGCCACGGCGAGCGTCGCGATCACGGTGACCAAAGCGACGCCCGCAATCACGTGGCCGGCGCCGGCGTCGATCGTCTACGGCACGACGCTGTCGTCGACGCAGTTGAACGCCACGACGAGCGTGCCCGGAACGTTCGCCTACACGCCGGTCGCGGGAACGGTCCTGGCCGCGGGCGCGGGTCAAACGCTCTCGACCACCTTCACCCCGACCGATCCGTCGAACTACACGACCGCGACCGCGAGCGTCTCGATCACCGTGACCAAGGCGACGCCGTCGATCTCGTGGACGGCGCCGGCGAATATCGTCTATGGCACCGCGCTCGGCGCGGCGCAGCTGAACGCGACGACGAGCGTGCCGGGCACCTTCGCCTATACGCCGGTGGCTGGAACCGTGCTGTCGGCTGGCGCCGGGCAGACGCTGTCGACGACTTTCACGCCGACCGATCTGGCCAACTACACGACCGCGACTACTACCAGGACGATCACGGTGACCAAGGCGACGCCGTCGATCACCTGGCCGACACCGCCGGACATCGTCTACGGTACGGCGCTCGGCGCGGCGCAGCTGAATGCGACCTCCGGAGTCGCCGGCACCTTCGTCTACACGCCGGTGGCGGGAACCGTTCTGCCTGCCGGCGCAGGGCAGGCGCTGTCGGTGACGTTGACGCCGACCGACGCCGCCAATTACACGACCGCGACTGCGAGCGTGTCGCTCAACGTGCTCAAGGCGTCGCCCGTCGTCACCTGGCCGGCGCCCGCCAGCATCGTTTACGGCACGGCGCTGGGCGCGTCGCAGTTGAACGCGACGGCCGACGTCGGCGGCTCGTTCGTCTACTCGCCGGCAGCCGGCGCGGTGCTCGACGCCGGCTCGCAGACGCTGTCGGTGACCTTCACGCCGAGCAACGCGAACTACTCGAGCGCGACCAGGACCGTCACCCTCTCGGTCACGCCGGCGCTGCCGGTCCTGACACTGACCGGCGGACATTTCACATACGACACGGTCGCGCATCCGGCAAGCGCCACCGCGACCGGCGTCGGCGGCGCCACGGTTGCCGGCTCGTTCGCGTTGACCTATTCACCTGGCGGCGCCGCTGCGCCGGTCAACGCCGGCAGCTACGGCGTAACGGCGACCTTCACCAGCGGCAACTCGAATTATTCGGGCGGCAGCGCAACCACCACGATCACCATCGATCCGGCGGATCCGGATCCGACGTGGCCGACGCCAGCCGACATCGTCTACGGCACGCCGCTCGGCGCGTCGCAGCTCAACGCGCTGGCCAGCATTCCGGGCACCTACGTCTACAACCCGCCGGCCGGCACGATCCTGAATGCCGGCAACGGGCAAGTACTGTCGATGACCTTCACGCCGACCAGCCCGAACTACCGGCCGTACACGAAAACAGTGCTGATCAACGTGCTCAAGGCGGCGCCGGCGCTGGCCTGGGCGACCCCGCCGCCGATCAACGTCTCTACTGCGTTGACGGCGACGCAGTTGAACGCGACGGCGAACGTACCGGGAGCGTTTGCGTACACGCCGGGTACCGGCACCGTCCTGCCCGCTGGCAACCAGGTGTTGTCGGTCACCTTCACGCCGACAGACGCGGCCAACTACAACACCGCGACCCAGAGCGTGACGCTGAGAGTGAGGGGGCTGCCGAGCATCGCCACCAATGTCACGAATGTGAATGTGGGCGCTGTTGTCATCGCGAATGTCGAAAATGGTCCGGCAAACGGCGGCGACTGGATTGGACTCTACGCTGCGGGGGGCGCGACGTACCTGGACTGGCGGTATCTGAACGGCAGTCAGTTCGTTCCGGCGACTGGGCTGGCGGACGCGTCCGTGCCTTTCGTCATGCCTCTGACTCCAGGCAGCTATCAGCTGAAGTTCTTTGGCGGTGGAGTGCTGCTCGCGACGAGCGCGACGATTACCATCGCGAGTCCGACGCTGACGTTGAACGCATCAGCGGTGATCGGCGGCAGCATCGTGACGGCGACGGTCAACAACACGCCAGGTAACGCAGGAGACTGGATCGGCGTATACGCCGGGGGCGGATCGACCTTGTTCGAGTGGAGGTACTTGAACGGATCGCAAATCAAACCGGCGACCGGTGTGAATGCTGCCGTCGTCGACCTTCCGACTCCGACGACGCCCGGCAACTACGACGTGCGTCTGTATACCGGCGGTGCGTTGCTGGCAAATGCAGTGATTTCGGTAACTGCGAAACCGAATCCGTCGGTAACCGTCAGCTCGACGACCGCGACGATTGGTGCCGCTGTGACTGCGGCAGTTGCCAACGGTCCCGGCAATGCGGGCGATTGGATCGGGCTCTACGCCGTCAGCGACCCGGCGCATTACCTGGATTGGAAGTACCTGAACGGAAGCCAGTTTGCTCCCGCGGCAGGCACAGGCGCCGCTTCGGTGTCGTTTGCGATGCCGATGACCCCCGGCGCCTACGTGCTGCGGTTCTTTGACTTCAACCATACGCTCTTGGCTACCAGCGCAACGGTCACGGTCGCCATGCCTGGGACATCGCTGGTAGTGAACACGCAATCGGTGGAAATCGGCGGCGTCGTGACCGCGACGGTCACCAACGGACCCGGAGCGCGCACAGACTGGATCGCCCTGTATCCGGCTGGTTCGTCGACGTACGTGGATTGGAAATATCTGAATGGGACGCAGTATGCGCCACCGACCGGTATGACCAGCGCGACCGTGACTATGACGATGCCGATGACGCCTGGCAACTACACCATGCGTCTTTACACCGGCTCCACGCTGGTTGCCTCGAGCGCCACGATCGTCGTCTCAAACGGCAGCTCGATTACCCTGAACTCGACGACCGCTCCGCCTGGGGGCACCGTACTGGCGACTGTCACCAACGCTCAAGCTAAGCCAACCGACTGGGTTGGCCTGTTTGCGGCCAACTCCTCGACTTACGTGGACTGGAAGTACTTGAACGGTTCCCAATTCGCTCCGGCGTCGGGCATTACGGCGGCCACGATATCGTTCACGATTCCGCAAGCGCAAGGCACCTATTCGATTCGCCTGTACACCGGCGAGGTGCTGCTGGCCGTGAGCCCGGCGATCACGTCGCTGTTCAACGCGACGATGAATCTCAGCGCGACGACGGTCGCACCGGGCGAAACGGTGACGGCAACCGTGGCCAGCGGCCCGGGGCTGCCGCGCGACTGGATCGGCTTGTATCAGAACGGGAGCTCCACGCTGCTCGACTGGAAGTACCTGAACGGCTCGCAGACCGTTCCGGCGCAGGGCGTGTCGAGCGCCGCCGTCACCTTCGCAATGCCGACCACGTCGGGCTCGTATGTGCTGCGGCTCGCGAGCGGGAGCACCATCCTGGTGACCAGCCCGGTCACCGTGCAGTAACGCGCAGCGGGGCCGCCGCGCGCGTTCCTGCTATCCTTGAGACAGCGTGAAAATCGGCGCTGTCGAGCTCGCGTCCCCTCTTGCCATCGCCCCGATGGCCGGCATGACCGACACGGCGTTCCGCCGTCTGGTCAAGCGCCACGGCGGCTGCGGGCTCGTTGTCTCCGAGATGGTCAGCTCCGAGGGCCTCGTGCGAGGCATCGATCGGACGCTCGAGTACGCCGAATACACCGAGGAAGAACGGCCCGTCTCGATCCAGATCTTCGGCGGCGATCCGGTGAAGATGGCGGCGGCGGCGCAGGTCGTCGAGGGCATGGGCGCCGACATCGTCGACGTCAACATGGGATGCCCGGTGCCGAAGATCGCCAGGCACAACGCCGGCTGCAGCCTGATGCGCGAGCCTGCGCACGCGGCGACGGTGATTGGCGCGATGGTGAAAGCGGTCAGCATTCCGGTGACCGTCAAGATGCGAGCCGGCTGGAACGACGGCGAGCGCAACGCTCCGGCGCTCGCGAAGATGGTCGAGGACGCGGGAGCGGCGGCGATCGCGGTGCACGGCCGCACCGCGGAACAGAGCTACAGCGGCCTCGCCGACTGGGATCTGGTCGCGCGCATCGCCCATGAGCTCACCATCCCGGTGTTCGGCAGCGGCGACTGCATCGAGCCGGAGCAGATCGTCGCCCGGCTGCGATCGGGCGTGCACGGCGTGCTCGTCGGCCGCGGCGTGCTGCGCAACCCGTGGATCCTGGCGCAGGCGAGCGACCTTGCCGCAGGACGCACGCCGAGAGCGGTGACGCCCGAAGAGCGTGGCCGTTTCCTGATTGACTACATCGAGTTGCTTTTGCGAGAACGCACCGACGAGTCGCGCACGCTGACGCACGAGCGATGGGTGGTCAACAAGCTGCGGGCGCTCGGCTCGTGGTACACCAAGGGTCTCGAGAACGGATCGCACCTCCGCACTGCGATCAACAGCGCCGAATCTCTGCAGCAAGTGCGCGACTCGATCGAGACTTTTTTCTGCTCGGCGGCAGCCAGCCCTGCGGTCTAACCACGTCAGTATCGTTTTCACAGCTTTTTGTATTTTTCTTGACACCGGTTCTCAAAGAGGTAGAATCGGACGTCCACTAACTGACACCTGTGACGATTCGCGTCACGCAGCCCTCCAGGTCAACAACAGGGTTGTGTGAAATCGTTCACAACTGTTACCGGCTGACTCAGAAGCTCCCCCGCTTCGCTCAAGCCCGGGCTGGTAACAGTTTTCAGGTTTAACTCTGGACCTGTAAGTCAAAGGGCGAAGCTACGTCTTGGCTAAATACAAGAAAACAAGCTACTACGCGCTGACAGCCTGTATCGTCCTGGCCGCTGCCGCAGCGGCCGGATGCCAGCGCCGGCCCGAAACCCGCCGGATCGAGCCCGTTTACGACCCGAAAACGGGCAAGCTCCAGCTCCTCAAGTACGACTCCAACGGCAACGGGGTGATCGACACCTGGAGCTACATGGACGGGGCCCGGGCGGTCCGCATCGACATCGATGCCGACGAGGACGGCAAGATCGAGCGCTGGGAGTACTACGGGCCGAACCAGAAGCTCGAAAAAGTCGGCTTCTCGCGCTCGAAGGACGGCAAGGAAGACGCCTGGTCCTACCCCGCGGAGGGCGGCGCGGTCGAGCGTATCGAAATGTCGACAAAGCGTGACGGCAAGGTCACCCGCGTCGAGCATTTCAAGGCCGATCGCCTCGTTGCGGCGGAAGAGGACAGCGACCAGGACGGCCGCATCGACAAGTGGGAAACCTATGACGGCGATCGGCTGGCGTCGGTGTCGTTCGACACGCAGCATCGCGGCACGGCCGACCGCCGGTTGATCTACGCGGCCGACGGCGCGGCGCGGCTCGAGGTCGATCCCGCCGGCGACGGCCACTTCAGGCCGGCTACGGAACCCGCGCGCGGGCGCACCCGATGACGTCGGTCCTCTATCTCGGCTGCCCCGCGGGCGAGCGCGCCGACACCGAGAAGAATCTGAGCGCCGGCCAGATCTCGGTCGTCTGGGCCGACGATCTCGCCTTCGCGCTCGACACCCTGCAGCGCCGCGACATGCCGGTGCTGCTCGATCTCTCGCGCGGCGCCGCCGCGCTCCAGCTCGCCCACGATCTTCGAACCCATCGCGGCACCACGCTGATGTTCGCGGTCGTCGACGAGCGCCGCCCCGATCTGACGACGGAGGCGGTGCTGGCCGGGATGGCGGACGTGTTTCCGCGTCCGCTCGGCGGGCGGCGCGTCGCGAGCGCCATCGAGCGCGAGCAGCGCAATGGATCGCGCAACGGCAACGGCGCCGGCGACCACGTCAGCGACGATCTCTACAGCCAGTCGCCGTCGATGCGCGAGGTGATGGCGGCGATTGCCGACGCCGCCGCCAAGCGCGCCGGGGTGCTGATCCGCGGCGAAGAGGGCACGGGGCGCCAGGTGGTGGCGCGCGCCATCCACGTCCGCCAGCATTTCTCGCCGTCGACGTTCGTCACCATCAACTGCGCCGCCTACGACACCGAGGAGCTCGACGCGGCCCTGTTCGGCGCGCCGGCGCGCTCGCAGGGCTACGGCGACTCGGTCGGCTCGCGCGGCCTCGCGCGCGTCAGCCGCGAAGGGCGGCTGCACGACGCCATCGGCGGCACGCTCTACATGCAGAACGTTGCCGACGCGCCGACGCGCGTGCAGGCGCGGCTGGCGCGGGTGCTGCGCGACCGCGAGGTGCTCCTGGTCGAGACCGGGGAGCCGATCGCCTTCGGCATCCGGCCGATGGCCGGCGTCGATCACGCGTTCGATCGCGCGGTGCAGGAAGGCCGGGTTCGCGACGACCTGTTCCGCCGCCTCGCAGTGAGCCGGATCGACGTGCCGCCCCTGCGCGAGCGGCGCGAGGACATCCCGGCCCTGACCAACTATTTCCTGCGCGAGATCTGCGCGCAGCAGCGGGTGCCGCCCAAGACGGTGTCGCGGGCGGCGCTGTCGCTGATTTCGGCGCTGCCGTGGCCGGGCAACGCGGTGGAACTGCGGACGCTGCTCGAAGCAGTGGTCCACGGCCTCCAGGGCGGACGCAACATCGGTCTCGAGGATCTGCTGGCGCACGTGCGCCTCGACGGCGGCTCGGTCGGCCTGGCCGCCAGTGGCGGCACCTTGAAGCAGGCGCGCGCGCGCTTCGAGCGCGAATACATCGCCACCATCCTCGAGCAGCATCACGGGCGCATCAGCGACGCGGCCAAGGCGCTCGGCATCCAGCGCACCAATCTGTATCGAAAGATGCGGTCGCTGCGGGTTACCCAACGGAGGGAGTCGTCGTGACACGCCCTCGAGCCTTTCTGAACTATTCCGGCAACCTCTTGCTGTCAGGTGAGCACATGCGTTTACTCGCGCTTCTGCTGATTCTCGTCATCGCCGTGCCGGTGTCGCCGCTGGTCATCACCAGCGTCGCCCAGGCCGAGCTCGGCTCGGTCGGCGGCGCCGCCACGTCGTCCACGGGCGAGACGCTCGTCAACGCGACCGTGCAGCTGCGGGATCTTGCGACCGGCACGGTCACCAACACGACGACGAGCTCGTCGACGGGCGCCTTCAGCTTCCCCGCCGTCAATCCCGGCAACTACGTCGTCGAGGTGCTGAACGCGGCCGGCCAGGTGGTCGGCACCAGCGCGTCGGTCTCGGTCGCCGCGGGTGCGGCCATCACGGGCGTGACGGTGACGGCGACGGCGGCCGCCGTCGCGGCCAGCGCCGCCGCGGCGGGCGTCGGGACGATCGTCGCGGTCACGTCGGCAGCGGCCGCGGCCGGCGTGGTCGGCATCGCCGCCGCGACCGGCCAGGGAGACGCCAGCCCGTCGCGGTAAGCAGCATGGTCGTGCGTCCGCTGTGTCCGTGCTCTTCAACGACTTTCGAGAAATCGTCATGCGCCAGACCTGCGTCGTTCTGATGGCAATTGCGCTCGGCTACCCGGCGACGGCGGCGGCGCAGAGCGACGGTGGACCCGATCCCGCGAAGGTGCGTGTGCGGATCGGTGCGCTGTGGATGAACCCGACGGTGGGCATCGCCAACATCGGCATCGACGAGAACGTGTTCAACGAGAGCGACGCGCTGCAGCCGAAGAGCGACTTCACCCTGACGGTGACGCCGCGAACCGATTTGTGGCTGCAACTCGGGCGGTCGTGGCTGACGGGGACGATCGACGAGCAGGTCGTCTGGTATCAGAAGTATTCGAGCGAGCGTTCGACCAACAACCGCTTCCTGATCGGCTGGCGCATGCCGGCCAACGTGGTGAACATCAACCTCAACGCCAGCTACACCAAGACGCGCGAGCGTCTTGGCTACGAGATCGATCTGCGCGCGCCGCGCAACGGCGTCGGTCTTTCCGCGGCGGTCGAGGGGCGGGTGATGTCGAAGACCTTCGTCGGCGTCCGCGCCGAACGCCAGACGGTGGATTTCGACGACACCACGGTCGTCGCCAACGCGCTGCTGCGCGACGAGCTGAATCACGTCACCACCACCGCGGGGTTGACGCTGCGTAATCAGCTGACGCCGCTCACCTCGATCGAGTTCACAGGGTCCCGCTCGAAGGACGAGTTCGAGTTCTCGTCGCTTCGAAACTCCGAGTCGACCTCGTTCGGCGGCAGCGTCACCTTCGACCCGCTGGCGCTGATTCGCGGCACCGCCTCGTTCGGTGTCCGCGACTTCAAGCCCGAATCGCCCGACATCCCCGGCTTCACCGGCGGGACGATGGCGGTGGACCTCACCTACACGCTGCTGGGATCGACGCGCTTCACCGTGCGCGCGCTGCGCGACGTGCAGTACTCCTTCGACGTCCGGCAGCCGTACTACCTGCAGACCGGGTTCGACGCCTCGGTGGCGCAGCAGATCTTCGGGCCGGTCGACGCAGTCGTCCGGCTGAACCGCCAGCGGCTCGCCTACCGCAATCGCGCCGGCGTGCCGCAGATCGATTCGGACCGCGCCGACTCCGTTCGCTCGTATGGCTTCGGCGTCGGCTACCACTTTGGCGGCGACGTCCGCCTCGGCTTCAACGTGGACAACGTGCGGCGCGACTCCGACATCGCCGTGCGCTCCTATGACGGCCTGAAATACGGCGCGGCACTGACGTATGGCTTCTGATCGTGTTCTCGCGCTCGGCCTGGCCGCGTGTCTCGCCGCGGCGGCGCCGGCAGCCGCACAGGAGCCGCCCCGGCCCGCGCCGACGCCGCACCCGTTCGGCCAGCTGAACATCGGCGTGGTGTCGTTCACGCCGACGCTGCAGCTGCGAAGCATCGGATTCGACACCAACGTGCTCGACCTCGCCGCCACCGAGCAGGTCCAGAGCGACTTCACGGCCACTGTCGAACCGGGGCTCGAGACGCGGTTCACCACGCCGCGTTTCGACGCGCGGCTCGCGAGCAGCGTCGCCTTGACCTACTACCACGACCATGCCAGCGAGCGCGCGGTCAGCCCGAACTTTGCCGCCACCATCGATCACCGCTTGAGCAGCGGGCTGGCGCTCTACGGCAGGGGCAACGTCGGCTTCGTCAAGGAGCGGACCGGATTCGAGATCGACACTCGTCCGCGCCGCGAGACGCATTCGGCGACCGCCGGCGTCCGCATCGGCCAGCGGAGAATCGAGCTCGATCTGCACGGCAGCTTCGGCGGCGTTGGTTACGACACCGACGCGACTTTCGGGCACGTCAGCATTGCCGACACGATGAATCACCGGTATGTCGGCGGCGGCGCCGGGGTGAAGTACCGGCTCAGTCCGTACACGTCGCTGACCGCGCTCACCGACGTGACTGCCTTCCGCTTCGAGTCGTCGCCGATTCGCGACACCAACTCGTTACTCGGCGTCGCTGGCGTCGAGTTCCATCCGCGGGCGATGATTTCGGGCAGTGCCGGCATCGGCTACCGCGTGCTGAACCCGCTGTTCGAGCGCACGCCGGCGTTCTCGGGCTTTACGCCGCGCGTCGGCCTCACCTATACGCTGCACGACAGTTTCATCGTCAGCGGCGGCGCGCAGCGCGACGTCGAGTACTCGGTCTACAGTGACCGGCCCTATTTCCTCTACACGCTTTATGAGGGCTCGGTGCGGCAGGCGCTGTTTCACCACCTGGACATCGGCGGCAGCCTGCAATACACGACCCTCGACTACCAGCGGTTTCTGACTGAGGCCGGCGGTGTCCCCGTCCCGCCTACCGAGGTGGTGCGCATGGCGACCGCCAGCGTCGGCTTCCCCATGAGGCGGTTCCGAGTCGGCTGGTACGTTCAGCGGTGGGAACGCGTCTCCACGGATCGTCCCTACAGGACGATCCGCGCAGGTCTCGAATTGAGTGTTGGTAAGGCCACTGTGAGCCCGCGCGGCGTATTCCTGAGCGGGCCGGGACGGTAACGATATGAGGAGCGCACTGTACGTCGTGTTCGCAATGTTCGTGGGTCTGTTTGCGTTTGGCGCCGACGCCTCCGCTCAGGCCCTCACCGCGTCGCCCACCGCGGCGGCGTCCGAGACGGTGCCGGAAGAGTACCTGATCAACGTTCAGGACACCGTCAACGTCACGGTGTGGGAGAACGCCGATCTCACCGGCAAGTTCGTCGTCCAGCCCGACGGCGCGATCACGCTGCCGCTGGTCGGGCGGATCAAGGCGGCCGGCCTCTCGGTG
>Ga0111539_10004026_pt1 | contig 19293 bp, 19 predicted proteins | sample RhiMethybrSRZTD1_FD_79667 | JGI IMG/M metagenome (GOLD analysis project Ga0111539, IMG submission 79667) | Populus rhizosphere microbial communities from Tennessee, USA - Rhizosphere MetaG P. TD hybrid SRZTD1 (version 2) (version 2) | ecosystem: Host-associated > Plants > Roots > Rhizosphere >... | reverse complement strand
TCTCACCGCGCCGCGCGCCATCGATCAGCGACTGTAGATTGGTGCCGCTGCCCGACACCAGCACGCCGACGTTCACGCCGACACCTGGCCCACGAACTCCACGGGCGCGTCGGGCGCATCGGCGGCGACCACTTCGCCGATCGAGAAGACCTGCTCGTCGGCCCGTTGCAGCAACGTCTCCGCCTCGGCGGCGCGGTCACCGGGGACGCACACCACCATGCCGATGCCCATGTTGAACGTCCGCAACATCTCGGCGCCGGCGACGTCGCCGCCCCGCGCCAGCAGGCCGAAGATCGGCGGCACCGGCCAGGCGTCGAGGTGGATGCGCAGGCGCAGGCGCGCATCGGCCGGCAGCATCCGCGTCGGGTTCTCGACCAGGCCGCCGCCCGTGATGTGGGCAGCGCCGCGCAGCAGGTCGGCGTCGTGCAGCGCGCGCAGCGCGCGGACATAGATGCGCGTCGGGCGCAGCAGCGCCGCGGCGAGCGGCTCGTTCAGCCCGGGCGGCGTCGCGTCCAGCGGCAGCTGCATGTGATCGAGGAACACGCGCCGCACCAGCGAGTACCCGTTCGAGTGAAAGCCCGACGACGCGAGCCCGAGCAGCCGATCGCCGGCGCGGATCGCGCGGCCGTCGACGCGGCGGCTCTTCTCGACGACGCCGACCGAGAACCCGGCCAGGTCATATTCGCCGTCGGCGTAGAACCCGGGCAGCTCGGCGGTCTCGCCGCCGACCAGCGCGCAGCCCGCCGTCTGGCAACCGTCGGCGATCCCCGCGATCACGCGCTCGGCGGTCCCCACGTCCAGCTTGCCGGACGCGAAGTAGTCGAGGAACAGCAGCGGCTCGGCGCCGCAGACGACCATGTCGTTGACGCTCATCGCCACCAGGTCGATGCCGACCGTGTCGTGGCGGCCGGTGAGGAACGCCAGCTTCAGCTTGGTGCCCACGCCGTCGGTGCACGACACGAGCAGCGGTTCCTTGTACTTGGCCGGCAGCGCGCACAGGCCGGCGAAGCCGCCGAGGTCGGTCATCACCTCGGGGCGCAGCGTCCGCCTGACGTGCGGTTTGATGCGCTCGACGAGCGTATCGCCGGCGTCGATGTCGACCCCCGCGCCACGATACGTCATTCCGGAACCGCGTTTGTGCATCTCGATCAGCGCGGTTCCTCTTCTTCTTCAGCCTGCGCTTTCGCTGTCGCCCGGCCCTTCACTCCGGCGTCGCGCCGCGCCGCGCCGGCGTTGCTGATCGGCGGCGAACCGAAGCGTTCCACGAACCCTTCCAGCAGGCGGTCCAGCTCGGGCCGTGGGTTCGGGGTGGCCGCGAAGCGAATCCAGCGCGCCCCCGCCGAGATCGCCCGGTCCAGCTCGCGTGCGCCCCGGCCGGCCACGAACCCCCGCAGCGTCTCGCTCGGCTCGCTGCAGGCGTAGAGGACCATCGAGCTGCGCCCCGACCGGTAGTCCATCACGCCTTCGGCGCGCGTCTGCAGCACGCCGGCAGCCTCCGGCGCAGCTGTGCCCGCCTGAGAAATCGGGTGCCAGACGCCAAAATGCACGCGCCGGTTTTTACCATGCCTGGATCCACAAGCGTCTCGGAATCCGGTGGTATTCTCCTGCCCGCGACGCATGGCCTGGTACAAGCGCGAAGACAACGACGACGTGTTCTCAGAGGAGAAACGCAGCGTCCCCGCGGGGGTTTTCACCAAATGCCCGGGCTGCCGGGCCGCGCTGCTCACGGCCGACCTGGACAAGAACGCCGGCGTTTGCCCGCAGTGCGATCACCACTTTCCGGTCACCGCGTTGCGCCGGCTCGAGCAGGTGCTCGACCCGGACACCTTCGTCGAGGCCGACGCCTCGGTCGAGAGCGTCGATCCGCTTGGTTTTCGGGATTCCAAGCGCTACGCGGACCGCCTGCGCACCGCCCGGCGAAACGCGGGCGGCGCGGACGCCGTGCTGACGGGTAGCGGAAAGCTCGACGGTCAGCCAGTGGAGGTGGGTGTGTTCGTGTTCGAGTTCATGGGTGGCTCGATGGGCTCGGTCGTCGGAGAGAAGCTGACCCGGGTGTTCGAGCGCGCGCTCGAGCGGCAGGTGCCGGCCATCGTGTTTTCCGCGTCCGGCGGGGCGCGCATGCAGGAAGGCGTGCTGTCGCTCATGCAGATGGCGAAGACGTCGGCGGCCCTCGGCCGGCTGCGCGAGGTCGGGCTGCCGTACTTCTCCGTCCTGCTCCACCCGACGACGGGGGGTGTCGCCGCGAGCTTCGCGATGCTTGGCGACGTGATCCTGGCGGAGCCCAAGGCGCTGATCGGGTTTGCGGGGGCCCGCGTCATCCAGAACACGATCCGCCAGCGTCTGCCGCCCGGCTTCCAGCGCGCGGAGTTCCTGCTCGAGCACGGCTTCCTGGACAAGATCGTCCACCGCCGCGAGCTGCGTGCGACCCTGGCGCAGCTCATGCGCCTGCTCGGCCCGCGACCCTCCTCGTCGTCCTGATGGCGTACGCCGAGCTGCTCGCCCGGCTCGCCGGCGTGCGCACGCTGGGCGTCGATCTCGGGCTCGACCGCGTGCGCCTGGCCCTCGCGCGCCTGGGCGATCCCCAGAGGCGTTTCGCAGCGGTGCAGATCGCGGGCACGAATGGCAAGGGGTCGACGGCCGCGATGACGGAGGCGGTGCTGCGCGAGGCGGGATGGCGGACCGGCCTTTATTCGTCGCCGCACCTGGCGCGGTTCACGGAGCGGATCCGGATCGCGGGCGGTGAGGCGGACGGGGATCGTCTGGCCGCGCTCGATCGCCTGGTCGCCGCGACGGAGGTGCCGCTGACGTATTTCGAGGTCGCCACCGCGCTGGCCTTCCTGTCGATGGCGGAGGCGGGGGTCGAGATCGCCGTGCTGGAGACCGGGCTCGGCGGCCGCCTGGATGCGGTCACCACGTGTGAGCCGTGCGCGACGGCGATCACGTCAATCGGCTTCGATCACATCGGCTATCTCGGTGACACGCTGCCGGCGATCGCGCGTGAGAAGGCTGGCATCATCAAGCCGGGCGTCCCGTGTTTCATCGGCCGGGTGCCGCCCGAGGCGGACGGCGAGCTGGCCCGCGCGGCGGGGGCGGTCGGCGCCCCGCTGCTCCGGTTGGGCCGCGACTTCGACGTGCCGTCGCTTCCGATCGCGCTGCCGGGCACGCACCAGCAGAACAACGCCGCGCTCGCGGTCGAGCTGGCGCGGGCGGCCGGCCGCCGGCTGGGCCGGCCGATCGACGACGGCGCGCTGGCGCGCGGGCTGGCCGGCGTCCGCTGGCCGGGCCGCTGCGAGCGGGTGGGCGGCGACCTGCTGTTCGACTGCGCGCACAACGCCGACGGTGCCCGCGCCCTGGCGGCGGCGGTGACGGCGCTGGCGACCGGACGGCGGGTCGTGTTCCTGGTGTCGATCGTCGACGACAAGGATCCGCAGGCGATCCTGGCGGCGCTTGCGCCCGCGGCGGCGGCGATCATCACGACCCGTTCGGACAACCCGCGCGCGCTGCCGGCCGCGGCGCTCGCGGCGATCGCGGCGCGCTTCGTCAGCGACGCCGCGGCGTGCGACGACGCCGACGCCGCGCTGGCCGAGGCCCGCCGGCGCGCCGGGGCGGGCGGCCTGGTCGTGGTGTGTGGCTCGATGTTCCTGGTCGGGATGCTGCGCGCCCGCGTGCTCGGCGAGCCGGTCGACCCCGTGACGACGTCAGATCCCGTCGCGCGGCGATAGCGTCAATGCCATTCGGGGCCTCGGGCCTCGGGCTTCGGGCCTCCGGTGAGGTGAGAGGATCCCGAGGCCTGAAGTCCGAGGCCCGAGGTCCAAATCCCAACCGCGTCAGCGGATGTCGATCTCGTCGATGTAGATCGTGCCCCGATATTCCGTGGCCGAGATGAACTGCAGACTCAACGCGAGCGCCGAGGTCGATCCCCCGGCGGCGGTCACCGTTGCCGTTCCCGTCTGCCACACGTTCGTCACCGGGCGGACCTGGACCGGCGGCGAGAAATAGATCGGCCCCACCTGCGTGTTCACGACCATCGACAAATAAAGGTCGCTGCTGCAGCCCGGATCGGAGGCGACATGCACGGTGATCGTCTTGTTGGTCAGATCGACCGGCGCGTTCGGCAGGTTGATCAGCACCTCACCCTTGATGCTGGGGCCGCTGGTGCCGCTGAAGATCGAGGTGAGCGCAAGCGCGCCGCCGCCGCAGAACGTGAACGTCCCCGACCGTGCCAGGTTCGTGAACGCGGTCGATCCGGAGTTGATCACCGCGCCCTGGACGCCGGTCTCGAAGTTGAACATCGTGCCGCAGGTGCCGCCGCTGGAGCCGCCGTCGGTCGCGGCGACGTTGCAGTTGCCGGCCGTCCCCGAGCTCTGACTGTCGGTGCCTGCAACGCCGGTCGGGCCGCCGCCGGTCCCGCCGCGCGCCGTAGCGCCCGTGCCGCCGCTGCCGCCGCGCCCCGTCGTGCCGCCGGCGCCGCCGCGGCCCGCGGTGCCGACGCTGCCGGCGACGCCGGGGCCGCCGTCGTCGGGCGCGTGCATGCCGCGGTTGGCGCAAGCGAGCGAGCCGAGCGCGGAAAGCAAGAAAATCGCGGTGATGGCCCGCATCAAGATAGTTTCCAAAGCATAGACGAAAACCACTGACCGTAACAGTTGCCGCGGGCGGCTGGAGCGGCTTACGACGTCGATTTGGCCAGCCACTCCAGGTAGGCGGCGCTGCCGTCGTCGACCGCGAACGCGAGGATCTCGGGGACCTCGTACGGGTGCAGCGCCAGGATCCGATCGCGGGCCCGCTCGAAAACCGCCTGGCGGGTCTTGATGAGGCAGAGAACCTCCTCCTCCTCCTGCAGCCGGCCGTCCCACTGGTAGATGGAGCGCACGCCGGGGACGATGTTCACGCAGGCCGCCAGTCCCTCGTCGACCAGCGCGCGGGCGAGCGAGGTGGCCCGTTCCTTGTCGGGCATCGTGACGTGCAGCTCGAGCGCGTCGGCCATCGCTTACGAATACCACGGCTTGACGAGACGGCCCCGCCTGTCGGAGAACATGCCCGCCTTGCTCATCGTACAGAAATACGGCGGCACATCCGTCGGCAACGTGGACCGCATCCGCGCGGTCGCGCGCCGCTGCCTCGCGTCGCAGCGGCAAGGGAACCGCGTCGTCGTCATCGTGTCGGCGATGTCGGGCGAGACCAACCGTCTCCTCAAGCTGGCCAAGCAGATCGCGGAGATCCCGGACGAGCGCGAGCTGGACGTGATCGCGTCGACTGGCGAGCAGGTGAGCGTCGGCCTGGTCGCGCTCGCCATCCACGCGGAGGGCGGCAAGGCGGTGTCGCTGCTCGGTCACCAGGTGCGCATCCTGACCGACAGCGCGTTCGCGCGCGCGCGCATCCAGGACATCGACGCGCGCGCGATCGGCGCGGCGCTGGACAGCGGCAAGATCGCCGTCATCGCGGGCTTTCAGGGCGTCGACAAGGACGGCAACATCACGACGCTGGGGCGGGGTGGGTCCGACACGTCGGGCGTGGCGATCGCGGTGGCGCTGAAGGCCGACGTCTGCGAGATCTACACCGACGTCGACGGCGTTTACACCGCGGATCCGAACGTCGTCAGCAACGCGCGCAAGATCGATCGCATCAGCTACGAAGAGATGCTGGAGCTGGCGTCGCTGGGCGCGAAGGTGCTGCAGATCCGTTCGGTCGAATTCGGCATGAAGTACGGCGTGCCGATTCACGTCCGTTCGAGCTTCAACGACAACGAAGGGACATGGGTCGTACCCGAGGAGAAAGCCATGGAAGCAGTGATGGTCTCCGGTGTCACCGCGACGAAGGACGAGGCCAAGATCACCCTGCACAAGATCGTCGACGCACCAGGCGTGCAGGCCAAGGTGTTCCGGCCGCTGGCGGAGGCGGGCATCGTCGTCGACGTCATCGTTCAGGCGTACATCCAGGATGGGCGCACCAACCTGACCTTCACGCTGTCGTCGGCGGATCTGGCGCGGGCGCAGGATGTCTTGATCAAGCAGTGCGCGGACATCTGCACCCCGGACCAGATCAAGGCCGAGTCGGACCTGTCGAAGGTGTCGGTCGTCGGCGTCGGCATGCGCTCGCACGCGGGCGTCGCGCTGAAGATGTTCGAGATCCTGGCGAAGGAGAACGTGCACGTGCACCTGATCTCGACGTCGGAGATCAAGATCTCGTGCGTGATCGAGTCGAAGTACGCGGAGCTGGCGGTCCGCGCGCTGCACGACGGGTTCGAGCTGGGCAAGCGCTGAGCCGCTCCCGCGCGAAGCGCGGGTTTGCGGCTACCTGAACAACGACAGTCGCACACCGCGCCTTCGGCGCGGAGCGACTGAGCCGTCCGGGCGGCGCCCGGCAACCGGAGGCGGAGTGTGGATGCCCGACGGTTGCCCAGCCGCACAGGCCAGCCTCGTCCGGTTCTTGAGCCTGGCCGTCGCGCTGGGCGGGATGGTGAACGCGTGTAGCGGTCACCTCGGAAGCGACGAGGGCGGCACCGCGGGGACCGGCGGCACCGCGGGCACCGGCGGCGTCAGCAGCGCCAGCGGCGAGGGCGGAACGGTCGGCAGCGGCGGGTCGGTCTCCACGGGTGGCGCCATGGACGCGGGGGGCGGCGGCGACGGCGGCTTCGGCGAGCCGGCCTGCCTGCCGAAGGTCGCGCAGGGCGGGGCGTGCACGCAGATGGATCAGCAGTTCTGCTACAAGTCGTGCGGGCCCGAAGGCGCCGGCGTGCGGTCCGAGACCTGTCGGTCCAGCGGGCTCTACGGCGAGATGGACGGATGCAGCTACGATCCGACGCGCGATTACTCCTGCTACCGGATCCCGGTCGAGCCGGACGCCGCGTGCGCCGCAGCTCCACAGGCGGGCACGCCTTGCGATCTGCCGGCGTGCCGGCCCTGCAACAGCCGGGGGGGGATCGCGCGCGGCGACTATTTCAGCGCCGCCGGCGCGGCGACGACCGGCTGGTGCGTCTGCCAGGCACCGGATGCGGCCGGGAAGCGGACCTGGAGCTGCGCGAACGCCCCCACGTGGCCCTGTCCGCTCGGCAGCGGCTGCTGACGGCGCGGCGACGTCGGATGCGAGGTGATTGCTGAGCCGTCCGGGCCATATGGGGCAACCGTCCGATCATGCCTGGGGTGAGCGCGAGGACCTTGTGGGTTGGCCTGGCTGTGGCCGGGATCGGGGGCGCCCTGGATGGCTGCGGGGGCAAGCTGGTTGGTGACCCGTCAGGCGGGGCGGGCAACGGCGGGTCGGCCGCGCCCGGCGGGACCACGGGCAGCGGTGGCGTGTCCGGCAGCGGCGGCACCGCCTTCGGCGAGCCCGCCTGCCCCACGGCCGTCAGGGGATCGGCGTGCCTGCCGACCGATCCGCAGGTCTGTTATCGGACCTGCGGGCCCGAGAGGACGGGCGTGAAGGCCAATACCTGCGAGGCGAACGGCGTCTACAGCGAGTCGGTTTTCTGCGCCTTCGACCCGAGCAAGGACTACTCCTGTTACGCGATCCCCGTGGCAGCCAACGCGGCGTGCCCGCAGGGCGTCACGCTGCAAGCAAGCATGCCCTGCGAGGTCGACCACTGCGTGTTGTGCAACAGCCTCGGCGGAGTGGTTGGCGGCCAGTTTTTTGATTCGTCCGGCGCGCCCAAGATGGGCTGGTGCGTCTGCCAGGTTCCGAACGCGTCGGGTCTGCGTACCTGGAGTTGCGCGACCGACCTCAACTGGCCTTGCCCGGCTGGTGCTGGCTGCGGGGCGATCACCGGCGTCGGCGGAGCGACAGGGACCGGCGGCGTGCCGGGTGGCAGCACGCTGGGCGAGCCCGCCTGCCTGTCCACGGTCACCAAGGGTGGGGCGTGCGGGCCCGCGGATCAGCAGTTCTGTTACAAGCGGTGCGGCCCCGCGAACACCGGCGTGAAGGCGGAGACGTGCACGACGGGCGGCTACTACGCCGAGATGTCTGGCTGTTCCTTCGACCCGTCGTTCGACTACTCCTGCTACAAGATCCCGCTCGCTGCCAATGCGGCGTGTCCGCCAGGCATCACGCCTCAGGCCGGAGCTGCGTGCGCGGTCCCGCCGTGTTCGCCATGCAACAGCTTCCAGGGCGTTGTTGGTGGTCTGTATGTGGACGCCGCGGGTGCGCCCAGGGTCGGCTGGTGCGTCTGCCAGCCTGGTGCGAACGGCATGACGACATGGAGCTGCGCCAGCGACACCGCGTGGCCTTGCCCGCTCGGTGCCGGTTGCTAGTCGCTCCGCGCCGCAGGCGCGGTGTGCGACCATTGTTTTTTCAGGTCGCCGCACTGTCGCGCTTCACGCGACAGCGGCTAGTCGACGAGTTGAGCAACCCCGGCGGGCGTGAGATCGTGAGTCGTATGAGGGTGAGGGTCGGCGTGCTCGCGAGCGTGGCGGCGATCGCCGCCGCGCTGAACGGCTGTGACGGCGGCCGCCCGCTCGGAAATCGCGGCACTGCCGGCAACGGTGGATCGACCGCCGGCGCCGGGCGCGGCGGCGCTTCCGGTCCCGGCGGCACCAGCGGGAGCGCCGGCGCGTCCGGTAGCGGCGTCGTCGACACCGGAGGTGTCGGCGGGAGCGCGGACCCGGTCGGGACCGCGGGCGTCGGCGCCGGAACCGCGGGCAGCGCGGGAGGCGGCGCGGGGACGAGCGGCGGCGCCGGGACGAGCGGCGGCGCGGGGACGAGCGGCGGCGCCGGGACGAGCGGCGGCGCGGGGACGAGCGGCAGCGCGGGCGCGTCGGGCGGCGGCGCGAGCGCGGGGACGACCGGCGCCGGCGGCCGGGGAGGCACGGGGATCGCATTCGGCGAGCCCGCGTGCCTGTCGACGGTCGTGAAGGGTGGTGCCTGCACCGCCGCGGATCAGCAGTTCTGCTACAAGACGTGCGGACCGGAGAAGACGGGCGTGAAGTCCGAGACCTGCACGACCGCCGGCACCTATGCCGAGATGTCCGGTTGCACCTTCGACCCGAGCAAGGACTACTCCTGCTACAAGATCCCGACGGGGGCCAACGCCGCCTGTCCCGCGGGCGTGACGCCCATGGCGTCGGCGGACTGCGCCGTCCCGCACTGCACCCTCTGCAACAGCGTCGGCGGACTGGTCGGCGGCCAGTACTTGGATGCGGCCGGTGCGGCCAGGGTCGGGTGGTGCACATGCCAGGAGCCGAACGCGGACGGGAAACGCACGTGGACCTGCGCCAGCGACACCGCGTGGCCGTGCCCGATCGGCGCGGGCTGTGATGGCACCGCAGGCACCGGGGGAGGCGGCCGCGGTGGCACCACGGGCGTCGGCGGCACCACGGGCGTCGGCGGCACCACGGGCGCCGGCGGCACCACGGGCGGCGGCGGCACGGGCGGTGTCCCCGGCTTCGGCGAACCCGCCTGCCTGTCGACGGTCGTCAAGGGTGGTGCGTGCGGGCTCGCTGATCAGCAGTTCTGCTACAAGACGTGCGGACCGGAGAGGACGGGCGTGAAGACCGAGACCTGCACGACCGCCGGGACCTACGCCGAGATGTCGGGCTGCAGCTTCGACCCGAGCCAGGACTTCTCCTGCTACAAGCTCCCGACGGCGGCCATCGCCGCCTGTCCCGCGGGCGTGACGCCCCAGGGTTCGGCGGCCTGCGACGTCCCGCACTGCGCGCCCTGCAACAGCCTGCAGGGCATCGTCGGTGGCCTGTTCATCGACTCGACGGGCGCGCCGAAGGTCGGCTGGTGCGTCTGCCAGGAGCCCAACGCGAGCGGGTTGCGGACGTGGAGCTGCGCCGCCGACACCTCCTGGCCGTGTCCGCTCGGCTACGGCTGCTGACGCTACCGGCGCGCCGCACAGCGCGGCGTCGCGCGCCAGTCGAGCTCGCGCGCGATCATGGTCGCGAACGTCGGCTCGGCGAGCGCGCGGCCCTTGAACGGGAACTCGTCGATCGTGTAGACGAGGCGCAGCTCGAGCGAGATCGGCTCGGCTGACGCCGCCGCGGGCTTCGCGACCGGCAGCCGGAGGCGGCGCGTCTCGCCCGCGCGGATCGTCATGTCCGCGACGGTGCGCTTGCCGCCGTCGGGCGCGGGGGCGAAGCGGCGTCCAAGCGTGATCTCCTGCAGCTTCTCGGGCGCGCTGGCGCGCCAGGCCCGCAGCACGAGGTGGCGGTGCAGATCGCCGGTCGGGACGTTGTGGCCGGCGCGCGTGTTGGCCAGGCTGACGACCAGCGCGCCGCCGTCGCGGCAGGTCTCCATCTGCAGCGCCCCCGCGATCATCTCGGCGTCGTGGCCGCCCGGGAATCGATGCGCGCCCGTCTCCTGCTGGTGACAGGCGAGGCATTCCTTGTCGGCGTGCGGCCCGCGCGCGTGCTGGTTGACGGTGTCCTGCATCGGGTGCGCGGTGTAGCCGGTGACGCGCCCGGGGCCTTTGCTGGCGGCATCGGGTTCGATGATCGGGAAGCTGAACTGGTGGCAGCCGCCGCAATAGGCGGTGCCGCCGAAATCGGCGCGCGCATCGGTGTCGTGGGGCGACGCAGGCGATTTCTTTCGGGAGAGGACGCGTCCTTCCCGGATGTGGCACGCGGCGCAGTTCACGCCCTCGTCGGCGAGCGGTCCTCCACCACGCCGCACCTCCGCGAGTTGCTCGGCCAGCGGCGCGTGGCAGTGGACGCACCACTCGAGCGGCCGGCCCTTGTATTCGCGCTGGAAGATCGCGTTGGTCCAGGCGAGCCCATGTCGGCTTCGCGCCCAGTCGGCGTGAACGTTCGAATGGCAACCGACACACGCCGCCGCGCGTAGCTTGTCGGGCGCGCCCGCGTCGATCGGCGCCAGCCCGCGCGGAAACAGATCAGCCGCGAGGACCAGCGAGAGCAGCCACGTTGCAACCACCGGCGGCGATCGTCACTTGGTGGCGACGACCGCGGTCGCGGCTTCGATCTTGAGATCGCCTGATGCGTCCAGACCCGCGACTGTCGCGCGCGACAGCTTGGGGCCATCGCCGCCGCCCTCCCAGTCGAGCGCCGCCGCGTAGCCGAGGCCTGCGACGATCTCGAGGCGTCCGTCCGCGCCGTAGACGAGGAGCTGTGACGCCGCGCTCGGATACGGGCCTTCGCGCCCCTCCATCATCCCGCAAACGGCCAGCAGCAACGCCTTGATCGGGCCGGCGCCGGCCGTTCCGTCGGGGGCGGCGTCACGCACCGCCCACGCGAAGGTCGTCTTGTCCGCGCGGTGACACTGCGGCGGCTTCAGCGCGATCACATCGGAAAACGACGGGAGACCGGTCTGTTCGATCAGCGCCATCGCGTCCGTCTGCAGATACGCGAGCTGGCCGGTGATCGGCAACGGCAGGGCCTGTTCGCAGGGGTTCTCGAAACAACCCGCCATCCCCGGGTTGCACAGACCGTCCACTGTCGGTATTGGTCGCTTGTCGCGAGGAGAGACGCGCACCGCGGTCATGCCGGCGAAACCTGCGCGCGCCAGCGCCGCGGCCTGCTGCAACGCGGGTTCGTGTTTTCCTTTCGCGCCGGTCTGGCTCGCTCGTCGAATCGCCTCCGCCGTGTGGCAGACGGTCACCGCCTCTGCTGTGTTCTGCGCGCATGAATCGAGCAAGGACTTGCCGGTGTCTCGCGCATCCGTCACCGTCTGCGCGAGGTATTGCGGCGCGATCGGCAGCGACTGCCCGAGCTTCGTCTTGAACATCTTCGCCGCGGCGACGCGTTCCTTCTTCCAGGTGGCGATCTTTTCCACCCGCTGCTTCTCGAAGGCGGGGTTGTCGGAGGACGTCGCGGTGACGAAGAGCTGCAGGTCGGAGATGCAGAGGTCGTCGTATTTCTTGCCGGCGTAGACGGACTTCACCTTCAGCTCCACGGCCTCGAACGCGCCGGCCGGCTGTTCGAGCACGATCTCCTGCCAGTCGGACTTGTCCTCCAGCGTGACGTCGACGGTCTTCTTCGACGGCAGCAACACCACGGTCAGCTCCTTGGCGCGCGAGTTCGCCTCCCACAGGCGCGGCGTCTTCTGGTAGCCGTTGCGGATCTTCATCCGCAGCTTCGTCGCGCCCTCCATCGGCGTCACGTGCACGCGCAGCCACTCGCCGATCCCCTCGGTCTTCAGGCTCCAGGCGGTGCGCGGATCGTCGTCGCCGACGTACAGCGGCAGGTAGTTCTCCTGGAACTTGTTCCAGTCGTTGATCAGGTAGCTGCTCGCCTCGGCGCTGGCGACGTGCAGGCGCCGCTCCTTGGGCGGACGCGGCCTGGCGGGCGCGGCAGGCGAGGGCGGGGCGGCCGCCACCGCCACTGTTCCCGAAAACGCCAAAACGGCCAGCACCCCAGCACTGCGAATCGCCATGAGGCCAACGGTACACCAATCCGGTCCCCTCGCCCCGCGAAGCGGGGAGAGGGTCAGGGAGAGGGGTCCGAGTCCCCCGCGCGGACGTTGTCCAAGGCGGCTTGCCCTCTCCCCGACCCTCTCCCGCAAGCGGGAGAGGGAGAAAGATCAGTCGAGGAGCTGGCGGATCTTGGCTTCGAGGTCGGCGACCGCCACCTCGGACTGGGTGCCGTGGGCGAGGTCCTTGACGGTCAGCTTGCCGGACGCGATCTCGTTGCCGCCGATGATGACGGCGGCGCGGGCCCGCAGCTTGGTCGCTCGCTTGATCATCGCGCCGACGTTCTTCGGGCGGTGCTCGATCTCCACGCGGATTCCCTTGCCGCGCAGCTGGTTGACGATCGGCAGCGCGTATTCCAGCGCCGCCCCGTCCATCGGCGCGAAGAACACGCCCAGCGCGGGCTCGTAGCTCTCGGCGCCGTCGGGGATCGCCAGCAGGGCGCGTTCGATGCCCAGCGCGAAGCCGATGGCGGGCGTGGCCTGCCCGCCCAGCGACGCGACCAGACGGTCGTAGCGCCCGCCGCCCGCGACCGTGTTCTGCGATCCCAGCTCGCCGGCGTTGGTCTTGATCTCGAAGATCGTGCCCGTGTAGTAGTCGAGCCCGCGCACCAGCTTCGGGTCGACCTCGTGTTTGACGCCGAGCGCGGTCAGCAAGTCGCGCACCCGCGTGAAGCGCGCGCGCGAGCCTTCGTTCAGCTCGTCGATCAGCTTGGGCGCGCCGGCGGCGACCGCGATCACGTCGGCGTTCTTCGAATCGAGGATGCGCAGCGGGTTGGTCTCCAGCCGCCGCCGCGAATCGTCGTCCAGCCGGTCGGTGTGCTGCGAGAAGTAGCCGACCAGCTTCTGTCGGTACGCCTCGCGCTCCTCGGGCTCGCCCAGCGAGTTGACGTTGACCTCGATGGCGCTGGCGGGCAGGCCGAAGCGCACGAACATGGTCACGAGCATCGCGATCATCTCGGCGTCCATCGACGGCTCGTTCGCGCCGAACACCTCCGCCCCCACCTGGTGGAACTGGCGCAGGCGGCCGCGCTGGGCGCGCTCGTGCCGGAACATCGGCCCCATGTAGTACCAGCGGGTGATCGGCTCCTTGTTCCACTGCGCGTTCTCGATGTACGCGCGCACCGCCGACGCCGTCCCCTCCGGGCGCAGGCTCACCGAGCGGCCGTCGCGATCGTCGAACGTGTACATCTGCTTCTCGACGACGTCGGTCACCTCGCCGACCGACCGCACGAACAGCGGCGTGTATTCGAGGACCGGCGTGCGCAGCTCGTGGTAGGCGAACGCCTCCAGCACGTCGCGCGCCTGCTGTTCCAGGAACTGCCACTTCGACACCTCCGGCGGGAGGATGTCGTTCATACCCTTGACGCCGGGTGGGACGTCCGCCATGCGCGGCGTTCTACTACGTTTTGATCGCCCTGGCTCTAGTCGTCCCCCGCCGCAGGCGCGGTGTACGACTATTGTTTTTTTCAGGTAGCCGCACTCTCGCGCTACGCGCGAGAGCGGCTAATCGGTCCGGACGAACGCCTCGCCCAGCCGCGCGGCCAGCCACGCCAGCGCGTCGTCGACGCGGGCGGCGTCGCGCCCGTCGAGCGTGATCTTGACGCGGTAGTCGTGCGCCTCGGGATGGGGATACGACCCGATCTCGACGTCCGGGAAGGCGGCCACCGCCTCGTCGAGCGTGCCCGCGATGTGGCCCTCACCCGCGCGCGAGAACAGGGCTCGCCCGTGGATCGGGCTGGCGCGGAACAGCTCGCGCACCGCCTCGAACTTGCGCCGGAAGATCGACGGCACCCCGGGCAGCACCCAGACGTTCTGCACCACGACGACCGGCCAGGGGGCGCGCGCGTCGCCGCCCGAGCCCGCCGGTCCGTGCTCCAGCCGCGCGCCCGCCGGGATGTCGGCCATGTGCAGGTCCCGCTCGTGCAGCCGGTCGCCGTAACCCGCGCGCAGCAGCGCCTCCAGCCCGGCGTGGCGCACGATCGCCATCCCGAACGCGTCGGCGACCGCCTTCAGGGTGACGTCGTCGTGCGTCGGTCCGACGCCGCCCGAGGTGAACACCACATCGAACCGGGGCGACAGCGTTCGCACGCTGTCCGCGATCTCCTCGGTCACGTCGGGGACGACCTCGATCCGGCGCAGCGCGACCCCCAGGGCGCGAAGCTCCCGCGTCAGAAAGCGCGCGTTCTCGTCCTCGACCTTGCCGGACAGGAGCTCGTTCCCGATGAGCAAGATGGCGGCTGTCGGGTTTGCGGTGGTCATCGCGAAAGACAAATTATAGTGACGGCGGGGCCATGGCATAATGGTTCGAACTTGAAGATCGTTCTGGGGTTGTTGCTGCTGCTGCCGGTTGCGCTGGCCGGGTGTCGCAGTGATGTGGCGGGAATCAAACCGGGCACCGACGACGGCGGGATCGATCAGACGGTGAAGCCGCCGAAGCCCGACGCCAACTGTCCGGCGGACGCGGCGGGCGGCGGCCAGTGTGCGATCAACTTCTGCGGCCAGGCGAAGGTCGGGTTGCCCGCGAACCAGTACCCGCAGTCGGGCGCCGACTCGCTGTGCGGCGTTCGTAGCTGCAAGGTGGGGCCCGAGCTGTCGACCGGCGACGGGTTCCAGCTGGTCTGCTTCGACCCGCCTCAGAGCGCGCTGGCGTTTGGCGCGGCCTGCTCGCCCGATCCGGCGGTGGGGATGCGGTGCGCGGACGATACGCTGTGCATCGCCGCGCCGGGGTCGTCCGCGACGTTCTGCTCCCGGATGTGCCGCAACGACCCCGACTGTCCGGCGGACGCGCGCTGCCTGGAGGTTCCGACGCCCGTCGCGCTGGCGGACGGCCGGCGCCCGGTGATCGGAATGTGCACGCCGGAGTCGAAGATCAGCGGCAAGGTGTGCGTGCGCGAGGCCGACTGCGACCTGGGTCAGGGCTGCGTCAACTATGGCGGGCGCACGAGCCTGCGCGTCTGCCGGGCGGGGGGCGCGAAGCCGCTCGGGACCGCCTGCGCCGCCAACGCAGAATGCCGGAGCAATCAATGTTTCGACCGGGAAGGACACCTCCCGGGCGGCCAGAACCGCGCCTACTGCTCGGGCGCTTGCAACCTGAACAGCGACTGTGGCCCCGATCAGCGCTGCACGCGGCTGGTCGTCGGCAACAACGGGTCGATGGGCGATCCGCTCGATGACCTGGTGATCGGCTTCTGCCGGACGCTGTTCGTCGCCGTCGAATCAACGGCGTGCACCAGCGACGCGGACTGCGTCACGCTCCAAACCGGCGACGGCTGCGATGTGACGCACGGCCTCTGCTATCGCAAGGCGGCCGTGCCCGGCTCCGCCTGCACGAGCGAGGCGGACTGCATGGTGGGCGGCGAGTGCAGCACCGGGCCGCGGTTCCCCGGCGGCTACTGCCAGACGTTCGGCTGCGATGCGGCGGCGACCACGGGTGTGAACGCTTGCCCGGGAACGAGAACGACCTGCGCGCAGCGCGGCGGCCCCGATGAACCGATCTCCGCCTGCTACGAGAAGTGCGTCTCGGGCGGGGCCGCGTGCAGCCGCGCGAGCGGCGGCTACATGTGCGAATCGGTGACGCCCACCGCACAACCCAGCGTTTGTCTGGTGGGCAGCGGGACGTAAGCCGTGCAAGTCAGGCTGATCGCGACGCTGGCTGTGGGAGCGGTCGGATGGGCCGCGTCCGCCCTGGCGCAGTCGCCGCCACCGGCCGTGGCGCCGCCGCCGGGGGCCGGCGGCACACCCGCCGGCGCGAACATGGCCGCGCCGGCCACGGCCCCCCGGCCGCCGGCGCCGCCGCCGGCGCCCGTCGCGGGCGACGCCGCGCCCGCCGCGGAGCGCGTCGGACCGGTCCCGACGGCCGACGAGGTCCCGGCCGCCTCCGACCACGACGCGGTGGTGGGTCACGTCGGCATCGAAGCGCGCCGCTTCGATCCGGGGCCGCTGCCGCTCACGCTGCAGCCCGGCGTCGGCTGCCCGGCGGCCGGCGCGGGAACGGCCGCGTGCGAGGTCACGATGGGCGCGCTCGGGGCCCGCTACTGGTGGACGCGCAACCTGGCGTTGAACGCGGGCGTCGCATTCGGCGTCGGCGGCGGCCGCGATGGGACCGACAGCCGCGACACCTACTTCGGCGTCGGTCCGACCGTGGGGCTGTCGCTGCTGCTCGGCAACTGGCGGCACCTGGCCGTGTCAGCCAGCCCCGAGCTGGCCTACGTCTGGTTCCGGCCCGGCGGCACCGGCGCCGGCGCAAACGTGCACATGCTGGCCCTGCGGGCGGCGCTCGAGGCGGAGGTCCACTTCGGTTTCATCGGCGTGCCGGCGCTGTCGATCGGCTTGCTCGCGGGGATGGGCCTTCAGTATCAGGGCGCGGGCGACACGCGGGCCTGGTCGGTCGGCGTGCTGGGCGGTGACAGCATCTGGGGCGCGCTGTCGAACCTGTTCGTGAGGTATTACCTCTGATGGCGCCCCGCAAACCACCTCCCGACAGCGACCTGCAGGAACGGCGCGAGCTGCTCGACGCCGCCGGCATCGCGCGCACGCTGCGCCGGATCGCGCACGAGATCGCCGAGCGCGTCCCGCAGGCCGACCGACCGCTGTACCTGGTTGGCGTGCGGACGGGCGGCGCCTACCTGGCGCACCGCCTGTGCGACGAGCTGGTGGCGGCGGGGGAGGGGAAGCCGGCGCTCGGCGCGGTCGACATCAGCCTCTACCGCGACGACGTCTTTCACGGGCTCCCCAAACCGGAGATCGGCCCGACCGAGCTGCCCGTGCCGATCGAAGGCCGCACCATCGTGCTGGTCGACGACGTGCTGTTCACGGGACGGACGATCCGCGCGGCGATGGACGTGCTCGCCGACTACGGCCGCCCGCGGGCCGTCAAGCTGGCGGCGCTGATCGATCGCGGGCTGCGCGAGCTGCCGATCCAGCCCGACTTCGTCGGCCTCTCTGTGCAGACGACGGCGCGCGAATCGGTTCGCGTCATGTTATCCGAGCGTGGCGAGCCCGACCGGGTCGTGCTACGAGAGCGGCCGGCGTGAGCGCCTTCGGACACCGTCACCTGCTCGGCATCGAGCCGCTGACGTCGGCCGATCTGGTCACGCTCCTCGACCTGAGCGAACGGTTCCTCGAGATCGCGGAGCGCCCGATCAAGAAGGTTCCGACGCTGCGCGGGAAGACGGTCATCAACCTGTTCCTCGAGCCGTCGACGCGAACGCGCACGTCGTTCGAGATCGCGGCGAAGCGCCTGTCGGCCGACGCGGTCAACATCTCGGGCTCCGCATCGTCGACGACCAAGGGCGAGACGCTGCTCGATACCGCGCGCAACCTGGACGCGATGTCTCCCGACGTGGTCGTCGTCCGCCATGCTCAGGCCGGCGCCGCCGAGATGCTGGCCCGGCAGCTTCGCGCCGGGGTGGTCAACGCGGGCGACGGCGCGCACGAACACCCGACGCAGGCGCTGCTCGACTGTTCGACCATCCGCGCCCACAAGGGGAAGCTCGCCGGTCTCGAGGTGGCGATCTGCGGCGACATCCGCCACAGCCGCGTCGCCCGGTCGAACATCTGGGCGCTGACCAAGCTGGGCGCGCACGTGCGCGTCGCCGCCCCGCGCACGCTGCTGGCGCCCGGCCTCACCGACATGGGCGCCAGCGTGTACGAGCGCATCGAGCCGGCGCTCGAGGGCGTCGACGTCGTGATGATGTTGCGCATCCAGAAGGAGCGCATGGGCGGCAGCCTGTTCCCGAACACGCGCGAGTACTCGCGCTACTTCGGCCTCAACCCGCGCCGGCTCGAGCTGGCCAAGCCCGACGCCATCGTCATGCATCCGGGACCGCTCAACCGCGGCGTCGAGATCGATCCGGCCGTCGCCGACGGCCCGCGCGCCGTCATCCTGGATCAGGTCGCGCGCGGTGTCGCCGTGCGCATGGCGGTCTTGTACCTGCTCGCGGGCGGCGAAGCGGCGGAGTAGGGCGCGCCGGGCCAGGTCGCCTCAGATTCCTGATGAGGGACCGCCGAGTTGTTTCGTAGTTTCAGGTGTTTCGCGCGGGAATATGAATTGCTAGTTGAGCGTTCCATGCGCCTCCTTTCGAATCGGACCGGTCCCGCGTTGCTGGTCTTGGGTCTCCTCGGCTGCGGCGGCAGCCTCAAGGGCAACGGCCCGGACGGTTCGACCCCCTCCGGTCCCTGCGCCGCGCTGGGGGCGTGCGAGTGCTATGCGGCCAGTGACCGTTGCGTCGGGCGCACGGAAGCGTGCTGGTGCCCGAGCGCGTGCGATCCGACCATCGATTGCATCTGCGGCGGCGGTCGCTTCCTGGCGTGCGACGACAAGGCGGTGTTCGCCTCCTGCACGACCGCGCTCGCGGCCGTTCAGGCCAAGTGCGCCGGCCAGTCGTTCGTCCAGTACATCGGCGGCGTCTGTTCGTCCGGGTCCGATCCGACCTGCGTCGCCGGCTGCCTGGCGAACTTGAACAGCACCGGATCGTGCTCGGAGATCGACTGCGCCTTCTGTCCGGTGTGCGACTGCGGGGCGTTCACCACGCCGAACCCGTTCCGGGCTTGCCTCGCGACCTGCACCCCGCTGCTGCCGGAGGGCGCGTCGCGATGACCGCGCCCCGGAAATGGGTCGGCGCTCTTGTGCTGGCCGCCGGTCTCCTCGGCTGCGGAGGAAGCATCACGGGCACCACCGACGCGGGCGGCACCTCCGGCACCGGTGGCACGGCCAACACGGGTGGCACCAACGCCACGGGCGGCACCACCGGCACGGGCGGCTCCACGGGCGCCTGCGCGTCGCTCGGCGCCTGCGCGTGCATGGCGGCCAGCGATCGTTGTTCGGCGCGCACGGAAGCGTGCTGGTGTCCCAGCGAGTGCGACTCGAACATCGTGTGCATCTGCGGCGGCGGTCGCCTCATCGCGTGCGACGACAAGGCAGCGTCCGCGAGCTGCACC